>Ga0304730_1000006_pt1 | contig 340660 bp, 281 predicted proteins | sample M_130628_MF_Meta_FD_190474 | JGI IMG/M metagenome (GOLD analysis project Ga0304730, IMG submission 190474) | Freshwater microbial communities from Lake Montjoie, Canada to study carbon cycling - M_130628_MF_MetaG (v2) (version 2) | ecosystem: Environmental > Aquatic > Freshwater > Lake...
GCAATAGGTATGGGACGTGGTTACAGACCTGCTGAAGAAAACAAAACGTCAAGCGCACCAATTGGAACAGTTTTTATCGATTCGATATTCACACCAATTCGCAACGTGAAATTCTCTGTAGAGAACTTCCGTGTAGAGCAAAAGACTGACTACGAAAAACTAATCCTTGAAATCCAAGGTGACGGATCGATTACTCCGAAAAACGCACTTCAAGAGGCAGCCAAAATCTTAATTCATCACTTCATGTTATTCAGCGACGAGCGTATTACGCTTGAAACTGAAATCAAACGCGAAGTGGAAGAGTTTGATGAAAGTTCCTTACACATGCGTCAGTTATTGAAAACCAAATTGGTTGATATGGACTTAAGCGTTCGTGCATTGAATTGCTTGAAAGCTGCCGATATTGAAACATTAGGTGACTTAGTGTCTTTCAACAAGAACGATTTGTTGAAGTTCCGTAACTTTGGAAAGAAATCTCTTACCGAGTTAGAAGAATTAGTAGAAAGCAAAGGTTTGCACTTCGGAATGAACGTTGCAAAGTATAAATTGGATAGAGATTAACCCCTACTGATATCAGTAGCAGAAAGTACAATTATGAGACACGGAAAAACGAATAACCATTTAGGTAGAAAGGCAGAGCACCGCCGTGCGATGTTAGCTAATATGGCAAACTCACTTATCGAGCACAAGCGTATTACTACAACTCTTGCAAAGGCAAAAGCTTTGCGAAAGTATGTTGAACCACTTCTTACCAAGTCGAAAACCGATAGCACACACAACAGAAGAACCGTTTTCAGTTATTTGAAAAACAAAGAAGCTGTTACTGAATTGTTTCGTGCCATTGCTCCGGAAATAGCGACTCGTCCCGGAGGATACACGCGTATCATTCGCACGGGATACCGTCAAGGTGATAACGCTGAAATGTGTATGATGGAGCTTGTAGATTTCAATACTATTTACGGTAAAGAAGTTGAGCAGGCAACTGCTAAAAAGCGCACGCGCCGTGGAGCTGCTAAGAAAACTGATGATGTTGCTTTAGAAGGTGGTACAGATGTAATTGAGGCAACAGAGGTAGACGCTGAAGCAAAACCGAAAAAAACAAGAAAGAAGAAAGACGATTCTTCGGCGGCGGAATAATTTCATTAAGGAAAAAATGAAAAAATTTAGAGCAGCAAGATTGAACATAGCAATCTTGCTGCTTTTGTTTTTACCGCTAATTTCTATTGGTTGGAAATTGTATTTTTACAAAGACACACTCTTTGGAATGCCAATAGCCAAGGAACGCTTGGTCGTTAGCCAAAAATTTAGAACCGAGCACCACGACAGTGATACTACAAATCTTTTGTTGCCAAGTCAAAGTTCTCATCAGAGAATTTCAAATGAAAACATACAATCAAGTGCGGCAAGTTTTTTTGTTAAAGAGAACGAAGGTCAGCGGTGTTTGAAAGTGAATCCTCATTCCGTTCGTCAGGGAATTAGTTACAGCTATGAGTTCAGAGGGAAAGGTATTAAATATGAGTTAGATCCGACACTATATTATAACGAGAAGCGCAACACTTTTTTTAAAGATTTTCTGTACAGAGCTTTTTATGAGGCGAACGGAGATCAGGTTCTTTTTGAGGAAATGTTGAAAGGCGAAAAGGTTGAGTTCAGGAATGTGTGTGGTTATGACGCAATTGAAGAAGAACCAATTCTTAAGAAGTGGGTAGAGGTTAAGGTAGGCGGTGTTTGGGTGCCCTTCGATTTGCCAAAAGGTTTGTTTGCAGAAATACCCGCGTCATACATTGATTTAGGGGCTATTGACGATAATTCCTACAAGGAACCAGATAGTCTTCATACGAAAATAACGAAAAGTCTATATCTAAATCCTGAATTGTTAGAAAGCGGAATTAATGTTCCTTATACCCTTCTTGTATTTACTGAAATATTTAAGTTAAATGATTTGCCTCTGAATATTTTGGCTATTATTTTGTTGACTCCACTTGCCGCAATGCTAATCACGATATTCAGAAATACAATAGGCATTCAGACTTTTGGAACATTTTTGCCGATGTTAATTGCAATGTCATTTTTAACAACTGGATTTTTCTTCGGTGCATTGTTATTTGTGATTGTTATTGCTGTAACTGGATTATTTCATTATCCGCTAGGAAAATTAGGGCTTTTGACGTTGCCCAAACTTGCTATCATTTTAACTACAGTGGAGGGCGTTTTTCTGTGTTTAATTTACCTGGGTTATAAATGGGATATAGCTATTTTGCTGAAAACATCACTTTTCCCGGTTGTTATTTTAACTTTTGCAACGGAGCGTTTTATTAAAACATCAGCTGATAAGGGTTATGCTAATGCCATTTTATTGGCGCTGAAGACGCTGCTGGTCAGTTCTTTTTGTTTTGTGATTTATAAATCGATTGTTTTTGCCTATTTCTTCATAGTCTTCCCAGAATTGTTTCTATGCGTAATTGGAATTAATCTTTCTTTAGGGACGTGGATCGGATTGCGCATGTCTGAAGTTCTTAGATTTCGTTCAATAGAGAAATCATGACTTCAAGTGAATGCATATTCCTATAAAGTGACTAATCTCTCGGGATGTTCCTAATTCGATTTTTCTTTTCTATTACTTCATGGGTTTTATAGCCGGAGTTTTTAAGACGTTTTTCACGCACTTGGCGCTCTATTTCGATAAAAGAGGACTTCCGAGACAAGCTTTTACTTGCAATGGAACTGTGGTTTTTTTCATTTTTGCCTTCTATGAAGTATATCGATAGAATTCTAGACTTACAACAAAAGGTAGTAGGCATGAATGAGCGAAATTACCGGATCATCAATAGGCTTAATCCTAGCGAGTATAGACACTTTGCTAATGATAAGGCTATATGTAAAAAAGTTTTGGAAGAGAACGGAATTCCAACGCCTAAAACATATTGCGTGATCGAGGCAATGAAGGAAATTGAGGAAAAGCTTAGCTCAATTGAACATTTGAATGATTTTGTTGTCAAGCCAGCTATGGGAAGTGGAGGCCAGGGTATTTTAATTTTAAAAAAGACAGCTGAAAATATTTGGCAATCACCTTCGGGTGAAGTTTATACGCGAAAGGATTTGTCCATGCACGTTGCCAATATTCTGTTTGGGAAATTTTCAAAGAAGATGTTCGATAAGGTGATTATAGAATATCGATTAATTCCGCACTCAGATTTTAAAAAAATATTTAAACGCGGAGTGCCCGATTTTAGAATTATTCTATTAAACACGAAACCTATTATGGCGATGCTTCGTATGCCTACGGAGGAATCGGATGGTAAAGCGAATTTACATGCAGGAGCAATTGGTTTAGGTGTTGATTTAAAGACAGGATCCCTCACAAGGGGGTATAATCAGATTACGGATCAAATGGTTTCTAGACACCCTGATAGTAAAGTGTTGTTTGAAGGTATGAGATTGCCAGATTGGGAGAAAACCTTGGCTATTAGCATAGCAACGGCAAAAGTTTTCCCGTTGAATTATTTAGGAATTGATATTGTTTACGATGAGACATTTGGTCCTATGGTAATTGAAATAAACTCAAGGCCGGGCATGCAAATCCAAAATGTAAATGCGGTTGGATTAAAGAAGTTAATTGAAAATATAGAGTTTTAATTATGGGTGGTATAAGAAAAGTATTTAGAACATTTATTCCTTACATTATTTTGATTGGAGTAATTGTGGTGTTAGCATTCGTCTTTCAGATTTGGGCAGAGGTTCGAGAGGAACCAGTAGAAATGCATTACGTGACTTCTTCAAATTGATATTATGATTTTTCTCTCCCGATTATTCAAGTCTCCCCATTTGCTATTTCTTCTAGTAATTGCACTGCCCGGTGTATGTCAAGCGCAAGTAAATTGGCAAATCAAGCCTTATCAGTCTGTGGGCTATTCCTCAAATATTCTCCTATCGCCGGCTGTATTAGCATTGAATAGTGACACGCTTGGCAAAAGTGAGATTTACAAAAGTGATGTTTTCAACAAGATAGGTATTGCTAACAGGTTAGATAAAAAAGGTAAGAAGGGTAATTTACTCGGAATAAATTCGGTGGCTCAAACGCAAAATTACGCGACGGTGAGATTAGCAAACACCTATATGATTAAGAATGTTGTCGATTATAAATTTAAGGTCGATACTGATTTTACGTTTATCCCTAGAGTTGGCATTGAAAAAAACAAGAAACTAACCATAGACATTCTCACAGATGACGGCGTGAATACATACGATTATTGGTATTATTTCGGAGGGTCTGAAGGGTTTTACAGGGTAAATAAGAAGTTGAGAATAGGAGCCGATTTAGAATGCGGGTGGAAAACCTACAAAACCATGGCAAGTGGAAGGAACTTCACTCACATGCAATACTTAGCAAGCATTGAAGCAGAGTATTGGATGAATGAGATTAATTTTTTCAATTTTGGGTACTCCTTCAAACAATACGATTTTCAATCGCTTCAATCAGAGTTTTTACCGAACACCCTGATCGATTGGCAATATCACTCGGTTTTTGCATCGGTAAAATATAAATTGGACAATGACCATTACATGTCCTTCACGAGTGAATTGGAGCGTAAATCGGATTTCAATAAAGCTGATTTTTCTTTTTCACAATGGAATAATAAAGTATTGTTGGATTGGTATTTCAACAAAATCGGAATCTATGGTGATCTGCAAGCAAACTTTAGGAATTACAAAAAAAGAACAGCATACACCGAGTCAAGCACAAGCAATGATTACCATTCTCTGAAGTACAATTATTACTCAGCTAATTTTAGGTTGAAATACAATTGGAATGCGAGTTCAATGATTTATGCCGGATATTCAAGGGAGTTGAGAGAAACAAATTCAACTAGGATTGATATGAAGTACCGCAGGTCTTTTGCTTTTTATGGCTTTTCACTAGGATGGACATACACATTCAACAAGTCAATAGATAAGTCAAGGCCTGTTACAAATTTGTAAGTTGTTGAAAAGTTCGCTTTTATTCTTTAGCTGATAATCATAACTTTGTTCTTTAATGAGACAAGAATCTATACCTGCGGTACTGCTCCTTCAAGACGGTACCGTTTTTTATGGCCAAAGTTGTGGCGCAGAGGGCACTGTTACCGGAGAGATTGCATTTAATACGGCAATGACGGGCTATCAGGAGGTTTTTACTGACCCCTCTTATTACGGACAGTGTTTGGTAATGGCAACTTCCCACATTGGGAATTATGGAGTTCATTCAGAAGAAGTCGAATCTGGAAAATGCCAAGTTTCAGGTGTAATTATAAAGAAGTTTTCTGATATCGCCAGTCGAGTAGGAGGAGCAGGTACTCTCCGAGACTATTTAATTCGCGATCATGTAGTAGGAATTTGTGATTTAGATACACGCGCATTGGTGCGTCACATTCGTAAGAATGGCGCAATGAATTGTATTATTTCCACCGACACTTCAGATATAGAAAAGCTAAAAGAAAGGCTTGAACAGGCTCCCAATATGGATGGTCTAGAATTGGCTTCCCGAGTGGCTTGCAATGAGGCCTTTGAATATGGAAGCTCAGATGCTGAAATTAAAATTGCTGTTCTTGACTTTGGAGTGAAGTTGAACATTCTGCGTTGCCTAGCAGAACGCGGAGCATTTCTTAAAGTATTTCCTTTGAATGTTACCTTGGAAGAAATTCAAGCGTGGTCTCCCGACGGTGTCATGTTTTCAAATGGCCCCGGCGATCCGTCGGCAATGCCCTACACAATAGATTTGACTGCAAAGATTATTGAAACAGGAATACCGTGTTTTGGTATATGTCTTGGTCATCAGTTGATTGGACTTAGTCAAGGACTTAAAACGGAGAAAATGTTCAACGGTCATCGAGGCGTGAATCATCCTATTAAAAATCTCATCACTGGAAAGGGTGAAATAACGAGCCAAAATCATGGCTTTGTAATCTCAAGAGAAAGCATTGCAAACAATTCAGATGTCGAGATCACGCATGTTCATTTAAATGACAATACCGTTGCTGGAATTCGCTTGAAATCGAAGCCTGTATTTTCTGTTCAATATCACCCCGAGGCAAGTGCGGGCCCACATGATTCCAGATATCTTTTTGATGATTTTGTTAATCGTGTTAAATCGGAAAGCGTAAAGGCTTAATGAATACCCTCACCAGGTTCTGGGAAAAGCCGGAAGGAAAGGTTTTCGGCCTAGCGGCAGTTGTTTATATATTGCTTGTTCTTCTGGCAAATGGAGTGAATGGAGGGGCAGACACCTTCGTTCATTATCAAATGTCGCGATACTCTTGGCTACATCACGACCTTCTTTTAAATCAATGGGGAAAACCCGTTTTCACGGTGCTTTTTTCACCAATAGCCCAATTCGGATTGAAAGCAGTGATTTGGGCAAATCTTTCCTTAATATTTTTTGAAGCCTACCTCGTGTTGAAAATTGCAAATCAACTTCAATTGAAAAGAAGTTGGTTAGCGCCATTACTTTTCCTCACGTGTCCTGTTGTTTTTGATAATGCAGTTTCAGCGCTAACTGAAATAATTTGCGCACTTTTTCTCATACTCTTTATTCATTGGAGTTTAAAAGGGAAGTTTGCTGTTGCCGCGTTGATTCTAAGTTTTATGCCTTTTGCAAGAAGTGAGGGTTTTGTTGTTCTTGGAATTGCAGCCATGTTTTTCTTTTTTACAAGACGTTGGAAATTCCTTCCTTTTCTGGCCTTCGGATCCATTGTCCTAAATACTATAGGTTATTGTTATACGGGATTGTCATTATGGATTTTCGAATCGAATCCATATGTGCATACAGATATTACGTCTTATGGAAGCGGGAACTTCTTTCACTTCTTTATTTGGTCAATTCCTGTTTTTGGAATCGGATTTTTTTTCTTGCTGAAATACACTTGGAACAGTGCTATAGGAATTCCGAATAGGGTAAAATCAGATTGGAATGGTTTGAATAATTCAGAGGGATCGAAGGTTTTTGCATTGAAACATCAAGTGCTTTTCTGGATTGTATTAGGTTCCTTTTGGGGGTATTTCATGGCACATACAACATTGTGGTGGTTGGGTATGTGGGCTAGTTTAGGATTGCTTCGAGTTATGTTCGTGGTAGCTGCACCTCTGATAATCATTGCGCTAATTGAATTGAATAAATTCTTAGACGCGAAACCGAGATTAGGAAAATGGAATTCTGTGAAAGTGCTTGTATTTGTTTTATGCGGAACTGCTTTCGGTTCAAATACGCTCATTCTCGGAGCTTTTGGAGCCCCTGTGGAATATGGAATTGAAGAATCTGTTCTAGATAATATGCATCAATGGATGTTAGCTGAAAATATTAAAACGGAAGGGAGGGTTTTTGCTGGACATGCCTATGTAACAGTTATTTTAAACATCGATCCGAATGATTATAGTAAAAACCACCAATTGCGTGACTTTATGTTCGCTCAAAGCGGTGATTTAATTGTGTGGGATGGTCACTACGGCCCGAATGAAGAGCAAACTCCAATTGAAGAAATAGAAGCAGATTCAACCTTGGTTTTTTTGAAGGAATTCAGACCGAAAAAGGAATACCGACCCCTCAATGACCTCCCTTTTTATGTGAGGCTTTATAGAAAGAAATAGAAAAAAAAAACAGCACCAGTTGGTGCTGTTTCCATTTCAAACAAAATAAGTTAGAACAAATTCATTGAATCTAAAACCCCCATTACTTCTTTAACAGAAGTAGCAGAACTCGCTAACAAAGCCTTCTCAGAATCATTCAATTTCAATTCAATAATCTCTTCAATTCCGTTTTTACCAAGTTTAACCGGAACGCCAAGATAAATATCTTTCATTCCGTACTCCCCGTTCAATAACGCGCAAACTGGGAAAATTCGCTTTTGGTCGCGAACGATTGCTTCAACCATCTGTGCAGCAGCAGCTCCAGGAGCATACCATGCCGAGGTTCCCAAAAGGTTTACAATTTCGCCACCGCCAGTCTTCGTGCGGTCAACAATAGCATTCAATTTCTCTTCAGAAATTAATTCAGTTACCGGAATCCCTCCAACAGTTGTGTAACGCGGAAGTGGAACCATAGTATCCCCATGTCCACCCATTAACACCGCTTGAATGTCTTTTGGTGAGCAGTTCAATTCAGAGGCAATGAACGCACGGTAACGCGCAGTGTCTAAAATACCAGCCATTCCGAATACTTTCTTGCTGTCAACTTTAGCGGCAAGGAATGCGCAGTAGGTCATAACGTCAAGTGGATTCGATACAATAACAATAATTGCATTTGGAGAATACTTCACAATGTTCTCTGTAACACTTTTCACAATACCTGCATTGGTAGCAATCAAATCATCGCGACTCATTCCAGGTTTTCTTGGTAATCCGCTTGTGATTACAACAACATCTGAATTCGCCGTTGCAGCATAATCATTGGTGCTACCAACGGTTCTGCTGTCATATAAATTAATAGGTGCTGTCTGCCAGATGTCAAGGGCTTTTCCTTCTGCAAATCCTGGCTTGATGTCCAACAATACAATTTCGTTGGCAATTTCTCGATGAGCTAATACATCGGCACAAGTTGCACCAACATTTCCAGCTCCAACAACAGTTACTTTCATGTGTTCTATTTTTTGCAAAATTAGTGAAACAAGCGGGCTGTTGAAAATGATTTTTATTTAAAATTGGAATCAGTATTTTTTTGGCCTAATTTTCCCTAGTAATTAAGAAAAGTACAGAGATATGATTGCAAAACTCCGTGTGATATTTATTTTGGCCTTATTGCTTGTTTCATTGAAAGAAGGATTCGCTCAAGTTCCTGGAAAGGTTTTGCCCGATGGTGAATTTGGAAAGGATTACAATGCCTTCGACACTAAGAACAAGCGAGATGGTGTTTGGATTAGAGTATATAAATACCATCCCGAGATTATGTATTACAAGGGAAAGTATACCCATGGTGTGCCGACGGGAATTTTCGAATTTTATAGTGAAAATGGTCTTTTGAAATCAACTATTGATCACGTTCAAGACAGCACCATTAATGACGTGACGAATTATTACACCGATGGAAAAACGGTGTTAAGTAAGGGGAGATATGTTGGGAAGAAATTGAATAAAAAGTGGGAAAGACAAAAGCAGGGGAAATGGGAGTTTTACAATGAAAGAGGTAATTTAATTCGTTACGAAAATTACAAAGACAATGTTCTTCAAGGAGAGTCCAAAGTCTATTATCCGAGTGGTCAATTATCTCACGAGTTGCTTTATGTGAATGGCAAATTGAACGGCCCGTTTCAAGAATTCAATAGCGATGGGAAACTGGCTAAGAAGGGGAATTATCTTGACGATAACTTCCACGGTATTGTCGTTTTCAACGGGCCTAATGGAACAAAAGCGAAAGAGGGAAAATTCGAAAAAGGAAAAAAAGAGGGGGAGTGGTCATATTTCGCGCCGAGTGGACAGTTAGAGGCTAAGGTGATGTTTAAAAATGACAAAGAGGGAGAGAAGAAATATGCGAACGGAACTTTTGATTTTTATTATCCAAACGAAATTCCAAAGGCAGAGTATACTTATCGCAATTTTTTGTTGGAAGGGAAATTTGTTGAATATTTTGAAATAGGTCATTTTGAAAAATTACCCGCCAGTGAGGAAGATAAAGCAGAAGGTATTATCTATCGAGAGCAGTTGGTAGGCACACAAGTAAAAAGAAAAGGAAGTTATGTTAAAGGACAATTACACGGTGAAGTCATCTCTTTTGATATTGGTGGCGCTATCGAAAAAATTGAAATTTATGAAATGGGCACATTAAAGTCAACGAAATAAGCGTATGCGCAGTTTTTTCTGTTTTTTATTTCTGACTTTTTCCTTGAGTAGTCTTTATACAGCCCATGCTCAGTCGTCGTACAATACTTATTTCATTCAATTTAAAAATAAAGACAACTCGAGTTTTTCTCTTTCTGCACCCCGTCAATTTCTTTCTCAGAAAGCTGTGGATCGAAGGATTAGAACTGGCGTAGGTTTCGATTCACTCGACATTCCTGTGAACCAATCATACATTCAACAAGTCCTTCAACTTGGAAATTCAAATTTGTTGCTGAAGAGTAAGTGGTTCAATTCAATTACCGTAGAGCTATTGGATACTGCTATTGCGGCTTCTTGGAAACAGCAAGTGGAGGCTCTTCCGTGTGTATTCCAAGTGAAATCATTGCCAAATATTCCATTCGAGAAAGTTTCCATTCACAAAGGAACGCAGTCCGAAGATGCGATGGTTTCAGACGAGTTCTACGGCCCTAGTTTTCGTCAAACAGAAATGCTAAACGGACATCTTCTGCATCAGTTAGGCTTGAACGGCAAGGGAATGGATATCGCTGTTTTCGACGGTGGATTTCTATTTGCCAACTTACTTCCGGCGATGGCACATTTATTTGAAGAGGGAAGAATTATAGAGACCCACGATTTCCTTCATCACAATTCACCCGAAGTTTTTGACGCAGCCACGCATGGAACGATGGTGCTAAGTCATATGGCCGGAATTATGAAAGATTCTCTGTACGGAACCGCTGTAGAGGCCAACTATTATTTGTTTCAAACGGAAGATGTGTTTCGTGAAGTCAGATTGGAAGAAGATACGTGGATTCAAGCGGCAGAGTGGGCCGATAGCATAGGAATAGACGTTATTAATTCAAGTTTAGGATATTCCTTGTTCGATGAAGATTACATGAATTATTCGCCCTCCGATATGAATGGAGCAACTGCACGAATTTCTCAGGCAGCGGAAATATGTGCGCTGAAGGGAACATTGGTTGTAAACAGCGCTGGCAATAGCGGCGATGATCCTTGGCACGTCATTACAGCCCCTTCCGATGCAGAACATGTCTTGTGCATAGGCGCGGTTGATTTAAACGGAATTCATGCTTCTTTCTCGGGATATCATCCTCCCGAATTAAACGACGTTAAACCAAACATTGTCGCCATGGGAAGACAGACCGTGTTCGCTGCTTCGGACAGCACAATTTCGAGGGGAAACGGCACGTCTTTTAGCTCTCCGATTATTGCTGGAATGGCAGCCACACTTTGGCAAGCCTTTCCAACTGCAACAAATATGGATATCTTCAATGCCATTGAGGAAAGTGCTAGTTTGTATTCAACACCAAATGATTCTATGGGATACGGCATTCCAGATTTCTGGAAGGCATTTGTAAATCTTTCAAATGAGATATACAGTCAACCGAATGAACATTCGGTCCTTGTTTTTCCTCAACCCTCAGATGGTCAGTTTGAAGTACGTGTGGAAGGAAATTTTCCTGATACAAATAATTATCACTACTTGTATGACAGCAGTGGTAGATCGCTTAAATATTACAAGTGGGATTACAATTATAGTGAGCCTTGGGCAATCTATCATTTGGACTTAACCTCTCAACCAGTAGGACAATATTATTTTGTAATCGAATCTTCAACTGGAATTCAAGTGGTTCCACTTCAAAAAAAATAAAATGAGAAATGTAGTTTTACTCTTTATCGGATTTCTTAGTGTCGCTTTTTCGTTTGGACAAGGTCTTGGTCACACGACGTTAACCTTCGTGGATGCGACAAGAAACAATCGTTCAATTCCATGCGAAGTGTATTATCCAGCTACTTCGGCTGGTGATAATACTCCTGCATTAGCACCTTCATTTTTAGCATTAAACGGTTATCCTGCAATTGCAGTTGGACATGGGTTCGTTATTGGAGCCTCAAGTTATGATCTTATAGCCGCGCAATTGATTCCTTTCGGATTCATCGTGGCGCTCGTAAATACAGAAACTGGTTTCGCTCCGAATCATCAAGAATTCGGTCTTGATTTAGCTTTTGTAACCCACGCCCTTCAGCAAGAATCATTGAATTCAAATTCCCTGTTGTATAATATTGTTAGTCAAGAAAAAGAAGCAGTTATCGGGCACAGCATGGGTGGTGGAGCAGCTTGGTTGGCTGCAGCGTCAGACCCTTTAATTGATGCGGTTGTTGGTTTGGCACCAGCAGAAACAAATCCGAGTGCTATTGCGGCAGCGCCCTCCGTGGGCTGCTATGCTCTCATTTTTTCGGGAAGCGATGACACGGTAACGCCACCTGCAGACAATCATCAACCAATTTTCGATGGAACGAGTACATTCTGCAAAACATTTGTGACTCTAACAGGTGGCTCTCACTGCGGTTATATTGATGCTGGGACGCTTTGCGATTTTGGTGAACCGTTAGGTGGAAGTTTGCCAAGGGCAGATCAGCAAGAGGCTTATCTAACTTTGATGACCGCTTGGCTGCGTTACTTTCTAAATGGGGAATGTGTCGAGGCGCTATACACTGATTATGTGACATCACATTCCTTTGTCCTAGCAGACCCGCTGGCAGCATGCATGCTTTGTGGAAATGTCGATGATTCAAATAAAATTGGAATGCGCATGATGCCCAATCCCTCCAACGGTTCGTTCGAGGTGCTGTGGAACGAAGAAGCTTTCCAGTTCATAGAAATTTTGGACGTTACCGGGAAAATTATTTTGCGTGAAAAGGTTCTACAACAACATCGCGTGAGAGTAAACGAAGCACTTCCTTCTGGGATTTATTTGTTGAAACTTTCCAATGAAAAGTCAAGTGTTACACAAAAATTAATAGTGAATTAAGAAACGAAAAACCCCGCATTTGCGGGGTTATCTTTGTGCGCCCACCTGGGCTCGAACCAGGGACCCACAGATTATGAGTCTGTTGCTCTAACCAACTGAGCTATAGGCGCGGGACGGCAAATTTAAGAATAATGCATCTTTGTACAACATGAAAATATTCATAAAAAACATAAAATCACTCTACGGGACTCATTCTCAGGAAGTCTCATCTGTGAAAGGAGCGAATATGAATGTGCTCCCATGTGTCGGAAATGCTTGGTTAGCCGTTGAGAACGGAACCATAGCTGCATTTGGTTCTATGGATGATTTTGATGGGATTGAAGATTGGAGAGATTTAACAGTCATTGATGCGGCCGGCAAGTATGTTCTTCCCGGATGGTGCGACAGTCACACGCACACCGTGTTTGCAGCTTCACGCGCCGATGAATTTGAAGATCGGTTGAGTGGTTTGACTTATGAGGAAATAGCGAAGCGTGGTGGTGGCATCTTGAATAGCGCCAAGAAGCTCGCTTCTTTGAGCGAAGAGGAACTGTTTCAATCTGCATTTGAGCGACTAAATGCGATGATGCAACAGGGAACCGTTGCAGTAGAAATTAAAAGCGGATACGGTCTCGATGAAGAGAACGAATTGAAAATGCTTCGTGTTATCAAACGATTAAAATCGGAGCATCCTATGGTGATTAAATCGACTTTCCTTGCTTTACATGCTATTCCAATTGAATATAAGAATCGAGTTGATGAATTTGTAGATGTTATGGTGAATGAAGTTCTTCCAAAAGTTGCTGCAGAAGGTCTCGCAGATTTTGTAGATGCTTTTTGTGAAGAAGGATATTTCTCTGTGGCGCAAATGAATCAATTAATAGATGCTGCTCAAGTGCTAGGAATTCCAGCTAAGGTGCACGTAAATCAATTCAATGTCATTGGTGGAGTAGAAGCCGCAGTCAAACGAAATGCGCGCAGTGTTGATCATCTGGAAGAACTAACCGAAGAGGATTTAAATGTTCTGTTGGAAGGAAACACAATGCCCGTATCACTTCCAGCGTGTTCATTCTTTTTACGAATTCCATATACACCAGCGAGAAAAATAATCGATGCCGGTTTGCCAATCGCTTTAGCAACCGACTTCAATCCCGGTTCTTCCCCTTCAGGCAATATGAATTTCGTGAACAGTCTCGCTTGCATTCAGCAGCGCATGTTGCCCCATGAAGTCGTAAATGCATCTACTTTGAACGGAGCTTTCGCTATGGATGTTCAAGAGGCGTTAGGCAGCATAACGGTAGGGAAGAAGGCATCCTTCATCATAACAAAACCATTGAATTCATTGGCTGAATTGTTCTATTACTTCGGAGAAAACAACATTGATCAAGTTATTGTTGAAGGGAAAATTGTAGAGGGAAAAGCTAACTAACTTCGCAACATGGCTGGAAACACGTTTGGAAATTTATTTCGTCTAACCACATTTGGAGAATCGCACGGTCCCGCTATTGGCGGAGTTGTAGACGGTTGTCCTGCGGGAGTTGTCATTGATGAAGTTTTTATTCAGATTGAATTGGATCGAAGAAAGCCGGGGCAAAGTGATCTCACCACTTCAAGAAAAGAATCAGATCGTGTTCAAGTTCTTTCAGGTGTTTTGAATGGAATAGCTACCGGTGCGCCCATAGGTTTTATCATTCAAAATGAAGATCATAATTCTAGTGATTACGATAATTTGAAAGATGTATTTCGTCCTGGTCATGCCGATTATACTTGGCAAGAGAAGTTTGGAATTCGTGATCACAGAGGTGGAGGAAGAAGCTCTGCAAGAGAAACAGCTTGCCGCGTGGTTGCAGGAGCAATTGCGAAGTCTGTACTAAACCGAATGAACATTCGGGTGTGTGCTTATGTGAGTAGTGTGCACAAGATTATGGTTCCAGTTACTTATGATAAATTGAATTTGGAAGGGATTTACAGCTCAGCTATTCGTTGTCCACATGAAGAAACGGCCGTACGTATGGAAGCTGCAATTCGTCAAGCTAAAGAAGAGAAAGACAGTCTAGGTGGAATTATTACTTGCGTTGCAACAGGCGTTCCTTCAGGATGGGGCGAGCCCGTATTCGATAAGCTACATGCCCAATTGGGACACGCCATGCTTTCCATAAATGCGGTGAAAGCGTTTGAAATCGGAGACGGATTTTCTTCCACATTAAGAAAGGGAAGTGAGAACAACGACTCCCTTCAAACCAATCATGACGGTGGAATACAAGGTGGTATTTCAAATGGAAAGGATATCGTTTGCAAGTTGGCTTTCAAGCCAACCAGCACCATAGGAAAAAAACAGATCGCACGCGATTCAAATAATCAAGAAGTTGAATTAGAAGCGGCTGGAAGGCACGACCCATGCGTTCTTCCGCGTGCAGTAGCGGTTGTGGAAGCAATGGCCGCAATCACGCTATTAGACGCTGCATTGCTTTCAAGAAGTAATAAGATTTAGTTTCTTATTCAACAATAAGCTTCACCGTTGAGCTGTTGTTGTTGTCTTGTACTTTCACGAAGTAAACGCCGGCACTCATTCCATTCAAATCTATGTCTATTGAACTTGTTTTGTCAGAGCGATTGATTCTCTCTTGCTTGCAAACTTGTCCTTGAATGTTGTACAACGAATAAGTCAAACGTTCATCAAATCCATTCGCAATGAGTTTAACTTTTTGTTTGGCCGGATTAGGCATTAAAAGAATTTGAGTAGAATTAGCTTGCTCTTCTTCAACGCCAACTAGGTTGGTATTCCAATAAAAATATTGTTCGATCTCTGCCCCGAAGTCGTTTTCAAATTGTTTGAAATAAGCACCAGCAACACGATCTAAATTGCAGTAGCCATTTCCGTCATTATTCGCGAAAAACGAAAGTCCATCTCCGCCGGCGTCTGTAATTTTAAATCGGTAACACCCTGCATTCAACTGCAACGTGTCGCGATGTGTTGTATTCGCTTGCGAGAATGTGCGTGTGAAAATTACGTTGTCGTTTATGTCATAAAGAGTATAAGCACTTTCCGCGAAAGAAGCATTTGTTCTGAAGATGACAATAAGTTTGTTGTTATCGGTATTCGGTAAATAAGAATATACAGGAGGACGAGTAAATGCAGATTCTGCATGGTTATTCGAAGGGTTGTTATCGGCACCATCGGCGCTTTCACCAAGATCAATAAAGAATCTTCCAGTTGTGGAAGTTGCATTCCAAAGTGCAGGATCGCTGTAGGTTAATTCAACCACTTCACTTTCCATAAAGCCAAGGTTTCCAGTCCAAGTATAGACTTCTGTAGCACCGCCAATAACACCATAGGAAATCTTTACATCGGTCAATGGTTGTGATCCTTTATTGCGCAAAACGAATTTCGGATTGTCGCAAATAGGGTTCCATCGAGAATGATTCTCCCAATTACTTGGCGCCAATACTTGTTCAATTTCTGGATCGTATGCGTGGTTTTTCTGACCGTAATATATCGCATGACTCTCAGTAACGTAGTTTCCGTAAGGGTCTGTTGTAATGTTGTATTCAGCGCTAACTTGATTGTTTTGAACGAAGGGAGTCAATTCGAATTCTTCGGTTTTTCCTTCCATTCCAGGGCACCAACCTCCACGTGCGTAGATCCATGTTCCTCCTTGCGGAAATAGAGGATTCTTGTCACAGTCGTGCATAATTTCCCAACTGAAAGTTGGGTTTCCATTTATATTAATTGAATGTGTGTTATAACAGAATTCGCCACAGTTGTTCGCGTCATTTCCGAAACCGTGACCCGTTAAAGTTGTACGAAGTTTTAACTCACTTTCGTTTGGTTGAAGAGTGAATGTCTTTTCGTTTACTGCGTTGTTAAATCCACCAAGTCCATAGTTTCCCTGCCATACGTTGGCAATGCGCTTCACGTCTCGTGCAGGAGTTCCTTCAATGAACACAAATTTCAAATCGAGAAGTTCTTGCCAGTTTCCAGCTTCAAGTTCTACACTATCGCGGAGCAAGTTTGCGAAATCTGTAACATCATAAATCCACGTCCAACCGTCACCCAAGTCCAATTGAATTCCGTATGGAGTAATGAATCTGCCCAACTCATAGCGATTCACAACATCGAATGGAGCGCCATAATAGAAGAGCGTGTCGTTCGTTAAGATCTCGTCTTCTGCTGCAAACGTGCTGTCGATTTTTGCGCCAAGTGAATTGTAAGTGAATTGCCAACGCGATAAGTAAGTCGTTGCAATGTTTAGAATTTGTGGATTGTGATTCACAATCTCATATTCAATTTTTGAAATTGGCGCATCAGCCATTTCAACATTAATGGTATTTGTTGTTTGCGCAGTTGTTAAAGTATTTCCTTGAGTGAAATACGTTTTAGGTCTGAAGTCTATAGCTTGAGCGCCCTGAGTTAATTCATAGCCGCTGTATGAAATGAAATTCGGATTACCTAAAGTGTAGCCGTTGAAATTATTTCCGGAATTATCATAGACATTTCCATTGCTATCGTTGTTGAAGTTGTATTGCACCAACTGCGAAGGGTCGCTTGGCCCGCCTGCATAAATGTTTTGAATTGCTGCATCGTTCAATGCGCTAGAGAAAACAGTGAAATCATCAATGTCGCCGCGATAAAAATTACTCCATGTGGAAGCTGCACCAATGCTGAATTGGGTAATGTTGCTCATAGGGAAAACCTTTCCTGTTCCGCTGTGCCAAAGCACCCCGTTGAGGTATGCTTTCATTTCTCCGGTTACTGTGTTTTTTGTAAATGCCCAGTGGTTCCAGACGCCTTCATAATCGGCAGAATTGGCGGCTTTATCTATACGGTCATAAGCTCCTCCTGAATTTCCAGCGTCCCAATACACACGGCTATTGCTCCAGGGTAAGTGCACATTTAACACACGATTGTTGCTGCTGTTTTTTGCTTCGAAAGTTGTGCCGTTTTCGGGTTGTGCATTCGCGTCTCCGCGTAACCAAAAGGCGATAGTTATCTCAGTAGAAATGGAAGCGAAGGCTGAAGCTGGAATACGAATTTCATCGTTACCATCGAACCGAACGAATTTATTATTTCCAATTGAGGCTATTGCATTTAGGTTGGAAGCTTCGCCCAATGCCGCAACACCAAGTTCCGAAGGGTTTCCGTCGTACGACACTTCAACAAGAATATTGCTAGAACCGTCCCATGCGAAAGGGGAGTTCAGGGTTAAATAGAAGGTTCCATTTTGGTTAACTGTTGTATTGCTCAGGTAGTAGGTGCTCATCGCGCTATTGTCCAAGGCAGTCAATGTGCTTGCAGCCGTTGATTTGATTCGAATGCGTATGTTCTGATAAGCACCCGCATTCCCAGAAAGGTCGAAACCGATCTGCCAAATATTTCCAGCTTGCACGCCTGCGGTGGCAAGTTCCGTTGCTGAATAGAGCCATTGGTAGCGCGCACTTGCATCACTAGCGAAAGGTGCGTTTGATGTTAGAATGTTATTGCCAACGCTAAATGAAAGAGCATCGCCAGGATTATTTAATGTTGAAGTGATTTGTTCCGTTTGAAAAATATCAAAGGGTGCAGTAGCGCGAATGGCAGCCGTGCTGAAATTTTGATTGTTGATTAAGAAATGCGGATGTTGCTGAAGAGTGGAGTCTAACATTCCTGTGTGCTCGAACAAATTATTGTAGGTAAGATAATCCCACTCTCCGCATGGGTAGGCTAATCCGCCTGCTGTTCCGTCGCTAAAACACTTCAGCGTATGATACATTAAAACCTTTTGATAGTTAATACCATTGTTCGAAGCGGGAAATTGAAACCACCTTCTTCCAGGCGAGTCATAGCCGGTTGCAGAATTGTTTTGTGCGGCGAATGTGAAGGTTTGAACGATCGTAGTATCGCCTGGTTGTGCAAGCGTGTGAATCGATAACGCAAGAAAAATAAAAAGGTAAAGGTGTTTCATTTGAAAAGTTTATGCGTTATAAAGATAAGTAAAATCAAGGTACACAGCGTTTTTATGGCATAAGCATTTCTTGACTTTCTGAAATAGTCATCAGAAATTCGAATCATGAAAGAAGAATTTTTACATTTCGTTTGGCGAACACAGTCGTTCTCCCAACTGCCTTTGACAACAACAGATGGCAATGTTGTGCAGGTTGAATACCCCGGTTTTTTAAACCGACATGCGGGACCAGATTTCATGGATGCGCGGGTTCAAATCGGAGACGTTCTTTGGTGCGGCCCGGTTGAACTTCATTTGAAATCATCGGATTGGTTGCTTCATGGACACACGGGTGATCCGAGATATGACAACGTGATTCTCCACGTTGTTTATGAAATGGACAAACAAATTCCTGCAAACGTTCCAATTCTCGAATTGAAGAATCACATCATTCCAGGTCAATGGCAAACTGTTCAGCAATGGAAGAATGTTCAGGACCATATTCCTTGTGGCGGCAATTTCGGCGACTTACGAAGTGTTGTTCGAACAAATTGGATGAACCGCATGGCGGTTGAGCGTTTAGAAAAAAGAGTTTCCGAGTGGCGCAGCAGATCGATGGAGCTAAATGGAGATCTTTTGCAGTTGTTTTACGAAAAGTTTTTCAGAGCGTTTGGTTTTGGATTGAATGGAGAGTTGTTTGAGCAAGTGGCTGCGCGCTTTACTTTTCGCAATTCACTTCGACTGATGGATGAACCAGAATTGTTGAAAGCAGTATTGCTTCAGATGTTTGGATTCGAGTCCGCGCGGTCGAAAGCGGTTGTTTGGAAAAAGGCGTCCGCCCTTATTGAAGCAAATGAATGGAGTCTCTTAAGACCTCAAGCTCTGAACACTGGAAAAATCCGTCCGAAGAGAAGCAACAAAGTTCGGATTGAGCAATTAGCCGATGAACTTCCTCAAATCTCGCTTTGGTGGAATATGATTTTTAATAAAGCCGAAATGAAAGAGTGGAAATTGGAGCTCTATAAAAAAGGGAGAATTAATCCATTGTTCGGTCATCTAGCCGTTAATGTGTTTGCGCCCCTGTTATTTTTTCTTCATGAAAGAAAAATGGATGAGTCCTACGCGGAAAGGGCACTTGAGTTATTGGAGTTGATTCCGCTTGAAGACAATCGAATTACACGTTTGTGGAAAATTCATGATGTTGTTGGAACCAATGCACTCGAATCTCAAGGCTTAATTCATTTGTATAGTGTGTACTGCGAATCAAGAAAATGTCTAAATTGCGCTCTGGGAGCAGAAAAATTGAAACAAAATGAATTTGATGAAGTCCTTATTTGATTTTTGCGAACTTCGATTTTTCGGGGTGTGCGATGCCTTAGGGAAAAAACTCGATATGAATTCAAATCGAATTCGGCTTTCATTTGTCTATCTGTCTTTTCTGACCTTTGGCTCTCCCATTGTTATCTATTTGGTTCTTCATTTTTGGCAAAAGCATTCGTTAGCTGGTTTTCGCCTTCGTAAAAAGAATCGGATTTGGGAGTTGGACTAACTTTTTTCTAAGCTATTCCATTGAAAGCTTGGAAGTTTGAAAGTTTTTCGTACTTTTGCCGTCCATTTTAAAATCAATATATCATGAATCGTTACGAAACTGTTTTCATTTTGACTCCCGTGCTGTCTGATGATCAGGCGGCGGAAACAGTAGACAAGTTCAAAAAGTTTCTGAAAGGAAAAGGTGCTTCGATTAAACACGAAGAGAACTGGGGCCTCCGCAAATTGGCCTACCCAATTCAGAAAAAATCAACTGGTTTCTACTATCTAATGGAGTTTGAGGCTGCTGGAGATGTTATTGGCGTTTTAGAAACTGAATTCCGTCGCGACGAGCGCGTTATTCGCTTCTTAACTACAGTAATGGATAAATTCCACTTGGAATATTCAGAAAGCCGCAGAAACAAATTAAAAGAAAAGAAAGCCGCTTCTAAAGAGGCATAACCTTAAAAAATTGAACCCATGAGCGATAATTCAGAAATCCGCTACCTCAATCCAATTGATATTGAAACCAAGCAAGCAAAGTATTGCCGTTTCAAGAAATCAGGTATCAAATACATCGACTATAAAGACGGTGACTTCTTATTGAAGTTATGCAACGAGCAAGGAAAAATCCTTCCACGTCGTCTTACTGGAACTTCGTTGAAATACCAACGTAAAGTTTCTCAAGCAATTAAAAAGGCTCGTCACTTGGCATTAATGCCATACGTAGCTGACATGTTGAAATAAATTAAGGAGGACTAGTCATGCAAATTATACTAAAAGAAAACATTGAGAAATTAGGAGCTAAAGACGAGATCGTAGCAGTGAAAGCTGGTTATGCTCGTAACTACCTAATCCCAAGAGGATACGCGGTTCCTGCAACAGATTCAGCATTGAAGATGCACGCAGAGAACTTGAAGCAACGTGCTCACAAGGAAACGAAAATTTTGGCTGAAGCGCAAGCAACTGCTGAGAAGATTGCTTCCGTAAGCATTAAGTTGATCACGAAAGCTTCTGACACCGGAAAAATCTTCGGTAGCATCAACACTATTCAACTTTCTGAAGCTTTAGCGAAAGAAGGTTTTGCAATTGACAGAAAGAGCATTAGCATCTCTGAAGAGCACATTAAGAACTTAGGTACTTATGAGGCTCGTGTGAAATTACACAAAGAGGTAAGTGCTACGTTCAACTTCGATGTTGTAGGCGAATAAATAGCATATAAGTTATTCTTGAAAAGGTCCGATTTAGGGCCTTTTTTTGTACCTCAGTTTTTCTAATCTAAATTCGCTCGTATGCAATTCAAATTGATAACAGACTTCACGCCTGGAGGTGACCAACCTGCAGCTATTCACGATTTGGTGAAAGGTCTGAATGAAAATGAAAAATATCAAACATTGCTTGGTGTTACTGGTAGTGGTAAGACATTTACTATTGCCAATGTCATAGAGCAAACCCAACGACCAACCTTAATTCTTAGTCATAACAAGACGTTAGCGGCACAATTGTATTCCGAGTTTAAGCAGTTCTTTCCCGATAATTTAGTAGAGTATTTCGTAAGCTATTACGACTACTATCAGCCAGAGGCTTATTTGCCGGTTACCAATACCTACATCGAAAAAGATCTAAGCATTAATAAAGAAATTGAAAAGCTTCGTTTGGCCGCTACAAGTTCATTGTTAAGCGGAAGACGAGATGTAATAGTGGTAGCGAGTATTTCATGCATTTATGGTATTGGTAATCCGCAGGAATTTCATAAAAGTGTTATTCCAATTCATGTCGGTATGAAGTTGAGCCGACAATCGTTCTTGTATAAATTGGTAGAGTCGCTATATAGCAGAACAAATGCAGAACTGGAACGCGGAATGTTCCGAGTGAAAGGCGATACGGTGGATATATTCTTGGCTTATGCAGATTATGCTTTGCGCGTGGTGTTTTTCGGTAATGAAATAGAGAGCATTAAAATGTTAGACCCTGTTCTTGGCAAGACATCCACATCTTTCGATCAGACAACCGTTTTTCCTGCGAACTTATTTGTAACGTCAAAAGAAACGCTGCACGACGCCATTTGGCAGATACAGCAAGACATGGTTGCGCAAACCACCAATTTCAACAAAGAAGGGAAATCGTTAGAAGCGAAACGCTTAGAGGAGCGAGTGAACTACGACATTGAAATGATGAAGGAACTCGGGTACTGTTCCGGTATTGAAAACTATTCGCGTTATTTCGATAGAAGACAAGCAGGGGAGAGGCCGTTCTGTTTGCTAGATTATTTCCCCAATGATTTTTTAATGGTCATCGATGAGAGTCACGTTGCGGTTCCTCAAGTGGGAGCCATGTTTGGAGGAGACCGATCTAGAAAAGTGAATCTCATTGAGCACGGATTCCGACTCATTTCAGCCATGGACAATCGTCCGCTGACCTTTGATGAGTTTGAGTCTATTCAGAACCAAGTCATCTTTGTTTCAGCTACACCTGCCGATTTTGAATTGCGCAAAACAGAGGGGGTGGTCATAGAACAGGTTGTTCGCCCAACAGGTTTGCTAGATCCTCCAATCGAAGTGCGTCCTTCTTTAAATCAGGTAGATGATTTAATGAACGAAATTCAAAAAACAATAGAGGCGAATGAACGAGTTCTTGTCACTACGTTAACCAAGCGTATGGCGGAAGAGCTTCATAAATATCTCGAGCGAATGAATGTGAAATGCAGATACATTCACAGTGAAGTAAACACACTTGAGCGAATTAATATTTTAGCACAGCTTCGCGAAGGCGAAATCGATGTGCTCATTGGAGTGAATTTGTTGAGAGAGGGATTGGATCTTCCCGAGGTGAGTCTAGTCGCCATTTTAGATGCCGACAAAGAAGGTTTTTTAAGGAATAGAAGATCTCTTACACAAACGGCAGGAAGGGCTGCGCGTAATATTCATGGTAGGGTAATTTTATATGCCGATAAAATTACTGGAAGCATGGCCCAGACCATAGATGAAACAGAGCGCAGAAGGCAGAAGCAAATGGAATTTAATACGCTGAATGGAATTGAGCCCACGCAGATTGTGAAGCACAAATCCTCTATTCTTCGTCAGGCCAGCGATATCCTTGAAATGAAACCGCGCATGTATTCCGAAGGAGATTTTTCAAGGCCATCGATTGCCGCAGATCCTGTTATGGCGAATTGGGGCGAAAAAGAAATTCAAAAGGCCATGTCTGCTTCCAGACGCAAAATGGAAAAAGCGGCAGAGAATTTGGAATTCATGGAAGCCGCTCAATACAGAGACGAGATGAAGGCCTTAGAAGAACGATTAACAGAATTAAATTCGAATCCATTATGAAAAAGCACTTGATTATTTTATCGGCAACACTTTTAATGTTGTTGTCGGTCTCATGCAAAAGGAACAAAGAGGTGGCGGCAGTGCCCGTAAAGGATTTTCCAAGTATTGAGAATATTCTTCCCATTCAGTTACCCGCGGAAATAAATTATAAAGGGCAATCGGATAATTTCGAAATACTTGAAACGCACCAAGATGGTGGATTCTTAATGGTAAAAGTTGCTTATTCAGGTGGTTGTAATGAACATTTTTTCGAGGCGTCTTGGGACGAAAGATATATGAAAAGCTTGCCACCGCAAGTGAATGTTCGACTTACGCATGTCAACAATGATGATGCTTGTCGTGCTAGAATTGAAAAGGAGGTAGCCATTGATCTTCGCAAGTTGTTTTTGAATACTCCAAACAACGTAGTTGTTATTCTGAATGGAAATGTGGAGGGGAAGATACTTGTTGCTCCTCAGGAATAGGAATTCCATTAGCGCTCTTTTTTTTGTTGTTCGGTTTTGAAAAGATTGATTTATCTTCACTTTCGAAACCATACAACCTTATGATTAAAAAATTACTTTCTGTTTTCGCCTTTTCGCTTGCATTTGCAGCAATGGCCCAAGTTTCTTTCGGTGGTTTCCCATACAATTGGGAAGACAAGCACGTAAGCTCACAAATATCGTTCAACACGATGCCAGCCATAGATATGGAGGCCCTAGCTGCTGAAGACGCTGTTGTTGATCAATACAAGGAAGCTCCATACCGCTTCGGGTTTGAGCACGAAACAGCTTTCGGTTTGAATCAAGCTTCATGGAGGTCAATTGAAAACGATAAGAGTATCTGGCAATTCGGAATTGAATGTGCTGGAGCAAGAACAATCAATTTGATTTTGGAAGATTTTTATCTTCCAAAGGGCGCTGAGATGTTCATCTGGTCTGCAGATCGTGAGGAATTCTTGGGTTCTTTCAATCACAAGAACAATCAAGAGTACCGCACATTAGCGACTTCAATCTTGCAACATGATAAGATTGTGGTTGAAGTTCAAGCAAGCAACGAAGTAAAAGATCAGGTATCTTTTGTTATTTCAATGGTTGTTCACGGATACCGTCCGGTATTGATGAACCACTTCGCTGATTTCGATGCAGAGCGCGGGCCATACGGAACCAGTGGTGCCTGCAACAATAACGTAAATTGTGCTGTCGGTTCTGCTTGGCAGGTTGAAAAGAAATCAGTAGGTTTAATTTTAAGTGGTGGCAGCGCTAGCTGCACAGGTGCATTAGTAAATAACACTGCTAATGACGGTACGCCGTATTTTTTGACAGCGAACCATTGCTACTCAGCAGGAGCAACCCCAAGTTGGGTATTTGTTTTTAATCACGAGACAGCAGGTTGCACGGGTTCTACGGGGCCAACGAATCAGACAATTTCAGGATGTACATTGAAGGCAAAGAATGCAGGAAGCGATTTTTGTTTGGTTCAATTGAGTTCAACTCCTCCTGCAACATACAACGTGCAATACGCTGGTTGGGACGCGACCGATGCGACCACAGTTACATCAGCAACGTGCATTCACCACCCATCGGGTGATTTGAAAAAAATATCGTTTGAAAACAATGCAGTTCCACAAGGATCATGGTCAGGCGCACAAACTTGGAATGTTCAGGTATGGGACGACGGTATTACTGAACCAGGTTCTTCAGGATCTCCGCTATTCGATCAAAACCACAGAATCATTGGACAATTGTTCGGTGGTGGTTCTGCTTGCAACGGCGCGGTAGAAAACGGACAAGGTGATTCATACGGTCGCTTCGGAATAAGCTGGAACACGGGCACAACAGCTGCAACTCGACTTAGAGATTGGTTAGATCCTGCAAATACAGGTAACTTAGTTTCTGATGGTTATCCAACCGGAGCAGTTGTGGCTCAGCTTGACGCTTCTGCAGCGAGTATTACGGGAGTTCCTTCAAACATCTGTGGAAATTCGGTGTCGCCTGTTTTCTCATTGCTGAACAATGGAGCCACGACTTTAACGTCTTGCACCATTCAATACACTGTAAACGGTGGGGCGGTTCAAACCATAAACTGGACGGGTTCTCTTGCACAATACGCTTCTGCTAACGTTAATCTGCCTGCTATTACATTAATAAACGGGGCGAATACTATTGTTGTGACTGTTGTTAATCCGAACGGTTCTGCCGATCAGAACTCAAATAACAACTCAGTTTCGATCTCGTGCAATGCGGTGGTTGGTCCAACAGTAACCGTAACAGTTGATATAACGTTCGATAATTATTCGGAAGAAACTTCTTGGGAAATTATTCAAAATGGAAACGTGCTGGCTTCGTCAAATGGGTTATATCCAGCCGGAGGCACTTCAATCAGCGAATCAGTATGTCTTGCTCCCGGATGCTATGACTTTGTAATTAGCGATGTTTATGGAGACGGGATATGCTGCACATACGGTAATGGAAGCTACGCGGTTTCTAATGCAACAGGAACATCCTTAGCGGCTGGCGGCACCTTCACAAACTCAGAAACCACTAACTTCTGTGTTTCAGGAAGTAGTGTTGAAGGTATGACTGAAACAGCAATTACACTTTACCCAAACCCGGCTCAAAACGAAATTCAATTGATTGGTGCTTTGGCGAACTCTTCTTTATTCATTATTGACGTTGCTGGAAATGTGGTTGTTTCAACAAAAACATTGAGCGCAAATGTTAAAGTCGATACCTCGTCCTTGGCAAACGGATATTACATTGTGAAGTTGGTTTCTGCCGGGAAAGTAGATTCACTTCCATTAATCATTAAAAAGTAAATAGAATCACGTCTTTTGTGAATAAATAGGGCCGGGCAACCGGCCTTTTTTATTGTTCGGAGCAAGTTGAAAGAGTAATTTCGCAGGACTCATGGAAAAAACAATTGCTATTTGGATTTGGAATTTCTCTATTCTTGAATTAGCGCTGCTTACTGTTGTGGTGCTTTCATTTTTTTGTCAGATTTATTATAATCTTAAATATTTTTTGTCTGCAACAAAGGGAAAGAAGGTTGAGGGAGATTCGCCTGATGGTGTCTCAGTTATTGTCTGTGCAAGAAATGAAGAAGCGAACCTGATGGAATTGATTCCAATAATAATGGAACAAGAGTTTCGTAAGTTTCAGCTTATTGTTGTAAACGATAGCAGCTGGGACGATACAGCTGATATTCTGAAGGCATTGCAAGTTTCGTATCCAAGTATGCACATCATTGAAATAAATGAGGATAAGCAAATAATGCAAGGGAAGAAATTTGCCTTGACCCTAGGAATCAAGGCAGCCATGTATGATGTGATTCTACTTACAGATGCAGACTGCAGACCAACCAATGGGAATTGGATTACCGAAATGACAAAGGGCATTGGTGAGAGAAAAGAAATCTCTCTTGGTTTCAGTGGATATAAAAAGTACCCGGGCTATTTAAACAAGCTCATTCGTTTTGATGCCTTTGTTGCTGGTTTGAATTATTTAGGTTTTGCTAAATTGGGAAGACCCTACATGGGCGTTGGTCGTAATTTGTGTTACACTAAAACAGCATTTTTCCGTATTGGAGGATTTCGCACGCATTACAAATTGGCCTCCGGTGACGACGATTTGTTTGTGAAGGAAGCCTCCACTGCCCGAAACACTCAAAACATGTTTCATTACGAAGCGCAGACTATTTCAGAACCTCATAAGACTTGGGCGAAATGGTCGTTTCAAAAGAAAAGGCATTTTACAACCGCACCTTTGTACAAAGGGAGTGTTAAATTTTCATTAATGATTTGGCCTGCAACATATTTTCTCTTGTGGATGGCCGCTATAGCACTTTCGATCATTTATCCGAATCCTGTGCTTTGGGCCGTTATGGGTGGATTAATTTTCTTTAGATACCTCTTTCAGTTTATAGTTTTGAACGTGTCATGCAATAAACTAAAAATTTCGAAAGATATTCTTTGGCTATTCCCCTTGTTAGAGAAGCATCTTTTTTTAGTACATTCGATGCTTTACCTACAGAACCTCGTTCGTAAACCTCAGAAATGGAATTGATAGATCATTTGTCGGATAAGGCCAAGAAGGATTACATGCTTGTGCAGCGTGCGTTGAACGATAAAGATCAGCGTGCTTATACCGAATTAATGGGCAGGTACAAAGACTCTGTTTTCTATATGCTTCTGAAAATGGTAAATAACTCAGATGATGCTGAAGATTTAACCATTGAAACATTTAGCAAGGCCTTTAAACGATTGGATCAATACACCCCTCAATTTGCCTTTTCAACGTGGCTGTTCAAAATTGCCTCCAATCATTCAATTGATTTTATTCGTAAAAAGCGAATAAGAGCGATTTCAATTGATCAAGGTTACTCGAATGAAGATGGGGAAACCTATGTAATTCCTGTAAAAGAGGAGAGCCTCGATCCGGAAGAGTCGATGCAGAAAGACGAGCGTATTCAGCGCATGCGTGATGTTGTAGAAAAATTGAAGCCACGTTACAAGCGATTGGTTGAATTAAGATATTTTGAAGAAAAATCATACGAGGAAATCTCCGAGATTTTAGAATTACCCTTAGGAACGGTAAAAGCACAGCTCTTCCGTGCACGTGATTTCATGTTTGAATTAATGAAAACTACCAAGGGTACCTTTTAATGTCGATTCGAGAAAAACTTTCACCCTATTTCACTTTCACGGAAGTGCAATGGGAACAATTCCAGAAGCTAGAAGAAGTTATTTTAGATTGGAATACACGTGTAAACGTTGTTTCAAGAAAAGATACAAGTGAATTTGTTGAACGCCATGTTTTGCACAGCTTGAGCATTTTCAAATTCTTACCCTTCACCCCAAAGTCTCATATCCTTGATTTGGGAACCGGTGGTGGATTCCCAGGACTGCCTTTGGCAATTGCAAATCCAGATTCGGAATTTCTTTTGGTAGATAGCATTGGAAAAAAAATCATGGTCGTTAATGAAGCCATTGAGTTCATAGGCCTGAAAAATGTAAAAACCATTCACGGCAGAGTAGAGGCCGTAAAAGGACAATTCGATTTTGTGGTTAGTCGCGCCGTTGCGCCTGCCGAAGAGTTGTTAATGTGGACCAATGGCAAATACAAAAAAGCCGATCAGAATGGAATTCCGAACGGCTTAATTTGTTTGAAAGGCGGAGATTTGAAAGAAGAGCTTAAGTCACTAAAAAAGCATGCGGAAATCTTCGATTTGTCTCAGTACTTCCCGCAAGAGTTATTCGAAACGAAGAAGCTCGTTTACATTCCTCAATAATTATTTTTGCTCCAAGGCATTCCTGAAATGGTAATGCTCGGTTACCCTTTCTTCGTTTGATTGAAATGGTCGGATGGTTCCTTTTTTATCACTGAAAAAGCAAGGACTTTTCTTCCCTTGATGGCTCAGAGATTTTACCGAAGAGCTACAAGAAGCAAGTCCGGCGCTGATTACAACTGCTGCTAAGGCGAATTTTAGTTTATTCATAGTTGTTTAGTTTTAATTTAGTAAAGGTCTTCTACAAAAAAGGCACTCAAAAATTGAGAGCCTTTTTCGTAAACCTGCAAGGGAATTTTGAAACCAACACGCAGCTTGGACTGCGTAACCAATTATAAGACGAAACATTAAAGGCAGGGTTGCCTCTTTTTTTTAAAGAAATTTGTACCCGACCCCTCGAATGGATAAAAAACGCTTGTCGGCATTGGGATGTGACTCGAAAATTTTCCGGAAGTTGAGAATGAAATTATCAATTGTTCGGTTGTGGGTAACCGTATCGTACCCCCAAACTTTTTCCAAAATTTCTTCGCGGCTTACGGCTTCACCTTGTTTAGAGATGAGCAATCGCAAAAGCATGGCTTCCCTCTTCGAAATAGAGAGCATCCCTTCCGGTGTTTCAACTTCATATTTATTGAAGTGAATCGTGCAGGGGCCAATGGAGAACTTTTCTAAATCTTCAATGGTTCGGTGACCATCGGATTTTCTAACGATAAGTTTTTTACTACGAAGCAAAAGCTCTTCCCACTCAAAGGGCTTAGCCAAATAATCGTCGCCACCAACTTTCAGCCCTTCAACTTTGTCTTTGCCTGTCCCCTTAGCAGAAAGGAAAAGTACAGGGGTGTGATTGCCACCAAGTCGAAGAGATTCACAAATAGAAATGCCATCCATTTCAGGAAGCATTACATCTAGAATAATAAGGTCGTAGAACTTTTCTTGTGCGTTCTTTAATGCAGCTAAACCGTTCGATTCAACATGTACCTCAAATCCCTCTAATTCGAAATTCAGTTTTAACGTTTTTGCAATAGAATTCTCGTCCTCTGCAATCAATAACCGATAGATGTTCTGAGTGATTTTCACACCGCAAATTTATGCTACCTTGCACGCAAATTACAGATATGGAGCATAAATTCCATCACGAAAATATGATCTCTCATTTAGGGATCGAAATATTGAAGAACGAACCTGGTCTTGTTGAAGCTAGAATGCCCGTTGATAAACGAACCATTCAACCTTTTGGACTCCTACATGGCGGTGCTAGTGCGGTATTAGCGGAAACAATAGGAAGTATTGGCGCTTATGAGGCCGTGAAGGCAGATGGTGGAATTGCCGTTGGACTTGAACTGAACATTAATCATTTGAAATCGGCTACAACCGACTTTGTTTATGGAGTGGGTGAACCCATTCATATGGGGAAAAGAACGCAAGTGTGGGATGTGAAAATTCGAGATTATGCTGATAACCTTATTGCGATAGCTCGATTAACGGTCATGGTTCAATACGCTAAATGAGTACGATTCGACTTCGACTTCCTCAATCTGGTTTTGAAAAAAACGCTCAGGCTTCACGCACGTTTGTTTTAAAAAGTGAATTTCGTGGTGAAGTGAATTTTGTCAGTACTGATGAGCAGTATATGCAATCTGTTCAAAAAGGAATAGCTCTTATCGAAGATAGCCAGGCGGCGAAAATAGTGTTAAGCCGAATTGTATCCTTTCCTCATCAAGGTCTTACCGCTGAAGGCGTTTTTAATTTGTTGAATGAAAAATTCCCCGACGCGGCAGTTTTCGCTTTTACAGATGAAAACAACACCCATTGGATCGGCGCAACACCCGAATTGTTATTTCGAAAACGAGGCAACTTGTATTCAACGATAAGTTTAGCGGGAACTAGGAAGGCAGGAACAACAGAAGAATGGGGTGTAAAAGAGCAGGAAGAACAACGCCTAGTAACGAAGTTTATTCAAGAGGAGTTGAAATCGATTGGTGCGGGAAATATTCAGTGCAACGAATTGCACACACGCAATGCTGGTTCTATTGAGCATTTGTGCAATGAAATTTCGTTTGAGTATGGTGGAGACTGGAAGGAAGTCATGAACGCCCTTCATCCAACTCCTGCTGTTTGCGGAATGCCCAGAGAGCAAGCGAAGGCAGTCATTGAAGATCTTGAAACACACGATCGGGAATACTATACCGGACTGATAGGAATTGAGCAGGGAGATAATGTCGAACTGTACGTCATACTCCGATGCATGAAGTATAGCGAGCGCATGCTTCATGTTTTTGTTGGTGCTGGAATTACGGAAGAAAGTGTTCCTGCGCACGAAGCGCGCGAAACACGCTGGAAAGCAGACTCGCTGACAAGCGTAATTTTTTAACATTTGAACGATTCATTCGTCGCGGTGTTTCTATCTTCGTGGCCCGCATGAAAATCTCATCGAAAAAAGTAGTTTCCTATATCTTGGGTGCGCTGAAAAGCGCAGGCATAACCGACGTTGTGCTAACTCCCGGTTCTCGAAACGCGCCTTTCAGTATCTCAATTGCGAACACTCCTTTTTTTGAAACCTATTCTATCGTCGATGAAAGATCAGCCGCATTTTTTGCAATGGGTCTTTCTCAGCAATCGAAAAAGCCAACGGTCCTGATTTGCACAAGTGGAACCGCCTTGCTCAATTACGCTCCTGCCATTGCAGAGGCCTATTACCAAAGGATTCCATTGCTAGTCATTTCAGCCGACAGACCCCAAGAGTGGATAGACAGAGGAGAGGGACAAAGCATTCGTCAGAACAATGTCTTTCAAAATTATTCAGATTATTCAGCTTGTTTAATTGCCGATGAAAAGGAAGGTTCCGATCAAAACAAAGAGATCATTCAGAATACAATTCAATACCTTCTTTCGAACAACGGTCCCGTTCATTTGAATGTACCGTTTCAAGAGCCTTTGTATGAACTCATCGAGTGCGAAGAACTTCCTTCATTTCAATTTGAAACGAAAGAGAATGCAATTGATGTGTTGAAGGAAGTAAACGAAAGTCTTGAAATAATTCAGAAGTCTGAAAGAATCATGGTTCTTGTTGGACAGCACGTTTATGAAGACTTCTCGAAGGAACTGGAACAATTCAATCAGATGCAACAAGTTGTTGTTCTTACTGAAACGCACGCCAATGTGAACATTGAAAACTCGTTTCCGTGCATTGATCGAATGATTATGGGTTTAGGCGCTGATGCACAAAATGCTTTGGCTCCTGATGTTTTGATTACGGTTGGAACGAACATCATTTCAAGAAAGGTTAAAGCAATTTTAAGAAAGGCCAAACCGAAGCATATTCAAGTGGGATTGAATGAAAAGCCTATGGACACGTTCGATTGCTTGCAGCTGCAGCGCAATGTTACTCCGCAAGATTTTTTCAATTCGTTGAAAAAGATAGAAAGTAAATCTGAATGGAAAAGGGAGTTGCTCTCCATTCAAGAAAATCAAATAAAACAAGTGGAAGCGTGGTTGCCCGGTGCAGCATTTTCCGATCTGACTGTTTTTTCTTCCATCTTGAATTCCATTCCGAATGGAACAGATCTTCAAATGGGAAACAGTTCTGTGGTTCGTTACATTCAGCTTTTCAATCAGAATAAAAACTTAACTTATTTTGGAAACAGAGGTGTTGCGGGAATAGACGGTTCTACAAGCACGGCCATTGGCGCGGCTTGGAAGACGAAGAAACCGACTCTTTTGATTTCGGGAAATCTATCGTTTCACTACGACAGCAATGCTTTCTGGAACAATTACCTTTCAAACGATTTGAAAGTGATTGTGATCAACAACGGTGGTGGCGGTATTTTCAGAATCATCGACGGATCGAAAGACACCGCACATCTCGAACAGTTTTTTGAAACATCTCACAGCAGCAAGTCAATCAAAGGCATTGCCGATTTATACAATCTGAATTATTTCAGCGCAGCGAATAATGATGAATTGAATGAAGCGTTACCTTTGTTCTTCAACCAGAGCAATGTTTCTGTGTTGGAAATATTCACACCCAAAGAAGATAATCCGAAGGCATTGGACGCCTTCTTTCAACATACACAAAAGATATGAGTGCACAGTGGACATCCATTAAAGATTACGAGGATATTCGATTTGAATTCTTCGAAGGAATTGCTAAAATCACCATCAACAGACCGCAGGTTTACAACGCGTTCAGACCACAAACGAATGTGGAAATGATTGAGGCCATGGACATTTGTCGCGAGCGTCAGGACATTGCTGTAGTAGTTCTAACTGGCGAAGGCGACAAAGCATTTTGTAGCGGTGGAGATCAGAACGTAAAAGGCGTGGGAGGTTATGTCGACGAGCGCGGTGTTCCAAGATTGAACGTTTTGGATTTGCACAAGCGCATTCGCGAACTGCCTAAACCTGTAATTGCTATGGTGAACGGTTATGCAATCGGTGGCGGACACGTGCTGCACGTCGTGTGTGATTTAACCATTGCTTCTGACAATGCACGTTTCGGACAAACAGGTCCGAAGGTGGGAAGCTTCGATGCCGGATTTGGTTCAAGCTATTTAGCAAGACAAGTCGGTCAAAAGAAAGCAAGAGAGATTTGGTTCTTGTGTGAACAATACACCGCCGCAGAAGCAGAAGCTATGGGCATGGTGAACAAAGTAGTAAAGTTGGAAGAGCTAGAAGCAACAACCGTTCAATGGTGCAAGACCATTATGAAAAGAAGTCCTTTGGCTATTCGCATGATCAAACGCGGATTAAACGCTGAACTTGACGGTCAGCGCGGACTAATGGAATTCGCGGGTGACGCGACATTGCTTTATTATTTGACTGAAGAAGCGCAAGAAGGAAAGAAAGCTTTTCTTGAAAAACGCGACCCTGACTTTCAACAATTTCCGAAGTTTCCATAATGGTGAAACATTGGATAACCGCTATGCGCTTGCGAACGCTTCCTTTAGCAGCCGCAGGTATTCTGGCTGGTAGCGCGGGATTGAAGTTGGAGCTGTATGCTTCGACCATTTTTATTTTGGCTTTATTAACCGCATTGGCTCTACAAATTTTCTCGAATTTAGCCAACGACTACGGAGACTTTCAAAACGGTGCCGACGGAAAAGATCGCGTGGGCCCGGCGCGCATGGTTCAAAGCGGGAATATTTCAGCACAACAAATGAAGCGTGGACTGTATGTTTCAGGAGCCATTGCTTTTGCGCTTGGAATATTATTGTTGAATGAAGTCTTTGTGGTGAAGAAAAACTGGATTGGATTCGGAATTTATTTAGGTGTTGGAATCTCCGCAATTTGGGCGGCATTCAGATATACAGCCGGAAAAAATCCTTATGGATACAAAGGCCTCGGCGATTTGTTTGTTTTCTTGTTTTTCGGAGTTGTCTCCGTATTGTCAATGTCTTATTTTTTATCTGGAAAGGTTGGCGTAATCGCTATTTTGAATACAGCTATCGTTGGAATGTTAAGCATGGCTGTCCTTCACTTAAACAATCTTCGCGATCATGTTTCCGATGCGAAAGCAGGAAAACACACCTTGGTTGTGAAGCTCGGTTTTGAAAAAGGAAAGAGGCTGCACTTTGTTTGGTTGTGTGCTGCATTCATTGCCGCGGTCATTGAAGTATTCATCACACCCGCGCATTACGCATTCTATTTGCTCCCTTTTGTAATACTTGTCGTGCATGCGAAGAAGGTATATTCCTGCACGAATCCGCAGCTTCTCGATTCAGAGTTAAAGAAGGTAGCGCTTTCAACATTCGCTATTGCGCTGCTCTTGCTCATTTTTTTGCCGAACGTGTAAGTTCAAATAGTATATTTGAACATGGCTTCAAGCAGAGAAATTAAGGGGATTGCTATATCATATCTATTGGCTATTGTAGGTACAATTTTATCTAACGAAACATTCGTTTTAAAAGATATCTTGTATGTCTTAAAGTCAACCCCACCTTACAGAAACACACAAGAGATTTATTTCATTTGGTTTGGATTTTTTCCTGCACTGTTTCTTTTTTTGAATGGATATACCATGACTCTCGCTTTCAAATCAAAGAAGCAAAGTAGAAGTCGATTAATGGGTCATTACAGTAGAAGGGGCATAGTACTTCTAGTTCTAGGGTTGTTTTTTATTGGTTTTTGGCCAGCGAATATGCTCGTTATCGCTGGAGTTTGCTTTTTTGTTTCGCCGCTATTTATTCGCTGGGAATCTATTCTTCTTCAGATTTTACTTTTTTCAGTAGTCCTTTTGTCAACGGTTTTAGGAAGTTTAGATGTTCCGATTTACCCATCTTTTTCAGGGATAAAAATTCTTGATGCCAATTTCATGAACATTCTAGGTTTTTTATTTTTTAATGGATATTACTCCGTGCTTCCCTGGATTTCGTTTTTTATTCTCGGCATTGTGTACGGTAAATCTCAGGTCAGGTTTAAAGGATGGTTCCCTCCAATTGCCATATTAGGCGCGGTGATAACCATTGCAGGAATTATTGTTCAGCCATTTCTCAATAATATGTTCGGAAGTATTGGTGAGTTAAATGTGTTCTCCAATGACATTATGAGCATTCGTTTTCATAGTTTTTCTTTTATCCTGTTTGAATCTGGGCTTGTTCTAATGGCCGTAAGTGCTATAAATTATTTCGGGAAGAAATGGAATGAAACAATAGGCGGTGCAAAAATTATTGGCTGGATAGATCGTTTCTCGTCTTCGAAATACACGCTGTATTTTTTCGTGTGTGTAGAAACAGGAGTGCTGTGGTCATTGGTGAAGGGAGGAAATCAAGCTCGGATATATTGGTTTAAATCAATCTGGATTCTAATTCCAACATCTTTGGCAATGATGGCGTTGTCATTTTTATTGGTGCTTTGGTGGAAGAAAAAAGTCACAGACAAGGCCCCAGTAGAGTGGTTGCTCAAGAACATTTCAGGTTCTAGAAAATGAGATGGATATTTTCTCTTCGAATACTTCAGTTCAATAAACCGGCGAAAACAAGTCGAGATGTTCTTACAGAACGCGACAGTTGGATTCTGCAATTAGTAGATTTTGATGGAAATGTTTTGGGTGAAGGAGAAGTAGCTCCGTTGTGGGGTTTAAGCAAAGAGTCGAAAGAAGAGGTCTTGTCAGAGTTAGAGCGAATCGCTCGTTTTGAAAATAGCACTTCAGTTTCTTCAACAGTTTCTTCAGTGCAATGTGCTATCGATGCAGCCCTTGCAGGATTCCATTCGAAACAAATAGATTTTCCTTTCCTTCCGAAAAATAAATTGAATGCCATTTCAATCAATGGACTCATTTGGATGGACAATATTGAATCTATGCGAATAGAAGCGATAAGAAAATTTGATGAGGGTAGCAGATGCATCAAATTGAAAATCGGCGCATTGAATTTCACAGACGAATTGAATTTGATTCAAGAAATTCGTTCATGGGGAAATGAAGAAGAGTTAACCATTCGCGTAGATGCCAATGGCGCATTTAGCGCGAATGAAGCATTGGATAAATTGAAGCAACTTTCGGAGTTTAGTCTTCACAGCATTGAGCAACCCATTAAGGCGGGTCAGCTAGAGACCATGTTTAAATTGTGCGCTGAATCGCCTGTTCCCGTTGCTTTCGATGAAGAACTGATTGGAAGCAATTCAGAAGATTTTGAACCGTTTCTACATTTGGGTAAACCCGCTTATTTGGTGGTGAAGCCCTCGTTGCACGGCGGATACACGGCTGCAGAAAACTGGAAGTTGTGGGCTGATAAACAGGGTATAGGTTTTTGGATAACATCTTCGCTAGAAAGCAATGTTGGTTTGAATCATCTTGCGAATTGGGTGTGCAAAATGAAGTTGGAAGGTGTTCAAGGGTTGGGCACCGGCAGCTTATTCAGCAACAACAGTGAACCCAAATGGAAAGTAGAAGGTGAACTTTTAATTCCGATTGAAGCATGATTAATGAAGCTCTTTCCGGAAGCGACATGATTTCGGCGTATGCTGAAATTGAAAAAGAATGGGACGAAGCAGAATTCATTTCGTTTCAAACTTCAGGATCTACAGGTACTCCAAAGGTAGTCACATTTACGAAGGAGCAGGTTATCCGTTCTGCGCAACGAACAGCGTTATTTTTCAACCTAAATAAAAATGCTGAAGTATTTTGTGCATTGCCTCCCATTTATGTCGCGGGAAAAATGATGGCCCTACGCGCAATCATTAATGACTGGAACCTCACCTGGCAAGCGCCTTCAACGCATCCGGATATTCAAACTAATTATGATTTTGCATCCTTCACTTCGCAACAATGTGTTGAAATAATTGGAAGCACACCATTCTCTTTGAATCAAATCAAAAACATTTTACTCGGTGGCGGACCCATTTCAGAGCAAATTATTCAACTCGCAAATGGTATCACTTCAAATATGTGGGAAGGATACGGCATGACCGAAACCCTTACTCACGTTGCCATGCGAGACGTTAAGGCCCAAACGTTTTTCAGAGCGCTCAAGGGTGTTCAGTTTTCACAAGGCGAAAGAGGGAATTTAATCATTGAAGATTCGTGGTTGAAACTTGCTTCCTTCGAAACAAACGATATTGTTGAATTTGTAGAAGAGGGTTTTGTGGTGAAGGGAAGGTTGGATCATGTAATTATTTCCGGTGGAGTGAAAATCTTTCCGGAAGAAATTGAAGCTATGCTTTCGAAAGTTATTCTTCAACCATACTATATATCTTCATTGCCCGACGAAGTTCTTGGGCAAAAGGTAGTGTTGGTTGTGGAAGGCACCACGCAAGATTTCCAACTGGAAAAAATTAATCAATTGAATTTGGGCATTCGTAAGCCACGAGAAATAATTTTTAAATCGAAGTTTAATCGAACCGCTAGCGGAAAGATCATTCGAGAATTATGAAAATAGTATTCGCCTCAGGAAATAAAAACAAGCTACAAGAGATTCAAGCCGCTTTGCCTGCGGGTATTGAAGTGGTTTCTATGCGTGACCTTGGAGTGAATGATGAAATTTCAGAGACCACGGGAACGCTCGAAGGAAACGCAGAACAAAAGGCGCGATTTGTTTTTGAAAAAACGGGATTGGCTTGCTTCTCAGACGATACTGGATTAGAGATAGAGGCGTTAAGTGGAAGACCCGGCGTGGACTCTGCCGTTTATGCGGGCGAGCCGCGTTCAAACGAGCGCAATATTGAAAAGGTTTTGAATGAGATGAAAGGTCAGACCAACAGGAATGCGCAGTTCAGATCGGTGTTTTGTTATTGCACGGTTGAAGGAACGCATTATTTCGAAGGAATAGTAAAAGGAAAATTAGGTGTTGGAATTCGCGGAGCCGACGGTTTTGGTTACGATGGGATCTTTCATCCAGATGGAAATTCACGAACTTTCGCTGAAATGACCATTGAAGAAAAGAAATTATTAAGCCATCGCGCGAAAGCTCTTAGAAAGTTCCTTGAATTTATAGCACGAAACTCATAGCAGTTATGTGTATTTTTGTTCTTCCAAATTGAACCTATGGAAATTTATTTAGAATTTGAATCCCCTATCAAAGAGCTTCGTCAGCAAATAGAGAAGTTAAGAGAGAGCGAAAAGAAGAATGTGGTAGATGTGCACACGGCTATTGAAGATCTAGAGCGCGCAGTCATTGAAAAAACCAACGAAATTTATTCAAACCTTACCCCGTGGCAACGCGTGTTGGTAAGCCGTCATCCGGAAAGACCCTACACCCTTCAATACATTGAAACAATGACTGAAGGTACTTGGGTTGAACAGCATGGAGACCGCACGGTAAAGGACGATAAAGCCATGGTTGGCGGATTCGGTTCTATAGACGGAAGAAGTGTCATGTTCATTGGTCAGCAAAAAGGAGCGAATACCAAAATGCGTTCATATCGAAACTTCGGTATGGCCAACCCAGAAGGATATCGCAAGGCGCTTCGCTTAATGAAGTTGGCCGAGAAGTTCAATAAACCTATTGTAACGCTAATTGATACTCCTGGTGCATTTCCAGGATTAGAAGCGGAAGAGCGCGGACAAGGGGAAGCCATCGCACGAAATTTATTTGAAATGATGCGCTTAAAGGTCCCCGTGATTTGTATTATTATTGGTGAAGGTGCATCGGGTGGAGCATTGGGAATAGGTATAGGGGATCGCGTATTGATGTTAGAGAATACGTGGTACTCTGTAATTTCGCCCGAGTCTTGTTCTACCATTTTGTGGAGAAACACAGACCATAAGATGGAAGCAGCATCTGCGCTGAAACTCACGGCCGACGATATGTTTGCGAATAAGTTGGTTGATGGAATTGTGCGTGAACCCCTTGGTGGAGCACACAGTAATCCAGAAGCAGCAACGCAGCATTTAAAAGAAGCAATTGTTTCTGCATTGAATGAATTAGAGAAATTAGGAGCAGAAGAACGTACCCAGCAACGAATTGAAAAATTCTGCGCAATGGGAGTTGTTCAACAATAATTTGAATTTGAGTATTGTAGAGTGAATATTTGATTGTAAATTCGTGCCCATTATAAATAAGCTGAAAAAATGAAAAAAGGATTTTCGTCGGTAGTAGTTGCGTTAACAGCAGTTACTCTTATTTTTCAAGGTTGCGCCGGTCTTGGCTCAATGCAAAAACACATGGAAGAACTGAACTTCAAAGTGGAGCCAAGCCCATTGGAAGTGCACGGTGACTCTGTAAAGGTGACCATCTCAGGTAAATTCCCTGAAAAATATTTCGCGAAGTCGGTTTCGGCTCAGGCAACTCCAGCACTTGTATGGAATGGTGGTGAAGCTACATTTAAAGTTCAAGAGTTTAAAGGTGAAAAGGCAACTGGAAACGGTGATGTAATTCCTTTCAAAACAGGGAAGAGCTTCAAATACACTGCAACGGTTCCTTATTCTGCAGGCATGGAGTCTTCTAAATTAGAATTGCGCATGAAAGGTGCAAAAGGAAGCAAAACAGCTTCTTTCCCTGCAGTTGAAATCGCTAAAGGAGTTATCTCTACCCCATACCTAATGAAGAGCGACGACAAAGTTGCAACTTCAGCAGATAAATTTGTTCGCAGTACAGACAAAACAATAACAGCGGTTATCAACTTCGATTTGAATTCATTCGTTTTGAAGCCTTCTGAAATGAAGGATGCAGACATTGTTCAGTTGCAAACCATGTTAACAGCAATTAGCACAAATCCTAAAATGGTTGTGACTCAAATTGAATTGCAATCTTATGCTTCTCCAGAAGGTGAAATTTTCTCAAACGACAGCCTTGCTGTTGATCGTGCAAGAGTTGGAACAAAGGTGGTTACTACAGTTCTGAAAAACGCTAAGTTAGATGCTCTTTACGGAAATTTAATCAAGGAAAATCCAAACGGAGAAGACTGGGAAGGTTTTAGAGCCGCGATGGAGAAATCAGCAATTGCTGACCGCGATATCATTGTTCGTATTCTACAGAGAACTACAGATTTGATGGAGAGAAAAACTGAAATCAAGAATATTTCTAAGTCATACGTTGAGATCAAAGATTTGATTTTCCCAGCTCTTCGTCGTTGTGCAATCATTGTTCATTACACTGAGAACGGATATACCGATGCTGAAATGATTTCTTTAGGTAAATCAAACCCTTCAGTGTTGAAATACGAAGAGTTGTTGAAAGCCGCTTCATTGATTGAAGATGCAAACGTTAAGGCAAGCATCTACAAAGAGGCTGAAACAAAAGCAAACGGTGACTACCGCGCTTCAAACAACTTAGGAGTTGTTTATTACGGAATGAATAAGTCCACTGAGGCTGCGAAGCAATTCGAAAAAGCTTACGGGTTAAATAAAAATGCTGAGACTTCTAACAATATGGGTGTTGTTACTCGTTTGAAAGGCGATAGAAAAGCGGCTACGAAGTTATTCACTGAAAGCGGATCATCTGAGAGCAAATACAACAAAGGGTTAATCCTTATTGCAAACGGAGATTACGCTGGTGCAGTTTCAACAATGAAAGATGCAAAGACTTTCAACTCAGCTTTGGCTAAAATGTTGAATGGTGACAATACTGGTGCTAAGTCAGACTTAGATGCTAGCGGCGATAAATCAGCTCTTGCAGATTACCTTCGCGCTATTATCTGCGCTCGTTCGAAAGATGCAGCAGGTCAAGCGTCAAACTTAAGTTCGGCAATAGCGAAAGATGGTTCTTTAGGCGAAAAGTCTAAAACAGATCTTGAATTCTCTAAATAATTCAACTCGATTTATATTGAAAAAGGGACTTCGGTCCCTTTTTTTATTTCGTGTTGAAGGTGTAGGTGAAACCAATGGCCATAAGCTCTTTGAACTGCAAGCCAGGCCCAATATCAGCCGGATGAAAGACGCCGTTCTCATCGGTTAGTTCAGGCGATTTAATAATGCGAATATCATCGTCATAAATTACCTGCGCCGAAATCGTCACCGACAAATATTTATTCACCTTCATGTTGAAGTTGTTTTCCCAGTTCAAATCTACGTTCTCATGGTTTTTAGAGTAATTCGAGAACAATTCCAATTTGCTTGTCCAGTTTACATTTTCTAAAATAACGTTGGTGTAGTTCAAACGAATGTATCCCCCAATTTCATTACGTCTATGCTTGCCTGGAGTCAAGATATTTCCGTTTGCATCGCGAACGGCTGGCGTAACTCCGAATTGTCCTGCGTTAGCGAGCTCAGCATTCATCACAAATGTTGCTCGATAGGTGAGAGGCGCGAAGAACGCTGAAACGCCTTTCTTGGGCTTGTAATCCATGCCTAGAGCACCTACGGCATATGCAGGGGCGAACAAATCACTGACTTTGCCTTTGTTGTAATCTGGAAGTCCAGAAGGAAGCGTGGTATAACCTGGTGCAACTTGACTTCGAACAGAAAGCAAAAAGGAGTAATACCAATTTTTCGAGGCCTGCTGTCCATACTTACTTGAAAAATCGAACTTGTCTTCTGTTTTTATAGAGGGTATTGAAAAGTCTACAATACTTCTGCCATAGGAGAGATTCACGGCGTTATCCCATGCACGCTTGTCCTTCCGATAAAGAACAACGGAGTTGAAGATGCCTGTCACATTGAAAGAGCTATTTCCTCCGGCTGCCCAGTTCTTTAAATACGTTTGCGTGGTGTTAATGCTTGAGGAAAGTTTGAAGTACCAACCTGTGTCTTGAATGGGCGCCAATGTTTTCATAGAGCCCTCCTCTTGTGAAATAGGATTCAAAACAGGTTGTGCCCACGCAAACAATGGTGAAACAAGAAATAGAAGTAACAAAACTTTACGCATACGTTACGAAACTAATTTTTCTTTAAACACATAACTGATTCATTCTAAAACTTATTTAACATTGCAGTATGAATACCGAAGGATATCCGTCGAAGGTTATTATAGCATGGGGAGAAGCAATCTCAGGAAACATTGCTATTCGCGAATGGCTAATGGCAAACGGCTATCCTGAATTGGGAGTTTTTGTACATGCATTAAACAATCAGAACGATGCTCGGACTTGGCTCATGGAAAATAATTTCCCTCACCTTATGGCACTCGTTAATGGAGCGGAAGGTAATCCGAATGCCTTACTCTGGTTGAAAAATAACAAGTACGACGTTTTAGAAAAGATGGCCAGAGCAGCCGACAATCACGAAGAATCTCTGATGTGGTTACTCGAAAAGAATTTGCCCGATATGGCCGCGATTGCACAGCGAATCAGTATTGTTAAAAATGAAATTGAACGCCGCAATAACGACATTCATTCGATCTCTCCTTTTTAATTTGATTTCGGAACGTAGGCCAGCACATTCATTTTATCGAAATGAAAAGTATCGTTTGCTGCTTGTTGAATTTGATTCACCGTAATTTCTTCCAACTTATGAAACACTTCCTTCATTGTGTCAATGCGATTGAACTGGTGTAAACTTTTTCCTAAGTTGAACATAAGCGCGCTGCCGCTATCTTGAGCCAATGCCATTTGCCCAATGATCTGCTTCTTGGCTTCGTGCAATTGACGACTGCTCATTTTGTTATCCTTGTAATACCCTAAGGTTTTTTCAGTGAGGTCAATGGCTTTTTTCAAATTCTCTTTATCGGTGCCCAAATACAAACTAAATATTCCGCAATCTGTGAAGGGCGCGTAAGTGCATTCAACATGATATGCCAATCCGTGTTTTTCGCGTATGACCATGCTAAGCTTGTTGTTCAATGCAGGTCCGCCAAGAACATTAGTAAGTAGGGTGAGGGCCGGACGAAGCTTATGCGGATAGGCATAAGCTTTTCCACCTATTAAATAATTCACTTGATGAATGTCCTTTTCAAGATGAATTTTCTTTCCTGTTTTAAGTGTTGGCTTAATTCTTTTCTGGGTGAAGGGAGAGAGCTTTTCCTTCCCAAGATATTGTTCCAACAAAGCTTGAAGTTTTTCAATGGGGATGTTTCCAGCAGAAGAAAATACCAATTGTTCTGCTGTTAAATTCCGTTTGCGGAAACGTTCAAGGTTTGAACGCTTCACAGCATTTATACTTTCTTTTGTGCCCAGAATACTTCGTCCAATGGCATGCTTGCCGAATAAATGTTCTTCGAACTCTTCGAAAATCATTTCACTCGGACTGTCGAAATAACTGTTCAACTCATCAATAATAACTTCCTTTTCCTTTTCAATTTCTTCGGCAGGAAATGAAGGGTGGAAGGTAATGTCTGCAATCAATTCAATGGCTCTTTCGTAATGCTCTTTCAGCATTGACGCGTGAATCCACGTTTCTTCTTTCGCGGTGAAAGCATTTAATTCTCCGCCTACAGCGTCGAGTCTTGAAAGAATATGATGATTTTTTCTAGTCTTAGTTCCCTTGAAAAAACAGTGTTCTAGAAAATGGGCTAAGCCATGTTCGTCTTCTTCTTCATCGCGACTTCCGGCTGCGATCATTAAACCACAATGCGCAACGTCGCGATCCATGGGTTGATGAACAACACGGATTCCGTTCGATAAAGTAAATACAACGGGGTTTGGAAGTAAACTCAATGTGCGCAGTTTTCGCCTTTCTTCGATTTCTTTCCGCCTTTTCCACCTTCTACAATTTGCACGCCACTTGCGCCGAATACGAGCTGCTTTTGTGGCTCAGTGATTTTTGCAATTTCCTCTTTCGATTTTCCTGCGTCTTCTGCTAAGTGTTGCAAATAAGCAACACTCAACTCTTTGAAATAGGCTTCTCCTTTTACGAATGTTTTCTTTCCTTCACACTTCTCCAATGGAACCGCGAAAGCATGGTCTTTCATGAATACAGTCATACCATCTCCAACAGGCATAGACACTTCCATCCAACATCCTGCCTTCTGACAGGTTTGTACAATGCTTCCTTCAAATACACAAGCGAAGCTTGTTTCCGATTTCATTTTTTCTTGAAGTTGTTCCAACGTAATTACGTTTTCAGCAACGAATGATTCTCCGTAGGAATTAACTTTTCCTTTTTTCGATTTTTGAGCAACGGCTATTCCAACGAAAAGACAAAAGGCTATAAATAAAAATGCTATTTTTTTCATGTTCAATTTTTCTTGCAAAAGTAAGAGAGATTAATCCAATTCAAGCGTTAATCCGTCAAAGGCCAAATGAACATTTGTGGGCAATTCGGCAGTAACGTCTGCATGCTTTCCAAGCTGATGGCTAATGTGAGTGAGATAGGCCTGCTTGGGCTGAATGCGCGCGATAAGTTCAAGGGCTTCGTCGAAGGTAAAATGGGAGGGATGTGCTTCTTTGCGAAGGCCATTCAACACAAGAATTTCACTTCCAATGACTTTTTGAATTTCTTCTTCAGATATATAATTCGCATCTGTGATATAGGTAAAATTTCCAATGCGGAATCCGAAGACTTTCATTTTGAAATGCAGTACTTCAATAGGAGTGAAGGTTATTCCGTTTATGTTGAAAGGGGAATTTTCAATTCGATTCAAAATAATTTCAGGAACCCCAGGATATTTTTTTTCTGAAAAGGCATAATGAAATTCTCGTCGAAGCGCCTCTTCTACCTGCGCGGTACAATAAACGTTAACAGGTTTCCCCATGGTAAAATTGAACGCGCGAACATCGTCGAGCCCTGCAATGTGATCTTTGTGTTCATGCGTGAAAACAATGGCGTCTAGATGCGTAGCATTGTCACGTAGCATTTGTTGTCTGAAATCAGGTCCCGAATCAATAACAATGTATTGCTCGCCAATGGTCAATGCTACGGCGCTTCGCAAGCGTTTGTCGCGCTCATCTGTAGAAACGCAAACGGCACATTTGCAAGAGATGAGTGGTACCCCCTGACTTGTTCCTGTTCCTAAAAATGTAATGCGCATATTTCACGAAGATAGAATGTACTTTTGCAAAATGAAAAAATCAATTCATCCGAAGGAAGTCCCTTTCATGGTATACGCCGATGCTGAAGGAAATATTTTTGAAGACACGAATTTTGAAGCGGTAGGTAGATCGGGATATAATGTGTATCCGCTGACACCAGAAGATTTTATTGAACTTCCATTTGGAAGCGATTTGTTCACTTTGCCCGGAAGACGTCCGTATGGACTTAGCGTTGAAACGGGTGAAATGGAATGCCACGAAGACATTCAGGCTGTAGCAAGTTTGAACGCTCCGGCTTATACACAATTGTATTCAGCAGCATTCGGAACAGACGAGCAAGATGCTCCAACACTTCCATTGTACGCTTACACAGCGGTGGGTTGGTATGATGGTAAGTTTTATACAACAGCAGTTCGCATAGACGCAGATGAGCGTCAGGATTTAGAAAATTTCGATAGAGAACATATTTGGGAAGTAACGCGCAAGCGTTTGGAAGAGCATCCCAACAACAGATTGGTTCAGCATTTAGGAAATAACTGCAGCTTGAAATACTGTTGTCCTGCTGCACGTAACTTTTTTATGGGACGGTGGGAAGCGCCTATTCCTGTTAGCCCAGCGTGCAACAGCAATTGCTTGGGTTGTATTTCATTTCAACCGGAAGAGCATGAATTAACATCGCCTCAAGACCGTTTAGATTTCATTCCAACGGTGGCGGAAATTGTGGAATACACGCTGCCTCATTTGATAAACGCTGAGCGTCCAATTATAAGTTTTGGTCAAGGATGTGAAGGTGAACCATTACTCGTTTGGCAGACCATTCGTGATGTTATTATTGAATTGCGTAAGCACACTTCTCGCGGCATCATTAACCTGAATACCAACGGCAGCAAGCCTAAGGCGGTGGAAGAGTTAATGAAGGTCGGATTAGACAGTATTCGTGTAAGCACGAATTCGCTTCGAAAAAACATTTATGAAGCCTATTACTTGCCGAACAACTATAAGTTTGAAGACATTGTTGAATCGGCGCGTATTGTTCGTCAATATGGCGGATGGGCAAGCATAAATTATTTCACCTTCCCAGGAATGACAGACCATCCGGAAGAATACGAAGCATTGCGAAATTTCATTAAGCATACCGACATTAGCATGATCCAATGGCGCAATTTCAACATTGATCCCGATTGGTATTTAGGAAAAATAGGTGTGACGGAATTACCGGAAGGCATGGGGGTTCGAACTGTATTGGATAAGATCAGAGAAGAATTCCCTCACGTGGCATACGGCTATTTCAACCCACCACAGGAAATTCAGGTGGAGTATAATTCTTTGCGGAATAAAGTATAGCGTGATGCGATTTTGTTTGAAAGACCCAATTCCCGAGATTTTTCAGGCTGCGGAAAAATTAAGTGAAGCCGCGGCTGCTCATAATTCCGGTGTTTATTCAAAGGCTGAAAGATTATTTTTTGAAACGAATCTCAATGAAATTAGAGAATGGACCGAATCTATTTGGGGTTCATCAGGAATTTATTACAATCTCGTTTCGTCCCTAGGCGCACCAATAACTATCGAGAAAGAACTTAGGGACATTAAAAGAATGCCAACAAAAGAAGAGGAACGATTTCTAATAAATAGAGACGGTAGTTTTTGCCGATTTTGTGGAATTCCTTTAATTAGAAAAGAGGTGCGAGCGGCGTTAAATAAAACATATCCAAATGCCATTCCTTGGGGAAGAAAAAACGGAGATCAACATGCTGCTTTCCAAGCCATGTGGATGCAATTTGACCATGTGATTCCACATGCTCGAGGAGGAAAAACAGATTTGGATAATCTTGTTGTTTGCTGCGCTCCTTGTAATTATGGACGAATGAATTTCAATCTTGAAGAAGTCGGAATTCAGCTAAAACCTAATTCGATAAAGCGAGTTAATAACTGGGATGGATTGGAGAGCGTTCTGAAATGAAACTTCATTTCGCGGCAACACCACACATGTGGTAAAGCAAACGCGCGCCAACGTTGCCGTTCCAATCATCCTCGCCCGGAGCAACTTCTACTAAGTCGAAACCAATGATGTTCTTCTTTGCTTTCAATTGACTCAATAAATACAACGCTTGTTGGAATGAAAGGCCGCCTGGAACAGGTGTTCCTGTATTTGGACAAAGAGTAGGGTCTAATCCGTCGATATCGAAACTGATATACACGTCATTCGGAAGTGCATCAATAATAGCATTACAGCGCACTTTCCACAATTCCCCTTCGAACGCTGCACGTTGAATTTCAGCATCGGTGTGAACAATTATTCTTCCGTTTGAATTCACCACACGATCATTTTCTTCCTTACAGAAATCACGAATTCCAACTTGGACCAATTTGGTTATTTGTGGAATTTGCATTGCATTGTACATGATAGACGCATGTGAATACGTGAACCCTTCATAGGCCTCACGCAAGTCCATGTGCGCATCTACATGAAGAATTCCAAAGTTCTCGTAACGCTCAGACAAAGTCTGAAGATATCCTAATGGAGTGCTGTGATCTCCGCCAATTAATCCAACGGTTTTTCCTGCGTCTAACCACTTCTTGGTTTGGTCAGCTACATACTCAACCATATCGGCACACCCGTCATTTATTTCTTGAAGTATCTCTACAAGCTCGTCGTCGTCTTCAATGCTTTCGCCTTCTTCCCACGCAGAAATAATTTCTTCCGCTTTTTCTTTCAACGAATTGCTTCTAGAATGAAGAGCACCGTTCTGCTCAAGCATGGCAATGCCTTTCTTCCACAATTCAGGAAATTCAGGATGATGAAGATCGACTTGAAGACTCGATTCGAAAATATGCTCAGGTCCTTCAGAAGCACCGCCGCCATAGCTCACAGTCACTTCCCATGGAACAGGAAGAAGAACAATATCACTTTCGTCAATGGTGAATGGTAATCCAAACATTTGACTTTCCGCCAGACCCGCACTGTTGGGGTTGAACGCGTTTATTTTATCTTCTTTGTTCGACATGTTGAATTAGGCATTCAATACAGCTTTCACTTGGTCTGCAGCTTCTTGAAGCGTAATGGCAGAGTGAACAGCTAAACCGGATTCGTCAATTAATTTTTTCGCTTCAACAGCGTTGGTTCCTTGAAGACGAACAATGATTGGAACTTGAATGTCTCCAATGTTTTTGTAAGCATCTACAACTCCTTGTGCAACGCGATCGCAACGCACAATTCCACCAAAAATATTTACTAAAATCGCTTTCACAGTTGTGTCGCGAAGTATCATTCTGAATGCAGTTTCAACACGCTTAGCATCTGCTGTACCTCCAACATCTAGAAAGTTAGCTGGCTCTCCGCCGCTTAACTTAATAATGTCCATGGTTGCCATTGCCAATCCAGCGCCGTTCACCATACAACCTACGTTTCCATCTAAGTTCACGTAGTTCAAACCAGCTTCGCCAGCTTCAACTTCAATCGGATCTTCTTCGGTGGTATCGCGCATTGCAGCGTAATCGGGGTGACGGAACAATCCGTTTCCATCTAGAGTTACTTTCGCATCAACAGCAAGAATGCGGTCGTCAGAAGTTTTTAGAACAGGATTAATTTCAAACATAGATGCATCGCAACCTACGTAAGCATTGTATAATTTCTTAGTGAAAGCAATCATTTCCTTGAAAGCACCACCTGAAAGGCCCAAGTTGAAAGCTATGTTTCTTCCTTGAAAATCGGTAACCCCAGTCATAGGATCAATGAGTTCTTTGAAAATACGCTCAGGCGTCTTTTCAGCAACTTCTTCAATATTCATTCCGCCGTCTGGAGAATAAACGATAACGTTTCTTCCCGCAGCGCGGTCCAATAAAATACTCATGTAAAATTCGCGAGGCTCAGAAGCACCCGGAGAATAAACGTCTTCAGCAACAAGAACGGTTTGAACCAACTTGCCTTCTGCTTTGGTTTGAAGAGTTACCAAGTGACCGCCTAAAATTCCTTTCGCTTTATCAGCAACTTCTCCAAGACCTTTCGCTAAAACAACACCGCGAGATCCTGTTTCAGTTACTTCTCCTTTTCCGCGTCCACCTGCATGAATCTGTGCCTTCACAACGAACCAACCGGTTCCTGTTTCAGCTTGCAATTTTTCAGCAGCAGCGGTTGCCTCTTCAGGGGTAGTTGCAACATAACCGCGTTGTACGGTTACGCCAAATTGTGAAAGGATACTTTTTCCTTGATATTCGTGAATGTTCATAGTTCAATATTTGCGACGCGAATGTACTAAATAATGACGAAGTTTTTGCTCATCTTTGTGCTATGATTCATGCATCGGGAATTTATAAGGGATACGGAAAGGTTCAAGTGTTGAATAACGTTTCGTTAGATATTCAAAAAAGTGAAATTGTTTCTATCGTAGGGGCTAGCGGAGCAGGTAAAACAACGCTTTTGCAAATCCTTGGCACGTTGGATAATCCAGATAAAGGAACGGTGACTATCGATGGAGTGAACCCCTTCCAATTGAAACAGCGAGAACTTGCTCGTTTTCGAAATTTACATCTCGGTTTTGTCTTTCAATTTCACAATTTGTTGGCTGAATTTACCGCTACTGAAAATGTTTGTATTCCAGCGCTTATTGCAGGAGTTGAAAAGAAAGAAGCTGAAAAGAAAGCCGCGTTTTGGTTGGAAAGATTAGGATTAAGTCATAGAGCGGAGCATAAGCCTTCCGAAATGTCAGGAGGAGAGCAGCAGCGCGTTGCTGTGGCAAGAGCGTTAATGAATAATCCGAAAGTGGTCTTCGCCGATGAGCCTTCAGGAAATCTAGATAAAGCAAATGCAGTTGCGCTTCACAATTTGTTCTTCGAATTAAGAAATGAATTTCATCACAGCTTCGTCATTGTAACACACAACGAAGAATTAGCATCGCAGGCAGATCGCAAGATTGTGATGAGCGACGGGCAGATTATTTAATAAACGAAGTCGCCCAAATCGAGCGAGAAAGTTTGAATAGAATCGGGAATAGAATCACCGTGAATATTAACCCAGTAATTAAAAATGTTTTTGGGTGAGTTAAAAATCCGAACTCCATTACACCAAGAGCATCAAGGCTTTTAAGTGCAATTAGAATTGCCAGCCACATCGTAACGGTAAGTCCCCAGCTCACATAAGCAGCTCCGAAATAAAATCCTGGCTCTGGATTAAAATTGGTCCCACATTCAACGCATTCAGATTTCACTTGCCCGAGTTTGCTGAAGGAGAGAATGGATTCATTCACAAACAAGTGACCTTTACCGCAATGCGGACATTTCATTTTCACCACTTTTCCAAAGGCTGTTTTTGATTCTGTTTCCATGGCGCGAAGTTAATGGCGATTAAAAACTATGGGATGTGACGAAAATCACATTATTGGCAAACGAGCGTATCGTAGTAAGCACCGTAACCAGCCCAAACACCCAATCCGCCTTCAACATTTGATTTCACATTGCTTGGAGAGGCGAATGGAGAACCTTGATTAGCCAATTGATCCTCGTACGATTTGTAAAATTTGTAAACGTTCATATCGATGCTGCAACCTCGAACAACAATGGTATCTCCACGTTTGAAAAATCCGCGCTCCTCATGATGGTCATCGAATTTGTCACTGAACGCGATTTCACCGCGGTAATAGGCGAATTCGAAAGTAAATCCATTAAAAAATTCGTCGTCGTAAACACTAGGCACTGGACTTATAAACGCCAAGTCTTTTTGCTGACCTCGCAAATAAGTATCCTTAGTTATCCATTGCGGATAATGGCTAATTCGCTTGGCCGACCAACGGTAAGCGTTTCCTAATGAATCGGGATCAGTCATGTTCCCATAAATAAAACCCAAAGAATCGAGTGGATTTCCTGACGGGGAAGCGAACCAAAGGCTATCAAGCGGAACAGGAACATTCACTTTAGTCACTGCGCTCAAGTGATGCTCGTCTTTGTCAACAATAAGCGTATAGGTTTCTCCAGCCATACCAAGTGCCTGTGGCGATAAAGAAGTATAGACGCATACGCCCAACCCTAAAACTGCTTCAGGAGGAAGGCCAAGGGTTTGAGCAGTGAGAAGAAGTTGCTCAAGCGTCATATCTACCGTGCAAAACATCTCCAATGGAATGGTGTCAGTTCCGTGAACCATTTTCACTTGGGCATCACGAACGTAAGAATTTGCCAGGGCATTTAAGTCTGCTGGATCGAAGTAACCTGCAGAATAACTGAGAACAACTAGGGGTGCTTGATTGGGTTCAATGCTTCCTTGAACAACAATTTTAGTATCGGCTTGCGGAAGGTCAACAGTTATATCCTTTTCGCAACCCACCAAAAGAGTCACAAGTGCTAAAACAATTCCAACCAAACCCAAAGACTTTTTCATAGGTGCAAAATTACAATCAATTCATTCTGACAATAAAAATATTTTGGTGTCGTTTTTGTTCGGTCGAAAATCAAATTATTTTAGCATTTCAAATTTAAAAAGTATGAAAAAGAGTCTAGTTATTTTTGCATCAGCCTTTGCTGGTGGTCTTATTGCCATGGCTACATACCATTTTGTAGTTAGGCCAAATTCAAATAATCTATCGTGGAATACTTCTGTTCCCGCCGAGTTTGCTAATTATTCAGGATTAAGCGGCGCCGGCGGCGATTTTGTTGTTGCCGCAGAGAGAACAGTTAATTCTGTGGTTCACGTGAAGACAGAAACAAAAACAACGCAATACGATCCTTGGGGCGGTTTTTTCGGGTATCAGCAACAACCTCAAACACAAATGGCTTCGGGTTCGGGTGTCATTATTTCAGCAGATGGCTACATCATCACCAACAATCATGTCATAGACGGTGCTGAAAAAGTGACAGTCACTTTAAACAACAACAAAAATTACGAAGCAACATTGGTCGGAAAAGATCCGAGCTCAGATATTGCTGTCTTAAAAATAGATGAGTCAAACCTTCCGGCCATTTCTTGGGGAAATAGCGACGCCGTTCATATTGGTCAATGGGTTCTCGCAGTAGGAAACCCTTTTGAATTAACATCTACAGTTACGGCGGGTATCGTTAGCGCTAAGGGCAGAAACATCAATATCATTGGTGAAGGAAGATCCGGAGAAGTTTTACCAGTCGAGTCATTTATTCAAACAGATGCTGCAGTGAATCCAGGAAATAGCGGCGGTGCTTTGGTGAACACCAACGGTGAACTTATTGGCATCAATACGGCTATTGCTTCTCGAACCGGTTCCTATGCGGGATATTCATTTGCAATTCCTGCATCAATAGCGAAAAAAGTAGCAGAAGACATCATAGAGTTCGGAAATGTTCAACGCGGATTTCTCGGTGTTCAAATTTCGGCAGTAACGGAAGAGCAAGCAAAAGAAGCCGAATTGCCCTTGGTTTCGGGTGTTTACATCAATAATGTTACAGCAGGAGGGGCGGCGGAATCGGCTGGGCTAGAAGCTGGAGATATTATTTTGAAAGTTGCTGATTATCCGGTTTCTACCGTTCCGCAACTTCAAGAGCAAATAAGCAAATTCAGACCGGGTAACAAAGTGAACTTGGTAGTTTGGAGAGGCGGAAAAGAAAAGAATTTCGAAATTGAATTGAAGAATAAATCAGGAAAAGCCGAACTCGAGAATTTTGAAGAAATAGCTGCTGAAAGTATTTCATCACTGGGCGCAGAGTTCAGCGCTCCTTCGGAAAGTGAATGTAAAGCCTTACGTATTCAAGGCGGTGCAAAAGTGGACGTTCTTTCAACAGGAAAGCTAAGAAGTGCAGGTGTAAAAACCGGATTTATTGTAACGAAGATCGATGGTGAACCTGTTACCTCCCCAGAGCAACTTCAATCGTTGTTGAAATCTAAGTCAGGGGGAATTTTGTTGGAAGGTGTTTACCCTAACGGAACTCGAGCTTATTACGGTTTCGGTATATAAATACCACGAATTATTTTGAATGAAAACAGCCTCGTAAAATGAATACGAGGCTGTTTTTTTGCTGCAAGTTCATTCGCTTGAACTATCTTTGCGGCGTCTTGAAAAAATGATTTTCAAGAAGAAAAATCAACTCATTTAAATTTAATTTATGTCAAACAAACCCTTGTCAAACGACACGTACAGCAATGAACTGGCAGTGTATGTGAACCAAGAAAAAGCAGCAGTAGATCTCGCGCACATGGTGGGTAAGTTGCTTTTCGATAAATCAATTGAATTGGTGCTTTTCCGCAACCATCTTGCAGATACGCGCATCACCGAAATCTTACGATTGCATAAATACGCAGCGGAAGTTGTAGGTAAGCCCATTAGTGTTTTTCACACCGCTGAATTGGCCACTGAGCTTTACAACATGGATATTGCTCCAGCGAAAATAGATATTGGAAAATTAGCCAGCGAGTGGGCCATCTCTCGTGAGCATTTCAATTCACAAAAAGATTTCTTAGAAGATAAACTACAGAATTTCACCGAGGAAGGAAAAGACATGGAGCCAAGAGACGTGGTCTTGTTTGGTTTCGGTCGTATAGGCCGCCTTGCAGCTCGCGAATTGGTTCGTCAAGCAGGAAGCGGTCAACAACTTCGCCTTCGTGCAATTGTTACTCGTGAAGACGATGATTTGTCAATTAAAAAACGTGCTGCTCTTTTCGAAAACGATTCTGTTCACGGAAGATTCAAAGGAACCGTTGATGTAGATTACGAAAACAAATGTTTAATCGTGAACGGTCAGCGCATCTACATGTTAGCTGCGAAAGATCCAGGAGCTGTTGATTACACAGCTTATGGAATTCAAGACGCTTTATTAATTGATAACACAGGTGTTTTCAAAGATCGTGAAGCGCTAAGCGTTCACTTGAAAGCAAAGGGCATTAGCAAAGTTCTATTAACGGCTCCGGGTAAGGAAGTTCCGAATATCGTTTACGGAATTAATCACCGCGATTTAGATATTGAAAGCGAGACAATCTTTTCTGCAGCAAGCTGCACAACCAATGCGATTTCTCCGATTTTGAAAACCATTTTCGATGAATTTGGAATTGAAAAGGGACACATTGAAACCGTTCACGCATACACGAACGACCAGAACTTGTTAGACAACATGCACAAGAAAAGCCGTCGCGGAAGAAGTGCAGCTGTAAACATGGTAATCACTGAAACTGGCGCTGGTAAAGCTGTTACGAAGGTTATTCCTGCTCTTGCAGACAAGCTTACCTCGAATGCAGTGCGCGTTCCACTCCCGAACGGTTCTTTGGCCATTATTCACGTTTACACAGACAAAGCAACTTCTGTTGAGGAAGTAAATGCTACCGTTCGCAAAGCTGCGTTAGACGGAGATTTAGTGAATCAAATATTCTACAGCATTAGCGAGGAATTGGTGTCAAGTGATATCGTTGGAAACGAATGCTGCAGTGTTTATGATAGTCAAGCAACCATAGTTTCTAAAGATGGAAAGGGCATTGTTCTTTACGTTTGGTACGACAATGAATTTGGTTACACCAAGCAAGTAATTCGCTTGGCGAAGTATGTGGCGAAAGTTCGTCGCAGCATGTACTATTGATATTTTATGTTGAAGAAAAAAGGGCGACCAACGGTCGCCCTTTTTTGTGTCTATTCTTTGGTTCGTTTCCTCGATACAAACAAGGCCAATCCGACTACGGAGCCCAAGAATAAGGGGACTTCCCAGGGCTTGTTCTTTTTCTCGGGATTGTCATTTTGAAGGAAGGCCTCGTTCGGTTCCATGTCTGAATGAATGTATGCTTCATCCACTTCAATATCGCTTGCGTCCATAGGTGAATTCTCTCCTGGAATAACCTCGCCTTTAAGCATAGAGTCCATCGGTTTGTTTATCATGTAAGAAACAAATTCATTGATGTAGTTGTCGCTACGATCGTTGGGTTTTATTCCGGCTAGAGCATACAATTCATCGACTTCAACTTTTCTGCGCGCTCGCAACGATTCCAGATATTCTTGCGATTCATCGCAATCGAAAGGGCCTCCAGCAGGATGAGTAAGAATATATCTTGCTTGAAAATTCTCTGTGTTCGGAGTAATCTGAAACGTTAAATCCGCTGGAAATTTCGCGTTGCTGTATCGCACGTGAAGCCTTGTGAAGAACACTGGCGATGCAGAATTCCAACCGGCCCACCAAACGCCCGCTTCAGCAAAGTCGTTGTAAATAGGCGGATTCCCAACACAAGGATCACATTTCATTCCACCCCAACTTGGAGTAACGTTCCAGGCATATTCCAACATAACGGCATTCTTGCCTTCACGAGAATAAGCACGTGTGAAAAGGTTTTTGTAGAACTCGCCGAAGATGTCTTTCGTGTACAACGGAATGTTGCGATCCGTTGGAACTTTAACCGTTCTGTAGTTCGTGCATTCCACACGTCCCGCCTTCGTGAAGGCATAGACAATCATATCCTGCTCGCCCGTGCTGTTAGCCATTCCCAAACGAATAGGCAACATGAATTTCGGATGATCGAAGTTGATTTGAATCGGACGCAAGTAATCGAATCCAGTGTTTTTCTGGTTGTCTAAATTCACTTTCACAACAAAGAATTTCATGTTGCTCTTGATGTATGGTTCAAGCACACTCTCCGCAGTTGCTGGGATTTTATATCCTTCCTGAATCAAATAGTTTTTCAATCCAGTGCTTTCTTTCGCTGAAAGAAGAGCTATATCGTATTCTCCAACCGTGTATTCTGCTTCAATGGTCACATTGAATTTTTTTTCAACCATGTCATATTCCATGCGCGTTCCGGCATTGGTAGAGGTGACTGCAGCGCTCCAGTTTGCCTCTTCCTCTTTTACAACCTGATAACACGGGTTGCTGTCGTAATACTCCACCAATCTTGGAGAAGAATAAGCATCGAGTGTTTCAAAAATTCTTCTATCAACCACTTTAATATCGCCTTCTTGAAGAACGACTGGAACAGGCACCACCATAGCGAAATCGCGCACGTCGCCTTTGAAATCATTCGACATAGTTATGGAAGTGCGCGTTCCGTCGCGAACCAAAATAATTTCGCTCTTGTTGTTGAAGAGAGTGGTGTCTGCTTTCGCGACATAAAATCCGCAGAACGAATAAGCGTTCACGCTTGCAAGGAGCACTAAAAGTGCTGCCGCTTTAATAAGCAATCTTTGAGTCATGGTTGAATTGTTTTTGTGTTGAATGAATCCAGTTAAATGTTTTGCTCGGAAAAAACTTGTTGAGTAAGGGCGTCAATGGAGTGAAGCAAACCAAGGCCCAAAGCGGTGCTCCGGTGACGAAATAATAATTCGTAAGGTAGAAGGAAGTGAAGGCCACTGCCATTGTCCAGATGATTCGAACCAATCGATTCGTTGGAATAGTCATTGGATCTGTGATCATGAAAAGAGCAAACAGCCAAATGCTTCCTGAAGATAATTTGTGAAGGAGCACTTCCCAATTCCAACCTAAGAAAACGATTGTTCTGTAATACTCAAGCGCGAAGAGTGTGGCAATGAAAATTAGCCCAGTGTCTATGCGCTTCACTCTTGAAAGCACCGCCAAGCCTGCTGTTCCTATCACAAAGATAAGTACGGTGCTGTTTCCCCATTGTGCTGGGGAAATCCAAGCGTTCTTCGTAAAAAGAATCACTGCAATAATTCCAACGTTAGCCGGATTGAAAAGATGCTGTCCACGGATTTTAAAAATGAATTTCTGGCCAATGGCAATGGCAGCTGCTAATACATAAAGCATCGGTTCGTTACTCTTGAACAAGAGCGTTAGTCCGAAAGCCGTGATTAACGCGCTTTTGATGGAATGCAGTGGAAGCCTCAACAAATAAATTCCAGCCAATTGAATGGAAAGTGCTGTGCCGAAAGTGAGCAGAATAGCTATAAATGAATAATCCCAGCGAAGGAACATTACGCCTATACAAACGAAAATAGTTTGAGAAACAATTTGAAAATGTCTAGCGTCGCTTTGAAAGAATCGGAGAAAGGATAACAGCATAACTTGAATTTTTTATGCTGTACAGGGAAGTTCCCGAATGGTTCATCAATCGAGATAATCTTTTACAATTTCGTCGAGCTTGGCTTTCATTTCACCAGCGCTTATTGGGGTGTAGGAGCTTGGAATTTGAAAATCTTCGGGGGTTGTTTTCTGAAAAACCACTTCACGTGCGCGCACTTGCATGCGTCTTCCGTATTGTTCAATATCATATCCGAGTAATGTCCCTTCAACACCTGCGTAGGTGTTCCACCAATTGTTTCCGTCTAAATCTAATTTCGTGGTGCTGTACAACTCTACAGAAGGAAGAGAATCGCTTTTGAAATAAGCTATGGTCTTCTTGCACTCGTAGCCCGCAATCATCATGGTTTCCTCGGTAGGTTCCAATCGAACAGAAGGAAATTGTTTAATCCACTCATTGTATTCACCTTCGTTCAAATGCATCACGTAATCACTGCCGAAACATGCTACTAAATGATTGAATTCTTTTTTCTCGTGATCAATAATAAATTCAGATTTTACAATGCCGTAAGCAGATTCAATTAGGGTATGTTGGTGTTCACCGTCGAACATGCACGTCATTTCGCTCGGGAAAAGTGCTAGCTTAATGTCGTTCGATTCGTAAGGAAAAGTAACATCGTAAATAATCTTTCCTTCTTGGTGACCGAAGTAGGGGATGTTGTTACACGATTGAAGACAAACGATTGAAATGAATGCAACAAGAAAAGCAGAAGGGTTCATTTTAGTTACAGAGTGCAATCGTCTCAAAATTTTCATGTTGGCAATATTACCACATTTTGAAATAAAACTTGGTGATTTCCGCGGAAGCATTGTAAATTCGAACCTTCAATTCCCTAACCGAGTGACCAACAAAATTAACATTGCCATAGATGGCTATTCTTCTTGTGGAAAAAGCACATTAGCAAAGGCCATAGCAAAAAACTTGAATTACATCTACATCGATTCAGGTGCAATGTACAGAGCTGTTACGTATTACGCGTTAGAGCATGGATACATTCAAAACAAAGGAGAGATAGACGAAAACATGTTGGTGGAATCCCTTCATTTGATTTTAATTCAATTCAAATACAATTCAGATTCCCAAGAAATAGAAACCTTCTTGAATGGAACTTGCGTAGATAAAGAAATTCGCAGCATGCAAGTCAGCGCGCATGTTTCAGCCATAAGTGCAATCAAAGAAGTGCGCGAGAAATTGGTTCGTATTCAACAGCGCATGGCCGAAAATGGCGGTGTTGTTATGGATGGCAGAGACATTGGAACCGTGGTTCTTCCAAATGCTGAATTGAAAGTATTTATGACTGCCGATGTTGAAGTAAGAGCGCAACGCCGCTTTCTTCAATTGAAAAACAACGCAGTAGATATATCTATCGACGACGTGCGTGAAAACATCGCACAACGCGATTTGCTAGATACAACGCGCGCGGCAGACCCTTTGCGCAGAGCTTCAGATGCAGTTATTCTCGATAATTCAAATCTTACTGAAGAAGAACAATTTTCTTTTCTCATGGTGCAAGCAAAAAAGGCCATTGACATGAAAACGTTGGTTTAGTTCATTCACATTTCAATGTTGTAAAATACGTTTAGACTTTTTCAGTTCTTGTTCATGTGCGAATAACTTTAACACATGAAGAAATTTTTGAAATGGCCTGTCCTTGCGTTAGTGATTGTGCTCCTTGCTTTCCGCCCAATCGCGGAGTCTTGTAAAACATCTTTCGAAGAATCTTGCGAAGAACCTTCGACTACGTCGACCTTGCTTGCACCTTCCATCGGACCTTTCGCAGAAACTAGCTCCAGCTCCTGGTCCGACAGCCTCATCAAAACCCTAACCCTCGATCAAAAAATTGGGCAACTCTTTATGGTTGCGGCGTGGAGCGATGAGAAGAAAGAATCTTACAATCCAACACAAATTGAAACGCTCATTAAGAACAATGGCATTGGCGGAATTATTTTCTTTCAAGGAGGACCTGTTCGTCAAGCGAAATTGACGAATCGTTTTCAAGCTAAATCAAAGATTCCTTTGCTCATTGGTATCGATGCAGAGTGGGGACTGGGCATGCGTTTAGATAGCACCATTTCTTTTCCGCGTGCCATGACTTTGGGAGCATCCATGGATGAAAAATTGATTTATGAATTTGGTAAGGAAGTGGCGCGTCAATGCAAGCGCATTGGCGTTCACATGAACTTCGCTCCGGTAGTTGATGTGAATTCCAATCCGAAAAATCCAGTAATTTCAAATCGTTCGTTTGGCGAAAACGCAGATCGCGTAACCACCTGCGGAATGGCTTATATGAAAGGGATGCAGGATAATGGTGTGTTGGCGAATGCAAAGCATTTTCCCGGACACGGAGATACCGATGCCGATTCGCACAAGGAACTTCCAGTCGTAAATAAAAATTACGCGCAGCTTTCTTCCAATGAATTCAAGCCATACAGAACCATGTTTGAAAACGGATTGGCAAGCGTAATGGTGGCCCATCTTTCACTTCCTGAATTTGAGAAGGAAGCTCACGTGCCAAGTACGCTTTCAAAAAACATTATAACCGGATTGCTTCGTGATAGCCTGAAGTTTGAAGGACTAGTTCTCACCGATGCCATGAATATGGAAGGTGTTGCGAAATATTTTCCTGCTGGTGAAGCAGATGTGCGCGCGCTCATTGCGGGAAACGATGTGGTGTTGTTTCCGTTGAATGTGCCATTGGCCATTCAAAAAGTGAAAGAAGCTATTCAGCAAGGACGCATCACTGAAGCCGAGATAACGGCTAAAGCGCTAAAAGTTTTGAAGGCAAAGGAACGCGTTGGAGCCAACAAGTTCAAGCCGATTCAAATCAAAGGAATTTCAAAGGATTTGAATTTGCCTTATGCTACAGCCTTACGCAGACGTTGCCTTGAGAGTTCTATCACTGTTATTTCAGAAGATAAAATCCCATACGAAGATTCAGATAAATGGCAGAAGCCCTTGGGAATTGTGGTTATTGGTGACGGCGCGAATTGTTCGTTTGCGAAGAGCATGGATCAATACAAAGCGGTAGAGATTCATTCGTTGGGAAAGGAATGCACCGATGCCGAAGTGCAATCGGTTGTTTCGAAGATGAAAGAAAATTGCACCGATGTCATTGTTGCATTTTTGGGTACTACGAATAAGGCAAGCACCAATTTCGGTATCACATCAAACGGAACACATGCTGCGGAAAAAATCGCAGGACACTTCACCACAACTGTGGTCATGTTTGCTTGTCCGTATGCCTTGGAAAAGTCGGAATGGAATGGTGTGAACTCTTTCGTTGTAGCTTATCAGCCCGATGATCTAACACAGCAGGTGACAGCAGATGCTATTTGTGGCATAATTCCTTTTCAAGGTAAATTACCCGTTTCGGTTGGAAAGAGATTCAAAGAGGGCCAAGGAAAGGTTTTTCAATCTTCTGGAAGAATGCGTTATTTGAAACCTTCTCAAACCGGTTGGTTTAATTTCGGAGCCACCAATACGCAGGCCACAAAGGATTCTAGCGTGTATGTTGAAGACATGATGGCGAATGCCCCAACCGATGTTCAAGGCAGCGAAGTGAATTTGTTTACCAAAGTAGACGATATCGTGAAGGAAGGACTGGATCAAGGCGCGTACCCAGGATGTCGCGTTTTAATCGCTAAAGACGGTGTTATTCTTTACAACAAGAGTTTTGGGTACTTAGACAAGGCGAAGACGCAGAAAGTGTCTGAAAACTCAATGTACGACCTCGCTTCGGTGACGAAGATGCTTTCAACAACTTTAGCATTGATGAAATTGGTTGACGAAGGGAAAATAGATGTCGAAAAAACAATAGGCGATTACATTGAATTTCCGCAAGGTCATCCGCATGCGAGAATGCAGTTGAAGCGCATGTTGTCGCACACAGCTGGACTTCCCGCATGGAAAGACTTCACCAACTTAACGGTGAACGGAGCTGAATGGGATGGCAATTGTTTGTCGAAGGAGCATACCGATAAATGTTGCAATCCGGTTTGTGCAGATATGTGGACCACAAAGGAAATGACGGATTCAATCTACAAGGAAATTCTAGAGGTGAAGTTGAATCCAGATCAAGGTTATTTGTACAGTGACTTGGGCTACTACTATTACAAAAAAATGATTGAGAAAATTACAGGAATGCCTCTTGATTTTTATGTGTCAGAGACTTTCTACAAACCCATGGGGCTGCGTTCGATGGGGTACAACCCAACAAAGAATTGGCCCGTGAAAATGATCGGTGAAACAGAGACAGATACAAAATGGAGACATCAGGCTGTGCGCGGATATGTACACGATCAGGGCGCTGCACTCTTGGGTGGTGTGGCTGGTCACGCGGGGTTGTTCGGCAACGCGAACGATTGTGCCGCTTTAATGCAAATGTGTTTAAACGATGGGCTTTACGGCACCAACGAGTTTATTCACCACGCAACCATGGATTTATTCAATGCACGTCACTTCAAAGATAACAGAAGAGGCCTTGGGTTTGATAAACCAGGGTTTGGCAAATGGACCGGAGCAACAGGTCCTTCCGCTAGTGATCAAAGTTTTGGACATTCCGGATTTACAGGCACTCTCTGCTGGGCAGACCCAGCCAATGGAACGGTCTTCATTTTCTTAAGCAATCGAAACTGTCCGAGTTCAGAAAATTGGAAGATCAACGACATGCGTATTCGTTCAAGAATACATGAAGAAATTTACAAGTTGTTTCCTGTTAAACCGTAGTACTTTTGCAAAGGAGTTTCGCTCCGATGTACTATGGAAAAAAAGCTGAAAATAGGTATTGTGTGCTACCCAACCTTCGGGGGTAGCGGTGTGGTGGCAACTGAGTTGGGGAAGGCACTTGCCGATAAGGGACATGAAATTCATTTCATTACTTATTCGCAACCTGTTCGATTGGGTTCTCTGCGAAAAAATGTGCGCTACCACGAAGTAAACGTAAGCGACTATCCCTTGTTTTTATACCCCCCTTACGAGCTCGTTTTAGCCAGTAAAATGGTAGATGTTGCGAAGCACGAAGGTCTTGATTTGCTCCATGTTCACTATGCCATTCCTCATGCAAGTGCCGCCTATATGGCGAAACAAATATTGAAAAGAGAGGGGATAAATCTACCGGTAATAACCACCCTCCACGGAACAGACATTACCCTTTTAGGAAGAGACGCTTCGTTTGAGCCGGTAATCTCTTTTGCAATCAATGAAAGCGATGCTGTTACAGCGGTTTCGCAAAGTTTGAGAACAGATACCTACAAACTTTTTGGAATTAATATAGACATTGAAGTCATTCCAAACTTCTTAAATCCAACTCCCATTAACGAGGATGTTGTGAAGGAAATTCGTGAAGAGTATGCTCCAGATGGAACGCCCATGCTCATTCACATTTCCAACTTTCGTCCGGTGAAGCGTGTGATGGATGTTATGGAAATTTACAAGCGCGTAAACGAATTGAAATCTTCCATTTTAATTATGGTAGGTGACGGTCCAGACCGCTCAAAGGCAGAACAATTTGCACGTGATCATCAATTGAACAATGTTGTTTTTGTTGGAAATGTGAAGAATCCGATGGAACTTCTCTCAGCAGCAGATGTGATGCTTCTTCCATCTGAATCTGAAAGTTTTGGATTGGCTGCACTTGAAGCTATGGCAAGCGGAGTGCCAGTTGTATCTAGCAACGCAGGAGGTTTGCCTGAATTGAATAGACACGGTGTTTCTGGACTCATGAGCAACGTGGGAGATGTAGATGAAATGGCGAAGCAAGTATTTTATTTGATTGAAAAGGAAGAAAGATTATTGAAATTTAAAGGTCAAGCCAAAGAGCGAGCCAGTGCATTTTCATTGGAAACCGTTCTTCCGCTCTACGAAAAACTATACGACAAAGTGTTGAATTCATGAATAAGGCAGCCCCTCAGTTTATCGGAAAACGCATACGTGTCATGCGTGAAAAAGAACAGTTAACCATAACTATTTCGCAGAGTATAGAGCGTTGGCAAGAAGCCCTGCTTTATGCATGGTTGATGGCCTGGACGTTTTGCGGAGGAGTGTTTATTTATTCCTTATTCACAACTGCGAATGGGGGAGAACAAATCTTCTTTTTAATCTCAACGGCTTTATGGTCGTTCTTCTTTTATCGCACGTTGAAAGTGCTTATGTGGAGAAAATCAGGCAAGGAAATTTTAGTATTCAAGAAGGGTGAATTGACCTTGCAAAACGCATTCGGTTCTCGAGGTAAAAAGGAGAAATTTGAACTAGAAAAAATCTCACAATTGGGATTGGTGAAGCAGGATGAAAATTCGTTCTTTTATTTCCTCGACGATAGTTTCTGGATTATGGGTGGAGAGCGCTTAGGATTTGTTCACAACCGGACGAAAATCCGATTCGGAAAACAGCTGAATCCGCGCGATGCGCAAACATTACTTCGTAGCGTAGATAGCGCTGTTAAGGGGTATTCGGCTTAAAGACCAACGATCCTGAGTTAATGCAATAACGCATTCCAGTAGGGGGTGGGCCATCTGGAAAAATATGACCCAAATGTCCGCCACATTTACTGCACATCACCTCAGTTCTTACCATGCCGTAAGAGGTGTCTTTTTCTTCGGAAATAACCAACTCATTAATGGCCTTGAAATAACTCGGCCATCCGCATCCGCTATCGAATTTAGAGTCCGATTGAAACAGCTCTTGTCCGCATGCCGCGCAGCTGTAGGTACCTATATCATGATGGTCCCAAAACTCTCCCGTAAACGCGCGCTCGGTGCCTTTTTCTCTTAGGATTCGAAACTGCTCTGGCGATAATTCGCTTTTCCATTCTTCTTCTGTTTTTATCACTTGAGGAATCATTTTGCTTGAAGTACTTTGATTTTGTTTTTGTTGTGAACAGCTTGCTAAACTTAACACAGCTGCAATGCTAAACGAAACTAATTTTCTCATGGTTGAACAACACATTTTTTCTCTATTTATTTTGAAGTCACTCAAAAATTTAACGCGTCGGCTGTATATGATTTTGTTTTCAAAAAGGCTTCGAAAGGCCCGCAGTACAGAATGTTTCCGCCCTTCTCTCCGCCCTCAGGTCCAATGTCTACAATCCAATCGGCGCAGCGCATAACATCGGTATGATGCTCAATTGCAATTACAGTATGCCCCTGTGCAAGCAGGGCTTGAAACGTGATCATTAATTTCTGCACATCATGAAAATGCAATCCCGTTGTGGGCTCATCGAAGATGAAAAGTGTGTGCGGTTGATTCGGTCCTTTGATGAGGAATGACGCAAGTTTTATACGCTGCGCTTCACCTCCAGAGAGCGTGCTGTTACTTTGTCCAAGCTTAACGTAATCAAGGCCTACAGCTTTGAGCGGAGTGAGTTTTTGCACAATATGTTTCGCACTTGTTGAAGTGTCCTCACCGAAAAATTCAATGGCTTCATCTACCGTTAAGTCCAACACATCGGCAATGTTTTTTCCTCTGTATTGAACGTCTAAAACTTCTTCCTTAAATCGCTTTCCTTTGCACGTTTCACAAACCAATTCTACATCGGCCATAAACTGCATCTCAATCGTCTGAATCCCTTCACCCTCGCAGGTGTCACATCTTCCACCTGTGACGTTGAACGAGAAAAATGCGGGCTTCATGTTGCGCTGTTTTGCCATCGGTTGGGATGTGAACAACGCGCGAATGTCGTCGTATATTTTTAAGTACGTCGCAGGGTTCGAACGACTGCTTTTTCCTATTGGATTTTGATCTACAAATTCCAATGCTTTGATGGAAGAAATACTTCCCGAAAGTTCACTGTAATTCGAGCTGTTTTCAGAAATTCCATTCAATGCATTTTGAAGAGCAGGGTAGAGGACGCTTTTGATTAACGTGCTTTTTCCAGATCCGCTAACCCCAGTAATCACGCTGAATGCATGAAGAGGAATGTCAATACTCGCATTCGATAAATTATGAAGATTAATTTCTTTCAACGACACAATATCGGTGAGTTTCTTCTTCGATTTATCAATGTGGATTTTCTTATCTCCACGCAAATATTCTCCGGTTAAGGTCTTGCCTTTTTTCTCAAGATCTTTCGCTAATCCTTCGAACACAATTTCACCTCCTTTGGCGCCTGCTTCCGGACCAATATCAATAATGTAATCGGCATTGCGAATGATTTCTTCTTCGTGCTCAACCACAATTACGGTGTTGCCCTGGTCGCGCAAATTCTTCAATACTTCAAGCAAGCGTTTGCTGTCGCGCGGATGCAATCCAATGCTCGGTTCATCTAAAATATACATCGATCCAACCAACGCGCTTCCCAAGCTAGTGGCGAGATGTATGCGTTGTGCTTCACCGCCACTGAGTGTGTTAGAAAGACGATTCAAGGTTAAATATTCCAACCCCACTTCGCACAAAAAAAGAAGTCTGTTCTTTATCTCTAGAAGAATTCTTTTCGCAATAGATTCTTCGTTTTTTGTTAAAGTAAGCGTCTCGAAAAAGTGCAACGATTTGTGCAAAGGAAGAAGCATCAATTCAGACACCGATGTGTTTGCAATCTTCACATAATTTGCCTCTTTTTTCAATCGCGTTCCTTGACATTCAGGACAAGCTGTTCTTCCGCGATAACGCGAAAGCAATACACGATTTTGAATCTTATACGTTTCCGCTTCAAGGTACTTGAAGAAAGTATTTATTCCATGAAAATGTGTACATCCTTCCCAAATGGTTTTCTTCTGAACGGCGCTTAATTCGCGGTATGGTGTGTGAATGGGAATGTCGGCTTTCTTCGCATTACGAATCAAATCGTCTTTCCAACCACTTAGTTTTTCACCCTTCCAACAGGCAATACAATCTTGATAGATTGATAGATTTTCATTGGGTATAACCAACTTCGAATCTATGCCAATGATACTTCCAAATCCTTCGCAAGATTTGCAGGCGCCAATCGGATTGTTGAAGGAAAACAGATTCAACGAAGGTTCTTCGAAAACAACGCCATCTTCTTCCAACTGATTGGCGTAAACTTCGAATTTCTTTTTGTCAGGGAAGAATAATGCGCAATGCCCATGTCCCAATGAAAACGCCAGATCTACGCTATCACCTAAGCGCGATGCTTCGAGCTCATCGTCTTTCGACATGCGGTCTATGAGCAGAGTATAGGTAAGCTTTGAAGAGTATTCCGCTTCTTGAATTTCAATAAATTCATTGCCAACAACGAGTCTGCTGAAGCCTTGCGCAAGCAGTGTTTCTTTCGCTATTTGAAAGGATGTTTCAGATTCTATTTTAAGCTGACAGACAATAGCAAAGCGTGTTTCATTTTTCAATTTGAAAATCACATTCACTACATCTGATGTGTTGTTTTTGGTTATTGCCTTTCCTGTGGTAGGAGAGAAGGTTACGCCAATGCGTGCATAGAGCAGTTTAATGTAATCGTATATTTCTGTTGAAGTGCCAACTGTAGAGCGAGAACTTCTTCCGGTTACTTTTTGCTCAATGGCAACGGCCGGACTAATTCCTATGATAGAGTCTACATCGGGTTTGTCGAATCGTCCCAAGAATTGACGTGCGTAAGAAGATAGACTTTCAACATATCTTCTTTGTCCTTCCGCGAACAACGTGTTAAAGGCCAAACTACTTTTTCCAGAACCACTCAGGCCTGTTAGCACAACGAGTTTATTTCTAGGAATAGAAACAGAAATATTTTTCAAATTGTGCACACGTGCACCTTTAATAATGATATGGGTCTTGTAACTCTCGTTCTTCACGGCTTTCATGTTGAAGTGTCAAAGGTATTACCTCTTCAATCAGATTATTGTTCATTGGTAGGAAAGAAAAAAAAGTAAAAAATTATTTGCTATTTGTAAAAACAATTACTATATTCGTTTTCAGGATGTCAATAGAAAGACATTCAAATAAATAAAATCACATCAAGCGCCTATAGAATATAACACTACTTTTTTTCAGTTCTAAATTAAGTTGAACCATTAAAAAAAGGAGGCCGTTATGCGCTTATCACTCGAATCAGATCGCCAATTGGTAACCTTGTATATGCAAGGAAACGAACCCGCATTTCGTGAGTTAATGACTCGCTACAAGTCTAAGGTGTTCGGAAAGATTTACATGTTCGTTCGCGATCGCGAATTAGCAAACGATTTATTCCAAGACACCTTCTTAAAGGCTGTGCAAGCATTAAAAGACGGACAGTACAACGAAGAAGGTAAATTCTCTGCCTGGATCATGCGTATTGCACACAACTTGTGCATAGACCATTTCCGTAACAACAAGAAAATGCCCATTCAACGCGCTACCGATAAGTACGATCCACTTGATTTCGTTCAAGAGACTTCGAACAACGTGTTGAAGCAGGTGATTCAAAAAGAAGTAACCAAAGAAGTACGTCAGTTAATTGGTATGCTTCCTTCAGAGCAACGTGAAATTGTAATGATGCGTATTGTTTACGACATGAGCTTCAAGGAGATTGCAGATCACTTGGAAATCAGCATCAATACGGCTTTGGGAAGAATGCGCTACGCGTTAATCAACCTTCGCAAGCACATTGAAAAGCACAACATAAAGCTGGTAATCTAAAAAAGATTATCTATAGGGCAATATCGAAAGATAAGGTTGCGTTAACCCTAAAATTAAACGCGCCTATGCAAGACTTTACCCTTCAAGATTTAGTGGCTTTCATGGAGTCGGAAGAAATTATTCTTTCAGCATACGAACAGCTGCAACCGGTTACCAAAAATTATATTTGGAACTAATGAAAAGCCACTCTCAGGAGTGGCTTTTTTCTTGTTTACTTTTGCCCCATGAAAGTGCAACGCCTCTTATTCATTCTCTTCATTAGCGCTGCTTTTCTGAATGCCTGTTCAACAGGAAACTCTTCGGGCGATGTGACCGTCCTTTTTCAACCCAAATACGCCAAAGGTTTTCGTGTTGTTAAAGTTGGAAGTGATACCCTAATTCAGTTCTTGTCTCATTCTGATTCTCCTACTGTTTCTCATTCTGTTTCCGATTCTCCTTCTGTTTCTCATTCCGTTTCTCTTTCTGAAATTCATACTGAAAGAATTGCCCTTCTCAGCACCACTCATTCGTATTTCATAAATGCCTTAGATGGAATGAAGAACGTATGCGGAGTAACCTACGCAGACCGCATTCAGCTTGAAAATCTTCAAGCACAAATAGCAAGCGGAAAGACACAAAATCTCACAAGAAACGGCGATGTAAATCTGGAAGATTTACTCATGTTGAATCCAACCGTACTCTTCAGCGTTCCCTTCGAACCCACCGACTACCGGTCGAAATTACCCGGTTGCTCTATTATTCCAACTTCGGAATACCTGGAAGAGCATCCGCTGGGAAAGGCGGAATGGTTGTATGTTTTTGGTTACGTTTTGCGGAAGGATGTATTAGCGAGGGAGCTTTTTTTGGAAATTGAGAAGGAATACCTTGATTCTTCGAAAGATTCTTCGAAAGATGTTTCACAAGATTCTACGAAAGATTCTTCGAAAGATGTTTCACAAGAACCTTCGGTAAAGCCTTGCGTAGCATCTTGCGTAGCATCTTGTGCAACATCTTGTGCAACATCTTGTGCAACATCTTGCGAAGCATCTTGTGCAACATCTTGCGAAGCATCTAGGCCGAGGCCTAAAGTCTTTTTCGCCACTAACAACGGCAGTGACTGGACCGTAGCGAATAACCAATCGTATTGGGCCATATTGTTGAAAGATGCGGGGGCGGAATATGTGGGAGCAACAGAGGGAAAGGGGAATTTGAATTTCGATAAAGAACGCATGTTGTTCGCGTTGAATGAAGCCGATGCGTATGGCGAGTTGGTGTATTTTCCGAATACATCCAACGTTTCACTTTCACAGTTACATCCGGAATTCACGCAGAGCGGTCCGTTTCAACATAAAAAAATATTTCTTTGCAACGCCGCAGACAATGGCTTCTTCGACAAAGCATTACTCGAACCGCACATCCTACTTCAAGAATTGAAAAAAGTGCTGGCCGATTCAACATTTTCAGGATACTATTTTCAACGAACACAATAGAACACGCAATACTTAACTTTGCCGCATGGACTCGAAAGAATTGGAATTCAACAAGAACGAAGATAAAATGCTTCAGCGCATAGCAGAACTTCAACGCAGATTGAAAAAAATCTACGAAGGTGGTGGGAAGAAACGCATGGATAAAGAGCATGAAAAGGGAAAGATGACCGCTCGCGAGCGAGTTGATTACCTTTTGGATAAAGATACTGAACGCATTGAAATCGGTGCCTTCGCAGGAGATGGCATGTACGAAGAACACGGCGGATGTCCGGCTGGTGGAGTAGTGGTGGTTATGGGATACGTTTCGAAGAAGCTGTGTCTTGTTGTCGCGAATGACGCCACAGTCAAGGCGGGCGCGTGGTTTCCCATTACCGGGAAAAAGAATCTTCGTGCGCAAGAGATTGCCATGGAGAACCACATTCCGATTATCTATTTGGTAGATAGCGCTGGGGTTTACTTGCCTTTGCAAGACGAGATCTTCCCCGACAAAGAACACTTCGGAAGAATATTCAGAAACAATGCGCGCATGAGCAGCATGGGCATTCCGCAATACGCTGCCGTAATGGGAAGCTGCGTAGCGGGCGGTGCGTATTTGCCCATCATGAGTGACGAAGCATTAATCGTAGACAAGACAGGAAGCATCTTCCTGGCAGGTTCATACTTGGTGAAAGCAGCGATTGGCGAGGAAGTCGACAACGAAACACTCGGCGGTGCTTCAACGCATTGCGAGATTAGTGGAGTGACTGATTACAAGGCGTTGAACGATAAAGACGCCTTGGATACCTTGAAGAAACTATTAAGTTCTCAAGGAAAAATCTCCAAAGACGCCGGATTCGATCGCATTGCGGCTTCTTTGCCGAAACGCAAGATGGAAGATGTGTTGGGAATTCTTCCGACCGACAGAACCACTTCCTACGAAGTGCGTGAAATGATCGAATGTTTGGTAGACAACAGTGAATACACGGAATACAAGGCCGAATACGGAAAGAGCATTGTATGTCTTTACGCCCGCATTAATGGATGGTCCGTTGGAATAGTAGCGAATCAGCGCGAGATTATTAAAAGTAAAAAGAACGGCATTCAGTTCGGTGGGGTGATTTATAGCGATAGTGCCGACAAGGCCGCGCGTTTCATTATGAATTGCAATCAGAAAAACATTCCGTTGGTCTTTTTGCAAGACGTAACCGGATTTATGGTTGGAAGTAAAAGTGAACACGGCGGAATTATTAAAGACGGCGCGAAGATGGTGAATGCCCAAGCCAACAGTGTAGTGCCGAAGTTCACGATTATCATGGGCAACAGTTACGGCGCGGGCAATTACGCTATGTGCGGAAAGGCTTATGATCCGCGATTGATAGTGGGTTGGCCAACGGCTCAAGTTGCGGTAATGGGCGGTGCTCAAGCCGCGAAGGTGTTGCTTCAAATTGAAGTGGCTTCTTTGAAAGGAAAAGGCGAAACCATTACACCCGAGCGCGAAGCTGAAATGTTCAACCGCATTAAATCGAAATATGATGAGCAGACTTCTCCGTATTACGCCGCTTCTCGCTTGTGGTTAGATGCTGTTATAGATCCGATTGACACCCGCAAATGGATAAGCCTCGGCCTAGAAGCCGCATCGAATGCGCCTGCTGAACGTGCCTATTCGGTTGGAGTTCTTCAAACATGAAAAGAAAGTTAGATTATTTTTTTTCGGGTGAAGGGAAGTGGCTTCGCCGCGTCTTGCTTGCAGCAGCTGTTGTGCGTTTGATAGCGGCCATTTTTTCGGAAGGGTATATCATGAGCGACGATCATTTCTTGGCCGTTGAACCGGTATCTTCTTGGGTAAGCGGAGAGAACTACCACAACTGGTTTCCCAATGAATACAACCACACTGATCATGCCCAGCCCTTCAGTTACGCTTATTATTTCTTGAATTTTCTAATCTTAAAGTGTTGTGCTCTCATCGGAATCATTAATCCGTTCATTCAAGCCCTTGTCCTTCGTTTGGTTCATGCCGCCTTGAGTTTGTGGGGTGTTTACTTATTTGTGAAACTCGCTGAACGATTGATTGCTTCGGTTCAATGGCGCATGTATGCCATTTGGTTTTGGGTATTCGGCGGAGTCGTTACTGTTTTCAGTGTCCATCAATTGGTCGAAACCGCCTGCATACCTTTTGTCTTGTTGGCCTATTTGTATGTCTTGAAATACTTCGAGCGTGAGCGCATGGGCGCACTAATCATTGCTGCCCTCGCATTTTCTTTTTCGGTTGGAATGCGCTACCAGTTGGTATTCTTTCCCTTAACGCTCGGAATGTATTTGTTGTGGAAACGCAAGTGGAGTGGGGCAGTGCTCTTCGGCATTTTCTTTACTCTTGGTTTTGCTTTGACTCAAATAGACAATCTCTTATTCTGGCACAAACCTATTTATCAGCATCTCTTCGACTATCAATCCTACAACGCCGCTCACTTCGCCGACTATCCGAGTAATGTTTTTTCATACTTGGCGCTAATCACTTACTACATCTTCCCGGTTGTAACTATTGTTTTCTTCCTCTCCTTTCGCCGTAGGCCTGATGCCGAGCAAGGTTCTTCGAAAGATGCCTTGCAAGATGTTTCACAAGATTCTTCGAAAGACGCTTCGCAAAGGATTTGTATTTTATTGGGAACGGTGGTGTTTGTAGGTTTTCATTTATTGTTTCCAAATAGGCAGGAGAGATTCTTGTTGCCAGCTGTTCCTTTTGTTTTGTTGTTAATGATGAGAGCTATCTCCAAACGATACACTTGCGAAGCATCTTCCAACGGATCTTGCTCCGCATCTTGTGAAACATCTTTCGAAGAATCTTGGCTCACCAAATTAATGCGCCTCTCAATCTACCTCTCCGCCCTCTATACCGTTTCTTATTCCTTCTACATTCCTAAATCAAAATACCTCGAAGCTTCTTATGCGCTTTACGAGCGAGGCGATTTTCAAAATGTGGTGATAGACAATTGGAAAGGGGAGGAGTCGGTTTGGTTGCCCATGCATTATGTTGGGAAATTCGTTCATCCGTTTTCCATGACGAATAAGAAATCGTTGGATCAGTTGAAACAGCAAATCACCCATCAACCTCTTTACGATTCAAAGCGACTCCCAACACCCGCTCCCAATTATCTGATCATTTGGGGCAGGGAAGAGGCATACCCTCGCGTAAAGCAATACCAAGAATCAGGCTTTCTCCTCCAGCGCCTTTCTCCCGCTAATAGCGAGTCTGAACAAGGTTTTGCGCTCTTTCATCTTACCTTTTTGCCATAGTCAAAGAAGGTTGATGATCAACGAGGGTGCTTCGCACGAGGGTCATTTAGACGAGGGTGCTTCGCACGAGGGTCATTTAGACGAGGGTGCTTCGCACGAGGGTCTTACAGACGAGAATGCTTCGCACGAGGGCGGTTGTATTTGAAACATCGGGGCGAAAAATTTTTCGCCCCTAAGAGGTTGAATTACAGTTGTTTTCTTTTGGCTTCGATAATTTTTCAAAAAAATAATTAACACAGGCATCTTGATAAGATAATTTCGTCTTATTATTGCTAACGCTGTTTTTCAGCGGAAACCTAATCAAATTATTAATTAATCTAAACTTATGAATCGTATTCTACGTTCTCAGTTGCCGTCAAATCCTTGGGATCTAGCGGTGTTCGACACTACCACGGGCTCGTCTCCAGGACGTTCGCGGGGAAGTTCTCTTTTCCAAAGAGGGCTTACTTTACTCACTGTTGTTTTGTTTTCTGTAGTTGGTCTTTTGTCTACGGCCCAGGTTTCTCTTCCTTACAACGAAGCGTTTACAGGTATTGCTGCTGCTAACGGTTTTCCAACTGTTACCGGTGGTGCGTGGACAAGAACAGCGACAACAGCGATTCAACCTACCTACATTACCAACCAGGCATCGTATAACCGCGTTGGACGTGGCGATACCAAGTTTATGTCTTTCCGCTATAACGCTGGAACGAGCACATACGCAGTAGGTCCTTTCGCCTTAACAGCGGGAAGTACTTATCAAGTAGGTAACTGGTACATTACTGATGGTTTAGGTGGTTGGACAACGTTCAAGTTGACATATGGAACGGGAACAACAGTGGCATTGCAAAGCAATACCATTGCTACTGCTTCTGGTGCAACGAACACAACTTACTCTAATTTGCAGGGGACATTTTCTCCGGCAACTTCAGGAAACTACTATATTGCAATGACCATGACGTCTACATCGGCGCCTTGGTATTTCTCTGTAGATGACTTCTCGGTAACCATGTTGCCTCCATGTACAGGAACACCAAACGCACCTGTTGCAACCCTTTCGGGAGCTGCTTCGGTTTGTGCTGGTGTAACCAAGACTATGTCAGCAACTGGTTTCTCAACCGCTTCTGCTTTATCTACTCAGTGGCAAATGTCTTCTACTTCAGGTGGTCCTTACACCAACGTATCTGGTGGAGTAGGAGCAACTGCTGCTTCTTACACTACCGCTGTCTTGGGTGCGGGTACCTACTACTATGTTTGTACTTCAACTTGTACCTCTTCAGGTTTAGTTGCAACTTCAAACCAAATTCAGGTTACAGTGAATGCTTTGCCAACGGTAGCCATATCGGCACCGAACGGCGGTGCATTTTGTGGAACGCAACAACTGACCGGAACAGGTGCATCTACTTATGCATGGACACCGGCGTTATCATTAAGTTCAGCTACTGGAACTTCTGTTTACTTTACCGGAACTTCAGGAGTTACTGTAAACGTAACAGGAACCGATGCGAACGGTTGCACAGGAACAGCTGCACAAGCTGTGACTTACACGGCGCCATCCGCTATTACTATGTCTTCTACTGTTCCTAACTTCTGTGGAACTGGTGGAACAGCTACCATTTCGGCTTCTTCATCTGCACCGTACACCTACGTGTTCTCTGCATTGGATGGAGCAGTATTGACGAACCCTACAGCAAATAGCATTGATGCAACAGTAACAGGAACCAGCGCTATTCGCGTAACAGGTTCTGATGCAGGAACAGGATGTGCTGCACAAGCTACCTACAGCGTAGGTCTTTATCCGTTGCCTTCTGCAACAGTGACCACTACTGCATCGGGTGTTTGTCCGGGTACGCCTGCAACCATCAATTCAGGTCTTAGTGCAGGTAACTTCTCTGCAGTTTGTATCCCAGTTGCTGCATTGGCAATTCCTGTTACAGCTACTTATTTAGCTAACAACGGAACTATGTCTGTTGCATTGTCTTCAGGTTCTGCAGATGACGGTGGTTGGGGTAACATTCCAATTGGATTTAACTTCAACTTCTTTGGTACTTCATACAATACATTGAATGCGGGTACCAACGGAGTTCTTCAATTCGGTGCATACAACGCTACGGCTTTGGGTGACTATACCATTGGAGCTCTTCCAAATACAGTTGACCCTTTGGGTGCAATCTACATTTGTGCAAATGACTTGAACTGTGGTACTGCAGGAACGCCTAATACGTATGTTCGTTATTGGACAGAAGGTTATGCTCCGAACAGAAAGTTTGTTATTGAATACCGTGTTTACCAATATGGATCTACTACCAACATCGTAAACGTTCAAGCGATAGTTTATGAGACTTTAGGTATGGTAGATATTGTTGCCAAACAAGTTGCGTCTACCAACAGTAAGTCTATTGGTGTGAACTCTCCAACAGGAACTGTTGGTGCTACTGCTCCAAACTGTGCTGCAACTCCAAACACTGCAAGTTACTGGTCAGGACAAACTGCTACAATTTCAGCTGCTGCTCCTCAAGCTTGGAGGTTCTCTCCACCTGCTAACTATTTAACAGTGTGGTCTGCAACAGATGTGAATGGAACAACCAGCTTAACAACCAATGTAAATGGTTCTACTATTAACACCATCAACGGTTTCTCTGCAACGGTTGCTCCGTTGTTGACTACGCAGTATTCGATCTCTTATGCGAATGCAACAACGGGTTGTTCAAATGCATTGACTCCTGCACAAGTAACTATGTTGGTATTGGGTACTGTTGCTCCGCAAGGAATTTCAGCTACTTCTACGGTAGCAACTGTTTGTCCTGGCGCTAGCATTCCATTGGCTACTTCTTACACAGGTTCTTTGGACGGATTAACGTTCCAATGGCAGGTGTCAACAGACGGTGGTGCTTCTTGGAACCCGATTGCGGGTGCAACCTCAGCAACTTATACTGCAACTCAAGCTGTAGCTTCTTCTTTCCGCGTAGGAATGACTTCTTGCGCTGGAGCAATTACCTACAGCGCTCCGGTTGCAATTGCCTTGAACGGTTTCGTTGATTGCTATTGCGTAGTTACTGTTGTAACCACTGCTGATGAAGAAATTACCAATGTAACCTTAGGTTCATTGAACAATTCTTCAACATGTGCAACTGTAGCTCCAGGACCTGGTTCATTGGCTAGTCAATACAGCAATTACACATCAGGTGCAGGTGCTCCAACTCCATTGGCAATGATTCAATCAGCATCTGTTGCTGGATCTATTACCGTTGGTTCTTGCGGAACATTCAACTACACTTCAGGTGCTGCAATCTTCATTGACTACAACCAAAACGGTGTATTCACAGATGCAGGTGAACTGGTATGGAACAACGGTGCATCTTCGAACATCAACTGTGTTCCTGCGACAACACTTCCTGTTTCTTTCACAGTTCCTGGAACTGCAACTCCTGGTTTAACACGCATGCGTGTGATCAGTGCTGAAGGTACCCCAGGTTCATCAATTAATCCATGTGGTACATACTACTACGGAGAGGTTGAAGATTACTTGGTACAAATCTTAGGCCCATGTGACCCTGCTTTATTTACTCCTCCATTGGCTTCTGCTGATGATCCAGATGCAACTGTTTGTGGAACTCAAACGTCACAATTGACTGCATTTGATTTCAACGGTTCAGCAAGCCCAATCTACATGTGGTACGATGCACCAACCGGTGGAACTTTGTTGCAAAACTCAACAAGTAACTTCTACACACCTGCTGCTATCACTGCTACTACCACTTGGTATGTTGCTACTAACACTGGAACATGTATCACAGATCGTTTCCCTGTAACCTTGAACTGGGTTTCTGCTCCGTCAATCACATTGACAAACAGCAATCCATCTTCTTGTGGAACAACATCTACTGCAACTGATTTAGCTGCGACAAGTTCAAACGCTGGTTATGCATATACATGGAACTCAACACCTGTTGCTGGTTCTGGCATTACTGCTGGAACAACAGGCGCTTCTTTGTCTACTGTTACTCCAACCATCAACGGAGTTTATGTTTACACGGCGAATGCAGTTGATGCAACTTCAGGTTGTACAACTTCTGCAACGACAACTGTTGGTTTCTATTCTCCTTTAACAGGAACTGCTACTGTAACACAACCATTGGTTTGTGGTGGTAACGGTTCTGTTAACTTCTCGGTAACTGGTTCGGGTACTGTATTCGCTAGTGATTTCACGAGTGCTACTTTAAACCCAGCGCAAGCGCAGTTGTGTAGTAACGCTGTTATCGTTGGTGGACAATTGCAATTTACTGCTCCTGTAAACAACCAAAAAGGTGGTATCTTAATTACCAACACAACAGGTATTGCATCGAACGATTTCCAAATCGATTTCGATATGATTACTACTGCTGGTACTACTCCTCCTGCAGACGGATTTAGCTATAGCTATGGTCCAGATGTAGTGTGTATGCCAACTCCAGTAGGAACTGCAGCCGACAACATTATTGTTGGTGCTGGTGCAGCAAATCCTGAGAACGGTTCTGGTTCTGGTATTCGTCTTTCTTTCGACGCATACACGAACGGTGTGAACGTGAACGGTATCTACTTAATGTACAACTGTCTTCGCATGAACCCGTCATCTACTTTAACTCCAGCAGAAGGATTGTATTATTTTAATGCAAACACTTCTTGGATTGGTGGTGCAACAACACACGTGACTATCTCTATCAATGCACTTGGACAAATGTCTATGTGGTTGGCAGGTGTTCAAGTGTTGAACAACGCTGCTCTTCCTGCGGGATATTTAACAGCAGACAAGTCAACTTGGAAGCACGCTTTCGCAGCTCGCACAGGTGGTTTGAACCAAGGTCACTTAATTGACAACTTGGACATTCACTACAACAACTTCTATGAGTATTCTGCAGATAATGGAACAACATGGACTTCAGCTTCTCCGGTCTCTGTTCCTGCTCCTTCTTCTGTTCACAGCTTGGCGCGTTACACAACGCAACCAGCATGTTCAGTTGACTTAGGCACTGCATCAATCTTATACCAAGTTGCTGCTCCAACAGGAGTAACAGGTGGTTCTACATGTTTGAATGGTTCTACTTTGAACGTAAGTGCTTTCGGTCTTCCTAACGGAGGTCAAACGGCTAGTTACTCTTTCGGTAACAACCTTTCTTCAGGTATTGGAACTGCATTCGGTGGTGTAGGTGTTGCTCCTTCTATTCAAGGCAGCTCAGTTACAGTAAGTTTACCAGCAGGTGCAATCGTAACCTCTGCGAACTTGGTATTGACCAACGTAACTTCTGGTTACATGGGTGAATTACAAGTGGCATTGTCAGGTGGTTACACTTTAGGAACAACTCAAGTATTCCCGACTTATCCAGCTTCTGGTTCTTCTGCAACAATTTCGTTGACTCCATCTTCTATTGGTACTTCGGCTATCAATGTTCTTTTAGGAGAGTCTTATGACGATCCTGGAACAGATGCTACTGCAGCTAACATTAGCTTGGTGATCATTTACAGCTTGCCATCAGCTCCATCTTGGTTTAACAACTCGGTGGCTTCTGCAGGTTCGTTCGTAGGAACAGGTTCTCCTTTCAACGTTGTTGGAACAGCAATTCTTCCTTCAACAGCTGCATCTACTAGTTCTACAGCTTATGCTGCAAACGTTGTAACCAACGGTGCTTCTACTTGTTACTCTTCAACAGTGCCTGCAACAGTTACTGTTGGTCAGCCTTTGACCGTAGCGGTAGCTGCAACAGCTCCTGTGTCTTTAACAACTACGTTAAACGCTAGTCAATTGTCAATGAATGATGGTACGTCTGCTGTAGTTACAGGTTCTGTAATTATTCCTGTAGGTGCTACTATCTTAAGCACGCAATTGGTAATTAATGGAGTTACAAGTGTTGGTACATGGGGAACTGACGGAACTGGTATCAACATCAGTATGTCCGGCGCTTCTACAGTTGCTAGCCAAGCATTAACAACTTCTTTCGCTATATTGAATGGATCTGGTCCATTTACGTTTACTGCAAGTCCAATCACTTCTGGTGGTGGAACAGTATTCGTAAACATCGCAAACAACGGTGGATGGGGAGATGTCATTACAGTTGATCAAGTTCAGTTGATTGTTACATACAACGCCCCTGTTACAGGAAGTGTTTGTCCGGGTACTCCAGTGACATTAACTGCTGTAACTACAGGTGGTGGTGCTAACCCAGTTTACCAATGGAACTTGAACGGTTCTCCAATTTCAGGAGCTGCTGCTGCAACTTACGTTGCGTCACCTACTGCTGCAACGGACGCGTTCACGGTTTCTGTAACAGATGATTGTAATGCAGTTGCTGTAACTTCAGCTTCGTACTCTCAAGCTTTGTTCACGGTAACTCCAGGTGCTATAACTGGTCCTGCTGCTATCTTAGTGAATGACTTCACTGCACCAATTCTAGGTGCTGGAACATGGACGATTGCTGGTCAAAATGCAGGTTCATCTATTCAGTGGGTGTACGGTACGGCTCCAGTTGCGCCATTCACTACCATTGCTGGTGCAACGAGTGATTCTCAAACACTTTACGCAACAGGCGGCGGAGGAACGATTTACTTAACCGCAACAACGACTACACTTGATGGATGTACTATCCAAGCAAACGTAGTAACCGTTGTGTTGGGTAACGCTATCGACACACCTTGTACTGCTCGTCCTGTAACTGTTGGTGACCAAACTGGTCTTTCATTCTCAACTGCTGCTGCTGGTGTAGACGCAGGTGAGGTGTTCGCTCCAGCATTGGGTTGCGACGTTCAAAACGGATGGTGTACATCATCATTACAAGGATCAGTATGGTTCAGTTTTGTTGCTCCTGCTTCAGGACACATAAGTGTTCTTGCACCAGGATGGGATAACCAATTGGCTATCTACAGCGCTACAAACTGTGCTAACTACGCAACATTCACATTGATTAATGCGAACGATGACGGTGGTGGAGCACAAGGTGGTGCAACATTCAGCGCGTTCCTTTCAGATGTTAAATGTTTGACTCCTGGTACTACTTACTACATCCAATTAGACGGATACAGTGGAGTAGGTACTTCTACCTTAGTCATTACAGACCTTGGAAACACGGCTCCTGTAATTTCAGCATTGTCTGCAAACATTACTGCTTCTGCTGTTACAGGTACCTGCGCTGCGACCGTTTCATGGTCACAGCCAGTAGCTACTGATGATCAAAGTTGTGTAACCATGACTTCGAACATTGCAAGTGGTACTTCGTTTAACGTAGGAGCAACTACTGTTACTTACACCGCTACAGATGCTCAAGGATTGGTAACAACTGCATCATTCACTGTTACAGTTAATGACACACAATTACCAACTATTACTGCTCCTGCTGCTGTTACTGTAACTGCTGCATTGAACTCTTGTACTGCGACTGCTACTTTAGGATCAGCTACAACTGCTGACAACTGTGGTGTTGCTACTACAACCAACAATGCTCCTGCTACATTCCCAATCGGTAACACGACTGTTACATACACTGTAACAGACGTTAACGGAAACGTTGCAACAGCTACACAAGTAGTAACTGTAAACATTGATCCAACCAACCTTTGGTATGTCGATACTGACGGCGATGGCTTCGGTGCTGGTGCTTCTTTATTAGCTTGTAGCCAACCTGCAGGTTATGTAACAAACAACACAGACTGTAACAACGCAGTTGCAACCACTTACCCTGGTGCTCCTGAATTGTGTAACGGAGTAGATGATAACTGTAATACATTGGCTGACGATGGATTAACGTTCTTAGATTACTACGCAGATACTGATGCTGACGGATATGGTTCAGGCGCTGCAACAAACGCTTGTGCTCAACCAACAGGATTTGTATTGAACAACACAGACTGTGCTCCAACAAATGCAAACATCAACCCTGGTCACTTTGAAATTTGTGGAAACGCTTCAGATGATAACTGTAACGGTCAAATAGATGAAGGATGTTTACTTCCTGGTGAAAACCCAAGTAACGCCACTTCTATAACACCTTCAGTATGGCCATCATGTACTGCTACAAACGGTACGTTGGTAGGAGCTTCTATCTCAGGTGGTGCTCAAACAATCTGTTTATCAGGTGAAGACAAATGGCATCAGTTCGTTGCAACTTCAGAAGGTCTTAGCATTGTTGTTAGCTCAACTTCTGCCGATATCTTAATTGAATTGCAAACGGCTGCTGGTGCTCTTGTTGCACAAGAAAATGCAGTAGCCGGTCTAGGTGGTGAGACTTTGAACCACTACGGATTAACTGCTGGTCAAGTCTACAGAGTAGGTGTGCGTAACTACAACAGTGCTTTAGGTACGGGTACTTACACGATCTGCGTGAAAATGTTGAAGCGTGGAGGTTGTGACTACGGTCCAGGTCCATACACCTTGTGTCAGTACTTCAAGGCAACTTGGGCTGGTGCAACTGGAACAAGCTATACATTCACTTACACGGGTCTAACAGGTCCTGCTGCTGGTAACGTTTATACTCGCACTCAAACATCAGATATCTGTGTATTGAGCAGCGTATTGCCAACATTGCCATACGGATCTACTTACAACGTGTTAATCACGAATACCTATAGCATTAACAATGCTGCTGGTGTAGCTGAAACTATTTCAGTTCCTGCATTGGCTCCTTGTTCAATGACTATCTCTACCGAGCCAACAACAGCTCTTCGTACAACAGACCAATGTGCTGCCGGTCCACGTTTCCGTGGTGCTATCGTAGCTTCATTGCCATGGGTATGTGGTGCAACGAACTGGCGTTGGGAATTCACTGAGTTAGACGCTTCTGGTAACCCAGTCGGTCTTCCAATTTCTGTAAACAGAGGCGCTGCTTCTAACTACATCAACTTGGGTACAGTGTTGCAATTGCAATACGGTAAGACTTACTCAGTGCGTACTGCTCCAATTCTACCATACACTGGAACGAACTACCAATGGGGTGCTTCAGTTTGTATGAGTATCGTTGGTACTGCTGGTATGGTTGCAGACGGAAGTCAAGCTAACCAACAAGTGGTAAGAACGGAAACAGCGAATGATGTAAACATGAGCTTGTATCCAAATCCAACACACGGTACAGATGTGAACATTAACCTTTCTGGAGTTACTTCAGAAAACGTACAAATCCGCGTAGTAGATGCTATGGGTCGTCAAGTATGGAGCAACCGCTACTCAGTGAGCGGTGTGTTGAATACGAACATCACCTTCGAGCGTCCACTTGCAAGCGGATTGTACTTTGTTGAAGCCCTTTTCAACGGTGAAGTTCAAACGCAACGTTTGATGGTGCAGAAGTAATTGGAACTACGTTATTGGAAAATCGAAGATTTTATTCCTACTGTGTAATTCCTACTTCGTAATTGGAACTGCGTTGTTCTTTGCTCAAAATTGAGCTCGCTCTGCGAGCGGCATGGGTAATGCCCCCAGCAGAGCAGGGGGATAGAATTATGAGATAGTTCTCCTCTTTTAAGAATTTGTATTATTCTAAACCTTTTTCCCCCAGCTTCACTGGGGGCATTTCGGATGTCGCCCTAAAGGGCTCGGGAACTACGTTATTGGAACTTCGTAATTCCTACTTCGTAATTGGAACTACGTAATTGGAAAATCGTCGAAGACATTCGTTACAAAGTAACATTCGCCAGAGGCATTCGCCCAAAGGGCATCCGTTGCTTTGCAACATCCATGTTACACAACCCTAACACCTTCTTCCAAAAAATAACGCAATCATTATTTTAAGTTAATTAACAAGAAGAAAGAAATCCTGTGCTTTACGGAAATTATTCGCAATGAAACAAGGTCTGTTCTTCCTTTTAATTTTCTTCAGTGTCCAATGCGCTCAAGGGGAAGTCAGCAATACAGAGATCGACTCTTGCGCAACGCAGTCTGCGGTAGTTTACACACCAATTTCTACCACTGCTTGCGAAGGTGAATACATTGCATTGTCCGCCACCATTTACCCCAACGTTTCTTCTCAGTGGTACAAAGACGGACAACCGCTCGGACAACCGAATGCCCCAACCGTTTATGCAACGGAAACCGGTGTTTATCATTTAGAGGTGATAAACGCCTTACTGCAATGCAACCATGTCTACAACGAAATTGCAATACAGATTAATCCGTTGCCTGTTGTGTATGCAGGTGCCGATTTTACAATATGTGCAGGTGCTTACGTAGAATTTGCTGCGTCTGGAGCGTTGAATTATGTTTGGAGTAACGGTGTTTCCGATACCTACGGCACATTGGTATACGAATCCGGAGCTATTTCTGTGATTGGTACAAATGCCCTCGGGTGCTCGAATTCTGATACGCTCATGGCTACGGTCTCACCGAGTGTCATCTATTTTTACGATGCAGATGGAGATGGTTTTGGAGATTTAAATTTTTCAGGCGCTTTTTGCGCTCAACCTCCGAGTTTTGTTACAAATTCAAACGATTGTAACGACTCTAATTTTTCTGTAAATGAAAACGCTTCTGAACTTTGTAACAATATTGATGATGATTGTGATAACCTGGTAGACGAAGGATTTAATCCCAGCGATTACTACATGGATTCAGATTCAGATGGGTTCGGTAATGTGAATAGCAGCATAATTGCCTGTTTTCAGCCGATAGGCTATGTTTCTATTGCTACCGATTGCAACGATGATGATTTTATTATTAATACGAATGCTCCAGAGATTTGCAACGACCTAGATGAAAATTGCAACGGTTTGGTAGATGATGGCTTGGAATTCATTAATTATTATGTTGATTTCGATTTAGATGGTTTTGGTTCCAGCAATACCATGCAAAATACTTGCTATCAGCCGGCAGGATTTGTGGCCAATGCCCTCGATTGCAACGATGTTAGTTTCTGCGTAAACGCAGCAGCTATTGAGATTTGCAACGGATTAGATGACGATTGCAATGGGGTAGCAGACAACGGCATTGTTTTCGCAACTTTTTATGCAGATGCCGATGGAGATACCTATGGTGATCCTGCAACGGGACAAGATTTTTGTTTAATCCCCACCGAGTTGTTTGTGGATAACGGAGACGATTGCGACGATACAAATGCAACCATTAATCCTGCGGCAACGGAAGTTTGGGAGAACGGAATAGACGACGATTGCAATGCCAATACCAGCGATGTGAGTATTCCTGAATATCTTGCTTCTTCTTTTACCTTGTTTCCGAATCCTGCAGCTGACAGAATTACACTGACCTCGTCTTTAGCAGATATCAATCAAGTGGAAATCTTTAACGCCCTCGGAGTTTTAATTCATTCTTCCAATATTTTTGGATCACAAGCGATTTTAGATGTTTCTTCATTCTCGGCTGGTTATTATTTAGTGCGTTTAAACGGACGCACGAAGTCATTTGTGAAGCGATGAATGGTAAAGTTTTCAGAAGCTTTCTTAACAATTTGGTTACAAATGATAGAATTTGAAGGCTATTCATAACTTCTGATTAATATCAATGGAGAAGAGAAGAATTAATTTTGCGACACAACAACGCCTCTATGGAACTAAAGTTTTCTATCATCTTTTTTGCCTTAGTCTTGAGCTTTCAAGCCATGGCTCAAGATGGTTTAGAGGGCATTATCGTTGAGAAATTTTATGTCTCTACGGAAGCTGACAATGCTGGTAAATTGTACAGTGGTGATTTACCCAAAGGCAGCGTAACCTATCGCATTTACGTAGACCTTAAACCGGGTTACCGTTTTCAAGCGGCTTACGGTACCCCAACACATCCTTTAATCATTGAATCTTCAGAGAAATTTTTCAATCACATTGAAGACGGAAATATTCAACCGAACATTATCCCAGAGCGTGCCTACAAAAAGAACATTGCGTTGCTAGATTCTTGGTTATCTGTTGGATCCTGCGGAGAAGGTCATTTGGGTATTCTGAAAGAAGCGGATGACACGATAAGCGATAAGTTTATTGTTTTCGAAAAAGGATATTTTAGAAACAAAAAGAAGATTATACCTTTTTATGAGAAAGACGGAATGAAAAGGTCAGAATTTGTTCCTTTTCCAACCTTCTTTAAAATGGATTCAGTTGCTTTTGTATTTGGGTCTGCAACACTTTCAAATAAATTGAAAATTGACAATGCCGCTTGGGCTTGTATGGGAAAGGGTTCGGTGGGTGCGGATTCGCTTTCTACCAATTGTGTGCTCATTGCGCAATTGACCACACATGGAAATTTGAATTTCGAATTGAATCTACTAATTGGTGCACCAAACGGCACCTCACAAAAATACGTTGCGAAAAATCCAGTGGGTGAAGAAAGCGAATGGACGCACCCCGACTTGATTTTCAATTCGGAAAACAAAAAAAATAAATCAAAGAAAAAATAAATCAGATGAAAAAAAGCTTACTACTTATTGCAACGATGTTCACTTCATTTTTATCATTTTCACAAGTAGGATTGGAAGGAATTGTGGTGGAGAAATATTATGTTTCAGATGCTGCTGATTCAACCGATGCAGGTGACAACGGCGCTGTATATCCGTTGCATGTAGGTTCTACCACGTACAGAGTGTATGCGAATTTGCTACCCGGTTACAAGGTTATTCAAATGTTCGGATCTCCTCAACACACGTTGAATGTACATACCTCAACTGCGTTTTATAACGATCCAAATTACGGTTTCAAAGTGTATCAAGGAACCAGTGTAAACAACACGAAGAAAAACACAACATTGATTGATTCGTACTTCACCATTGGTGGAGTGGCGAATGGTTTGTGTGGCGTTTTGAAAACAGAAGACACAGACGGTACCATCGGAAACAATCAAGGTATCTTAGCGAACAACGACGCAACGGCTGGTTTAATGATAACAGGAATTGACGGAGTTGATGGTTTAATGCCTGGCGCACCAATTCTTCCTAATGTATTGGGAATTACCAACGAGTTAGACATTTTCGATCAAACAGTTGGAAACGACTTCACCACAAACAGTGCTGCAATTGCGGCTTTGGGCGGAATGGAAGGTGTTACGCCAAGCAACCACGTGTTGTTGGGACAATTCACCACAGATGGAATTTTCAGTTTTCACTTGAACTTGCAATTATCTACTCCCGTTGCTGGGGAGAGTCAAATTTTTGTGGCTGACTCTGCTTTAACAGGCGAGTTCGTAGACTCTACTTTGGTTTATACTTCTCTTCCTTCTATCGGGGTTGAAGAGATTGCGGTTATTTCAAACGTAGAATTTTCAGCTTACCCGAATCCGTGTGAGAATCAATTGACTTTGATTCAGTCGAACAATCAAGTTGACCGTGTATCTATGAAGGTATTAGATGTAACCGGACGTGCAGTCATGAATGAAGTATACTGGAGTGCAAAGCACACCATTGACACATCGAATTTGCCAAATGGATTTTATACCGTTCAGTTGGAGAGAAAAGGACAAATTCACGCTGTGAAATTTGTAAAAAAATAAAAATTTAGAAGCTTGTTGTTATGAAACACTTTTTTGCAGTCCTTTTTCTTTTCCTAGCTTCCCAAGCGCTCGTGGCGCAGGGTACATTAAGAGGAAAGGTTACCGATGAGAAAGGAGAATCTATGTTTGGAGTAATTGTTCGTGCAATTGAGAACGAGACCATTATTGCTCAAACCGATTTCGAAGGAAGCTTCTCTTTAAAGTTTCCAGACAACAAGCCATACACGTTGAATTTTGTTATTGTGGGTTACCAAACCCTGGAAGAGAAAATTCAATTGAAAGACAATGCGGTGTTGGTGAAAGAATTTACCTTGTTGAATTCTTCCAACATCATTAAAGGAATGGACGTGGTAGCCAAACGCGTAAAAGCGAATGACGGCTACATGGAGAAGATGAAAATGAATTCTGCCACAACGTTGGATTTCATTTCTTCCGAGGTCATGAAAAAAACAGGAGATGCGAGTGTGGTGAACGCCATTGCCCGTGTGTCTGGGGTTTCAACGAACGGTGGTTTAATTACGGTGCGTGGTATCGGTGACCGTTATGTGCGTACTACTTTGAACGGTTCTCGCATTCCAACGTTAGATCCTTTAACCAACAACATCAAACTAGACATTTTCCCATCTAGTTTGGTAGACAACATTGTTATTACCAAGACCCAGAGTGCTGAATTACCGGGCGATTGGGCGGGTGCCTACATTTCGGTGGAAACGAAAGATTATCCAGATAAGTTGGCTGTAAACATTGAATCTCAATTCGGATACAATTCGCAAACAACGTTTAAGAATTTCATTACTTCTGATCGGAGCAGTACCGATTGGTTGGGTTTCGATGGCGGGTTGCGTACGAGAGACTCTGATGTCTTGTACGCTCCGAATCTAAATCCATCAGCATATCAACAAATGGTTGCGCTGGGGTTGGGCGATTATTACGCGCAACAAGGCATTCACGGATGGCAAGATGGCGATGCGCAGTCCGATGCCTATTTCCGCATGGGGTTGGTTCAATTGGGTATATTGCCTGCTGCGTTGTATAATAATCCTACTGCTATTCAAAACGCGCGTGATCAATACAACACCACGTATAAACCGCAAGCATTGAATACCATTAACCCGAATGGAACCGATTACGGCAATGGATTTAGCAACAATTGGAACACCAAGTATCGTAAGGCTCCTATTAATTTTTCTCAGAGCTTTAGCATAGGCGATCAAAAGACACTGTTCGGAAAAGAACTTGGATTTATTTTCGGATTTAAATACGGCTCTGTCGTTCGCTTCGATCCGAATGGAATCTCACAACGTGTAGGAGATGAAGCTTTGGGTTATCGTTTTGACCGACAAGACAACGCCCAAATCAGTAGAGAAACAAATTCAATCAGCGCTTTATTAAATTTAGCTTATAAACTAAATAAGAACAACAAGGTTTCATTGTTATTCATGCCCAATATAATTGGAAACAATGATGTGGCTAGTTTTGAAGAAATGCCTTTGGGAATTATAAATCAGGAGGCAGCTGTTTCGAAAAATATTTTCTTTGAGCAGCGCAAGCAATTGATCTATCAGTACTCTTCACAACATTACATTCCAACTTTAAAATTGAAATTAGATGTGAACGCTTCTTACACAGACGGAAGCAGTGTCGCGCCTGATTTCAAAGCGACTCAGTATTTTCAGTTCCTAGATAACAACGTAGTGACTGGTTATCAGTTCTCTCCAACTGCGGGTGATGGAATTCGCAGGTATTACAGATATCTAGATGAGAATATCTTCGATGGAAGAATTGGAGCCGAGTTGCCCCTAAAATCCAAAAAAGAGGGTGTTGTACGTAAACTGAAATTTGGAGCAGCAACGCAACGCAACTATAGAAAGATAGACAACAAAGAATACCGACTTCGTTCTGGAAACCAAGGAACTGTGCCCCAATTGTTAGATGGAGATTTAGATAACTATTTAAGTCCAGATAAGTTTGTGATTAACGATGGAGAAATAGGTTACTACTACGAAGATTTCGATTTTGCTCGAAATCACAGCTTTGGAAACAGCAATGTGGAAGCGGCTTATGCCTTGTTGGATTATGAGTTGAACGAGTCTGTTCGTTTTTCAGGTGGCGTTCGCGCAGAACACACGGACATCTTCACCGATGCAGATCTTTTTCACGAACAAGGTTATGAACTTTATGATATTCGAAGAGAAAACGTGGGTGGCTTCGCGTTGGTGAATCCAGGGGTGATTAACCAATGGAATTTCTTGCCAAGCGGAAGTTTAATTTACAAGATTAAATCGAAGACGGAAACTCAGAGCAATTTGCGTTTCAACTACAGTCAATCTGTGGCCAGACCAAGTATACGCGAATTAAGCGATGCGGCTATTTATGACAATGAGTTCAGAACATTGATTTACGGAAACTCTGATTTGAAAATGGCACACATCACTAATTACGATTTTCGTGGTGAGGTCTATTTCGCTAACGGCGACAATGTTTCGGCAAGTGTGTTCTACAAAGATTTCCGAAATCACATTGAGATGGGATTTGGAGGTTCAGGTATTACTTGGGACAACATCGAACAATCGACAGTGCGCGGTATAGAGGTGGAAGGGAAGAAACAACTCGGGCAGCATTTAGAATTTAGAGCGAACCTAACCTTGGTGAAGTCTCAAGCGGAATTCGTTCGCAAAGATTTACAAATTATAGATGGTAAGAAAGTGTACACGATTATTGATACGCTTTATCGTCCCATGTTTGGTCAAGCGCCTTATTTGTTCAATTCCATCTTGTCATACACTGCAGATTCTCTGGGCTTAACGGCTACTGTGAGTTACAATGTGCAAGGACCTCGCTTGGTTATTGCTGGTTCAGTGAAAGGCCGTCCAGACGTGTATGAAATTCCAAGGCACCTCGTAGATTTTAAAGTGAGTAAAACCATTGGAAAACATTATTTGGCAAGTTTAACCATTCGTGACATTTTAAATGCTCCAGTGCGCAGAGCGTATGATTTGCCAGGTGGTTATGTCGATTACGACAACTTCCGATACGGAACGAATTTCTTAGTCAGCTTTGCCTACAAACTCTAATTTTCGATTGAGATGAAGACATTATTTACGACATTATTTCTTTTCTTTTTTGCCGCGGAATATGCTTCAGCGCAATTGGAAAAGGTAATTATAGAAAAATATTACGTGAGCGATGCGAATGATGCCACAGATGTTGATGGCGGTGGCGTTCCTGTTGGTTCAACCACCTACAGAATTTACTTAGACTTAAAGCCGGGTACCATTTTGAAGCGAATCTACGGAGATGTAAATCACCCGTTTTCGATTTCAAGTTCTGAGGTGTTTTTCAATAATATTTTGGATGGACAGACTTTCGGAAAAGATTTCATTAAAGGAAGGTATTTAGAGAATACGGTTGCGTTAGATACCTGGTTAACCTTAGGACAAACTGCTAAGCAAGGGATAAAGTATTATTACGGTATTTTGAAAGACCAAGACACCGACGGTTCATTTGTTGGTGGCGCAAACAACGATGGAGGAAGCGCTTTGGTTGCAACGGGATTAATGATTAATGAAGATCCAACGTGTGGCATTCCTTTGACTGTTGCTGATGGAATGGATACGCTGAATTCAGCTCCGAACAATTGGTTTAATTCAGGAGTACTTGATTTTGTCTCTGGGGCTGATACCACCATGTTCGGTTCCTTGGTTCCACAAAATTCATTTGAGAGTGCCATTTTTGAATTAAGTTGTTCCGGAGTTCAAGGTACAGTTGCCGATAGCAATCAAGTTATCATTGCTCAACTAACGACGTTGGGTGAGTTGGCCTTCAACATAAATATTACTGTTGAAGAAATGGTGAACGGTGTTCCAACCTTGGTGAATTATGTTTCTTCGGATACATTATTGGGTGAAAACGAATACTACAATCCATTGTTGAGCTATCCGTATGTATGCGGATGTAATGATGCCAATTATTTGGAATACAATTCTTCTTTTGTGTGTTTGGAAGAAGGGTCTTGTATTACCCCGGTTGTATTTGGTTGTACCGATTCATTGGCCTGTAATTATGACCCTCAGGCAAATATTAATATTATTGAATTATGTTGCTACCCCGGGTCTTGCGCAGGCAGAAACATTGAAGAAGTTTGTCCATCTTTAATGGGCAACGATTTCGAGGTGAATGTTTATCCGAATCCTACAAGTGGCGATATTACAATGAATCTTATTTCAGGTACCTCAAGCAATTGGACTTACGAAGTTTACAACACTTACGGTTCAGTTAAATTGTCAGGGTTATTTACCACCACAGATTTAAACGTAGTCATGCCGTTGGATCTTACGAACATAGATCCAGGAATGTATCAGTTGAAAGTTTCGAACGGAGAAATGAGTAAGCATAAATTATTTATAAAGTTATGAGAGCGTATTTGAATTCACGGGTTCTAATAGCTGCATTAGTTGTTGGATTTTGTTTTACAGGTTGTCAAGAGGAAGAAGTGCCTTTGCGTGTCATTGAAACAGGCACAGTGACCGACATTGATGGCCATGTATATAAGACTGTAAAAATTGGGAATCAATGGTGGATGGCAGAGAATTTAGCGGTAACGCATTTCAACGATGGAACCGATTTAACATACATTGAGACAACGTCAATGGATTCCACCTGGTCGAACACAACAAATGCTGCCTACACTTTTATCAACAACGGGCAATACGGGAATCTATACAATTTTGCTGTAGTTGAAAGCACAAAAAATATTGCACCAGACGGTTGGCATGTTCCAACAGATGAGGAATGGTTGACGCTTGAAAAGGAGATAGGTATGTCAGCTGACGAAACACAATCACTTGGATGGAGAGGAAACAAGGAAGCGGAGAAATTGACTTCGCTGTATTCTGAAGGCTGGCCGGAGGGAACTGCGTTGTTTGGAACGGATGAGTTCGGCTTCAATGCAAAACCTGGAGGCTGTCGGGTGTTCAATGGACAAACGAATTACCAAGGGAGTATGTCATTTTGGTGGACGGCTTCAACGAATGGCAATGAAGCCTGGTACAGATACATTGATGCCAACCAAATCCGAATTTTTAGACAACACACATACAAGGGATACGGCATGAGTATTCGTTGTGTAAAGAATAGCTAAGATGAAAAATTACTTTTTTGTTTTTTTGTTTTTGACTGCTTTTGGAAGCAACGCGCAAACTAAACCTGCTTTTGGAGTTTATTATAATCCTTCATTTACAAGTCGAATTACGCATGCAAACAGTGATTTGAGTTGGATGAAGAAAGAGTGGGATAAGTTGGAATCTGGAAGCATGGGATATTCTGTTGGAGCCTTTGCTGAACGTTCTTTTTCATCGAAGTTGGGCGTTCGTGTTGGAGCTGGACTTTCTTCTTTCGGAGAGAGTGCAGATTCGTTGAATAATTTGGGAATAGATAAATACAGAACGGATTATCGTTTTCTTGAAATACCTCTTGTGGCGAGCTATTATTTTGGAGAGAACAAATACAGAAGACCTTATTTCTCTGCAGGATACACCATGAATTATTTCTTGAATAAGAGCATTACTTATTCTATGGTTGGATCGAACCGAGAGGAAAAATCAGTTCTCAAGGGCGATGAAAAAAGTATCAATCATGCCGTGCGAATGTCCTTTGGTTTCGATTTCGTTTTGGATAAAAAATGGAGTCTTAGAACCGAAATCTTCGCTAATCAATTTGTTTCTTCCTTAACAAACGATGGTGTGCGTCGCCTTCCATTTTCTTCTGGACTGTCTGTTCAGCTTAGAAAAAAATAGTCATTATGAATAGACTGGTGTGAGGTGCAATCTGTTTCGTTAACTGAGTGTTAAATCGTGTTAACAGAACCTCAACTTACGGAAAAAATCTTTAACAATTTCGCAATTTAGATTTCATTCTAACGGATTATAGCGGGTGCATCTTTGCCCCAAATTAATCTAAACTTATGAAAACTAAACAAACAATTCTGAAAGCCTTCGCTTCTGCAGCAATGGCAATTGGTGCATTTGCAAGTGCAGACGCCCAATCGAATCTTGGATCTTCTTGCGGTTGTCCGTCAGTTGCTTCTCGCACGAGTATTAACGTATCTTCTTTGCCAGGCTACGTAGCTATTGCAGGAACGTACGGTGGTGAATTAACTCAAGGAGCGAACTTCACTTGTAACAACACTTACGTTTTAGACAAAAAGATTTACATTCCAGCAGGTCAAACTTTAACCATTGCTCCGGGAACGGTTATCAAAGGTGCTGCTAACGTTACCGCTTCTGAAGCAACGGCTTTAACTATCGAGCGTGGTGGAAAGATTATGGCCATGGGTACTGAATCTTGTCCAATCGTTTTCACAGCTGCTGCAGATCCATTGGATGGTACTTACCCTGTTTACAACACAGGTATGTGGGGCGGTGTAGTTCTTTTAGGAAAAGCAACAAATAATCTTACTCTTGCAGCTAACGGTCCTTTCGTACCGGGTGGCGCGGGTAAATTGGCGGTAGCAGATGGTTTAGGAACTGTAGAAGGTTTCGCTTCATCAAATCCTCAGGATCAATATGGGGTAGCAACAAGTATTCCTTCGGCATATACTACAGGAACTTCACCCGCTACCACAACATATACTTTTGATGCTTCAGTAACTGGGACAGCGAATACTTCTGGAGGAAATCTTCAGTTCAAAATTCCAACTGTAATAAGTACTTTTGTTCTTAACGGTATGACAGTTACAGGTCCTGGAATCACAGGTAGTGCGGTTGTAACGGCAGTTGGTTCTGCTAGCAGTGGATTACACACGGTTACTACAACTGGAACAGGTACTGCACTTTCTGGTACTATAACTTTGAATTTTTCAGGAACTTATCCATTAGCGGCTAGCACGTCTGGATACTATTTCTCACAAACTGCGCCTTCTGAACTTTTATCTGCAACTGGTCCAATTGTATCAGGAATTAACTACGCAACACCTTTCATCGGAACTGTTGGCGGTGCGTTCGATGACAACGATAACTCGGGAGTTATGAAATATGTTTCTATCCGTCACGCGGGTGCTATCTTAGCAGTAGGTGCTGAAATCAACGGTTTAACGTTGGCTTCTGTAGGTCGTGGAACAACCATTGATCACATTGAAATTGTTTCTTGTGCAGATGATAACGTTGAAGTTTTCGGTGGAACTGTTAACTTGAAATACATTACCATGTTATTTGGTAACGATGACATGTTAGACTACGATTTGGGTTGGAAAGGAAAAGCTCAGTTCATTTTCGGAATGAAGAACACGGGTCCAAATGCTACAACAGGTCTTGGTAGCCCAGACAACGACAACGGTATTGAAGCTGACTCAGATGATAACACGTCAATGAGCAGCACTAAATCAACTCCTGTTATGTATAACATCACAATGATTGGTAACGGTAAGTCTACGCCAACTTCAGACAACCGTTCATTGTCAGGTGCTAACTTTAAAGAAGGTGCTCAAGGTGAATTGTACAATTCTATTTTTGCTAACTTCAAAAATGGTGTAAACCTAGTATCTGTTGCAAGTCCTAGAACCGATGCTGATGCATACCAGTATTGGACTGCAGGTACTTTAAAAATCAAGTGTAACTCATTTGTAGGAATTGGTACTAATGGAACTGGAACTGCTGCAACTGGCAATTACCTTGTAAAAAATGCAAGTTCATCAACTGCAATTGGAACATTTACAGCATCTGACTCTACAAAATTCCTTGTAACTGATTTTAACACTGCATTTTATGACAGAGCAGCTACTGGAACTGTTGAGCCTTCAGCAATCCCAGGTTTCAGCTATGCATTTACTATTAGCGCTACGAACAGTGTTACTGTGAAAAACGACGTTACTCCAAATCCAGCTTTGTCAACTGCAGGTTGTCCTGTTGCTCCAGTAGATGGTTTCTTTGAACCAGCTGCTTACCGCGGTGCATTCTCTTCACAAGCTGGTCAAAACTGGTTGTCTAACTGGACATACTCTAAAGTATTGAACGCAACAAGTTCAATTGCTGCTTGTCCAACTGACTTGAATTCTGATGGCGCTACAGACGTAAATGACTTCTTGATTTTCGCTCCAGCATTCGGAACTTCTTGTAACTAAAACAAAGAAAAATTGGTCTCTGCATAGCCCGCCGTTTCGGCGGGTCTTGCGGAAGCCTTAACAAAAAAAATATGAAAGCAATAAAGTTTATACTTGGATTAGGCTTGATGGTAGCATCGTCGAGCGTTTTCTCACAGGGCTTGCAAGGCATAGTCGTTGAGAAATATTATCAGGCAGATGCTAACGACGTTGCTAATGCAACATCAAATGGTGCGGTTACGCCATTAACAACCAACTCGGTTACTTACCGTGTGTATGTTGACATGGCAGCAGGATATAAGTTTAACAGCTTATTCGGTAACGCAGCGCACAACTTAACGGTTAACACAACAACTGGATTTTACAACGATCCTTCTTACGGAACCTCATTAAATCCTGGAACTATTTCTGGTGTTAACATTAGAAAAAACACAGCTATGATTGACTCTTGGTTCACCACAGGTGGAGCAGCAGGATCAAAAGCTGGTGTTTTGAAGTCTGAAGATACAGATGGAACTGTAGGTCATGCCAATGGCTTATTAGCAAACAATCCAGGTGGATGTTTCGGTCTTCCAATCATGGGAGGTACAGGTCAAGATGGTTTCCTACCAAGTTCAGGAACAACGTATATCGTTCCAAACGGATTAGGTTTAGGAACTGCATTAGATGTTTTGGATCAAACTAACGGTGGATCTATCGTTCTTACTAACGGTTCAATCGCTGCATTGGGTGGTGTTCAAGGTCCAACCTCTTCAAACATGGTTTTGATTGGACAGTTCACAACAAACGGTCAATTCAGCTTCGCGTTGAACTTACAAATTCAAAACATTGCAACAGGTGTTGCAGAGAACTACGTTTCTTCAAACCCAACAGGTGCTGAATTAACTAACTCAACGCTTACTTTGGTTCCAAACGTTGCTCCAACAATTTCGCTTACTGCTCCTGCAGCAAACATCATTAATGGAACAGCGATGACTTTCACTGCAACTGCTGGTGATGCGAACGGAACTGTTACGGGTGTTTCTTTCTATTTAGATGGAACTTTGTTGTCTACTGACAACTCTTCTCCTTATACTGCTGCATACACTGCTGCTGCAGGGTCTCATACCTTGTATGCTGTTGCAATTGACAACGATTGCGTAAGCACAACATCTTCAACTGTATCATTCACATCAGCAGCGAACCAAGCTCCTACTGTAACTGTAACTGCTCCTACAACAACGGTTGCTGGAACTTTGTTAACGTTTACGGCCTCTGCTTCAGATGTTGACGGTACAGTTTCTCAAGTTGAGTTCTTCGTAAACAACGTTTCTGTTGGTGTAGACAACTCTTCACCTTATTCAGTTACTTACACTGCAGTTTTAGGTTCTGGTCAACAAGTGAAAGCGGTTGCTACAGATAACCTAGGTCTTACTGGTACTTCAAACATTGTAACTATGAACGTTCTTGCTAACGTTCCTGCAACGGTTTCGTTGACTGGTCCTGCTGCAAATGGAATCTATTCTAGTTATGTAAATGCTGGTGCAGGTACATTAACTCCAATGACTTTTACTGCTACTGCTGCTGATTCTGACGGATCAGTAACTCAAGTTGAATTCTTCGTTGATGGAGTGTCTGTTGGTGTTGATGCAACAAGCCCATATTCTGTTGTTTGGAACAGTACTTCAGGAACAAAGGTTGTTACAGCAAAAGCAACTGATAGCAACGGTGCTATTACAACTTCTGCGACATTAACCTTAGTGATCAACGACTTACTTGCTCTACCATACGAAGTTATCTCTGTTACACAAACATGTGAATTACCTACTTATTGCGTGCCAGTTGCTGCGGCTTTAACGAACCCAGTAAATGATGTTAAAGGATATGATATTATCATGAACTACGACGCTACGAAGATTCAGCCTACAGGTAACATCACAGTGTATAACGCATTGGTAAACCCTGCATTAATTGATATTGCTACTTCATACACGGCAGGTGTTGGTTCTTTGACAATTTCTTTAAGTTTCAAAGGAACTGCTCCTGCTAGTTCTGAATTCAACGGAACAGGAAATCTTTTCTGCGCTGAGTTCACTCGTTTAGCTGGTTTAGCTCCGTTTGACCAAACTCCGGTTTCAGTTTCTTTCATGCAAGAAAGTTACATCACTGGTGTTCAGGAAAAGCCTGTAACAACTCGTTCGGTTTATTCAACTACTCAACAAAACTATGTTGCTAGCTTGCAGTATGGATTTGATGGTTCTGCGATTTCTTACAACGCTGCATCACCAAACACATACTTGATCACTAACATTTACGGTGCAACAGGTACTACAATCAATAACCCAACTACTCCGGTTCAACCAAACGTAGCTGGACAATTTACACACAACTTGGGTAATGGTACTGACGTATCTATCGCACGTGACATTAACAACTTGAACTCTATTCAGTTGATTGTTAATGCTGCTGATGCTATTGTAGCAAAAACACTTTTGCTAAACCAATACACAACTGCTACAGCTCCTTCTATCTATCAAATGCTTTCTATGGACGTTAACTTGGATGGTGTTATCAGTTCTGGTGACCTTACTCAAATGAAGCAAAGAACTACCTTGGCTATCCCAGAGTACCAACAAGCTTGGAACTACAGCAATGCAGGTGTTTCTAACGGACAGCCTTCTAAAGACTGGATCTTCGTAGATGCTACTCGTGTTGCTACTGCAGCTTACCAAATCTCTGCTACTTTCCCAGCGAACAACCTTATCGGTTACTCAAAAGGAAAAGTTCCGGTTGTTCCTTTTGTACTAGCTGCAAGCCAAACTGGTTACAGCGCAACTAACGTTACTTGTCCAATCGTATCTACAACAGAAGTCTACAAAGGTGTAATGTTAGGAGATGCTGACGGAACGTATGGTGCATATGCTGCCGATGGTATTTTGAAAACAAATGAGACAGACTATATCTTAGTAGACCTAGGAAGCGCAATCGTTGAAGGAACTAAAGTTTCTGTTCCAGTTGCTTTTGTATCTGACGAGCCTGTAAATGCATTCGATATCGCGTTGCAAGTAAACGAGAATACATTGTCTTACGTTTCAATGGAAGACACTCAGTTGGGTTCAGAGAGCGATGCTTTCTACAACAACAACGACAAGACCTTCCGTTACACGGCTTTGAACATGAACGACTTCTCTTCAAACGCTCGTGTTGTTTATATCACTTTCGAAACAGCTGATGGAAAAATCACTGAGAAAGATTTAAATGCTGAATTGGGATTGTTAAACGGTAAGCAAACTGAAGTAAGATTTGTTAAATCAATTCAAGTTGGAGACAACGCAGTTGATATTTATCCAAATCCATCGAACGGTATGTTCACTGTAATGTCTCACGTAGACGGACAAGTAGATATCGTTGATATCACTGGAAACTTAGTTTTCCCAGGTGCAATTGTAAAAGCAAATCAAGTAGTAGAAGTAAATATGCCTGAGCTTAGCGCTGGAGTATATTTCGTTCGTTTCTATAGCAACAACGCCTTGACAACAAAGCGCATTGTAATTAGCGAATAACCACTCATGGTTTGAATTTGTTTAAAGAAAAGGTTACTCAACGGAGTAACCTTTTCTTCATTTTAATAAAATATGATTATGAAGAAACTAATTCTCGTTTTTACTCTGGCTATCGCTGGATTTTTTTGCTCTTCGGAAGTTCAAGGTTCTGTTAGAAAATCTGAGGGATTATTGACTTTGACAGACACCGTTGTATTCGATTTATCATTGGCTACTTATTCTAACAGTGGTGGAATTTATTACATAGATATTCCCGTTTTAATCTATTCAAACAATACAGGAATTAATGCATTGGATTTTTGGTTCAATTTTAATTTGAATAAAATGACCTATGTAAGCACTGTTCCTCTTGAGGTTGGCCTAGATCCATTTACGAATTTCAATGTCAACAGTCAAGTATTAAGCAATACAACGTCCGGTACTTCTGCCTCTTTTTCCACGCCACTATATACTGAAATTCTGATGCTTCGCTTTTCATTAGCGACCGCTTGTACTGAAATACTTCCCTCTGATTTCACAACTGTATTTGCTTTGGTAAACGGGATTTTAAGTAGTTATTTATTTGTTCCGCCGCATCCAATTCCTTCTTTTGTTATTCAACAACCACAGCCTTATTGTAGTGGTAGTGATATTGTTTTTAATTATCCTTTAACAACGGTAAACGGTAGAATTATTCAATCTTATGCCTGGGATTTTGGTAATGGTCAGGTGAGCAATTTGCAATCTGACACAGCGGTTTATGCCTCGGAAGGAAATTACCCTGTTACTTTAACATTGACAACAACTGATGGTTGTGTTTACCCCATTCAAAACGCAGTTCCAATTTATCCAACACCGGTAGCAGCTTTCTCGAGCAACTGGGATGAGCCTACGAACGTGGTAAGTTTCACCAATGAGTCTACCATTACTTCAGGATCAATTAACCTATACACATGGGATTTTGGAGGCAGTACTTCCAATTTACAAAATCCAAATTACACGTTCCCAATACCGGGGTATTACGATGTAACTCTTACGGCAACTTCCGATTTAGGATGTACGAGTTCAATTACCCAATTGGTTACGGCTATTGACATTGTTGAATTAGACAATAGAAGTTTCCATATTTATCCAAATCCTTCTTCTGATCAAATTTTCGTTACATCTTCTTTTCACACAATAGCGCGAATCACAGATGTAACCGGACGTGTGGTTTCTGAGAACTACATTATCCAAGGAAATCAAACAACAGATATCAATGTTTCATCGCTAGCCGGCGGATATTATTTCCTTGAGAGTGTAGGTGACGAAACAGTTGTAAGAGAACGTTTCTTAATTGAAAATTGAAAACGGAAACATTTCCCTTCAAGTTATCTTTGCTTAATCTTATAATAAGAGAATAAGAGATTTTCTGAGCGAATGGAAAAAAGAAAAATCGGTATTGAAAGAGAATTGTCTTGGCTGCAATTCAATGACAGAGTATTACAGGAAGCACAAGACAGCCATGTGCCTCTGCTTGAGCGCTTGAGATTTTTAGGAATTTTTTCGAGCAACCTCGATGAGTTTTTTAAGGTTCGTTTCGCCACACTTCGTCGTGAATTGAAGGCGCTGAGAAAAAGCAATTTTTCGGCAGCTAGTGCGCAAAAGAAACAACTAGAAATCATTCACGACCGTGTTCTAGAACTTCAATTGAAATTCGATGCAACGTTCGAGCGAACCAAGGAGGCTCTTGCAAAGAGTGGAATTCATTTTAAAAGCGAATCTCAAATTACGTCCGAACAAAAAGATTTTTTAGAGGCCTATTTTGAAGACAGTGTGCGCCACCACATTATACCAATCATGCTGAAAACGCGAGGGAATATTCCTGCGTTAAATGATAATGAGTTGTATCTATTGGTGGACATAAATACGAGAAACAAAGAAAAAGTTCATGCTTTAATTGAAGTACCTACTGCCATTCCGAGATTCGTGACTCTACCAACCAGTGACGGTTCAGTAAACGTATTTATGTTGGAAGACATTATCCGTTTGAATTTGAGAAAAATCTTTAGTGTGTTTAAAGTTTCTTCTGCGAAGGCCTACGATATCAAAGTTGTAAGAGACGCAGAGTATGAAGTGGAACAGGATTATTCAAAAAGTGTTTTCGATAAAATCTCGAAGAGTATTCAGCAACGAGATAAGGGAGAATATGTTCGATTGAATTTCGATCGAAAATTGCCTGAAGATTTGTTGACGTTTTTATTGACGAAGACGAAAATTAAAGACGCGGAAAATATTATTCCTGGTGGAAAATATCACAACAAGCGTGACTTCTTGAAGTTTCCGGCGTTCAATAGACCCGATTTAAATTTTAAACCCTCACCGCCGCTTACACACGCTCTTCTTGCAAAGTCTCAGAATATTTTGGATACCGTTGCGAAACAAGATATTCTGTTGCATTATCCGTATCAGAAATTTTCACATGTTTTAGATATGCTGCGCGCCGCGGCCATTGATCCGCTGGTAAGAACCATTCGCATTACCATGTACAGAATCGCGAGTGATTCGCACATACTGCACGCGCTAGTAAATGCAGCTAAGAACGGAAAGCGTGTTGTAGCTATTGTTGAGGTGCAAGCGCGATTTGATGAAGAGCACAATATTGAAATTACGCGTATTTTGCAAGATGCTGGAGTGGAAGTAATTCCGGGTGTTCCAGGATTGAAGGTGCACTGTAAGATTTTCCAAATTAGTCGCAAAATCAACGGACGCACGGAGCGCATTACCCACATTGGAACGGGTAACTTCCACGAGAAAACTGCGAACATTTATTCAGATATAACGCTGCTAACAGCGCATTTGGAAATTGGAAGAGAGGTGAGAAAATTATTCGAATTTTTTGAAGCGAATTACCACCGTCCAATTTTCAAACACCTTCTAGTTTCTCCCTTTAATACGAGAAGAAAATTAATGGAGAGCATTCAACGCGAAATGAATTTTGCGAAGAAAGGAAAGCACGCTTCAATCATTCTCAAGGTGAATAATTTAACCGATGAAGCATTAATTAAGAAGCTTCTCGATGCAGCAGAAGCAGGAGTTCAGATATCGTGCATCATCCGCGGCGTTTGTCTTCTTGAACCTTCAACAAAAAAGCAAAAAAAGCACATTCACATGCGCAGCATTATAGGCCGCTATCTGGAGCATGCCCGGTTGTTTGTTTTTAACAATGGAGGCGACGAAGTTATGTTGTTCGGAAGCGCAGATTTGATGTTGCGCAACTTGGATTATCGCGTAGAGGTTACCACTCCGGTTTATAATAATTCACTTAAGGCAGAGATAAAAGAATGGCTTCATATTCAATTATCTGACACAACGAAGGCCCGATCACTTCATTCGGGAGAAATCAATAACTATATTTGTCCGCTAGACTCGAAACTATTAAAGGACAGCCAGGTTGAATGGAAAAAATACTTGGAGTCGAAGTCTGCGAAAGTATAAATTGAAAATTAGAATATAGTGAGATTAGCTGCTGTTGATATTGGCTCGAACGCCATTCGTTTGTTTGTTGCTGAAGTATTTTACGACGAAGGAAAGATAGAACTAGATAAAATTAGTCACACCCGAATTCCCATTCGATTAGGTGAGGACGTTTTTACGTTTGGAAGAATTTCCGAACAAAAGGAAAAGCAACTGAAGCAGGTAATAGCAGGTTTAGGTTTAATCATCGAATCTCTTGGCGTAGAAAAATTTAGAATCTGTGCAACAAGCGCCATGCGCAGTGCAGAGAATGGATTGGAGGTAGTTAACGCTATAAAAGAGTCAACAGGATTAACCATAGATGTTCTTTCTGGAGCAGAGGAAGCAGATATTATTTTCGGCAATTTTGAGCAACAAGATCTGCCTAAGTCCAAGAACTATTTATTCATAGATGTCGGGGGTGGAAGTACCGAGTTAAGCATCATTGAAAATTTCGAAAGAAAGCACAGCCAATCGTTCGAAATTGGAACGGTACGCATGCTCATTAACGAACAAGAAAAAGTTCCTAGAGCCATTTCTTTTTGGTTGAAGGAATATCTGAATGCGGGTTTAACATATGAGGCCATTGCCACCGGCGGAAACATTAGTTCTGCTTTCAAGATGTTAGAGAAAAAACAACGAGAGCCCGTTACAGTAAAAGAGCTAGAGACCCTGCTACGTGCCCTTTCGAAACTTTCAACACATGAACGCGTGAAGAAATTCGCCATTCGTCCAGACCGAGCCGATGTGATAGTTCCTGCATTGAACTTGTACACCCAAGTAGCTAACTCTGCTAATATCGAGAAGATATTCGCTCCGAAATTCGGATTGGCCGACGGTATTGTTTTGAAATTATTCAAGTCACTTTAATTCCGACAAGGTAATTTTCGAGTCTTCTTGTATTTTCGCTACATGAACGCGAAAACAGTTGAGAATTCCATTACAACCATCACGGAGCTTATGGTACCCGCTTACGCTAACTTTAGCGGAAAGGTGCACGGTGGTACTCTTCTTTCAATCATGGATAAAGTGGCTTATGTAGCCGCTGCAAAACATTCTGCTGCCTATTGCGTTACTGTTGCCGTGGAAGGAGTTGCGTTTTTAAATCCGGTTGAAGTGGGTGAACTTGTTTCGTTCAAAGCTTCGGTGAATTATGTTGGAAATACCACTATGATTGTAGGCATTCGCGTGGAATCGCTTAATCCGAAAACAAGTGTCGTGAAGCATACCAATTCCTGCTACTTCACTATGGCGGCTAAAGATGAAAGTGGATCACTTACACAAGTACCTGAGTTAATTCTCGAAAGCCAAGATCAAATCAGAAGGTTTTGTGAAGGGAGAATTCTTCGAGATTTCTCAAAGAAAAAACGCGAGGTTTTGAATACAGATCTTAAAGATTTGTCCTACCAACAACTCATAGCGAAATGCAGTGAAGAGCGTTGCGTAATTAATATCAAAGATTAACTTTTCCAATGCGATCGCTGCTCATTCTCTTTTGCATAGCACTATCGCTTCATTCGGTTGCTCAAACTGGAAAATCTATTGCGCTCCTTCCCCATGTGAATTGTATTTCACTAGACACTTCAATTATTCGACCGAGTTCCATTCAAGTGTTTTACAAGAATGAAATTTTAACAAGTGGTTATCGCTATACCGTTCATGCGCAAATGCTCATGCGCGATACTCTTTTGAATGATACACTTTGGGTGAAGTACGAAACAATTGATGTGCCTTACAATGCTTTTTTGCAGACGTATGAACCTCGGTATGGAAAAAGAGACATCTTTCAATTCGGTACTATACAAGCGCCGCAGACCGAGCGTTCGTACGATGCCATTCAAAAAAGTGGTTCAATAACTCGAGGTATTTCAATCGGAAACCAGCAAGACCTGGGTGTTCAATCTTCACTTAACCTTCAACTTACAGGAAAAATTGCGAACCGATTTCAACTGCTCGCTTCCATTTCCGACAATAACATTCCGGTTTCTTCTTCAGGAAGCACCCAGCAATTTCAAGAGTTTGATCAGGTGTTTATTCAACTTACAGATAAACGAAACAAGATTATTGCAGGAGATTTTACCTTGCCTTTGCGCACGCATTATTTCATGAAATACACGAAGCGAGGTCTAGGTTTATTCGTTCAAAATACAAGCGAGATAAAGTCTGAAGGTGTTTTGAAAAGCGAAGCCTCCGTTTCTATTTCGAAGGGAAAATTCAATCGGCAAAGTATTCAAGGGATAGAAGGAAGTCAAGGTCCGTATCGTTTACAAGGTGGCCAAGGCGAGTCTTACATCACTGTTTTAGGCGGAACGGAAAACGTTTACATCGATGGAAAAAAATTGATTCGCGGACAAGACCAAGATTATCTCATCGATTACAATTCAGCTGAAATTGTTTTCACCCCGAGAAATAGAATGACGAAAGACAAACGAATCGTTATCGAATTTCAATACAGCGATCGTCAATACGCACGTCCGTTAATCACAGCCGATTTCGAATACACAACGAAGAAGGGAACAACCTACGTCCAGTTTTTTCAAGAAATGGACGCTAAGAATCAACCCTTACTTCAGACGCTTACTGCAGAAGATCGAGTTACGCTTATGCAAGCGGGCGATGCATTTTCAAGCACGAACGTTAGCGGAATAGACAGCGTGGGATTCCTGTCTGATCGAGTAATGTACGCGATTATTGACACACTCACATACACAAACGTTTTGGTTTATTCGACCAATTCGGCAATTGCTTTTTTCACCGTGAATTTTACGTTTGTTGGAAATGGGAATGGCGATTATGTTGAGAATGGATTTTCATCGTATGGAAAAGTTTTTAAATGGGTAGCCCCTGTAGATGGCGTGAAGCAAGGAAACTACGATCCCATTCAACGATTAACCGCCCCGAAGAAACAGCGCATGCTGGTGGCAGGACACACTGCGAATTGGGGAAAAGAAACGAATTATTGGAGCATGAATGTGGAAGGTGCGTACACCGATTTCGATGCCAATACGTTTTCAAGTTTGAACGATCAGAACAACAAAGGCTTTGCACTGAAAGCGAATTTGAAAGAGAAGATTGCGGGTAAGAAGGAAGGGAAAGTTTTTCTGTGGGAAATAAATACAGAGAACTTGTCACCTGCATTCAATCGCATTGAACGCTTTCGCGAAGTGGAATTTGAACGCAATTGGAACACGCGGTCATTGCTCCGCTACGGCGAAAGCGAATGGTTGTCTGAAGCCAAAGTTGTGCGCGAATTCTCGCAAGGAAAATTTATTTCACTCAGCGGTGCGCATTATGAAATTGGTTCAGTCTATGACGGAAATAAAATGAAATTTTTAGTTAACGCAAATCTTTCGAAACGGACCAAGCTTCAAATAGATGCTTCTGCGTTAGAGACCAACGGTGCAGTGAGTTCTTCGTTCATTCGTCAAAAGGCTCATCTTTACAGAGAAGGCGAGTGCTTTACTTTTGGAGTTCGCGACGAGCAAGAGCAAAACACGTTTGCAGTTCCGCAGCAATCTTATAAATTTTTCGACGGCGAGGCGTACTTCCGCTCAACGGATACAACGCATCGCGCGTTCAAACTCTTTGTTCGAAACAGAAAAGATTATGCTTTTATAGTGAATGAAGTCACACCTATTTCTACTGCAAACAATTACGGAGTTGAATTTCGAAACACAACAAAGGGAGGAAGTTATTTCGCGGTGACTGCGAGTAACAGACAATTGATTTCGCTGAACAGTTTAGCGCTCATAAAACCACTGAGTAGTTTGCTCGGACGAATAGAATTTCGAACCCCGCAAAACAAATGGGCGCAGCTGAATTTGTTTTATGAAACGTCAAGCGGTTTGGAAGCAAAGCAGGTATTTATTTATGCTGAAGTCCCTGCCGGACAAGGGGTGTACGTTTGGAATGACTACAACGATAACGAAATCAAGGAGCTTTCAGAATTTGAAGTTGCTGCGTTTGCGTATGAAGCGAATTACGTGCGTCTGCCTGTTCAGACAACCGATTACCAGAGCGTTTACACAACGGCATTTACTACTTCCTTGAATTTGAATCCACGACAATGGAAGAATAAAAATTCGAATTTGTACAATGCAATGAAAGTATGGAGCACGCAGCTCATGAGTCGCGCAGAACGGAAATCTACTTACGGAGGAATCGAACATATATCACCTCTGTATACCAATGAAGATTATTTAGTTTCTGCCGGAAATGTTTTTCGCGGAACACTTTTCTATCGAAAGTCGGATCCCAATTTCAGTGCGGATCTTACTTCGCAGAAGGTTATGAATAAGGCGTTTTTGCTTTCAGGATTTGAAACACGCGTTGAGCAATCGCAGGTTTTGAACTTCAGAAAAGCGATTGAATCGAGTACACAGGTTTTACTTCAATTGACTTCAGGAAATAAGCAAACATCGTCAGACTTTCTTGCGACGCGAAACTTTTCTTCCACCTATATCACTGCAACTCCTTCGTTCGCGTTTCAACCTACAAACAACAAACGATATTCTGTTTTAGGGGAATACGCAATCAGAAAGGGTAATGCAAGCGAATCTGCCTTTCAGGCACAGAGCCTTTCTGTGGGAGCCGATGCGCAAGTAGAATCAAAGAACGGACAGTTATTCAAAGGTGAATTCAAGTACATACGCATTCAATTCGAAGGCGATGCAACGGGACCTGTTGTCTACGATGCGCTAGGCGGATTACAAACAGGAAACAACCTCACGCTGGCATGTGCATGGCGCAAAACAATCAATCAGAATTTGCAACTTTCATTGAATTACAATGGAAGGAAGAGCGACGGACGAGATATCGTTCACGCCGGAAATATGAGTGTGCGCTTGTTGTTTAACTAAACCACATCATAATTTCTTCCAACTGCGCAGCATCCACATCGAGCTTATTCTTCTTGCGGTATTGATTCAAGTTTTGGTGCAATGCCGTTGGCTTGGTTTCCTTCAATTTATCCAATGAAAGAAATCCCATGCTCACTATTGCTTCTATCCAATGAGCTTGAATTCCTTTCGCTTCGAAAGAAGCCACATCTGGACCTTCTTGTTTTTTCTCTGGACGCATTTGCGGAAAGAACAAAACTTCTTGAATGCTCTCGTTGTTGGTCATCATCATAACCAAGCGGTCTATGCCAATGCCCATTCCGGAAGTAGGCGGCATGCCGTATTCCAATGAACGCAAGAAATCGTAATCTATGAACATGGCTTCATCGTCGCCGCGTTCCATCAAGCTCGCTTGCTCTTCGAAGCGTTCGCGCTGATCAATAGGATCGTTCAATTCTGAATAAGCATTCGCCAATTCTTTTCCATTCACCATTAATTCGAAACGCTCTGTAAGTTCAGGGTTTTCGCGGTGACGTTTGCACAACGGCGACATCTCAACCGGATAATCTGTAATGAATGTCGGTTGAATGTAGTGCTTCTCACACATCTCGCCGAACAAGGTATCGATGAGTTTTCCCTTGCCTAAATTTTCTCCAGCATCTAATCCCAATTCAAGGCACTTCGCACGAAGCTCGTTTTCCGACTTTCCTGTAATATCGAATCCAGTGTGCTCTTTAATCGCATCGGTCATGGTAACGCGCGCAAATGGAGCTTTAAAGCTTAATGTTTTCTCTCCGAACTGAACTTCAGTTTGTCCAAGCGCTTCCATGGCAACATGCTCCAACATTTGCTCGGTGAAATTCATCATCCAGTTGTAGTCTTTGTAGGCTACATAGATTTCCATTGCAGTAAATTCTGGGTTGTGTGTGCGATCCATTCCTTCGTTGCGGAAGTTTCTGCTAAATTCATACACACCGTCGAATCCGCCAACGATCAAGCGCTTCAAATACAATTCATTCGCAATACGCAAGTACATGGGAATATCTAGCGAATTGTGGTGCGTAATGAAAGGGCTAGCTGATGCTCCTCCAGGTATAGGCTGAAGCACAGGCGTATCCACTTCCAAATATCCTTTGTCGTTGAAGAAATTACGCATGGCGTTTACAATCTTGGTGCGCTTCACGAAGGTGTCTTTCACTTTCGGATTCACAACAAGATCTACGTAGCGCATGCGGTAACGCAATTCAGGATCGGTGAATGCATCGTAAATATTTCCATCTGCATCGGTCTTCACCATTGGAAGTGGCTTCAACGATTTCGCTAAGACTTTCAACCCAGAAACGTGAATCGAAATTTCGCCCAATTTCGTAGTGAAGAGTGTTCCTTCGATACCAACGAAATCGCCGTAATGCAAAAGGTGACGAACAACCTCTTGGTAAAGCGATTTGTCTTCGCCTGGACACAATGCATCTTGATTGATGTACAATTGAATGCGTCCGGTTGAATCGAAAAGATCTGCGAATCCGGCCTTTCCCTGAATACGCTGATTCATTAAACGTCCGGCAACAATAACCTGTTTACCCTCTGCGTAGTTCGCCTTTATTTCTTCGGCGTTTGAAGTGGTAATAAATTCTTCAGCAGGGAAGGGATCAATGCCTAGCGCGCGCAATTTTGCGAGTGCTTCTCTGCGTACAATTTCTTCAGGGGAAAGATTCAAATTCATGAACGCGAATTTAGCACAATTACGAACTCGCCCTTCGGTTCGTGTGTGCTGAAATGCGCTAAAAGTTCAACAAGTGTTCCGCGACGTGTTTCTTCGAATTTCTTAGATATTTCGCGCGAGACAGAGCATTGTCGGTCTTCGCCACAGAATTTTATTAACTGTTCCAAGCATTTCACCATGCGGTGAGGCGATTCGTAAAGGACAGAAGTGAAAGGATTTTCGGCAATTCGCTTGAGTTGTGTTTCTCTTCCTTTTTTTTGTGGAAGGAAGCCTTCGAAAATAAATTTATCGGTTGGAAGTCCACTGTTCACGAGGGCCGGAACAAACGCCGTTGGCCCAGGAAGGCATTCCACCGGAATGTTGTTTTGAATACAAGCACGAACCAACAAAAATCCAGGATCTGAAATACCTGGCGTTCCTGCATCGGAGATAAGGGCTACCGATTGCGATTGCTGAATGCGCTCAATGATGTGATCGAGTTTTTGATGCTCGTTGTGCTGGTGGAAGGCCACCAGTTGTTTTGAAAATTCAAGGTGATGCAACAACCGAACGCTCACTCGGGTGTCTTCGCACAAAATGAAATCGCACTCCTTTAAAATGCGAATGGCTCGCAGCGTAAGGTCTTCAAGGTTTCCAACGGGTGTCGGGACAACGAATAACCTCATGCCATGTAGCGTCTGTTCACCAAATCGGTGAAGTCTTTCGTTGCCATAGAATCTGGATTCCAGTTGTACTTGTCTTTCAATGTTTGAAGAACACGCATGGCTTCATCGCGATTGGTATTGTTTAGTTTCTCCAATGTCACTTCGTACTCTTGGTTGTTTCCTTTGAACAAGTCTTTGCAGAATTGAAAGCGCTGATTCAACGAAATATTCTTTTTCAAATCGCTTATCGGTGAACCCTCTAATTTCTTTGCAATGGTCGCTTGTTGGCTTGCATTTTCTTTGAACGTGTCGTTCAACGAAACCATAGGCTTCACTTCCCCCTTCGGAGCTTCTATAGCCGGCTCATCATTCGGTATCAATTGAAAAACAATTTCCTCATCCTCATCTTCCTCCTCCTCTTGCGAAGCATCTTTCGTAGAATCTTGTGCAATATCTTGCAAAGCATTTGCATCTTGTGCAACATCTTTCGTAGAATCTTGTGCAACATCTTGCATCGCATTTGCATCTTGTGCAACATCTTTCGTAGAATCTTGTGCAACATCTTGCAAAGCATTTGCATCTTGTGCAACAACCTGCTCCACCTCCTTGATGGCATCAATCAAATTCACTTGATTCACCAACTCAATGGGTGTTTGATTGATTGGAGTCGTATCTATTTTAATGGGTTGAACAGTTTCCAAAACAGCCTGCATTTTTTCAGCAGGAGTAATTGTTTCTGTGAATGCTTTGAAGCGAAGAACGATAAGTTTTTCGTAGAGTTCACTGCAGAGTTCGACCAAGTGTTGCGTTTGGTCTGGCGACATATTGCCAGAAAGCAACTCGTTAATGTTGGTGTGAAGTTCTTCAGAAAGTTCTTTCAATCGCATTGAGTTTTCCATAGTACAAATTGTACTTCAAAAATAAACTCCCAATGCTTTCCTTTTCAGGAAGTATTGGGAGTTATTAAAAGCGGATAGTGAACACTTACCGCTTTAATGGTAAGAAATTAGTTTCCTTCGGTTCCTTCTGTTGATTCTTTAGGAACTTCTGGATATACAACCAACGGACAATCGCCAGGGGCTGCAACCAATTCTTTATCTAAAGTTTCAGGTGTTACTAAAAGTTGAGTTGCAATTTTGTTAGTGGGATCGAGCTGTAAGACTTTGTTCCAAGCTGACTTCGAACAATTGATGTCGCCCATATTTCCGTAGTACAATCCAAGGTATTGGTAGGCCTCAGCTAAATTCTTTTTGTTCTTTTCAATGATCGCAGGATCTTGTCCCACTAAAATAATTCCTTTTTCATAGAATGGTTTTGCCAATCCTTTTGCTGGACTTGTTTCTGTAACGGAAGCAAGGTCTATTTTGTTCTGACTTTTTGCTACCCAGAACCAAGCTTCAGGATAACGAACAGAACTTCTGCGGAAGGTAGTATCTGCTAGTACATATTGCTGAGAGAAATAATACATCTGCCCTTGAATGAACTGATCTTTAGGATCAGCCCCCAATTTCACCGTCTTCTTTTCATACCAATCGGCTGCTTTGCTGTATAACTTAATGCGAAGCGCCTCGTTCTCTTTTCCTTTCGAAGCAATGGCTTTGTTGGTGTAGATGGTTGCAATTTCGTTATAACCATCTGTGTAGTCAGAGAACAATTCAAGCGCCTTTTCCAAGTATACGATTGCAAGACTGTCTTGCCCCAATCCCATGCAAATTTTGTTGTAGTTCACATAATCGGAAACGTCTTGGTTTTTTATTTCTTGGCGAGAGAAGTAAATATCCATATATTTTTTCGCTTCAGTAAAGTTCTTTAATTCCAAGTATGAGTAGCCCAAAACGCGATTGAGCGTGTGATTCTCAGGGTTACATGGCATTGCTGCTGTTACCTCTGTAGTGGCACGCTCGTAATTTTTTGTTAAGTAGAAGAACGAAGCATAACGTTGTTGAACGCGACAAGAGTTGTTTAGTTCAAGGTATTTTGCGTAAGCTGTAATTGCCTCTTCGAATTGCCCGCGGTCTTTCAAAAGTTCTGCTTTCTCGCGGTAAGAAGGTGCGAATGTTGGGTCTGTTGCAATGGCTTCGTTGAAGAATTTCAAAGCTTCGTCGTTGTTTTTAGCACCGCGATACAACTTCGCTTTTCTGTATAAAGCAGGTACGTATTTCGAATCAATTTCCAGACATTTGTTGTATTCAGCAATAGCTGGAGATTGGTTATTAATTTCCTTAACGCTTTGGTAATCCCCTAGCGTTAATCCCAATTGAAGACGAATAGCGGTGTTTTCAATTACAACTTCAGCTAATGCATCAAGGGTTTGTTTAGCAGTACCCAGGTTTTTAGAGGTTTCTGAAATATTCGCAGCTGCGATAGCAATGTAAGTGGTATACTTAAGATCTTTTGATGCTTTGTTTTTCTTATTGTCTACAATGCCACGTGCCTTTGCAAAGTACGTATCTGCTTTTCCACCGTTGCCTTCGCGCATTTCTATTTGACCTAGGCCAATATAGTTTAATGGGAAAAGTGAATCGGCTTTCACACCTGCCAAGAATGCGGCTTTCGCATCAGCTGTCTTAACAGCATCAATTGACTTTCCATCGACAGCCCATTCCAAATAGTTGAATCCATCAACAGCAAATTTTTCAGCGCTAAAAGGTAAAGCTTCTAAATCACGAAGTGCTTTTTCGTAACGCTCGTTCAAGGTTGAAGTGCGTATTGGATCGAATGCGGGATTGAGTTCCAAAGGAGCTCTTTTTTGTGCTGTGCACGAGATAAGTAGCACGTTGGCTACAAGGATTGTGAATAGGTTCTTCATATTCATGTTTACTTATTTCAGGTTTAGTCTTTAATTCGAATAACTCTTGTGGGCGACGTAGCAGCAACCATGCCCATTTTGTGAATGATCAGCTGGCCCTTTTCTCCGTTCAAGAAAGAAATGAATCCAGTTCCAACCGTTCCCTTCAATCCTGTGCGGATAGCATAGACATCGCGAGTGAACGGATAACTCTTATCGAACACATAGGCTTGGAAAGGATAACGCACACGTTCCGGATGATCGGTAAGGGTGTTGTTCAAAATTCCAACAACATCAATTTTATCTCTGAACGCCTTAGTTACTTTGTCTTCTGGATCGGTTATCCAGCTTACAGAAATGATTCCTATTGCCCCAGGGTTGTCATGTACATAGTTTATTACAGCTGCCGTACTGTCCATTGCGAAGAAATTCGCAGGCATTGCACCACCGTTCAAAAAATTCTCTTGTACATAACGCGCATTGCATGATCCATTGTGATCGAAGATGATGCGAATGTCTCCGTTTTTGTTGGAAGGATTAATTTGATTCCAGTTGGTGATCTGTCCGCCAAGAACTTGTTTCGCTTGGTCAAGTGTTAAAACAGAATCCTGATTGTCTTGATGAATAATAAGCGCAATAGCATCTGTCGCGATTTTCACAGACTCGGGCAAGCGTTGCTTCGATGCAAAAAAATCCAGTTCCGCTTGCGATAAAGGGCGATTAATAATGGCCGCTTGAATACTATCTGCCAATAGTAAGCGAATGATTTCTTCTTCCGTTGAATACGTAGGTTTAATTTTCGCTTTGTCGTAAATCTGCTGATAAACCGGAATTTCAGACTGCATCATGAGGCTGTAACTTTCATCGACTCCAATCTTCAATTCACCAGATGAAATTCCTTGTGCTGTTGTGTCGTAGTTGCCGCAGCTCGCTAGCAAAGCGCCTACTAGCGCTATAAAGAATAGGTTTTTCATAATGTGGTTTCCCCTGATTTAAGTTCCTTCCACGCCTTAACAATTCTTCTTGCGCGCAATGCAGCATAGAGCAGAAGCACCAATGCAAACCAATATTTTCGTTGGCCCGGCAAAGTGTTGTCTAACGCACTGGAGGCCACACAAAAGATGGCCATTCCAATGAATACTCCTACCATAATAATCTGACTAATGAGCAACGGCTTTTTTAGCATAGGGTGCAAATTTAATCGTTTACGAGTGAAAATTGAATAGGAATAGTTTGTTTTACAGCAACGGACGTATTTCCGCTACGACCGGGGATCCAATTCGGCATTTTTTGGATGGCTTTTATCGCTATTTTATTTAGTTCATCACCACCTTCTATACCACGTTCTACCGACACTCGAGAGATACTTCCGTCTTCTTCAATTACAAAGGAAACGTAGACAGTTCCTTCGATTCCGAGGTTTTTCATGCGCTCGGAGTAATAGATGTTTTCTTGAAGAAAGGCATAAAGTTCAGACACTCCTCCAGGGAATTCAGGCATGAATTGAGCGAATGTTTTGAAATTGTTATTTTTTTTCTTTTTAACGGTGGTGGTGTCAACCGTGAAATTGGGTTCCTCTGGAAATCCAAAGAAATCTTCGTCATCTCCACCGAGTCCAATTCCACCAAAGCGACTAAAAACGTTGGTTTTCTTGGTCGTGTTATCTACAATTGTCACCGTGCGATTTTCAGCTCCACCTCCTTGTGCTTTCTGCACGAGAGATTGTTTCTTCGGTTCTTTTTTAGGTTGAATTTTTATTTCATTCAATCGAACAGTCGCCAATTGTGTCATCTGCACTTCTGGTGCTTTTTTCTCAATGGCTTTGTTGGAAAGGGTTAGGACGAAGAGGAATCCCGATACCAAGCAAATACCCATGGCGGTAGAGAGCAACGTTCTGCGTCCGTAATTCTTACGAAGCGTATAAGCTCCATACATTTTGTTTCTAGTTTCAAAAACCACTTCATCGAGTGTTTTGAAAAGGGTGCGAGTCGTTTTCATAACTGTTGTTTTCTTTTTCAAACGAAAGGCGAAGGCCTATTGGTCTGTGAGCGTGCTATCTTTGAGCGTCATATCCATTCAAAAATTTCATTTCTATGAGAGGTCTTTTTCTTGTTTTATGCTTGCTTATTCTTGCTGAAACCCAAGCTCAGCAAGAGAAATTCCTTGTTTCAAATGGAAAGAAATTACCATTGAAAGAGTATGTGGTGAATGGCGAATACGAAGCGAGACTTCCGTTTATCTTGTTTTTACATGGCGCTGGAGAGCGCGGAAGCGACAATGTTGCACAAACGAAAGTGGGTTTACCTGTGCTCATGCAAACGCTAAAGTCTGCAGGATTGGAGCACTATGTTTTGTGGGCACCGCAATGTCCGAGCGATCAGCGGTGGACCGATGTCGATTGGAAGGCTGTTGTTCACACCATGAAAAAAAATCCTACATGGCCTATGGAGTTACTTATGCGCGGCATTGATTCATTGGTAGCAAATTCCACAACGATTGATACCACGCGCATGTACATTGTAGGATTGAGTATGGGCGGATACGGGACGTGGGAGTACATTGCGCGACAGCCGTATCGCTTTGCTTCAGCAATGCCGGTTTGCGGAGGCGGAGATATTGCACAAGCGAAGAACAATACGCAAACCGCCGTTTGGGCCTTTCACGGAAAGGCCGATAATGTTGTTCCCTATGAGAATTCAGTTCGAATGGTGAACGCAACAAAAAAGGTGAACACGAATATTCACCTCATTTCTTTTCCAGATGTCAAACACGACAGTTGGAACAAAGCTTTCGCTGAAAAGAAAATCGTTCGCGATTTCATTTCAACACAAAAAAAATAATTTCTATTATCCGAGCTGTTCTTTAATTGCGGCGATCTTACTCAACGCGTCTGATTGCTTTTTCCGCTCTCCGTCCAAAACAGCAGCCGGTGCGTTGTTTACGAATCGTTCATTCGAAAGCTTCGCCTCTACAGACTTCAAGAATCCTTCGAGGTAAGCCAACTCTTCTTTCATCTTCGCTTTCTCTGCTTCTACGTCTACAGACGCTGTGTACGGAATGAAATATTCAACTCCGTTTACCATGAAGTTGAACGAAGGATTCATCTTTTCAGACACTTCATTCAATTCAGAGATGTTGCACAAATGTGTGAACGCCGCATCAAACGAAAAATTTCTGTTTTCTGTTTTCATGAATGAAACAACCAAGGCTTCTTTGTTCGGAAGGTTTTGCTTTTTGCGAACGTTACGAACTTCCGTTACCAACTGCTCAAACTCTTCAAATTCTTTTTGAATGTTCGCGTCGAAAGCTTTCGCTGCCGGCCAATTCGAAATACAAATCATTTCCGATTCGCTCTGCCACGATTCCATGTGTTGCCACATTTCTTCCGTTAGGAAAGGCATAAACGGATGCAACACTTTCAATAAATTTTTGAAAATATCAAGCGTGTCGTTGTATGTTTTCGAATCGATTCCTTTTCCGTAAGATGGCTTCGCCATTTCCAAATACCAAGCGCAGAAGTCGTCCCAAATTAATTTGTACGTCTGCATCAACACTTCGCTAATACGGAACTTATCATATCCGTCTTCCATGTCTGCAAGCACTTGCTCGAAGCGATTGTTCATCCACTTCACTGCAATGGCAGAAGATTCAGGTTGCTCAAGTGAAGCATCAATCTTCTCTTCCCAGCTCTTCACCAAACGGAAAGCGTTCCAAATTTTATTTGCGAAATTTCTTCCTTGCTCGCATAACGACTCATCGAATGGAAGATCGTTTCCAGCAGGAGAAGAAAGCAACATTCCCACGCGAACACCGTCTGCTCCGAACTGTTGCATGAGTTCAATCGGATCGGGTGAGTTACCCAACGACTTGCTCATCTTTCTTCCTTGCTTATCGCGAACGATACCGGTGTAGTAAACGTTTTTGAAAGGGAAATCTCCCACGTACTCATATCCTGCCACGATCATTCTAGCTACCCAGAAGAACATAATCTCTGGAGCCGTTACTAAATCGGCAGTCGGGTAGTAGTAGTCTAATTCTTCTTTCGAATAAAATCCGTCGAACACGCTTATTGGCCACAACCAAGAGCTGAACCAAGTGTCCAATACGTCTTCGTCTTGCTTCAAATCTGAAGCACTCCAAGAAGCGCCTTTGGTTTGAAACTGCGCAACTGCGTCTTCGATATTTTTAGCAACTTCAAAACTTCCGTCAGGTGCATAGAATGCGGGAATGCGATGACCCCACCACAATTGACGAGAGATACACCAGTCTTTGATGTTCTCCATCCAGTTGCGATACGAGTTCTTGAATTTCGGAGGGAAGAAACGAATGGTGTCGTTCATCACATTTTCCAAAGCAGGCTTGCTCAGGTCTTTCATGTCAACGAACCACTGCAAAGACAAACGCGGTTCAATAACCACATCGGTGCGTTCTGAATATCCAACTTTATTCAAGTGCTCTTCCGTCTTGGCTAGCAATCCGGCAGCGTCTAAATCTTTCGCAATTTGATCACGAACAGCAAAGCGCTCTTGACCCACATACATGCCTCCTGCTTCGGAAATGGTTCCATCGGCATTCATCATATTTATCACTTCCAGTTGGTATTTTTCACCCAACATAAAGTCGTTTTGATCGTGCGCTGGAGTCACTTTCAAGCAACCCGTTCCGAATTCAATCTCAACATATTCATCGGCAATGACAGGAACAGGGCGGCCCACAAGCGGCACAATAACGCGCTTTCCGTGAAGGTGTGTGTAACGCTCGTCTCTTGGATTCACGCAAACAGCGGTGTCTCCTAGAATGGTTTCCGGACGCGTAGTGGCTACGGTTAGAAATTCATTCGTTCCTTCAATCTGATATTTCAAGAAATACAATTTCGATTGTATTTCCTTGTGTATTACTTCTTCGTCTGAAAGGGCAGTAAGCGCAGCAGGATCCCAGTTGATCATACGTTCGCCGCGGTATATTTTTCCTTTTTTATGAAGGTCAATGAAGCAATCGATTACGCTTTCATAATATTTCGGATCCATGGTGAAGCGCGTGCGATCCCAATCGCAGCTTGCGCCTAACTTCTTCAATTGATCAAGAATAATTCCGCCGTGCTTGTGCGTCCACTCCCAAGCGTGCTCCAAGAATGCATCGCGCGAAAGATCAGATTTCTTGATTCCTTCTTTGCGAAGTTTCTGAACCACTTTCGCTTCAGTAGCAATTGAGGCATGGTCTGTACCCGGCACCCAGCAAGCGTTGAAGCCGCGCATACGAGCACGACGAATGAGTAAATCTTGAATGGTGTTATTCAACATGTGACCCATGTGCAAGACTCCAGTGACATTCGGCGGAGGAATAACAATCGTGTACGCGGGCTTGTCGTTAGGAAGAGATTTAAAAACCTTCTTCTCTAGCCACATTGCGTAAATGCGGTCTTCCGTCTCGTTCGGAGAGTATTTGCTTGGAATTTCCATGTGTGTTGAATGAAGGTGCAAATCTACACAATCAACGAGAGGAATTTCTTTTTTACGGGGTCTTTCTCAGCAGTGAATTCAAGTTTTTGAGCCAAGCAAAGGGCTTTGTCTACAATATCAGTGGAGTTGTCGTGATAATCCATCTTCACTGGCATAACGCGAGCAAGCCAAAAATCTATGTCGGCAGAATGCTTCAGGTTAAACGCGGGAAGGATGTAGACTCCTAAATTTTTAAGTGCAGCCCCGTTGCATTCCTGTTCGAAATGTTTCGTGATAGGAATGGCGCAAATCTTCTTTCCGAGGTAGAGTGCTTCGCTAGTTAAGCCGAAACCAGCAGCGCTAATGATTGCGGAGCAAGTGGCTAGACTCTTTTGAAATTCTTCTCGCGAAAGCGGATGAAAAGCAACGCGTTTAGAAAATTGCATTTGTTGTTTTACGAATGGAGTAAAAATGCGCCACTGGTATTGTTGATTGCGCAGCGAGTTTGCAACCAATGCAATATAGTTAGGGTCGTGTGCAGGCAGGTAAACAAGAATGAATCCTTGTTCATCGGTTTTCATATTTTTTATTTCTCTGGAAATAATTGGCGTTTCAATTTGCGAATTGTAAGCTTCGTAGTGAATTCCAATGCTGTCGGTCACAGGCACCATATTCTCAGTAATAAAACGAGCGAATTTGCGGTCTTCATGTGGCATCGGAACATTTGGGTGCATCATGGAAAACTGATTTCCAATTCCGACACACTCTTTGTTTTTCATGAGCGCAGACCACGCCGTGATGGGTTCGAAGTCGCTAATCACAACATCATATTTTTCAATATTGAGTTGTTTAATTTCATGAATGAAAGGACGTAAATGATTCTGGGCAAAAGTGCGTGAAAAACTTAACTTTCCTTTTTCATTCATTCCAATGGTTAGACCTTTGAATCGATATTTAACATCGAAGGGAAGGGGCAAGAGATTTTTTTCACCGCTGATTAAAACATCTACTGTCCCGTGTTTCTGAAATTCTGGCAGTAGCTCTATAGCCCGAGACATGTGCCCATTTCCAGTTCCTTGTACTCCGTATAGTATTTTCATGACTGTTGAAGTTCTAGACTGAAGGCGGCAAATAATTCTTTGTAGGAAGCTTCAACTTCAAAGTCGAGTTGTTCTTCTTCGAGCGACAATTTTATTTTATCGTGATCGAAATGAATAAGCGACCATTCTTTGTTGTGGTATTCTAGAGAAGTTAAATTCTCAATCCAGTCACCACTGTTCAAATAGATAATTGATTTATTGTTTCTATTGACTTGACGAATGGTAGGTTGGTGAATGTGACCACAGATAACGTAGTCAAAATCTTTATCAATTGCAAGATTAATAGCGATATCTTCAAAATCCGCAATGTGTTTTACTGCCGCTTTAACACTTTCTTTTATCTTTTTTGAAAGTGATATTTTTCCACGCCCCATTTGCTCGCTAATTTTATTTACCCAGCGATTCACAAGAATGAGAATGTCATATCCTTTACCTCCCAACTTCGCAGCCCACTTGGAATATTTCATACTTACATCGAAAACATCGCCATGGAAAATCCACGTTTTTTTGCCGTCGAGGTGAAGAACCAGTTTATTGTCAATGGTTAAATTTCCGAAGTTCAATCCCGCGAATTTTCTAAGCATTTCGTCGTGGTTTCCTGTTATGTAGTAAACAATTGAGCCGTGCGATAGCATACGCAGAATTTCCTTTAAAACCGCCATGTGTGAAGCAGGGAAGTAGTTCTTAGAGAATTGCCACATGTCTATAATATCTCCGTTTAGCACCAATGTTTTTGGCCTTACAGATTTTAAATAGCGAACCAATTCATTAGAATGGCATCCATATGTTCCAAGGTGAATATCGGACAACACAAGCAGTTCTACCTCGCGGCGGTTTTCATATTTCATAGCTTTAATTTTTTGAGGTTGAAAGGTCGACCGAACGATTGTTCGGGTGGAAAGAAGAAATGTCGATGTTGACGAATGCTTACCAAACCCTTTTGTTTGGAACACAAATAACGAGTACTTAAAAAGTCCGAAGAATAAGGGGCTTTAAAGTTTCTATTAATTCAGAGGTATAAAAACAACCACTTTAATTAACTAAGTATATCCAAATCGAAAACTGAATATTAAGCCTTAGCAATAGATTCGATTGCTTGTCTAATAATATCAAGGGATACAAGGTTATCGAAAGAGCATTTTCCTATTTCGGAAATTAAACTAATGTTAATTCCTTGGGTTGTATTCTTTTTGTCATTTAAGATGAATTCCAAAATCTGCTGAACTTCTTGCTTTGAAAATTGTGGCACCTGACCGAATATGCGCAATAATCTTTTTTCTATGATCTCGGTGCTTTCGTCACTGAGTATGCCCAATTTCACGGCAATTCTATTCTCGAAAACCATTCCCCAAGCGACAGCATTTCCATGCGTAATCGGTTCTGATTTCGCAAGAAAGAACGATTCAATCGCATGTCCAACAGTGTGTCCGTAATTCAACTTCTTCCGAACCGAGCGTTCATGCGGGTCCTCCTTTGTAATTTCAGATTTTATTTCATTGGAGCGTTTGACGAAGACAGCAATGTGCGAAGCTTCATTGGAATCTACATGTGACAAGGCTTCCCAATATTCAGCATCGGCAATAAGGGCATGTTTGAGCATTTCTGCGAATCCCGATTTCAATTCTTTTTCGGGAAGAGTATTCAAGAATCCGGTAAAAACAAGAACGCTTTTCGGCCAGCTAAATAGTCCAACGGCGTTTTTCACAGACATTAGATCTATTCCGCACTTTCCGCCCATAGCAGCATCTACCTGCGCCATAACAGTGGTTGGAATGTTAATGAAGTCTATTCCACGTTTGAAAGTAGAGGCCACGAATCCGCCGATGTCAGAAATAACGCCACCACCGACATTAAGAAGAAGCGACTGTCTGTCTGCATTGTGATGAAGCAACTCTTCGTAGAGTTGTCCAACAATTTCGAGCGATTTACTTTCTTCCCCTTCCGGAATTTCAATGATAGGAACATTGTTCAGCGCTGGTATTGTTTCAAGCAGAAACCTCACGCAGTGCTCATTCGTATTGGTGTCGCACAAAATAAAAGTAGCTGAATGTGATGCCACTTCTTGTGTAAGAATAGATTGTATTTCGTCGAAGGAATGAATGGTTTTAACGTTCATGGGAGTGTGAATTTAATACTTATTCTTCAGTGCTGTTCTTCAGCTGCATAAAAATGTTATACGCACCTTTCACCACAATCTTCGTGTCTTTCAATGCATCTGCCGAAAGAAGTTCTGCTTGTGTGTTATTGGTATACCCTAGGTTTACTGAAGTCATTTCAAACAACCCGTTTCCCTTATCTATAAAAACATAATTCTGCTTTTCAAATTGAATAATAGCTTCTTTCGGAACAATCCATCCTATTGAATTAGGTGTGGTAATATCTGCATTCCAAACAGATCCTGGAATAGCTGATTGTCCGGTTAACGAACAGATCACTTCAATCTTACCATTGCCATCTACCGTAGGTTGAATGAATTGAATGGTGGAAGAAATAGTTTTTGAGGCGTTCATTAGATCGGTAAGAAGCACAGGTTGTCCAACACTTAAATAGGGAAGGTCTTTTTCGAAGATGATAATTTTCGCAATTGGATTTTCAGTCCCCACATAGCTCATCCAAACGGCATCTGCAGCAATGTAGCTTCCAACAGAGGCGTTCAATGCTGATACAACTCCGTTGTTTTTCGCAATCACGCTAACCTTCGAAGAGATGCTGTTCGGAGTTAGTTTATCTGCACGAATTCCAAGCAGATTTAATTTTTCTTTCAAGCTCATCATTCGAATAAGAGCCGATTGCTCTGCAGATTTTACTTCTTCGAAATTCTTATCGCTCGTGGCGTGTGAAGCTGCCAACTCTTCTTGTCTCTTCGCATTTTTTTGCAGCAATTCGAATTCATTTTTCGCCAACAAGTAATCTTGTTGAAGAACAATGTATTCAGGGTTTTCAATAACACCCAATACTTGTCCAACTTTAATTTGTTGTCCGGGAATGACGTTGCTCGAAACAACGTAGCCTCCAAATGGTGAGGTAACTTGAATGCGCTCATTCGCATTCACTTCAACCGTTGCTGTTCCTTGAATGGTTCGGTTAATGGGCAATTGCTGCGGTGTTTCAGATGCCACAGTTATTTGTGCCAACTGATCGGCTGAAAGTTGAACCTGCGTTTGCACAGCGGTTTCTTTCTTTTGTTCTTCAGGTGCGCTGCTGCACGCGGCGAATAGGAGAATAAGGGGAAGTATGTATTTCATAATTTTAATTTTCTTTAATGAATTCAATTTCGATGACTGTGTTGTTTTTAAGTTGAAGGGCAGACCAATAGCTCAGTTGCATCTGCATCAAATTTTGAAGGTTCCAAGACCATTCCATGAAGTTCACGTTTCCCGTTTCGAATTGCTTGGTTAATTGTGTTGAAATTGTTTGTGCTTGTTCCGATCCATTCGACCATTTTTGAAGTCCTTGAATTTGCTCATTCACCTGTTTAAGCTGCTCATAAAGCGTGTTCAATCTTACATTGAATTGTTGAATGAGCAAATTGGTTTTAAGCTGTTGAATGTCGAAGTCCATGCGATTCGCAGCTAAATAAGCATTTTGTTTTTTTCTGTCGGTTGGAAGAACAATGGCCGCGCCCACCGATGTAAATCTGCTGGAAGGACCATAGTAATCATCGGTTCCTGTTATGTTTTGGTAGCCAATGATTGACATGTTGTTCAATGAAAATTCCAAGGTTGGCTTTTTCATCTGTTGCAAAATTGCGGCTTCGGATTGAACGAATTCTTGCTCCAACTTTGCGATTCTAATTTCGGAGTTTAGAAGTTCTTCATTTCTATTTGCTGAATAAGGAAACTCGTATTGATCTTCTTGAATAGTCAAGGTTCCAGTCCATCCAACCAATTGTTGAAGAGTATAGGTTTCTTGATTTTTTTCAAGTTGAAGTTGAAAGATTTGTTGCTCCAATTGAACCCTTTGTTGCTCCACAAGCAAAGAGGCATAGGTGGTTTCATCTCCTAGTTCAATTCTTTTTTTCGTTAGTATTTCTACCTGCCTAACGCGAGAGATGTTTTCCTTTAGGAGTGAAATTTTTCTTGACAAAATAGCGAGCGTGTAATACGATTGTTTGATAGATCGAACGACTTCTTTTCTTGTTAGAAGAATTTTCTCTTCGGCTTTTTTTACCGTGAGTTGTTGCTGGTTGTTCAACGCAGCAGAGTATCCAGGTAAATGAAACGCTTCTGAAATAGAGATCCGATGATCCATTGCAGCACTGTTTACATTGCCGTATTCATTGTTTACAGAAAGTGGAGACCAATTGCGATAGACGCTTGCTTTTTTGCTTTCCGACTCAAAGGTCAATTTAGCAGCTTGAATCGAAATATTGTTTTTCTCTGCTGATGCAATCAAGTCCTCAACACTTACTTTTTGTTGAGCTTGTACAGACGAAATAGATAGCAGTGCTAGAATGATAGCTACTGGAATTGCGATTCGTTTGCGCGACGCTTTGTTTCGTTGCCATACATATAGAATTGGAAGGACATAGAGTGTTAGTATTGTTGCTGAAATCAATCCTCCAATGACAACAAGTGCAAGCGGACGTTGCACTTCAGCGCCAGCACCTTGTGACACCGCCATAGGTATGAAGCCAAGAGAAGGTGCAAGCGCTGTCATCAATACAGAACGCAAACGAATTTTTGTTCCTTGAGCTGCAATTCTTTTGTAGTCCGTCCAGCCTTCATTTTCTAAACGTTTGAATTCTGCAATCATTAGAATACCTTCCAATACGGCAACTCCGAACAATGCAATGAATCCAACACCTGCTGAAATACTGAAGTTGGTTCCTGTGACGAACAACGTAAATATTCCGCCAATGGCGGAAAGAGGAATGGCTGTGTAAACAAGCAAGCTGTCTTTAATGCTGCCCAATGCAAAATACAAGAGCAAGAAAATCATGGATAACGCAATTGGAACAACAATGGAAAGTCTTGCCTTCGCGGCATTCAAGTTTTCAAATGTTCCACCATAATTAATGCTGTATCCATCTGGAAAACGAATGTCTTTCTCTTCTTTGTTTTTCAAATCCTGAACAACAGATTGAACATCTCTTCCGCGCACATTGAATCCGATGATGATTCTTCTGCGCGTGTTTTCACGCTGCACTTGATTCACGCCATTGGTTTCTTCAATGGTTGCAATTGCAGAAAGTGGAATGGCCACATTGTTTCTATTCGTTACAATCATTTGTAAAACGTCTTCTGTATTGTTTCTGAAATTTTCATCTGAACGAATAACGATGTCGAATCTCTTTTCGCCTTCGTAAACAGATCCTGCTGTTTTTCCTGCAAAGGATGTTTCAATCCATGCGTTGGCTTCTTCCACTGTAATTCCGTATTTAGCAAGTTGGTCGCGTCTTAACTTCACAATCATCTGTGGCATTCCGGTCACGGATTCAACATAAATGTCTTTCACACCTTCGATTCCTTCTGCTATTTTCGATAGCTTTTCGGCATATTGAGCAAGCGTGTCTAAATCTTCACCATATATTTTACAGACCACGTCTTGCCTTGCTCCGGTCATTAATTCATTGAAGCGCATTTGCACAGGATATTGAAATCCGAGGGTAAGTCCAGGAATTTTCTTTCCTTCTTCTCCCATTTTTTCAGCTAGCTCATCAAATGTTTTCGCCGATGTCCATTCACTCTTTGGCTTTAAAATAATCATCATGTCGCTAGCTTCAAAAGGCATGGGATCCGTAGGAATTTCTCCGCTTCCAATCTTCGTTACAATCTTTTCAATCTCTGGAAATTTCTCAAGAAGCAAGTGGGTGGCTTTTTGTGAAGTTTCAATGCTGGTGTTCAAACTACTTCCGGTTAACACGCGTGTTTCCACAGCGAAATCACCTTCTTCCAATTTTGGAATGAATTCTCCACCGAGCAATGTTGAAGTGAATACGGCGCAGATGAATATGAAAATAGTAAGTAGAATAACCATTTTTGATCTTGTGAAAATTCGCTCCAATGAGTGCTGATAATTTCGTTCAATAAAAATCATCATGCGATCTGAAAACGAAACTTTCGTACTCTTCAATTGCTTGGGAAGAACCAAAGAGGCCATCATAGGAACATAGGTCAATGAAAGAATGAACGCACCAGTTATTGCGAAAATTAATGTTTGCGCCATAGGTTTAAACATTTTCCCTTCAATGCCCGATAAGGTTAACAAGGGCAAATACACAATCAAAATAATCAACTGTCCGAATACGGCAGAATTCAAAATTCGACTGGAAGCGCTTTTCACTTCTTCGTTCATTTCATTTTGCGAATAGGCCTGCTTTTCCTTCCATTTCTTTTGATGTGTAAGTTGATGCATGACGGCTTCAATAATAATGACGGTGCCGTCTACAATCATTCCGAAGTCAATGGCACCAAGACTCATAAGGTTTCCGCTAACGCCAAATAAATTCATCATCCCCACTGCAAACAACATGGCCAGCGGAATTACCGAAGCAACTAACAAACCTGCACGAAACTGTCCAAGGAATAACACCAAAACGAATATGACAATGAGTGCCCCTTCAATTAAATTTGTTTCAACAGTAGTTATGGCGTTGTTCACCATTTTTGTTCGATCTAAAAACGGTTCAACAACAATTCCTTCAGGAAGTGTTTTTTTTATTTGTTCCATTCGGGCTTTTACATCTTCAATCACAATAGAAGAATTCGCACCTTTCAACATCATAACTATAGCACCCACTGTTTCTCCTTCATCATTGTAACACATGGCACCAAAGCGATTGGCTTTCCCTTCTTTAACTGTTGCCACATCGAGCAAGTAAATGGGAGTCTCACTCTGATAACCCACAACAATCCATTCCAAATCGTTCATGGATTGCGTTAGTCCTTCTGTTCGTATGAACAAGGCTTGTGGACCTTTTTCAATGTATGAACCTCCTGTGTTGCTGTTGTTTTGTTCTACCGCTTTTACAATATTGTCGAGCGTAATTCCGCGCGCAGCAATCCATTGCGGTTGAACAGCAATTTCATATTGCTTTAAATTTCCTCCGAAGCTTGAAACGTCAGCTACGCCTGGAGTTCCGAGTAACTGCTTTCGAATGTACCAGTCTTGAATGGTGCGCAATTCACTGAGCGAATATTTGTTTTCAAAGCCCGGAGCGGGACGAACTGTGTATTGATAAATTTCTCCAAGACCTGTGGTAACAGGTGCCATTTCAGGTTTACCAATACCCGCGGGTATACTTCCTTGAACCTGTTGAAGTCGCTCTGCTATTTGCTGACGTGCCCAATACACATCTGTTTCCTCATCGAATACAATCGTAATAAGCGATAGTCCGAAACGCGAGAATGAACGCAATTCTTTCCTTCCGGGAATGTTACTAATGGCTTGTTCAATGGGAACAGTAATGACACGCTCAATATCGGTGGCCCCTAATGCAGGACTTACTGTTATAATTTGTACTTGGTTGTCGGTTATATCTGGAACGGCATCTATGGGAAGTTGCGTTACTTCATAGACTCCCCAGCCAATAAGGGCTAGCGTGAGAATTCCTATGATAAGTTTGTTTCCAACCGAGAATTGAATAATTCTTGAGAGCATAATAAATAATTTGAATAATGAATTTGCTTCTTCACGAGAAGCCTAGAAAAAGAAGGCTGCACAAGGCTTGTGCAATCAACAGATTTTACTGTGGAGGTTGGAACACTGAAATAACGGTGTTCGCTTCATTTCCAATAGAAGATGGAAATACGAAGGATTGAGCTTCGATGAATTCAACCGGTTCGGGTTGCTTGTTTTTTACATCGAGCGCCAGTAGAATCGAAAATGCGTGCATGTGCGATTTGAATGGAAGGTTTCCGTGTTCGCTATCGCTTGAATCGGTTTGAGAATAATGCTCGTTTAGAAACGTAAGGATTGACATTTCGTGCTTCTCTTTTTCATGCTCCTCGAAATGCTCGATGAGCAAAGGAATGCGACAGATTTCTGTAAGTAATCCACCAGCAAACAAGCTCAAGCTTGAGAGTTGGATGATTAATACTAGAAGCAGTCCTTTAAGCATGTGGCGAATTTACAACCCATTCGAAAGAATCAGGCCAGGATGGTAAAAATTAATATATGTCAGTATTCAAAATCAAGAAGTTAAGGCAACTTAAAGAGACTATATCCGTCTTTCAAGTACCTAACTTATATTATCATGAACTTAACTATCGCTTTGCAAGAGATCTGGGCTAAACAGCCCCATCTCATTCTAATCGCAGGATTTATTATCCTTGTCGGATTTGTTTCTAAAATGAAACTATTTGCTAAGGCCAATCAACCCATCGCAGCTGCCTTTGTTCCAGGTTGGGACTTAATAATTATCATGAGAATCATTGGAAGACCAGACAAGCATGCGTGGTATTTCGCCATTCCTGTCTTGAATATTTTCTTTGGATTCAAAGTGCTGGTTCAATTGGCACAATCGTTCGGAAAGCGCTCAAATACAGACGCACTTTTGGTTTGCTTGTTCAACGTTTTTTATATGTTGAATTTAGCTCTTGCCTACGACGAAGAATATGTCGGTCCTGTTTATCAGGATACCATTGAACCAGCTGTTCCTGTTGTGAAAGGAGTGGCCTAGTGAATAAAAGAGTCCAATGAAATTTTCACTTCTTGTGGAAGGGTAACCTTCAACAGTGGCTCTTGCTCCATAGCACGCTCAATAGCGAATACCGCCTCTTTGTTGCGCGCCCAACTTCTGCGTGCTATCCCATTATTCACGTCCCAATGCAACATGCTGCGTAACTTCTTATCGCACGCTTCACTGCCGTCGAGGAACATTCCGAATCCGCCGTTTATTACTTCGCCCCAACCAACTCCGCCGCCGTTGTGTATGCTCACCCATGTCGCTCCGCGGAAGGCGTCGCCCACAAAGTTCTGCACCGCCATATCTGCTGTGAATCGAGATCCGTCGTATATGTTGCTTGTTTCGCGATAAGGCGAATCGGTTCCACTTACATCGTGATGATCTCTTCCGAGAACCACCGGTCCAATCTTTCCTTCACCAATAGCCTTATTGAAAGCAGCAGCTATTTCCATACGTCCTTGCGCATCTGCGTATAAAATTCTTGCTTGAGAGCCTACCACTAGCTTGTTGCTCTTCGCCTCGCGAATCCATTGAATGTTGTCGGCTAATTGTTGTTGAATTTCCAGCGGTGCCGTTTCTTTCAACTTCAACATAACTTCTAACGCTATGTTATCCGTAGCGTCTAAGTCTTGCGCTTTTCCACTGGCACATACCCATCTGAATGGCCCGAATCCGTAGTCGAAGCAAAGGGGACCTAAAATATCTTGAACATAAGATGGGTATTTAAACTCGCGCTCAAGTGTGGGCACATCGGCCATCACATTGGCCCCTGCACGCGAAGCTTCCAACAAAAATGCATTTCCGTAATCGAAGAAGTACATGCCGTTCTCGCTGTGCTTTTGCACTGCAGCGGCATGACGAATCAGAGATTCCTCAACTTTTTCTTTGAATGAATTTGGGTTCTCTGCCATGAGCGCATTGCTCTCTTCGTAAGATAATCCAACCGGATAATATCCACCCGCCCATGGGTTATGTAACGAAGTTTGGTCACTTCCCAAATCAATGTGAATGCCTCGCTCAGCGAAAACTTCCCACACTTCAACAATGTTTCCAATAAACGCGAAGCTGTGTGCTTTTCCTATTTTAAGTTCTTCTTGAACACGCGTGCAAAGTGTATCAATGTTATCAATAAGCTCATCTACCCATCCTTGCTCGAAACGTTTCGTAGCTGCTTTCGGATTCACCTCTGCTGTGATGGATACACATCCTGCAATGTTACCGGCTTTGGGCTGTGCGCCGCTCATACCGCCTAATCCAGCAGTAACGAACAACAATCCTTCAGCTGCGCGATCATAGACAGTTTTATCTCCGCGCTTAGTGCGAAGCATGCGCGCTGCGTTCATGACAGTAATAGTAGTTCCATGAACGATTCCTTGCGGACCTATGTACATGTACGAACCCGCCGTCATTTGCCCATATTGAGTAACGCCCAACGCATTGAATTTTTCCCAATCGTCTGGCTTGCTGTAATTCGGAATCATCATGCCGTTCGTCACCACAACACGCGGCGCAGAAGGGCTAGAAGGGAAGAGTCCCATCGGATGACCGCTGTACATCACGAGCGTTTGCTCTTCCGTCATCTCACTCAAATACTTCATCACCAAACGGTATTGCGCCCAGTTTTGAAAGACAGCACCGTTTCCTCCATAGGTAATCAATTCATACGGATGCTGTGCCACGCGTGGATCTAAGTTGTTTTGAATCATAAGCATGATGGAAGCCGCTTGCTGACACTTTGCAGGGTATTCAGAAATTGGACGAGCATACATGTCGTAAGTCGGACGATAACGGTGCATGTAAATTCGTCCGTATGCCTTTAATTCCTCCGCAAATTCTTTGGCCAATGCTTCATGGAATTCTGCAGAGAAATAACGCAACGCATTGCGCAACGCGAGACCTTTTTCCTCGTTCGAAAGAATTTCTTTTCGCTTCGGAGCACGATTGATGTTTGAATCCATGGAAGGAATTTCCGGCAAGTAACTTGGGATTCCTTCTTGTATTTGAGTGTGAAATGTTGACATAAGTGAGTGTGCTAGAATTGCGCTGCAAGCGATAAATTTAATCCGTTCATGCGTTTGTCGTTGAAGTTTTGATAGGCGAATGTGTAGCGGTTTGAAGTAATGTTTCTCCATTCAGCGCGGAACATCAAGTGCTCGTCAAGTAAATAATTTATGTTGAAACTGTATCCCCAAAGATCATTGTTTACTCCAGTTACAACCAAGTTATTGGGGTCATTCAACAATTCTCCTCGACCAACAAGTGAAAGCTTTTCATTGGCCTGATAAGCCAATCCTATAAAGCCGGTTGCCCAATGTTTATTCAATCCTTTGTTTTCTGTTTCTTGCATCCCGTAATCTGCCTGACACTGAACCATCCACTTGTCCTTTAGTTGAACTTGCGCAAAAAAGTTCTGATAGAATCTTGTTTGCGAACTGTCTAGTATGGCCACCTCACCGAAATAGGTAGAGTGGTTAAGTGTAATTTTCGAATTGGGTTTGAATTGAAGTTGCGAACCAAAGTCAGGACGGGATTGTTGCGAACGGAGTGTCATCGTTTGCCATCCGTTGAGCGCAAGAACAGACCCAAACCATTTATTGTTTTTAGATGTGTATTGAAGGGCTATTCCGCTTTCGTAGTAAGGAGAGTTTTCCGCAGCTAAACTCCTGCTTAACGATAAATTCGAAAATCCAATAGCGGTTTCAAGTCCGATGTGCGATGGAATTACACCCGCCTGCAACCAAAGATTTTCTTTATTACTCAATTTGTACGAAATGTTTCCAACGTAAAGTGCACCAAACCCAATGGGCTCAGAGGAAGTGACCTTGTTAGCGTATGTTCCTTCTACGAGGGAGAGCTGAGTTTTTACTCTGTTTGAACTATACTTAAAGTCTAGAACTGCTGTATTGAGAGCTACGTGGTTGGTTGAAGTGTGACTGTATAAAAAATCCGGACGCTGATGGTCTTTCCAGTTGTGTTGATCTTGGGAGAAGTAGATTTCAGTATACCCTGAAAAATGAATGCTGTCTTTGTTAATTTGAGAAAAAACGAATTTAGGAAAGAGCAGTACTAGTGTAAAAAGCAGGCGCATACAATGGTTTTTACAAAGATGCGAAGTTATTTAATGAATTTACCCGTCTTTTTATCGAATCCAAAAGGGCAATGCTTGCAGCCGCTCTGACAACAATGTCCTCTTTTTAAGTGATATTCCTCTGTGAAAATAAAAAAACCTTCTTCACTTAAATAGTAGTCTTCTACCTGTACTTTTGAATTCTCTTCTTCTCTCATATGGCAAAAATGCAATTTACTGACTTGAACAAAAAAATAAATTTTCAACTTCCTATTTACGATAGTTTGAATCTCGACGAAAACGGAAAGATAGTCGTTAAACGATTCGATCGGTTACATCCAACAATTAATGGAAACAAATGGTTTAAGTTAATGTTCAATTTGGAAGAAATGAATAGGCGTGGGGCCAAAAAGTTCGTCACTTTTGGGGGTGCTTATAGCAATCATATTCATGCAACGGCTGCTGTTGCCAAGGAATTGGGAATACATGCTGTAGGCATCATTCGCGGGGAAGAACCGAAGGATTATAGTCCAACCTTGTTGTTTGCAGAGGAATGTGGAATGGAATTGTGTTTTATTTCCAGAGCCGATTATGAGGAAAGGAATAGCGAGGAAATGAAGGCGTGGGTGTATGAAAAATGGGAGTCGGCTTTTTTAGTTCCTGAAGGAGGTTCGAATTATTTGGGTATGAACGGCGCCATGCAAATGGTCAGCGAAGAAGATTTTGAATTTGATCACTGGCTTGTTGCAGCCGGAACAGGCACAACCGCTGCTGGACTTTTGGTGCAATCGAAACCTCATCAGAAAGTATGGATATACAGCGCATTGAAAGGCGAAAACTACATGCGAAATGAGATTAGAAACAAGCTGATTTACTTTTTTCATGATGAAGCCGCAGCCGATGAAGTGTTAGAACGCGCAGTAGTTTTCAGTGAAGATGAATTTGGAGGATATGGAAAATTCAATGATCGATTGATTGAATTCGTTCAAGAGATTAACAGAACACATCAACTTCCTCTCGACGTTGTTTATACCGGAAAACTCATGCATGCGTTTTTGGTCGGAAATAAAAAACCGAACGAAGGTTCGGTTTTAATGTTTCACACTGGTGGATTGCAGGGCAATCCGAAAACTATATTCGACTGATCTTTAACATGTTTGTAGTTCCTTGCTCTGCAATAGGCATAGAGGCTACATTCACCAAGAAATCTCCTTCTTGAACATATCCGTTTTTCTTCAAAATGTAACGAATGTCTGCAATCGTTTGGTCTGTGCTTACCATCTTGTCGTAGTAGAATGCCTTCACTCCCCAAACCAAATTCAACTGCGTTAGAATACGCTTATTTCCTGTGAAAACGAAGACATGTGCCTTCGGTCTAGAACTTGAAATTTTATATCCGGTGTATCCTGAAAACGACATGGTTGCAATGCTGGTTGCTCCTATGCGTTTTGCAACACGGCAAGCACTGAAGCAAATGCTATCTGTGATGAATCGCGTTTCATCCATTTCATACGGAGCCTCTTCGAGGTAATACAATCCCGGGAATTTTTCAGCTTCGTTAATAATATTGTGCATCATTGTTATAGCTGCAATCGGATAAGCACCAACGCTGGTTTCTCCGCTTAGCATAACTGCATCTGCGCCGTCTAACACCGCATTGGCAACGTCTGTAACTTCTGCTCGTGTTGGAGTCATGCTTGTGATCATGCTTTCCATCATTTGCGTAGCAACAATAACAGGCTTTGCAGCTTCTACGCATTTCTTTACGATCATTTTCTGGGCGAGTGGGACTTGCTCAATTGGAATTTCAACTCCTAGGTCACCACGAGCCACCATTACCGCATCGGTTTCGCGAATAATGTCGTCGATCACTTCAAGGGCTTCAGGTTTTTCAATTTTCGCCACCACTTTCGCGTGCTTGCCGTTTTCGGCAATGATGCCTTTAAGCACGCGAACGTCTTCCGCTGTGCGAACGAACGAAAGTCCGATCCAGTCTATGTTCATCGAAAGCGCAAATTCCAAATCATTCAAGTCTTTTTTCGACAAGGAGGGAAGCGAAACTTTGGTTTCGGGAAGATTCAAACCTTTTTTCGATGAAAGAATTCCACCTTGAACTACTTCACACAATACTTCTTTTTTTCCGTCGGTGGAAAGTATGCGAATCGCAATTTTTCCATCGTCTAACAATACGCGTTCTCCAGGTTTTACGTCTGAAGGAAATTCTTTGTAATTGGTGTAGATGTGCGAGGCTGTTCCAATTTGCTCTTCAGTAGTAATGATGATTTGCTTTCCAGCTTCCAACATAACACCGTTGTCTTGCATAACACCCACACGCAACTTAGGTCCTTGTAAATCGGCTAGCAATGCGGTGTTTGTTCCCAATTCTTTGTCGATCTCACGAACGAATGCAACAACGCTCGAATGATCGTCGTGTGTGCCGTGAGAAAAATTCAACCGCACAACATTCAGGCCCGCCTGAATCATTCCTTTCAGAACTTCTTTGTTTGCTGATACTGGACCGATGGTCGCTACTATTTTCGTTTTTTTCATAATCAATCGAAGAACAAATGACTCACATGTTTCAGACTATCTTGTGTTAGATGAAACACCGCGAGCACATTGTTTATTTTTCTAATTTGTTTAACCAATTCTTCTATGTCTTCTCTGCCCTCTACTTTGAGCAGGTATTCAAGTTGCGCATACTCAGGAATAAGAACTCCTTGAAGCGAACGATTCGAGATTAGGTGAATAGTGTAATGATTTTCTTCGGAAACGTATTTGAACAACTCATGTTCAGAGTTCTGTTCTTTTATTTCAAGTTTGTATGGCTTTTTACGCTCTAAACTCCATTTCATTTCACGATTTAAAAACCAAGCCATACGAAAATCTTTCTCTCTCGAGTTAATTCCGATTAACTCGAAATTCAAATACTCTTCGTTCGAAAATGTTATGCTTCTAGCGCTCATCTTAGTTAGTGTATTTTTTACACGAACTACGCAAAGGTAGTTATTTCCATGTCAGTTGGGCAGAATTTTCATTCACAATTAATTCTGCATGACGTCCCATATAAAATGCCCTGTTGTCGTTTAAATGTCCGGCTGGAAACCCAAATGCAACAGGAGATTTAGATTTAATTCCCATTTCACGAATCATCTGTTCTACGGATTTTCCCCAGGGATTATTGCTCGAGAATCCGAATTCTTCCGTGTTGTCGCGCATTTGTGTAAATCCTCCGAGAATTAAGCCAGATATATTCCTGAACATTCCCGCGCGTTTCAATGCAGTTAGCATGCGATCTACATGGTAGAGCATTTCATCTACATCTTCCAAAAACAGAATTTTTCCTTCGGTATTCAATTGGGTAGGAGACCCGAGTTGGCTGTATATAACAGATAAATTTCCACCGACAATTTCTCCCTCACAATGTCCAATTTGAATTTGATTTTCATTCCAACTGAATGAAAAAGATTCTCCGAAAAGCGCGCATCTCAAATTCTCTAGCGCTTCCTGCGTTGCGTGTTCGAAGGAAATAGGCATGGTGGAATGAATGCAAGCAATATTTTTATTTGTGCAGGCATTCAACAATACCGTCACATCGGAGTAACCGCAAATCCATTTCGACTCGTTCAAGAAAGGAAGAATTTCGTCAATGGTATGAACTGTCCCATATCCACCTCGAGCCACCAACAAGGCTTTCACCTCGCTATCGTTCCAAAGTGAAAGGAAAGATTGCGTGCGTTCCTCAACATTTCCAGCCAACTGAAACTGTGGCGTGAAAACGTTTTCCGCCAATTTAATTTTCAATCCCCAGGATTCAATTACGCGCTTGGCGAATTGCCATTGCTCGCTTGTAATGAATCGTGCAGTGGCAATTATGCCAATCGTATCGCCTTGTTGTAAAAAAGCTGGTTGCATCGCTTTATCTTTGATGCGCTAAATTCGCAGTTTTCTGCGCAAAACACCACAAAAAAATGAAGTCACCTAAAAGACACCTTGTAACCTCTGCTCTCCCTTATGCGAATGGCCCTATTCACATTGGACACATTGCAGGAGCATACTTGCCTGCCGACATTTACGTGCGGTATTTAAGAGGGAAGGAAAAGGACGTGGCATTTATTTGTGGATCAGATGAACATGGCGCTGCTATTACGTTGCGTGCGAAGAAGGAAGGAAAGACTCCCCGCGAAATAGTAGATTTTTATCACAAACTCATGGGAGATGCATTCCGCGATTTCGGAATTTCATTCGATGAATATTACCGCACTTCTTCGCCGGAACACATTGAAATGAGTCAGCAGATTTTTCTCGAGTTGAAGGAAAAAGGTATTTTAGAAACCCATCGTTCAGAACAATACTTCGATGCTGAGGCACAACAGTTTTTAGCCGACCGTTACATCACAGGAACCTGTCCGAAATGCTCGAGTGAAAAAGCATACGGAGATCAATGCGAAAAATGCGGATCAACTTTAAGCCCAACAGAATTAATCAATCCCGTTTCAACGCTAAGCGGAAGCACGCCAATACTCAAAGAAACCACGCATTGGTATTTACCTATGCAACACCACAGTGAGTGGGTGCGTGACTACATTGAAAACGGAAAGCTAAATGGAGAGCAACACCACGATCCTTCGAAGTGGAAGTCTCATGTCGTTGGACAATGCTTAAGTTGGATCGACGGAGGTCTTCAAGCACGCGCCATGACTCGCGATTTAGATTGGGGCGTTCCAGTTCCTGGTGAAGAAGGAAAAGTGCTTTATGTTTGGTTAGATGCACCAATTGGATACATCACCAATACGAAAGTATGGGCCGAGAAAAACGGAAAGAATTGGGAAGACTATTGGAAGAACGATGAGACTGAATTGATTCATTTCATTGGGAAAGACAACATCGTTTTCCATTGCATTATATTTCCAATTATATTGAAATCGCACGGTGGGTTTAACCTTCCGGTGAATGTTCCCGCCAATGAGTTCATGAATTTGGAAGGAGATAAAATTTCAACTTCTAGAAACTGGGCCGTATGGTTGCATGAATATTTGGAAGACTTCCCTAATCGTCAAGATGAAATGCGTTACGTTTTGGCTTCAATTATGCCTGAACAAAAAGACAGTGAATTCACTTGGAACGACTTCAAAGACCGTGTGAACAATGAGCTTGCGGACATTGTTGGAAATTTTGTGAATCGTGTTTTTGTGTTAACGCACAAGTATTACGAAGGGAAAGTTTCGAACCCAACGTTCGATGCTTCTTCGCAATTTGAAGAAGCGCAAACTGCGTTCAAGACTATTGGTGAAAAGATTGAAGCTTATCGCTTCCGCGAAGCGCAGGCCTTGGCCATTCAACTTGCACGTATCGGAAACAAGTTGCTCACAGAGACTGAACCTTGGAAACTTCAAAAGACAGAACCCGAGAAAACAGAAGGCATCTTGAATGCCTGCATTCAGTTGGTTGCTGCGTTATCTGTTGCGTTGGAGCCATTCCTTCCTTACACCGCGAAAAAATTAAAAACAGGCTTGCAGTGGGAAGGAGTGAAGTGGGATGAGGTGAATGTTTCACAATTAATTCTAGCAGGACACACCATTGGTGAAATGCCAATTCTCTTTCAAAAAATAACGGACGAAGAAGTAGCCATTCAAGTTGCGAAATTGGAGGCATCGAAGGTTCAACCCGAGGTTGAAGTTGAAGTGATAAAGCCAAATGTTTCATTCGAAGATTTTCAGAATATGGATTTGCGTATTGCTGAAGTCATAGAGGCGCAGCGTGTTCCGAAGACGAAGAAATTATTGCAATTGAAATTGCGTATTGGTACCGAAGAGCGCACTGTTATTTCAGGTATTGCAGAATCATACGAGCCCGAGCAAGTAGTTGGAAAGCAAGTGTTGTACTTAGCGAATCTAGCGCCCAGAGAGATCAAAGGTGTAGAATCTTCAGGTATGATATTAATGGCTGAAAACAACAAGGGAGAGCTTTCGTTGCTCTCCCCTGAACGTCCCGTTGAATCGGGAAATACTGTTCGTTAAAATCAGTCTACATTATCGTGTAAGAACGGATTGTTTGTGCGCAATTCAATGCGTGTATTTCCATTCTCATCTGTTACTTCTCTAGAGATGGTGCGAGAAACAGTGTTTTCGCTTGAATGAGTTCCTTCATCCAAGGTTACTTTTCTTCTCAAGTAAGCAGGCTCGTTTTCCAACTCATTCAATCCGTTTGGAGACTTCATGCGCATTGTATACTCACGAATACGTCCTTCACGCTCTTTGTTGCGTGCCATCAGCTCTGTGCGTGGCGGGCGATTTTCAGTAACGACTTCCGTTTTGAAAGTCATTTGAGTTTCAGGAATTGCACGATCTGAAAGTGGACGAATACTTTCGAAGTTTGGAATCGCCGGTATTTCAGCGGTAGTGTTTTCTTGAAGTTTGAACGTGCTTAATTCTGGAATTTCATTTTCTTCCTGCAATTCCATTTTGGCAAGTTCCTCATTAGCCAATTCTGCCTTCTCGAATTCTTCAAAAGAAAATAATGCAACTTGCTTCAAGGGTTCTTCAACCGTTGGATTTACCTCGAAAGAGTTTTCAATTTCCAATTCTATTTCGTCTGCAAGAACCAATTTGAAAGGCTCTTCCGATACTTCAGCTGCAGGCATTTCTGCAAGCGGAGCAGTTTCAGCAACAACAGGGGCTTCTTCAACAACAGCAACTGGTGCTGTGATTTCTTCTTCTACAACAGGTGTTGTGTCTAAGGTGAAAACTGGATTTTCTTCGACTACTGGTGAGGGTTCAACAACGGCAACCGTTGGAGCATCGGCCAAAAGAAATACCGGAGTAGGTTCAGGAACTTCTTTTACTGCATTAAGCGGAAGGAGGGTTGCAATTTCTTTCGGAGCGAATCCGGTTGCAATCACATTCACACAAATGTCTTCTCCGAGTTGCTCGTCTTTTCCATAACCCCAGATAATATCGGCTTCTGGTCCTGCAAGTTCCTGTATGAAATCGGTGATCTCTCCAATTTCGTCCATCTTCAATTCGTTGTTGCCGTAAGTAATATTCAACAAGATGTGAGAAGCACCCGTGATATCGTCGTCGTTCAACAATGGAGATTCCATAGCCATCTGAACCGCGCGAATGGCTTGGTCTTCACCGTGAGCTCTTCCGCTACCCATAATAGCAACTCCGCTTCCACGCATAACCGTGATCACGTCGTTCATATCCACGTTTACAATTCCGGTAATGGTAATCAATTCAGCTATGCTCTTTGCTGCTGTGCAAAGCACGTCGTCTGCATGACTGAATGCGTTGCTTAACGAAAGGTTACCGTATAGTTCGCGCAACTTATCGTTGCGAATAATCAATAGCGTATCAACTGCTTTGCGCATTTCTTCAATACCTGCAGTTGCTTGAGCAGTTCTCTTTTTGTTTTCAAAAGCGAAAGGAACGGTAACAATACCTACTGTAAGAATTCCCATTTCCTTTGCAACTTGTGCAATCACAGGAGCAGCTCCTGTTCCTGTTCCACCGCCCATTCCGGCAGTAACGAAAACCATTTGTAAGTCTGAATGGAACAACGCGCGAATTTCTTCGATAGATTCCATTGCAGCGTCACGTCCTAGCTCTGGACGAGCACCCGCTCCGCGACCTTTCGTTAGTGTGTGGCCCAGTTGCATTTTATTTAGAATTGGACTGTTATCCAACGATTGCGCGTCGGTGTTACACACTACGAAGTCTACGCCGTTAATTCCTTTGTTGAACATGTAGTTAACGGCGTTGGAGCCGCCACCACCCACACCCACCACTTTGATAATGGCGTTTTCTTCGTGTTTTGGAAGGTTGAAATTGAGCAAATCTGACATCTTAAAATAACTTTTTGAGGTAGGTAAATCAGTAAACATTTTGGTTCTTCGAAGTAAGCACAGAATTGCTCCAGGTTAAAACGCAGTTTTCAAAATAGTGAACTACTAAATGTTAGTAAAGCGCTATTGTGGAAATGAAGAAATATAATAAGGAAGAAAAAATCTGACGTTGTACATTTGCCCACATGTCCCCACAAGATATTCAAGATAAGGTTAAGGAAATTTTCACGGCCTACTTAGAGAAGCATTTGCATCGAAAGACCCCTGAGCGGTATGCTATACTTGCAGAGATTTATACGATAGAAGACCATTTCGATATTGAGGCACTTTATGTTCGAATGAAGAACAAGAAATATCGCGTTTCTCGAGCAACGTTGTACAACACCATTGAACTGTTATTGAATTGCGCATTGGTAAGGAAAAATCAGTTCGGACAAAACATAGCTCATTTCGAAAAGGCCTACCAGAATCAACAGCACGACCATATAATTTTGACAGATACAGGAGAGGTTTTCGAATTCTGTGACCCACGAATTCAGAATATTAAGTCTACGTTGGAAGAGATTTTCGATATTGAAATTTCCATGCACAGTCTTAATTTTTATGGAAAAAGAAAAAGGAAATAGTTTCCTATTTCCTTTCCCCTCTTAAAAGTTAACTTCTATTTTTATTTTGCAGAAAGCAATGCCGTAGGCTCTTGGTAGTAGCGATCAGCTTTTTGAGCGCCATCGAAATTCCAACGCTGCCATGAACCAACTCTTTGTCCGCTAGCATACAAGCCTTGAGATTCTTTAATGCCATTTGCGAAGAAATATACGAACTCACCTTCGGCTAGTGTTAAGGCCTCATCAAGATAAGTACCTGTCATCATGAGCTCACCGGTTTGAAAGTTTACTTTCACTTCGAAAAGAGACTCATTCACTTTTGTAATTGTACGTATATATTTAGCAGTTGCTTTAGATTTAGTAATATTCAGTTGCGCATCTAACAATTGAGTTGTTGATTGAGCGAAAGCGCTTGTGGTTAGAACGAGTAGCGCGATAAGGGTGAATAATTTAGTTTTCATGTCGGTGTTTGTTATGTAGGGGTATACCTACCTTCGCATGGAAAGGTTACATTTTTTAAAAATATTTTTTAGAAACACACGATAATGGATTATTTGTTTGAGAAGAAGTGGCAGGAAACATTAGAATTAGCTTCGAAAAATTTTGGTGAAACCCTTGATTACTCGGCCATTCTAATGTTAATAGGATTGCAGGAACTAGGAATATTCGATTTGAAATTCAAGAAAGATCAAAAGCTGGAACTCATGCACGTGGCTGTATGCACGTTATTAGAACCTTACGGTTACTATGAGTTTGAAGGAAGAGATGTAGACGGATGGCCACATTTTGTTAAAAAAGAAAATCTCCCGGTTTTGAGTCCGGGAGATCAGGAAGTTCTATTAAAAAAGGCAATGATGAAATACTTCGGCAACGAAGCGTAGATTAAATCTCTACAGTTACCTCTGTTGTTTCTTGTTCTTCAATTTTTATAATACCAACACCATACAACGCACCTTTGTAGGCCTCAATGTCTAAAACGGCGAACCCAGCTTGACCAAGTTTGTAGTTTTCGGAATAGTCCATGGTAATTGTTCCGGTGGCATCTGTTGTTAATGTTGTATCCAATGCGATGGCATTTGCTGGAGGAGGGCTTTGTGATGGAGAACCATACAAGCGAACTGTAGCGCCTTGAACGGGGTCGCCATTCGCGTCTACAACATGCACCACAGCCACGGTTGGCTCTTCTTTAACACATGAGGTTAAAGTCATAGTTGTTGCAACTAAAAATAAAATTCCTAAAACAAATTGAAAAGTTCGGGTAGCCTTCATAAACGTTTGCTTAATTTTGTGGCCGATAAATCGGTTAAGTATCACAAATTAAAGAAAAAAAAATGAATTCACGTCTATCTTTTTGGGGTTTTGCAATTTTTTCTTTCCTTTTGTTCTTGAATGCAACTGGATGTAAATCGCAAGAACCAGCTAACAATGGTGCTTCTACATTAACCGTAGGAGAGCCTGTACCTATTGAAAACAAAGAAAATCAAACAAATAACAACATGCAAACAGATCACACCAACACGAGAATTAAGGTTACCACTTCATTAGGAGATATGGTTATTCGTCTTTACGATGAAACACCGCAGCACAGAGATAATTTCATAAAGTTGGTTGAATCAGGATTTTACAACGATTTGTTGTTTCATCGCTGCATTCGTGGGTTCATGGCCCAAGGAGGAGATCCTAATAGCCGCGGGGCAGCTGCAGGAACACAATTAGGAATGGGTGGACCAGGTTATACGGTGCCAGCTGAATTCAATTCGAATTTCATTCACAAAAAAGGAGCACTTGCTGCAGCTCGTCAAGGCGATTTTGCGAATCCAACGAAAGCATCTAGTGGAAGTCAGTTCTACATTGCTCAAGGACAGCCGATGACAGATGCTCAAATTAATCAGGTTGAACAATACGTGAAGCAGAAGAATGCAAATTTCGCATACACTCCTGAGCAACGCGAATTGTACAAGACCGTTGGAGGCACGGCGCAATTAGATATGGATTACACCGTGTTTGGTGAAGTGATAGAGGGGTTAGATGTATTAGACAAAATTCTTTCTATGCCAACAGAAGCTGGTGACAGACCGGTTCAAGACATTAGCATGAAAATGGAGGTGATTAAGTGAGTTTGGTTGAACAAATAGAGCAATTGAAACTTGAAGTTGCTTCCACGCAACTCAATTCAGCCGATGAGGTGGAAGCCTTTCGTGTGAAATATTTGGGAAGGAAAGGAATCTTGAACGATTTGTTCGAAGCGTTCAAGGCCATTCCCAACGAAGAAAAAAAGGCAGTGGGAGCTGTCATGAACGGATTGAAAACTTCCGTTCAAGAAAAAATAGATGAAGGTTCTTTGCAATTCAAATCGAATAAAGGTGACGTTGAAGTTCCTGATTTCACTCGCCCCTATGGCGAATGGACTCACGGAAGCAGACACCCTTTGCAATTGGTGCGCGAAGAAATACTTTCCATTTTCGAACGTATGGGATTCAGTGTGGAAGACGGACCAGAGATTGAAGACGATTGGCATGTATTCTCTGGATTGAATTTCTCTCCTGAGCATCCGGCTCGCGATATGCAAGACACGTTTTTTGTGGAAGGACAACCAGATACAGTTCTTCGCACACACACGAGCAGTGTGCAAGTGCGAGTGATGGAAACGACTAAGCCTCCCATTCGCATTGTAATGCCTGGAAGAGTTTACAGAAATGAGGCAATCTCGAGTCGTGCGCATTGTCAATTCCATCAAATTGAAGGGTTGTACATAGACGAAGGTGTTTCTTTTGCCGACATGAAGCAAGTTCTTCAAATGTTTACGGAAGCGTTTTTCGGAAAAGCAAAGATTCGTTTGCGTCCTTCATACTTCCCATTTACAGAGCCAAGCGCTGAAATGGATGTGTATTGGGGATTAGAAACACCAGCCGATCACAGAATTACGAAAGGTACCGGATGGCTGGAAATTATGGGGTGCGGAATGGTAGACCCAAATGTTTTAGCCGCCTCTGGAATAGATCCTGAGAAGTATTCTGGATTCGCTTTTGGAATGGGCATCGAACGAATAGCCATGCTCAGATACGGCGTAGATGATTTGAGACACTTCTTCGAAAACGATATGCGCTTCTTGAACCAATTCAAGAAAACCATATAGTATTTTTTACAATAAGGTAGTGTACATTGTACACTTTTTAGAGGAAGTCTTTTTGAACAAGGCCTTCCTAACTATATTTGCAAGGAACAAAAAATTATGGCAACAGCGGCGAAGTCAACAAAAAATGCGTCAATCCCAACAGGAGAGCGCTTTACAAAGGCTACTTATTTGAAGTGGTATCGTGAAATGCTATTGATGCGCAAGTTCGAAGAGAAGTGCGGTCAGTTGTACATTCAGCAGAAATTCGGCGGTTTTTGCCACTTGTACATTGGACAAGAAGCCGTTCTTTCAGGAATGATGGAGGCGATTAAGCCAACCGATAAAGTGATAACAGCATACCGTGACCACGCTCATCCGTTGGTGATGGGTTCTGATCCGAACCGTGTAATGGCTGAATTGTACGGAAGGTCAACAGGCCTTTCAAAAGGAAAAGGAGGCTCCATGCACATGTTCGACAAAGAAAGAAATTTGTTTGGCGGACACGGAATTGTTGGAGCTCAGATTCCAATGGGTGCAGGTATTGCTTTCGCAGATAAATACAGAGGTGAAGACCACGTGACGGTTTGTTTCTTCGGAGACGGAGCTGCACGTCAAGGAGCATTATATGAGACTTTCAACATGGCCATGACATGGAAAATTCCTTGCATTTTCGTTATTGAAAACAATCAATATGCCATGGGAACTTCTGTTGAGCGGACCTCAAACGTAACCGATTTGAAAACCTTAGGCGCAAGTTTCGAAATGCCTTCAGAGTCTGTAGATGGAATGAATCCAGAAGCTGTTGCTGAAGCTTTCGATCGTGCAGTAGCAAGAGGAAGAGCAGGTGAAGGCCCAACGTTGTTAGACATTCAAACCTACCGCTACAAGGGTCACAGTATGAGCGATCCTCAGAAATACCGAAGCAAAGAAGAGGTTCAAGAGTATATTGATCAAGATCCTATTGAATTTGTTTTGAGAAAAATTCGCGATAACAAGTGGATGACCGAAACGGAGATAGAAGCAATGGAAGAAGAAATTAAGGCAGTGGTTCTCGCATCAGTGGAATTCGCTGAGAACTCGCCACTTCCAGAAAAGGAAGAAATTTATAAAGACGTATATTCTCACGACGATTACCCTTACGTAACCGACTAATAAAAAAATTATGGCTGAAATAGTTCGTATGCCCAAACTAAGTGACACCATGACGGATGGAACCGTTGCGGCTTGGCACAAGAAGGTGGGTGACAAAGTAAAAAGTGGCGAGTTGTTGGCGGAAATTGAAACCGACAAGGCCACCATGGAGTTTGAATCGTATGTAGATGGAACTCTACTTTACATAGGTGTGCAGAAAGGAGAAACTGTTGCAGTAGATGCTTTGCTTGCTGTGTTTGGAAAGGAAGGTGAAGACGTTTCGGCGATTGTTGCTGCTGAAGGCGCTGCTCCTGCAGCGAAGGAAGAAGCACCAGTTACTGCGGCTCCTGCACCAAAAGCACCAGTTGCTGAAGCGCCAAAGGCGGTAGTTGCTCAAGCACCAGTTGCTGCGGCACATTCGCCAGCTGCAGCTCCGATTCCGTTCAATGACGGACGTATGCGTGTGAGTCCATTAGCAAAGAAATTAGCAGAAGACAAAGGCTTACCGTTGCAATACATCCCTGGTTCAGGTGATGGCGGAAGAATTGTTAGAAGAGACATTGATGCCTTTATGGCGGGTGCTTCTATTCAATCGGCTTCTGCAGTTGAATCCTACACCGAAGAGAACGTTTCGCAAATGCGCAAGACCATTGCTCGTCGCTTAGCTGAAAGCAAATTCACCGCACCGCATTTCTATCTAACCATGGAAATTAATATGGGAAGAGCAGTTGAAGCGCGAGCGGCAATGAATGCAGCAACCGGATCTAAAGTGTCATTCAACGATATGGTTGTTAAGGCCACAGCATTGGCATTGAAACAACACCCTAAGGTGAACTCATCTTGGCAAGGAGATACCATTCGTTATAACCACCATGTTCATATGGGCATTGCGGTGGCTGTTGAAGAAGGTTTGTTGGTTCCTGTTGTGAGATTTGCTGATACAAAGACATTGGCTCAGATTAATCAAGAAGTGAAAACATTCGCAGAGAAAGCGAAGAGCAAAAAACTTCAACCCTCTGATTGGGAAGGAAACACCTTCACCATTTCAAACTTAGGTATGTTCGGAATAGAAGAATTCACAGCTATTGTGAATCCGCCAGACGCTTGTATTCTTGCTGTTGGTGCTATTCGCGAAGTTCCTGTTGTGAAGAACGGAATGGTTGTTCCTGGACACACCATGAAGCTAACTTTAAGTTGTGATCACCGTGTGGTAGATGGCGCATCTGGATCCGCTTTCCTTCAAACCTTGAAAGCAATGTTGGAAGAACCCGTTTTGATGTTCATCTAATATTAGATTTTTACAAAATGAAAAAGAGCACCGTGGTGCTCTTTTTTTATGCGAGTAAAGACAGATTTATTTCTTTACAAATCTTTTAGTGATAACGCTTCCGTCTACATTTAAACTTAACAAGTATGTTCCGGCTTGCAACGCATTCACATCAATACTCTGTTGTTGCGCACCCGGGAAGCGAGTAGCAGCTTCGGTTTGAACTTTCTTTCCAGTTAAATCATAAATTACATATTGAACCTTCGCAGATTCTTCCAATGAATAATTCGCTGTAATGTTTTCTGTTGTTGGATTTGGATAAAACGAAAAAGTGAAAGGTGCAATCTCTTGATCAGAAACACCAACACCCGCAGGGGTAACAACTTGAGAGGCGTTGTAAATATAATCTCCTGTTTTTGCAGCGTTGTTGTTAGCTGCATTACCGGCGAAATACATGGTTATTGGACCAACATCGGTTGCTGGGGCTGTCCAAGTAAATGTGAAAGAATGAGCATTAGCAGTTGCACCAGCGTTCATATTGTGGACAATATTTCTTCTCGAATTTCCTGAAACTGTTGCAGTTTTTATGGTTGTTCCGGCACCGGCAACAAGGTTTCCTGCATTTGCTCCAGAAGGAAGCAAAGCTTCAAGACCAACACCAAACAAAGACCTGCCTTGCTGAGTTACCGTTGCGGTAAGTGTGTAAGTTTGTCCGGGAGTGTATTCCCAATTTACTAAATCGGAAGATGTAAGTGCAACTGATCCTCCCATGGAGTTGTTCGTACTGCCCGTATGGCAACCCGTTTGGCTGCAGGTTTGCTCACCTGGAGAGCCTGTCGCCCCAGCCTTTCCATTATCGGATTCTATTCCAGCAAAGAATAACATTCCGGCTGTTGCCAGGGAAAAAGTGAGGTGGTAGAATTTTTTCATTTAGAATATTTATTCGGCTAAAATAGAAAAGGCTTCTGTCGAAGCCAATTCTCTTTTTCAATTTTATTGTTTTCCTATCCCCAAGAAGCAATCTTCTCGGCTTTGTATTCACCTGCTTCGAGTTTCTCACGAACTTTAGAAAAACACTCAATGGTGAATCGAACGTCTTCTAAGGTGTGCACCGTTGTTGGAATTAGGCGCAACATAATCACGTCTTTCGGAACAACCGGATAAACTACAATAGAGCAGAAGATACCGTAGGTTTCGCGAAGCTCAACGGTTACGTTGGTGGCTTCACCCAATGATCCTTTTAAAAATACTGGAGTCACAACGCTATTTGTATGTCCAATATCGAATCCGGCTTCTTTTAATCCGCTTTGCAAAGCACGTGCAACATTCCACAAATTGTCTTGTAGTTCTGGCATCGTGCGAATCATATCTAAACGCTTCAACGCCCCAATTACTATTGGCATTGGAAGTGCCTTCGCAAATGTTTGTGACCGCATGTTGTAACGTAAGAATTCAATGACATGCGCTTCAGACACAACGAAAGCGCCTATAGTGGCCATTGCTTTCGCGAATGTCCCGAAGTAAACATCAATCTGATCTTGCACTCCTTGGAAATCTCCAGCACCACGTCCGTCTTTTCCAATTGAACCGAATCCGTGCGCATCGTCAACGAATAAACGGAAAGGAATAACTTTTTTGAATTCAGCGATTTCTTTTATTTTTCCTTGGTCGCCCGCCATTCCGAAAACGCCTTCAGTCATAACCAAGATTCCGCCACCGGTCTGATCGGTTAAGCGCTTCGCTTGGTGTAACATTTTTTCGAAACTAGCCATGTCGTTGTGCTGGAAAACGAAACGCTTTCCTTGGTGCAAACGAACTCCATCTACCATGCACGCATGGCTTTCACTATCGTATACGATTACATCGTGTCTTCCTACAAGAGCCTCAATAGCCGACATACAACCTTGGTAACCGAAGTTCAACAAGAAGGCGTCTTCTTTGTGCATGAATTCAGCAAGTTCTTGCTCGAGTTGCTCGTGATATTTGGTTTGTCCAGACATCATTCGTGCACCCATTGGATAGGCCATTCCCCATTCCGCAGCTGCATCTGCGTCTGCCTTGCGGACATCTGGATGATTCGCTAAACCAAGGTAGTTATTCAAACTCCACGTCAATACCGGTTTCCCACGGAATGTCATGTGAGCGCCGATTTCACCTTCCAATTTAGGGAAAGTAAAATAGCCATGAGATTCTTTAGAGTGCTGACCAAGCGGTCCTCTGTTGTTCTTGATTTTTTCGAATATATCCACTGTCGTAAAATTTTAGAACTACAAAAATAATGAGGAATTCTGTTTTGTAACCTGTGAATTATCATATTGTGAACACACGAATGTGATTCTTTTGCCGTTACTTGAACGCAAAACCCTATTTTTGCGCTGGAAATGAAAAGATTTGGAATCCTCTTATTTGTATTAGCAACAGCAGTTTCAGGTTGTACAGAGTACAGCAAAGCCTTGAAAGAGACCGACCCTACAAAGAAAATGGCCAATGCCAAAAAGTATTACGAGGACGGTGAATGTTTCAAGGCTTTACCCATGTTGGAAGAGCTGATTGGCTTAACACGTGGCACTCAGCAGTCTGAAGAGGTCTATTATTATTTTGCCAAGACGCATTATTGTTTGAAGGACTATTATATGGGTAACTACTATTTTAAGTCCTATGCCAAATCTTTCTCGGCAAGTCCAAAGGCGGAAGAGTGTTCATTTATGGCGGCACTTTGCAGCTATAACCTATCGCCTTCCTACACGCTAGATCAGACCGATTCGAAGACCGCAGTAGATGAATTACAGTATTTTCTGGACCAATACCCGAATAGTGCTATGCGAGATTCGGCGAATCACATGATCCGGGATCTCAATTTCAAAATTGAAAAAAAGGATTTTGAAGTGGCGGAACTGTATGTTCAAACCATGAAGTACAAAGCCGCGACAAGCAGTTTGCAAGAATTTTTAAAGAAATATCCGCAATCGAAATTCAGAGAACAGGCGATGCTTTTGATCATCCAAAGCAAATATTTGTTGGCTGAGGGCAGCATTGACACAAAGAAATTGGAACGTTATAGGGAAACAATGGAATCTTATATTACATTTGTATCCGCTTTTCCAAAAAGTACCTTTCTAGATAGTGCAGAAGATTATTATCTAAAGAGTGAAAAAATGGTAACGAATTTAACGAAGAAATAGAATTATTATGAGCAACTATAAATCATCAACGGCAGCTAAAACAACCATTACGCGTAACACGAATGAATTGTACGAGAAAGTAGAAGGAAACTTGTTTGAAACAGTTGTTCTGTTGAACAAACGAACTTTTCAAATTGCTCGCGAAATGAAAGAAGAGTTGAGTCAAAAGCTTGAAGAATTCGGAAGCAACCAAGACAACTTGGAAGAAGTTTTCGAAAACCGCGAGCAAATTGAAATCTCTCGTCACTACGAAAGATTGCCAAAGGCACACAGTATTGCTATTCAAGAATTGGAAGAGGGTAAAATATTTTACCGCTACCCAGAGCAAGAAGAGAATTAATATTGAATTGAATTCTACAGAACCCCGAATTTTCGGGGTTTTTTTATTAGGTTTACCTCGTGTTGAAAGGAAAGAAAATAGTACTCGCCGTAACAGGTTCCATTAGTGCCTACAAGTCTTTGTTCTTGTTGCGACTTCTTGTGAAAGAAGGTGCCGAGGTTAAGGTTATTATGAGTAAATCGGCGCATGAATTCATTCAGCCCCTTTCGTTCAGCACCCTTTCGAAACACCCGGTTTGCTCAGATTTCACTGAGAGTAGTTTAAATGGAGTTTGGAACAATCATGTGGAAATGGCCCTGTGGGCAGATCTTATTCTTGTTGCTCCGTGCACAGCGAACACCCTTGCGAAGTACGCTGCAGGAATGTGCGATTCGTATTTGCTCGCTGTTCTCATGAGCGCGCAATGCCCTCTTTTCTTTGCACCAGCAATGGATCATGATATGATGGAACACGCCGGGACACAAGAGAACTTGAAGCGCATTGAAGAAATGGGATGCACAGTGCTTGCCCCTGGATATGGTGAGTTAGCGAGTGGACTAATCGGAAAGGGAAGACTTTCAGAACCCGAAGAGATTCTTAGCGAAGTGATTTCTCATTTCAATCCGAATCAACCTTTGAAAGGAAAAAGAGCACTTGTGAATGCTGGACCAACCTACGAAGCAATAGACCCTGTTCGATTCATAGGCAATCGTTCCAGTGGAAAAATGGGTATTGCTATTGCACAAGCCCTTCGAGCCCTTGGAGCAGACGTAACGCTGGTTTTAGGACCCGTGCACGAAAATATTCCAGAAGGAATAAAAATTATTCGAATTGAGAGTGCTCTTGAAATGTATGAAAACTGCACGCGAGAATTTCAACATTCGGATTTTGCTGTATTGGCCGCTGCGGTCGCCGATTATCGCCCAGCAAATGTCAGCACCGAGAAAATAAAAAAGAAAGACTCTCCGTTAGAGCTGCGCTTGGAAGAAACGGAAGACATAGCTGCGTCCTTGGGTAAAATGAAAAATGAAAATCAAAAATTGATTTGTTTTGCCCTAGAAACTGAAAACGAAGAAGCGCATGCCATTGCTAAAATGGATAGAAAGAATGCAGACCTCTTAATCTTGAATTCACTCAGAACAGAAGGGGTGTATTTTGGTTCAGACAACAATGCCATTACTCTTTTTCATTCCAACGGAAGTAAAAAAGAAATATCTTTAAAATCGAAAACGGAAATAGCACAAATTATTTCCAATGAAATAGCCGCACTCTTTCAATGAAAAAAATTCTCTTATACCTGGTTTTATTCTTCCCTTCATTCCATGCATTCACGCAAGAATTGAATTGTGATGTTAAGATCATTCCACCGCGAATTATGATTTCTGGTCCGGAGGTTTTTCAAACCATGGAAAGGGCAATGGAAGAATTTATTAATGGAAGGAAATGGTCGAAAGACCAATGGCAGCAAGAAGAACGCATTCCTTGCACCATTCAAATTACCATCGAAAAACAAAACAGCCAGCGTGACTTTGAAGGAACCATTCAAATTGGTTCAAGTCGCCCGGTTTATAACACAGATTACAAGACGCCATTGGTTTCTGTTAACGATCGAAATTTAACTTTTCAGTTTCAGGAAAACACGCAATTGCAATGGTCCCCCGATCAACACCGAGATAACTTAAGTAGTATTCTTGCCTTTTATGCTCTGTATATTATTGGAAGTGATTATGATTCATTTTCCTTAGAAGGTGGAACGGATTATTTTTTACTGTGTCAAACAATAGTTACGAATGCGCAGAATGCCCCAGAACCGGGATGGCGAGCCAGTGGTGAGAAGGGACAACAGAACAGATATTGGCTGATAGAAAATATATTAACAGAAACATTCAGCCCACTGCGTGAAGCTAGCTATAACTACCATCGTCAAGGTCTTGACAAAATGTACACTGAGCGCGCGACTGGAACCAAGAACATTATTGACGCGTTGAATGGCTTGAACAATATTCACAAGATTAAACCTTCCTCCTATAACATGCAGGTGTTTTACTACGCTAAGGCCGATGAAATAGTGAATATATTCAAACCTTTACCCGACGAACAGAAAACGCCTATAGCGGAATTATGTAAGCGCCTAGACCCCGGGAATATTGCCAAGTACGACCGTATATTACAGAAATAGGCATAACTTTTTTCTTGAGTAAATAGGGCATAGCATTAAATTCGCTTCATGCTAAAATCGCTTCACATCCGAAACTATGTTCTTATTGAATCACTGCACGTGAACTTCAACAAGGGTTTCGTTGCTATAACGGGTGAAACCGGAAGTGGGAAATCGATTTTATTAGATGCGTTTGCTCTACTACTTGGCGATCGTTCCGAGGTGAAGAGTATTCGCGTGGGTCAAGATAAATGCACGGTTGAAGCGGTGTTTGCAATTTCGAAGGATCGTTTCGATTCTTTTTTTCAAGAAAATGATTTAGATTTTTCGGAAGAAACTGTTGTTCGAAGAGAAGTGAATAGCAAAGGAAAGAGTAGAGCGTTTATTAACGATACTCCCGTTGCATTAGCTGTATTGAAGGACTTCACAGAGCAGTTAGTGGATTTACATTCACAGCATGAAAACGCGCTATTGTTTCGTAAAGCGTTTCGATATGAAATGGTTGATGCATTTTCAAAATCGAAAGAGGTTTGGAATACCTACAGATCGAGTTTTTTGAAATGGCGTGAAACCCAAAATGAGTTGGAACAACTGCGCATTCAACTAAACAATGAAAAGGCTACCGAAGATTATCGCTTGTTTCAATTGAATGAATTGGCACAAGAAGATTTCAGTGCTTTTGATGTGGCTGAAATGGAAGGCGAATTGAATCTTCAACAAAATTCGGGTGAACTTTTAGAATCGTTGCACACTGTATCGAATTTGTTGAACGAGGGAGAGAGCAATGTCCTTCAACAATTGAAAATAGCGAAGCAGCAATTGATGAAGTGGGAAGGCGGACATCCGAGGTTGGAGCAATTTTCTTCCCAATTGGAATCGGTTATTGCTGAACTTCGTGAAGTAGATATTGACTTGCAGAAGTTCTCTGATTCTGTTTCACTAGATCCAGAGCGGGCTTCTTTCTTAGAAGAGCGCTTGAGTTTTGTGTTCAAAATGTTCCGAAAGCACAATGTCAATAGCATTGAGGAATTGAATGAATTGAAATTGAAACTTGAACAAGATGCACAGTTGACAGAGGCGCTAGAGTCTTCCATTCAACATAAAGAAATAGAAGTTTTGCAGTTGGAAAATCAGTGCAAAGAGCTCGCGACAAAACTTTCGCACTTACGCATGAAGGGTGTGAAGGAAGCTGAAAAAGCAATTTCTTCTTCCTTGAAAAAATTGAATTTAACGCACGCGCAATTTCAAATTGAAGTTACAGGAACATCAGAACTGCACGTATACGGTGCTGAGAATTTGCGCTTTGCTTTTTCAGCGAACAAAGGTCAGCCTTTTGAAGACATTAAGTCTGTGGCTTCAGGTGGAGAAATTTCGAGAGTGATGTTAGCCATTAAGGCGGCAACATCGCATTTGAATGAAATGCCAGTGCTCATTCTCGATGAAATTGATCAGGGTGTTGGCGGAGAAACGGGAAATCGTATTGCGGCATTACTTCGTGAAATGTCGGCTTCAGCGCAACTTTTAGTCATTACGCATTTGCCTCAAATAGCTTCCAAAGCGCATCAGCATTTCAGAGTTGTAAAGCGTGTTGAAGGAGAATCTACCATTAGCGATTTGCAGGAGTTGAACGTGTCTGAAAGAGAAAAAGAATTGGCGCACATGTTAGGTGGTGATCAGGCCGGAGAGGCAGCGCTTCAAACAGCTAAAGAATTAATGCTACACGTTTAATGAACGACTTTCAAAAACTTTGTTCTGTTTCAAATGCAGATGAATTGTTGGAGGGACGAATTCTTTTGGTAGACAAGCCGTTGAATTGGACCAGTTTCGATGTGGTTGGAAAATTGAAATGGATACTACGCAGCGAAGGAAAATTTCCGAAGTTTAAAATAGGACATGCAGGTACGCTAGATCCGCTGGCAACAGGGCTGCTCGTTGTTTGTACGGGCAAGATGACTAAGTCTATTACCGACATTCAGGGCGGCACGAAAGAGTATACGGGCAAGATATTACTTGGCGCAACCACACCCAGTTTCGATAAGGAAACGTTACCCGAGAATTTTCAATCTACAGAACATTTGACTTTAGCGAAATTGGAAGAAGTTGCGATGACTTTTATAGGTGAGCAACTTCAGATGCCTCCTGTTTATAGCGCGAAACAAATCGACGGAGTTCGCGCGTATGAAATGGCTCGGAAGAATGAAGAGGTGAAGATGCGAGAAAACTTAATTGAAATTGAAACGTTTGAATTGACTGATTTTGACGGAAAGGAAGTGTCATTCTGCATTCGCTGTTCGAAAGGCACTTACATTCGGTCTATAGCGAATGATTTTGGGCAGAGATTGGGCGTTGGTGGGTATTTAAGCGCCTTGCGAAGAACGGAGAGTTTTCCGTTTCGGGTGGAAGAAGCCAAGACTCCAATGGACTGGGTGAAGTTATTTTACCCTAGTTATGAAGCTGTAAATGAGCATTTTAGCGATGACTCGGTGAAAAAGGTCTTTACAAAGGCTTTTTGATTTCGTACTTTCGCCCCCCACTTAAATAATAACACCTTGATTTCCACAATGAAATTGGGTCAATTCAAATATGAATTGCCTAAAGAATTAATAGCTCAGCATCCTTTGCCTCACCGCGATGATTCCAAATTAATGGTATTAGACCGTAAGACTGGAAAGATTGAGCACAAGAAATTTCGTGATTTGCTAGATTATTTTAGCGAAGGCGATGTAATGGTGAACAACAACACGAAGGTTTTTCCTGCGCGTATGTATGGCAATAAAGAAAAGACCGGATCCATGATCGAGGTTTTCTTGTTGCGTGAATTGAACGACAAGAGTTTGCTTTGGGACACCGTAGTAGATCCAGCGCGTAAAATTCGTATTGGAAATAAATTGTATTTCGGACCTAACGATGAGTTAGTGGCTGAAGTAATAGATAATACTACTTCACGTGGACGTACTCTTCGCTTTTTGTACGACGGTCCACATGAAGATTTCAAAAAGTTGGTTTATAGCTTAGGCGAAACGCCGCTTCCGAAATACATTGAGCGTCCGGTTGAACCAGAAGACGCCGAGCGTTATCAGACGATTTATGCGAAGTACGAAGGTGCAGTAGCAGCTCCAACTGCTGGACTGCATTTTTCAAAACAACTTTCAAAGCGTTTGGAAATTGCCGGAATTCACATGGCTGAATTAACCTTGCATATTGGATTGGGTACGTTTAGAACGGTGGAAGTGGAAGATTTAACGAAGCACAAAACGGATAGCGAGCAATTGATTATTCCTGAAGTGACTGCTGATTTAGTGAATGACGCAAGAGAAAAGGGAAAGCGAGTTTGTGCTGTTGGAACAACAACCCTTCGTGCTTTTGAAAGCAGCGTTGGAACGAACAACACATTGAAAGCTTTCGACGGTTGGGCGAGTAAATTTATTTTCCCACCGCACGATTTTCAGATTGCAGATAGCTTAATTACGAATTTTCACGAGCCACAAAGTGTTTTGTTAATGATGACAACAGCCTTTGGAGGGTATGATTTCGTTATGGAAGCCTACAAAGAAGCTATTAAGAAGAAATACCGTTTCTTCTGCTATGGTGACGCTATGTTGATCATCTAAAAGCACCTTGAAACAGCCGCAATCTTGAAAATTTAATGTTTTCATGAAAGAAATGTTGAAAAGTGTTTGCAGATAAGAAAAAAGATTGTATTTTCGCACCCCCAAATTTTAGGGAACTGACTTTAAGAATAGAGATAAAATGGATACGTTGAGTTACAAAACACCATCGGCAAACAAGGAATCTGCGAACAAGCAGTGGTTGATTGTTGATGCAGAAGGAAAGAATCTTGGACGTTTATCAAGTGAAGTAGCAGCTGTGCTTCGCGGTAAGCACAAACCATTGTTTACACCACACGCCGACTGTGGAGACTACGTGATAGTTGTAAACGCAGAGAAGATCGCACTTACTGGAAAGAAGTGGGATGAGAAGGTTTACATCCGTTACACAGGCTATCCTGGAGGACAACGTTTCGCTAGCCCGAAAGAAATGATGGCTAAGCATCCAACTGCAATGGTTGAGATGGCTATTCGCGGGATGCTTCCAAAGAATCGTTTGGGTCGTGAAGTATTTAGAAACTTGTATGTTTATGCAGGTACTAACCACGAGCAAACAGCTCAACAACCATCAGTTTATACTTTAAAAGGATAATTTAGTCAATGGCAACTACTACGCAATATACCAATACTTCAGGTCGTCGTAAGACCGCAGTAGCACGTGTTTACCTCTCAGAAGGAACAGGTAAATTTGAAATCAACGGAAAAGATTACGCACATTATTTCCCAACGTTGGTGCTTCAGTACCGCGTTAACCAACCTTTCATCCTAACCGGAAACGAAGGAAAGTATGATTTCAAAGCGAACATCAACGGTGGTGGAATGACTGGTCAAGCAGAAGCAGTTCGTTTGGCTGTCAGCAAAGCATTAATAGAACTTAATCCCGATTGGAAACCAGCTTTGAAAGCTGAAGGTCTTACCACTCGTGATCCACGTATGGTTGAACGTAAGAAGTTCGGTCAACGTAAGGCTCGTGCACGCTTCCAGTTCTCTAAGCGTTAATCGCCGGAGAACTTTTTGGAAAGCTTATCGAGCTTGTTTAGCATCCAAACTTCAAAGACTCGTATTTCGGTATGGCTACTTTGGGGTTGACTTTTAGAGAACGTAAACAAGAATAAAATAAAAAATGGCAAAAGTTACTTTTGATGAATTGCTAGATGCCGGAGTACACTTCGGACACCTAAGCCGCAAATGGAATCCAAACATGGCTCCGTACATCTTCGGAGAGAAAAAAGGAATTCACATCATTGATTTGAACAAGACAATTGTTAAGCTTGAAGAAGCTTGCAATGCAATGCGTCAAATCGCAAAATCTGGAAAGAAAATCCTTTTCGTTGCAACCAAGAAACAAGCTAAGGATATCGTTGCTGAAAAAGTAAGCGCTATCGGAATGCCTTTCGTTGTAGAGCGCTGGCCTGGTGGAATGTTAACGAACTTCGTTACCATTCGTAAGGCAGTTCGCAAAATGACTTCTATTGAGAAAATGGAAGCTGACGGAACTGCTGCTACTATGAGCAAAAGAGAGCGTCTTCAAATGACTCGTACTGTTACTAAAATGCGTAAGAACTTAGGTTCTATTGCAGACATGAACCGTGTTCCTGCTGCATTATTCGTTATTGATGTAATGAAAGAACATATCGCAGTTGCAGAAGCTATGCGTTTGGGTATTCCAGTATTCGCAATGGTTGATACCAATAGCGATCCACGTAAAATCGATTTCGCTATCCCAGCAAATGACGATGCTACAAAGTCTATCAGCAAAATTTTAGATGTAGCTATTGAAGCTATTGCTGAAGGATTGGCTGAGCGTAAAACGGATAAGGATACAGGGGAAGAAATTCCAGCAACAGCTGAAAAGAAAGAAGATAGAAAGCCAGCTACGCGAAAGCGCACGCCAAAGGCTTAATTTTTTAACGAATTAATTTTTTGAATCATGAATATTACAGCAGCAGATGTAAATAAGCTTCGCACCATGACCGGTGCGGGTATGATGGATTGCAAGAAAGCACTTACCGAAGCGGAAGGTGATTTCGAATTGGCAGTTGAATTGCTTCGCAAAAAAGGTCAGAAAGTGGCTGCAAGCCGCGGAGATCGCGATGCAACAGAAGGAGTTGTTTTAGCAAAAGCTAGCGCAGACAACACCGGCGGTTACATTATTGTTTTGAACTGCGAAACAGATTTCGTAGCGAAGAACGAAGGTTTCGTAAGTTTCGCAACCGCTATTTTGGATGCGGCTATCGCGAACAACGCGAACAGCCCAGAAGCAGTAAAGGCTTTAACTTACCCTGGAACTTCTTTAACTATTGAAGAAAGAATTACTGAGGAAATTGGTAAAATCGGAGAAAAAATTGATTTGTCTCAAGCAGCTCAAATCAACGCTGGATTCGTTTATTGCTACAATCACCCTGGTAACAAATTGGCTTCAATCGTTGGTTTCAACAAAGAAATTTCTAACGATGTTGCGAAAGATGTTGCTATGCAAACTGCTGCTATGGCTCCAGTTGCATTGGATGAGTCTTCAGTTCCAGAAGAATTGAAATTAAAGGAAATCGAAATTGGAAAAGAATTGGCTATCAACGAAGGCAAACCTGCGGAAATGGCTGAGAAAATTGCAATGGGTCGTTTGAACAAATGGTTTAAAGAAACTACTTTGGTGAATCAAGAATTCATTAAAGACAGCAAATTAAGCGTTGGTCAATACGTGAAGTCAGTAGATAAAGATTTAGCTATCTCTGGTTTCTTACGTTTCGGATTGTAATTCAAATTGAATTAGAAATAGAAAAGGGCTGTCTTTTGACAGCCCTTTTTGCATGTAATTTATTTTAAGGTCGATGTGCGTTTTGAGGTTGAAACAGGTCGCGGGTCTATTTGAATAAATTCTAAATAATTTGTCTGCTGTATAAGTCATTCCGATTGTATTTTCGCACAGCAAAACAAAAACCATTATGGGTCTTTTTACATCATCACTCATCAAGAAATACTGGATGGCCGCAACAGGCTTGTTCCTTATTTCGTTCCTTGTCGTTCACGCGGGAATTAACGCTATGATTTTCTTCAACGATGGAGGGGAAACCTTCAACGAATGGGGACATTTTATGGGAACCAATCTAATTGTGCGTACCATGGAAATTGGTTTGTTCTTGGGATTGATTCTGCACATCGTTGACGGATTAATGCTTTACTTCCAAAATCGTAAAGCGCGTCCGATTAATTACGCATACAATAAGCCTTCGGCAAGTAGCTCTTGGTATTCAAGAAGCATGGCTTTATTGGGAACTTTGATTCTTATTTTCTTGGTTATACACCTGAAAGATTTTTGGTTGAAGACGCGTGTAACAGGCTTAACTGTGATGCCAAGTCACGTGAAGATCGACGGTGTCATGCACGAAAATTTATTTGCAGAGATGTTGTTGGTATTCAAAAACCCGATGGCTGTGGTAATCTATTTACTCGGATGTTTTTCTTTGTTCTGGCATCTGTTTCATGGATTCAGAAGCGCGTTTCAGTCTTTGGGATTGAACCACAGAAAATACGCTTCAACCATTGAATTGGCAGGTTCTGTTTTTTCAATTGTGATTTCAATATTGTTCGCATCTATGCCAGTTGCGATGTACCTCGGTTGGGTTAAATAATTCGGATTAAAAATTACTTCCAATGAAGTTAGACGGTAAAATTCCAGAAGGGCCACTCGATCAAAAGTGGACCAAGTATAAAAACTCAGTTCGTTTGGTGAATCCTTCGAACAAGAGAAACATTGAGGTGATTGTTGTTGGAACCGGTTTGGCTGGTTCTTCTGCAGCTGCTTCTTTGGCGGAAATGGGATACAAGGTGAAAGCCTTTTGTTTTCAAGACAGCCCGCGTCGTGCGCACTCCATTGCTGCACAAGGCGGTATTAATGCTGCGAAGAATTACATGAACGATGGTGATAGCACTTATCGTTTGTTTTATGATACCATTAAAGGTGGTGACTATCGTTCACGTGAAGCAAACGTTCACCGTTTGGCTGAAGTAAGCGCGAGCATCATTGACCAATGTGTGGCGCAAGGTGTTCCATTTGCTCGCGATTACGGCGGGTTGTTGGACAACCGTTCTTTCGGAGGAACACAAGTTTCTCGTACGTTTTATGCAAAAGGACAAACGGGACAACAACTTTTGTTGGGCGCTTATTCAGCATTGAGCCGTCAGATTGGTAAAGGAAGTGTGAAGTTGTACAACCGCCATGAGATGATGGATTTGGTTGTTGTAGATGGAAAGGCTAGAGGAATTATTGCACGTAACATGATTACGGGTGAAATAGAAAGTCACAGTGGCCATGCGGTTGTATTGTGCACAGGTGGATACGGAAACGTATTTTTCCTTTCAACCAACGCAATGGGGTCGAATGTAACAGCGGCATGGCGCGCACACCGCAGAGGTGCTGCATTTGCGAATGCTTGTTTCACACAGATTCACCCAACGTGCATTCCAGTGAGCGGAGATCACCAGTCTAAATTGACTTTGATGTCTGAGTCGTTGCGTAACGACGGTCGTATATGGGTTCCACTTCACAAAGAAGATGCAGAAGCGATTCGTGCAAAGAAATTAAAGCCGATCGATCTTCCAGAAGAGCGTCGCGATTATTACCTAGAGCGTCGTTACCCAGCTTTCGGAAACTTGGTTCCTCGTGACGTTGCCTCACGTGCGGCTAAGGAACGTTGCGATGCAGGTTTCGGAGTGAATGCAACTGGTGAAGCGGTATACTTGGATTTTGCTTCGGCAATTATGCGTTACGGTAAAACTGCTGCCACGGTTCAAGGGGTTCACAACGCTACCGAAGATCAAATTCGTGAATTAGGAACGAAGGTGGTGGAAGGGAAATACGGAAACTTATTCCAGATGTACGAGCAAATCGTTGCTGAGAATCCGTATAAGATGCCTATGATGATCTATCCAGCTGTTCACTATACAATGGGTGGTCTTTGGGTAGATTATGAATTAATGACTACCGTTACGGGTTGTTATGCATGCGGAGAAGCGAACTTCAGCGACCACGGTGCTAACCGTTTAGGCGCATCGGCATTAATGCAAGGATTGGCAGACGGATATTTCGTACTTCCATATACAATAGGAAATTATTTGGCTGATGAAATTAGCACCGGTGCTATTTCAACCAAAACTCCAGAATTTGTAGAAGCGGAGAATGCTGTAAGAGAAAGATTGGAAGGATTCTTCAAAACTACCGGAACTGAAACTGTAGATACTTACCACAAGAAATTGGGTAAAATCATTTGGGATTATTGCGGAATGGCGCGTAACAAGCAAGGATTGGAATTTGCTATTTCAGAGATTCGTAAGATTCGTGAAGAGTTCTACAAGAATGTAAAAGTTCCTGGAGGAATGACTGGCGTTAATACGGAATTGGAAAAAGCAACGCGCGTTGCCGACTTCATCGAGTTGGGTGAATTAATGTGTTTAGATGCATTGGCGCGTAACGAATCATGTGGTGGTCACTTCCGTGAAGAGTTTCAGACCGAAGAAGGTGAAGCTTTGCGTGTAGACGAAACATTCAGCTTTGTTTCCGCTTGGGAGTTTACGGGTGATCCTTCAGCTCCTAAATTGAATAAGGAAGATTTGATTTACGAAAATATTAAAGTTCAACAACGATCATACAAATAAGATGAGCAACGGAAACATGAACCTTACGCTAAAAGTTTGGCGTCAGTCTAGCAACACTGCTGCTGGAAAAATGGAGAACTACCAATTGGGTGGTGTATCTCCGGATATGTCTTTCTTAGAAATGATTGACATGTTGAATGATCAAATTATTCGCAAGGGCGAAGATGCTATTGCGTTTGACCACGATTGCCGTGAAGGTATTTGTGGAATGTGCAGCATGTTCATCAACGGTGAAGCGCACGGTCCAAACCGTGGTGTTACTACCTGTCAATTACACATGCGTTCGTTCAAAGACGGTGATACCATTTACATTGAGCCGTGGAGAGCCGAAGGCTTCCCTGTCGTAAAGGATTTGATGGTAGACCGCGCTGCGTTCGACCGTATTATTCAATCGGGTGGATTCGTTTCTGTGAATACTTCAGGAAGAACCATGGATGCGAATGCGATTCCAATTCCGAAAGACGATGCAGATAAAGCGTTCGATGCTGCAACGTGTATCGGTTGCGGTGCTTGCGTAGCAACTTGTCCGAACAGTTCTGCCATGTTATTCGTGAGTGCGAAAGTTTCTCAATTCGCATTGTTGCCACAAGGTCACCCAGAGCGCAAAGAGCGTGTTACGAATATGGTTAAGCAAATGGATGAAGAAGGATTTGGAAATTGCAGCAACATTGGTGCTTGCGAGGTTCAATGTCCGAAGAACATTAGCATTGAAAACATAGCGCGCATGAACAGAGAGTATCTTTCTGCTAGCGTGAAACCAGAGAATTGATGATCAGAATTTCGTTGAAGCACCAAGGGCTCGTTTTGCTCTTGGTGCTTTTTTGTTTTAAGTCGAATGGTCAAGCCGCGTGGGATTTAAATCTCTTAGCGAAACTCAATGGCGGTCCAGAAAAATCAGATCGCTTTTGGGAGGCTTATACCAACAGCATTACCTACGTTACTGTCGGAACCCCGCTATTGGTGGGCACTGTAGGCGTTTTGAAAAAAGACGAATTCGTGAAGCGACAATTTGTAGGAATGGCCGGTGGATTGGCATTGAATGGATTTGTTACTATTGCATTGAAATATGGAATAGCGCGGCCACGTCCCTTTGTTTCGCATGGTGATCTGATATTTAAGAAGACGGAAGCTGGGAGTTTGTCGTTTCCATCTGGTCATACAAGTTCTGCATTTCAATGGGCGACGAGCTGTGTGTTGGCTAAACCGAAGTGGTATGTTGCTGTTCCTGCATATATGTATGCATGCGGCATTGGATACTCGCGCATGCATTTAGGCGCGCATTATCCGACAGATGTTATATCAGGAGCATTCGTGGGCACAGCCAGTGCCTTTGCTTCGTATTACATTAACAATTGGTTTTGGAAGAAAATCGACTCAAGAAAAAAGTCGAGTTCTCTGCTTATCACACCTTCATTTTAAGTCATAAAAAAAGCCGCGAGTTGCGGCTTTAAAAGGGTTGAATTCGTTTCTTATTGTTTGAATCCAGAGACAATACTGATACATCCGATGTGTTGAACCACCGCGTCTTTTTGCTCGGGAACTTTAATTTTAATTACAAGTTGTTGCGTGTTTTTCATTTTGAATTCAAAGGCCTCTTTGTCTTGTGCGCCTTTGTTCGTGTAAATCTGTTTTCCGTTGATGTCGCTTACTGTGAATTCAACATCGCCAAGGATTGGGTGAGCGACAACTAACAAGCGATAGTCGCGACCTCCGAAGAAGGTTACCATTAATTCAGCATCTTCGCCAGGGGCCATTTGCGCTGAGTTGTAACTGTCGTTTTGAACGTATCCATTCAATTTTGGAAGGACTTTATTTTTAGTGAAGGGTTTGCATTGCGCCGATGCGAATGAAGGGATAAAGACCAATAAGAACAGGAGAATTTTATATGCTTTCATGATATCTGCTGAATTTTTTATTGAATGTATTTGTTACGAATCACAACTGTTTCTGCTGCTATTTTAGCGAGTGTTGCATCGCTCATTGTAACAGTTTCTGTACTGCCAATTGTGGTTACACCGCCTTCCTTTTCCACGGAAGTTTCACCCTTCACTACAATTACATCTTTGTAAATGGATTGAAGTCTAGTCAGATCTTCTTTCATGCGATTCACGCGATCGCTAGTAGCGAATAAATTCAAATAACTCACCAATTGATCTAGCGAATAAGTTTGCTCTGCAACGCGCTGCTTCATACTCTTCTCTCCATTTTTTCCGGCGTACTGCGTAGACAAATAAAGTGTTTCAACCCAAGCTCCTGCAACTATTAGTGCGCTTACATCTGTGCGCTTTCCTTCTTTCAAGTATGCATTCACATTTTGATAAGAAAGTGTTACGTAGCTTAACAATGAATCTTTGTTGTTCTGATTTTTCTGAACGCGCTCCATGAATTTTTCATCCATGGCTGCGTCTATTCCTAATGCGTTGGACAGCGTTTTCGAAGCGGCTAAGTAGTTTACAGACTCTTGCTTTTGCTCGAATACTGTGCTGTAACTTAAATCTGCTGCATAGATACCCAGGTTAATTGCTCGGTTTTCTTCGTCGACATATTTCGCAACTTTATCTACTGAGTTCAACATGGCTTTATCGAAGCTGAATCCAGCATCTTTAATCATGTCTGCCATTTCAATAGGAGCAGGAATACTAAAGAAGATTTGCTTCAACGCTTGCTCGCGGTCTTTGAAGAATTCGTCTTTGTTTGTGAGTTCGCTCGCACCAGATTCTAGAGGAGCTTTGTTTTCAGCGGGGGTTTTGCTTCCGCCGCAAGCAACAAGTGCCAGGCTTCCGATGCACACGCTTGCAATGGCGGCGAGGGAGAGGTGTTTTTTAATCATTTGAACTGATTGAATAGTTAGAGGTCTTTGGTACGGGTTATTGTCAATAAAGTTACAAGATAACACAAATAAAATGATTTTAGTGAGCTTCGAGCCAGTTGTTTCCCGCTTGAATCTCCACATCCAAGGGTACTGAAAGCTTCACAGCATTTTCCATTTCATGCTTAACGAGTGCAAATACTTGTTCAACTTCTTCTCTAGGTGTATCGAAGAGCAATTCATCGTGAACTTGAAGTACCATTCTTGTTTTCAAATTAGCATTCTTCAATGCTGATTGAATTTTCACCATGGCCACTTTTATGACATCGGCTGCCGATCCTTGAATTGGAGCGTTCACGGCATTTCGTTCAGCGAAGCTTCTTGAAATAGCATTTGAAGCGTTAATGTCTGGAAGGAAACGTCTGCGACCGAGCACGGTCTCAACGAAGCCCTTTGCGCGACAATCTTCTACGGCTTGATGTTGGTAGGTCTTCAGTGCAGCGAATTGCGTGTAATACGCTTCAATGATGTTCTTCGCTTCTGTTCTTGAAATACCCAACTGTTGCGCCAATCCGAATGGACCCTGTCCGTATATAATTCCAAAATTAACTGCCTTCGCTTTACTCCGCATGTCCTTCGTTACTTCTTCCAATGGCACATTGAAAACTTTCGAAGCGGTGGCTTTGTGAATGTCTTCTCCTTGTTGAAAGGCTTCGATCATGTTTTTATCTCCGCTCAATGCGGCAATAATGCGCAATTCAACTTGAGAGTAATCGGCGCTTACCAAGACATGATTCTCATCTCGAGCAACGAATGCTTTTCGAATTTCTTTGCCGCGTGAAGTGCGAATAGGAATATTTTGAAGGTTAGGTTGATTGCTGCTCAGTCGACCAGTAGCGGCAACCGCTTGCATGAAGTTCGTATGCACACGTCCCGTGATTGGATTAATCATGTTCGGAAGCGTGTCGATATAGGTGCTCTTTAATTTTCGTAGTTCGCGGTAATCGAGAATCAGCGGAACAATTTCATGGTTGTGCAAATAGCGTTGAAGAACATCTTCACCGGTGCTGTATTGACCGGTTTTTGTCTTCTTCATTTCAGTTGTTATTTTCAATTTCTCGAATAGTATAACACCCAATTGTTTTGGAGAATCTAAATTGAATTTTTCACCAGCGAGCTCCGTTATTTTTTCTTCAATGATGTCGAGTTCTTTTCCTAACTCTACGCTGTATGCATTTAAGAAATCTTTGTCCACGCGGATACCTTCCCACTCCATGTTCGCGAGCACTTCAACGAGAGGAATCTCGATGTTTTCCAAAACCGAAGTGGTTCCTTGCGTTTCTAGTTCCGGCATGAAGATTTCGGCCAATTGAAGGGTTACATCGGCATCTTCAGCGGCGTAATCTTTAATGCTTTCGGCAGGAAGATGAGCCATAGAATTTTGATTTTTTCCTTTCGGACCAATCAACGATTCAATGGAAACAGGTTTGTAGTTCAAGTACTTTTCACTCAACGCGTCCATGCCATGTTTTCCATCGGCATTAATTACGTAGTGCGCTAGCATGGTGTCGAAGATTTTATTTTGAATCTTCATTCCATATTTCTTCATCATCTTGAAATCGAACTTGTAGTTCTGTGCGACAAGAGTTTTCGAAGTGTCGGAGAAAATTTCTTTGAAAATTTCCAATTGCTTTTGTGCTTCTTCGAAGTTCGAAGAGATAGGAACGTACCAACCGGTATGTGCTTCCGTGCTGAAAGATAATCCGACTAAATATGCTGAATGCGGCTCTAGATCAGAGGTTTCGGTATCGAAACTAAAGATGGTTGCGCGCTGTAATTCTAAAATTAATGATTGAAGTTCTTGCTCCGAAGTTGCCATGAAATATTCATGAGGAACATCGTTGATGGTGTTTTTCGGTGTAGTTGGAATTTCAACTTCTTCACCCGCCGAAGAAAATAGATCGGGTGTGGAGTTGCTTTTAGAAGAAGGACTTGCAGTTGGACTTGCTTCGGGCTCTTCGTTCAGCACACGCTTGATTAACTGACGGAATTCAAGCTCTTCAAAAACTTCACGAATGGCGTCTTTATTTATTTCACTCACCTTCAACGCCTCTTCGTCGAATGGGGTGGGCGCATCGAGCATAATGGTTGCGAGTTTCTTCGAAAGAATTCCTTGCTCTTTGAAATTCTCAACGTTTTCTTTTTGTTTTCCTTTTAGCTTGTCTGTGTTAGCGAGCAGGCCTTCGAGTGATCCAAATTCAGCCAAAAGTTTCGAGGCAGTTTTTTCTCCAATGCCGGGAAGTCCGGGAATGTTGTCTACTGCATCGCCCATCATTCCAAGTAAATCAATAACTTGACTTACGTTTTGAATGTTGAATTTTGCACAGACTTCTGCTTCTCCTAAGATTTCTGCTTTACCGCCTTGGTAGCCGGGTTTGTAGATGAAAGACCTGTCGCTTACCAATTGACCGTAGTCTTTATCAGGAGTCATCATGTAAGTATGAAACCCTTTCTCTTCGGCTTTTTTAACGAGGGTTCCTATGATGTCATCGGCTTCATATCCAGGCGCAATGAGCATTGGAATATTGAAGGCTTCAACAATTTTTTTTATGTATGGAACTGCGAGTTTAATGTCTTCAGGTGTTTCAGAGCGGTTGGCTTTGTACGCTTCGTAATCGATCTCTCTGAGTGTTTGTTCTGGCGCGTCGAATACTACAGCGATGTGCGAAGGTTTCTCATTGTTTAAGATATCGAGAAGCGTGTTCGTGAATCCGAACATGGCGCCGGTGTTCAGTCCTTTGCTATTGATTCGCGGTGTGCGAATGAATGCATAATAGGCACGGAAAATAAGTGCGTAAGCGTCGAGAAGAAATAGTTTTTTTTCGTGTTCTGAAGATATCATGTTACGAAGATAGTGCAGCCATATACGCGGCCACATACTTCCCCATAATATCGAATTCTAAATTCACAGTGGTTCCCTTTTCAATGAACTGAAATGTAGTATGTTCATAGGTGAATGGAATAATTGCCACCGAGAACGAAGTCTTCGAACTATCAACAACAGTAAGGCTTACGCCGTTAACGGCAATGCTGCCTTTCGGCACAGTGATGTGTCCAAGTTCTTTAGGTGAATATTCAAAAGTGAATTTCCAACTGCCGTCATTTTCTGTTTTGGAAATACATTTTCCAACTACATCTACATGTCCTTGAACATTGTGTCCGTCGAGTCGATCGCCCACTTTTATACATCTTTCGAGATTGACTTTATCTCCTTCCTTCCAACCACCAATGGTAGTTTTCTGAATGGTCTCATCGATAGCGGTAACGCGATATTTGCTCTCGTTTATTTCAACCACAGTCAAACAAATCCCGTTGTGGGCTATGCTTTGATCTACTCTCAATTCCTCAGTAAAATCGCAAGAAATCCAGAGTTCTAAATTAGTTCCAACGGTTTCCGTTTTTACAATTTTTCCGAGCGATTCTATAATTCCTGTGAACATCTGTTATTGTTGTGGAGTGGCCTGGGTTGCGTTCAAAATTTGAATGTATCCTTCTTGAAATACGGGGACTAAACCTTGAAGTCGAATGGTATTTACAACTAAGGTGTAATAGTAGGTTCCGGAGCTGACAAGGTTTGTTGTTTTTTGATCGGTTGCGTTCCACAAGATGTCTGGATCTGTGGTTTCAAAAAGAAGTGTTCCGTATCGATTGAAAATTTTGACATCAATACTCTCAATGGAGCGGTATGGAAAGGGTTTCAGAATATCGTTTAGTCCGTCTAAATCGGGAGTGATAATATTTGGAAGTTCATAGGTTGGACAGTTGTCGATACAAACCACATTTGAAGGAGCGCTTTCATTCTGATGAAGTTCCCCGTCTGGCCATAAATTCAGAGAGTCCAATGCTGTGATGTAGAAACATCCTGCTATGCTTTCCCACCCGTTTGGATGAAGGAATTCGAATTCGGTGCTGTTTACCCCGTTCAGTGTTCCAAGTACCGTGTATTCACTTGTATCGGTTGGCGCGTAATAGATGTTGTAAGCGGTAATGTCTTGCGAGCAAGAAGGATTTATGTTGTTCCAAGAAATTTGAAGCGAAGGAATTTCACAATTGTTTATTTGTGAAATGAGCGGTGCGCAAGGCGGAGTTGAGTCATAAGGACTGGCGCAAATTTCTTGACTGAAGTTGTACAAAGAGTCAGGAACGTTCGGCGCACCATATGAGCCTAGCGTGAGAATCTTGTAGCAATAATTGGCATTGTTTACTAAGCCGGTATCAAGGTATTGCGGTGCAGTTGTTTCATTCAACAAGGAATAAATTAATTCTCCGGGTGCCTTGCGATAAATGAAATAGCGAGAGTTTATCCAAGGGAATTGGCCTTGTACATTCAGCTGAATGGCATTGTCCATGGGCGTTGCAACAAGCCATGGAGAAGTTGCGCTAGAGGAATATCCAACCACGTCTTCATTCGAATAAAATTTGACGCGGTATTTTTTCAGTGCCGTGAAGGTGTCTATGTTTGAATGGTAGTAAATCGTATCACCCGTATTCAATATAGTGAAAGGATCTGAAGCGAAAATGGTTTGCCAAGTTCCGTTGTTGTCGAATTCCAATTCATAGTGATAGGGAGGAAGGAAAGCGAGGGTGTCTAACTGTGAAGGAGGCGACCACCAAACGGTATCACTTCCAACCGAAATATCTGTTGTTTCAATACTCACTTTTGTAATGACAGGAATGTCCTTTTTTATTTGAACACAGGCTTCCTCGCTGGCGTAACTCAATGCGCCGTCTGGCCATACGGTAACAACGCGGTAGCAGAATGGAACTCCGAATCCTGGAGCATTGTCGAAATAAGTTGTGTTGTTCGCACCCAGTGTTTGACCGATGTAAACGAAGCCGGTGTATGCAGGCATTCCCACTTCGCAATCGGAAGGATTGAAGTTATATCCGTTTTGTCTTCTGTAAATGAAATACCGAACATTCGCTAATTCAAAGGGTGAAAAAGTTCCGGTGCAAGGCGAAGTGTTCCAGGTTACAGTAACTGTTGATCCTACAGCATCTGCTTGTACGTTTTGAACCTTAGGAGCCACCACGGTGATATTCACAGATTCAATGTCTGCCAATGGAACAAAGCCATTATCCAATGCTTCGAAACTGACGGTATAAGGAGCGGCTCTAACCTCTTCGCATTCGGGATGCCAGTAAAACGTATCTGTAAATGTGTTGAATTCAGCTTCATGAACAACATTGGTTAATGGTCCTCCGAAGGCACTTATATAAATGGTATTTCCATTCGGATCACTGGCGTTTACGTCGAATTGAATGGTGCTTCCTGCTTCAATGCAATAGTCGGGAAGTGAAGCAATGACAGGGGGTTGGTTGTTACATGTAATAACCGTTATCTGCATGTCGCGAATGACATATCCGACTAAAATTCCGTTTCTGAATTCTTCAATTTTAATGGCAATGTTGAATTCTCCGGCCAACGGCGGAACTACCCAAGTCACGTCGCCGGTATTTGTATTTATACTGAAAACATCTGACCCATTAACAGTACTTGCGTCGGGAAGTAGCCAACCGGGTAAGGGTTCAGCTCCTGCCCCCATACATGGAACTAGGGAATAAACCAAAGAATCTCCGTCTGGATCAAAGGCCACGGGATTGTGAATCCAGGGTTGATTGAGACAAGCGTCTTCAATGGGCATTTTTAGAAGTTGAACAGAATTGTTGTGTCCGGTTGCAGGAGAAATAACAATCATAGATTGAATGGTGAACACTTGGTTCACGGAATTCAAAATATTAATAACACCATCGTTTCGATTCGGATCTTCCACTACGAGGTAGTACACTCCTGGACCGGCATAGGTGTGGAATCCAACATATTGATTTCTCTTAACATCGCCTGAACCTAGAATCACTGATTGTGAGCGTTCGAGACTGTCGAGTTGATTTTCGGTAGTTCCAGATGGTTCATCGCCCCACCTGATTTTTAAAAAGGGGCGGTCTGCAGCAAACGAACTAGCTTTGGTAAAGGTGTTAATGGTTACCCTATAGGTGTAGCCACTGATGTGCTCGTAAATTATTTCTCCAGCACGATTGTGCGTAGCCCAAGCCGCAAAAGCAATGAGCCAAGTGCACAAGGTGAGAAAGACTTTACGATTCATTTTTTTAGTAGACAACTTAAGTTGTCATTTGGTTTGCTTATTCAACACAAATTTTAGTTCTCACGATTCCGCTCTCAGAAATGACCTCAACAATGTAATATCCTGCGGCTAGTTCATTCACGGAAATTGAACGAGAATCGGTAGTCATTTGCTTTACACATTTTCCTTCATTCGATAAAATTCTCAATTGGAATTTTTGAATGTTGGAAGGAAGAATCAAGTTAACTGTTTCGGTTGCTGGATTCGGATACACTTGGAAGTTTGAGAAGTTGGCTATGTCGTCAACGCCATCTACCAATTGCAAGTTTACACAGTAGTCTTCCACTTCGCCGAAACCGTAGGTTCCGCAAGAGGCAGGGGGAGTTCCTGTACCGAAGATTCCAACATAAGCCATTCCAACGCGCATGCGCGTGCTTCCTGCAGCAAGAACAGAGGACGCTGGAATGGTGATGGTTCCAGTAACTGTATTTTGTGATCCGCTTCCTGCATCGAATGCCAGTTCTGAAGGCTCATCGAATGTTCCATTGGCGTTGTAGTCGATCCAAACTTTGAAATACTCACTGTAGGCCGTGCCAGGGAATCCAGGTGTAAGTGAAACTGGATAAGAGTTTCCTGAAACCAGTGTCAACGTGCTAAGATCTGTGTAATCGGTATAGTTCGCATTCGCCGTGCTAATGTTCGTGAATGAACCAACTGTAACAGCATCGATGTATTCATCTGCAGCGTTACCACCGTCCGCATCGCAATAAACAACGTCGGTACATGAACCACAACCCGTAGTTGAAAAATCGAATGGGGTAATCGGATTTTCAGGATTCACACAAACAGATGTCACTTGGATGGTGTAGGTGGTGCAAGAATCTAAATTGGTGAAAGTGATATTTGGTTCAGTGGATTGGAACGTGCTGGTTCCGTTGGGTCCTGTTAATAGAATGGTGTAACCTGCCGCAGCGAAGACATTGTCCCATGCCACAATTCCAGATGTTGTGCCTTGTGCATTCGGAACCGAATAAGCGTTCGGGTTTACGCAACATCCTTCCGTGGTAAGTAAGAAAGTATTTGTCCATGCACCTTGCACTCCGCCGCAAACAGAGGCCAATTGCACTTCATATGTTGAACAAGCAAGCAGTCCCGTTAATACCACATTGGTTGCATTTATATTTTCTATGAGTATCCAGTTTCCTGAACCTTGCAATTGATATTGACAAGCGAATATGGTCACATCTGGTGTGCTGTTCCAGATAATACTGTAATCTAATAGGTTTGGAATTTGCATAGCGCCAATTGCAAACGGTGCAACACATCCGCCATTCGAACACTCATTCAATATTAAATCAAGACTGCTCTTCACATTCATTCTTCCACCTGTAACCATTTCAGGTTGAAGATTGGATACTACGTCAACCCCGTTGAAAATATAATCGCGTATAAGTTGAGCCCCTGTTGTAGGATTTGCATTCACAATGGACATAAGCGAAGTGCAAGGCGCGGAGTACAAAAGAGCTACTCCACCTGCAACACAAGGGCTAGCGAATGAAGTTCCAGAAGTGTTTCCGTAATTGGTGTTACCAGCGAGGTAAACGGCTTCGCCAGGAGCACCGAGGTCAATGGTTGTAATTCCGTACCCGCTGAAAGTTCTAACATCAGAACTGTTTGTTGCAGTTACAGCAATCATGTATTCGCTTGGACAAGCTGTTGGAAGATCTCCAACAACATCAATGTTCACATTGTTATTCGCAGTAGAGCCGCAAGAAAGAATTCCAGCTACACCCAACGTGTCGTACATGGCGCACCAAAGTGGGGCTTGAGAGGGTTGTCCGTTGTCGGTTCCCCAACTGCTGTTTGTCGCAACCACAAATGCGCCTTGAGTACCGCCGGTTTGATTGTACAAACGACGCATCTTTAAAGGATACGTGTAAGCCGTGATAACATTCGCTTCCGTTACGCCGCCCATATCGACTTGCATAATTTTCACATTCCAGTTTACTCCGGTAATTCCAATAGCATTGTCACCTTTCGCACCAATCATACTGCTCACTTGCGTACCGTGATTTCCAGCGGCAATGACATCGTTGAAAGAAGTGGTGTTCCATCCGTTCACATCGTCTATGTATCCGTTGTTGTCGTCATCAATTCCGTTTCCAGCTATTTCGTTGGTGTTGGTCCAGTGGTTTTCAATGATGTCTGCTTGATCCCATTTTGCACCACCACCTTCAACTACACAAACTACGATTTCATCGCCGAATGCGGTTAGTCCGCCAGTGGTGATGTCCCAAGCTTCTGGCGTGTCAATGTCGTTGTCTGAAGCGTCGCTGTGAAACCATTGCTGTCCGTATGAAGGGTCGTTAGGTACAATGCGCTCAGCAATTTTATGATTGGCCTGCGCTAGCTGAATACTTGAGCAAGTAGGCGCGTATCGAATGATTTCATTCAACGAAACCAAGTCTTCGTTGAAAGTAAACAACCATGCACGCATGATGTCGCTGACTTCGTAACCCATTTTTATTTCAGGAAGTATTCCGAAATGTTGAGTTAATTCTTCTTGAGCTTCAATTGGAGAATGACCTTTTTTAATTTGAAGAATGAATTCATTATTCATTCTGGCTGCTTGTCCGAATGAAACAAATGAAAAAGCAATTACGCTTAAAAAGGTTAAAATTGATTTTTGGAAAGAGTTTCTGAGTGTCATAACATATTCGATATTCTGTAAATATCGGAATGAATGCACCATACACGTTCACAGAAATGACATTTTTCCGCACGAAGTTTATGCCTCGTTTACAATTATACGCTTCACGCGCTGAGGAATATTCGTGAGCACCTCGTATGCTATAGTATCACAATCGTTTGCGAAATCGATTATTGAGTGGTCTTCGTTGAAAATAATTGCCTCATCGCCCTCCTGAACATCGAGGTTTGTAATGTCTACCATGGTCATGTCCATGCACACACGCCCCACGACAGGACAGGCTTTTCCGTTGATGAACACTTTTCCATTTCCGTTGGAAAGAGATCGGCGGAAGCCGTCTGCGTAGCCAATCGGAAGAACGGCTATTTTCATTTCTTGGTTGGAAGTGAATGTTCTTCCATACCCAACGCTCTCATTAGGAAGGACGGTTTTAATTTGAACAATGCTGGTCTTTAGGCTTCCTACGCTGCGCAACATTTTTTGTTCGTCTTCAAATGCTGAAACACCGTAGAGACCAATCCCAAGGCGCACCATGTTAAACTGTGCGTTCTTCCAACGTTGAATTCCGCCGGTATTTGCTGCGTGAAGAATTGGAGAATAGCCTAGCACTGCTGAAATCTGGGCACAACGATTTTCGAAATCGTTGATTTGATCTTGGGTGAAGGCATCCTGTCTTTCATCTTCCGAAGCTGCAAAGTGCGTAAAGATGCTCGTTATTTCAATGTTTGAATTTTCTTTCAATAATTCAAGTAATTCAGAAGTTTCATCACTTTTGAATCCAAGACGGTTCATGCCTGTGTCGAGTTTCAAGTGTGCCTTGAATCTTTTTTCTGCATTGAATTCTTTCGCAGCTTTCGCGAACGCTTTGAACGATCGAATGGAAAATAATTCAGGCTCTAATCTATGTTTGAACAACGGAGCAAAATCGGTAACGTTGGGTTCAAGCACTAAAATGGGAAGTGAAATTCCTGCTTCGCGAAGTTGAACTCCTTCGTCGGTGTAGGCAACCGCTAACGCTTCAATGCCGCAATTGGCGAGGCATACAGCAACTTCAACCGCGCCAATGCCATACCCATTTGCCTTCACCATACCCATGAGTTTTACATTCGGGTTGAGAAGTGAACGGAAATAATAATAGTTGTTGGCAAGGGCGTTCATGTTCACCTCGAAAATGGTTTCTTGGTGCTGCTCTTGAAGCGCGTTGACTATTTTTTCGAAATGAAATTTGCGAGCGCCTTTTATGAGCAAGGCGTTCGAATTAATTTTATTTGAAAGTAGAAATTCAACCAATTCATCGGTGCTTTGAAAGCACGTGAAGTTTTGAGGTAATTCGTTTTTATGTTGAAATATAATTTCACCAACTGCATAAATGTTGTCGATATGAAATTCATTCATGAGTTCTGCAACACGTGATGTCCAGATTTCGTCGTTCATTCCACTTTGTAAAATATCTGAAATGATGACGCCACGCTTTTTCGCTTGAAGGTTCAAATTGAAATGTTGAAGCGCAAGTTTGAGTGAAGTCAGATCGTTGCTGTAACTGTCGTTCAACAATTGCATTCCGCCAATTCCTTTCAATTGTTGCATGCGCATTTCAACTGCTAACAGCTGTGGTGCTTTCTCTGATAATTGAGTCAATGAAAGTCCATGGTGCAGAGCGGTAGCTGACGCAAGCGCAAAGTTGTCAATGGAAATTGTATCAATAAACGGAATCTCTGCGGAAGACATTTCCCCTTTCCAATTGAATGAAACAATGGAGTGTGTTGAAGACGATTTTATTTCTCGAATGGAAAAATCGTCTTGTGTTTGATTTCCAACTCGAATGATATTCCCGCTAAAATTTAATTCGAGGTTTGAAGGAATAATGAGAGTATCGCAGGAACCGAACAGCTTCATTTTTTCATGAAGCAATTCTGTTTGGGATAAAAAATTTTCAGCATGAGCGCTTCCTAAAAATGTGAAGACACCTGTTGTGGGCTGAATGATGCGTTGAAGTGCGCTCATTTCTCCCGGAAGAGAAATTCCCGCTTCAAATATTCCCAAATTGTGCATGGGTTCAAGTTGAAGAACGGCAAGCGAAACGCCAATTTGTGAATTGAAACTTTTTGGACTTCGAGCAATGCAGTAGTTGTCTGCGAGTAATTGATTCACCCATTCCTTCACAATGGTTTTCCCATTGCTTCCTGTAATTCCGATTACAGGAAGGTCGAATTGCTTCCGATGATGGGCAGCAATTTTTTGAAAAGCTTCGGTTGTGTTTTCAACATGAATCACAATGCAATCATCTGACAGACTCACATTTTCCGAAACAATAAAAGCTCGAATTCCCTTTTTATAGGCACTTCCAACAAACGTATGTCCGTTGAAGTGTTCGCCAATTAATGGAATGAATAAGGTGTTTTCCGCGTCAACAGTGTGGCGCGTGTCGGTGCATATCGTGTGTATAGCTTTCGTACTATTCCCATCAGAGATTTTACTCTCTAGTAGCAGAGAAAGATCTGAAATAGTAATGTTTAATTTCATGCCGAAGTGTTGACTTCAGTGACGGCTTCTTCAACTAAAATTTCTTCTTCATCATCTTTGAAGAAACGTCTTTGAAAGAGTAAGATGAGAATAATTCCAACCGAGATAGAGGCATCGGCAATGTTGAAAATAGGAGGGAAGATTTCTGCTTTTTCCCCTGCATGAATAGGAGACCACGATGGAAAATCGAATTCTTTGGTGATGTGAATCATGTCAACTACATTACCCATTAAAAAAGGTGCATATCCTTGGGAAGAAAACGCTGCAGTGTCTGAATAAGCTGTGTAATCTTGGAAGTGCGGATCGAAGGTTGAGCCTTTGTCGAAACACAGTCCGTATGCCGCACTGTCGATAATGTTTCCCAATGCACCCGCTACAATAAGAGCTAAGCAGAAAAGATATCCTTGATGGGTTTTCTTTTTAGTAAGCTTATAGATGTAAATGATAATGGCGGTAACAACAATGATTCGGAAAATGCTAAGTGCTAATTTGCCGCTTGTTCCTGGGAACATCCAACCGAAGGCCATGCCCGGATTTTCAACGAATTGTAAATCAAGCCAACCTGAAATAAGCTCCACATTCTCTCCGTAGAGAAAATTGAGCTTTATCCAGATTTTTAATATTTGATCAAGCGCAACAACGCTTAAAATAGTTAAGAGTACTTTTCTCACTATGCGCGATCTTACTGCATGTTTTTGGCTTCAATGCTAAGGGTAGCATGAGGCACTAAACGCAAGCGTTCTTTAGGTATAAGCTGTCCTGTAACTCGACAAACACCGTATGTTTTGTTCATGATACGCAGAAGAGCGTTTTCTAGGTTCTTAATGAATTTTTCTTGACGTGAAGCTAGTTGAGCCACTTCTTCGCGGCTGTTCGTGTCGCTTCCGTCTTCCATCATTTTAAATGTTGGCGAAGTGTCGTCTGTACTGTTGTCTCCTTCTCTTGAAAGAGACTCTTTCAACTCTTCGAAATCTGAACGCGATTGTTCTAATTTCTCTTTGATTAAAATTTGGAATTCTTTCAAATCACTGTCTGAATAACGTAATCCTTTAACTGGTTCTGCTGGCATCTTCACTGGTACTTTATTAATCTCTGGAGCAGGTTTATAAACGGGTGCAGTTGTCTTTGCCTCGGGTTTCTTCACGGTCGCTGGTTTAGCGATAACTGCTGGAGCTGGTTTAACTTTCTTTACTTCTACTTTCTTTACTGGCGCAACTACTTTTTTCGCTGGCACAGCTTTCTTTACTGGCGCAACTATTTTTTTCGCTGGAGCAGATTTCTTTACTGGCGCAACTACTTTTTTCGCTGGCACAGCTTTCTTTACTGGCGCAACTATTTTTTTCGCTGGAGCAGATTTCTTTACTGGCGCAACTACTTTTTTCGCTGGAGCAGCTTTTTTAACTGGAGCAACTTTCTTCGCAACTACTTTTTTCGTAGGTGCTGCCTTCTTGGCTGGAGCTGCTTTCTTTGCAGGCACTGCTTTTTTCGTAGGTGCTGCCTTCTTGGCTGGAGCTGCTTTCTTTGCAGGCACTGCTTTTTTCGCTGGAGCTGCTTTCTTTGCAGGCACTGCCTTTTTTGCAACGACCTTTTTCGCAGGTGCTACTTTCTTAGCAGGAGCAGCTTTTTTAGCAACTATTTTTTTAGCTGGAGCAGCCTTCTTTGCAGGGGCAGATTTTTTCGCAACAACTTTTTTGGCAGGGGTAGATTTTTTTGCCATGGGTTTTACAGGTTTTTGGTTAATAGTAAACGTACCACTTCTTCACCTTCCCATTCAACCGCGACACCCCCATCCATTTCTGGAACAAACTCAAGCGAAGAAGCAAGTACTTGACTGCTAATATATTCAGAATTGTTTTTCAAAACATCATTCAGGTAGTTTTCTCCTGAAACTTTAACAATTATTTTATCTGTAACCTCGAAATTAGTTTCTTTTCTCAGGTTTTGTATGCGATTCACTAATTCACGAGCGTAGCCCTCCTCCTTCAATTCAGGGGTTATGGTAACGTCTAAAGCAACCGTTAGAGGGCCTTGGTTCGCTACTTTCCATCCGGGAATGTCAACTGGAATAATTTCCACGTCTTCGGTTTGAAGGAGAATTGATTCTTTTGACCAGAGGTATTCTCCTGTTTTCTCCATCGAAGAAATAATTTCTTGAGCGTTTTCTTGCGCGAACTGTTGAATTTCCTTCATGAATTTCCCGCACTTCTTTCCGAGTGTTTTGAAATTCAATTTAAGATCCTTCACAATTTTGGTGGTTTGCTCATCAACACACTTAACAGCTTTCACATTCACTTCGCTGCAAATAAGATCTGCCACACTCTCAATACGTGACTGTGTGGTTTCGTCTAATACTGGAATGCGAATTTCAGCAAGGGTCTGACGAACCTTGATGTTTTCTTTTTTGCGAATGGAAAGGGCCATGCTTGAAATGCGTTGGGCAAGATCCATGCGCGCTTCCAAGTTTTCATCTCGGAAACTTCCAACTTCTAAACGAGAAAGATGCACCGATTCGTTGTTGTTGTTCAAGCTTTGGAACAACCAATCTGAATAGAACGGCGCAAATGGACTCATGAGTTGTGACACTTGTTTCAAGCATTCGTGAAGGGTAGCATAAGCCGCACGCTTATCGTCTGTCATTTCACCGTGCCAGAATCTCTTGCGCGCTAAACGAACATACCAATTTGAAAGGTGGTCGTTCACAAACGATTCAATGGCGCGAGCCGCTGGTGTTGGATCAAAGGCATCGAGATTTTTTTGAACCTCAAGCGTGAGCTCATTCAATTTACTTAAAATCCATTTGTCTAATTCTGAGCGATCTTCAACTGCAGGATCATTCGAAGAAGCTTCGTATCCATCGATGTTCGCGTAAAGAGCGAAGAAAGAATACGTATTCGAAAGTGTTCCGAAGAAAGTGCGTTGAACTTCAGCAATTCCTTCCGTGTCGAATTTCAAATTGTCCCACGGATCGGAATTGGTAATCATATACCAACGCGTTGCATCTGGACCGTATTTACCAAGGGTTTCAAACGGATCAACCGCATTGCCCAATCGCTTTGACATCTTGTTTCCGTTCTTGTCTAAAACAAGTCCGTTTGAAATAACATTTTTATAAGCAACAGAATCGAAGCACAACGTTGCAATCGCATGCAAGGTGTAAAACCATCCTCTTGTTTGATCCACTCCTTCTGCAATAAAGTCGGCAGGGAAGGAAAGGTTGTTGTCTATTTTTTCTTTGTTCTCGAAAGGGTAGTGCCACTGCGCATATGGCATAGCGCCACTGTCGAACCACACATCAATCAAGTCCGCTTCGCGGTGCATTGGTTTCCCGCTAGGACTTACCAAGACTATTTTATCTACGTAGGGTTTGTGTAAATCGAACAAGTTATAATTCTCAACCGAATGGTCGTTCGGTTGGAAATTTTCAAGCTGATTCGTTTCTGAAATTCCGGCCGCAACACTTTTCTTTATTTCAGTTTGAAGTTCTTCAACAGAGCCAATGCAGATAGATTCTGTTCCGTCTTCGGTGCGCCAGATAGGAAGGGGAATTCCCCAAAAGCGGCTGCGTGAAAGGTTCCAGTCGTTCGCATTTTCCAACCAATTACCAAATCTTCCAGTGCCCGTAGATTCTGGTTTCCATTGAATGGTTTTGTTCAATTCCACCAAACGATTGCGTTTTTCTGGAACTTTAATGAACCATGAATCCAACGGATAATAGAGAATAGGCTTATCTGTTCTCCAACAATGCGGGTAGTTGTGCGCGTATTTTTCCTTCTTGAATAATTTCCCTTCGGTTTGAAGTTTCAACACAATACGTTCATCAACACTTAAATATTGAAGCTTTTCGGTGTCTTTAATGATTCCACCTAAACTTGCTTTTTGTTTCGCTAATTCAGCAGCTTTTTCTTCTTCCGAATAGTACGCTTCTTTCACGAACTCTTCTCCGAATAGGAATGTGCCGTCCTGTACTTCAGGAAGGAAACGTCCTCTGCGATCGACAAGGGTTAGGTTGCCCATGCCATTTTGTTTCGCTATGCGGAAGTCATCTGCACCGAAGCTTGGTGCAATGTGAACGATACCCGTTCCATCTTCCGTAGTAACAAAATCTCCTGCAATAATCTTGAAAGCATCACCATCGTTCGGTTGTACGAAAGGAAGTAATTGCTCGTAGCGAAGATTCAAAAGTTCTTTTCCAGAAATTTCAGATGCCGTTTTATTCGGAATTTTCTTGTCTCCTGCGCTGAACTCTTCAAAGTTTTCTCCGTTCGCTTCGGGAAAATATTTTTCACGAAGGGCAGAGGCAACAACGAAATAAGCACGCTCATTTCCAAACGGAGTAAGCGATTCAACAATAGAATAATTAATTTTTTCGCCAACGGCCAAGGCTACGTTTGAAGGCAAGGTCCATGGTGTGGTCGTCCACGCTAAAACATAAATAGGTAGATCTGCGTTCACATTTAATGCAGCATTTGCATCAATCAATTTGAATTGGGCAACTGCAGAAGTGTCTTTCACTTCTTTGTAGCAACCGGGCTGATTCAATTCGTGAGAACTCAATCCGGTTCCAGCAGCTGGAGAATACGGTTGAATGGTATAGCCCTTGTACAAGAGATTCTTTTTGTTCAGTTGCTGAATTAACCACCAAACGGTTTCAATGTATTTGTTGTCATAGGTTACATACGGATCGTTCATGTCAACCCAGTACCCCATGTCTTTGGTTAACTTTTCCCAGAGGTCGGTGTACTTCATTACCTCCTTGCGGCAAGCGTTGTTGTACTCTTCCACCGAAATGGTTTTGCCGATGTCTTCTTTCGTAATGCCTAATGTTTTCTCAACGCTTAATTCAATGGGAAGTCCGTGCGTGTCCCAGCCCGCTTTGCGGTGAACTTGCTTTCCAAGAAGGGTTTGGTAGCGACAGAAGATATCTTTAATGGAACGGGCCATGACGTGGTGAATGCCGGGCATTCCGTTCGCAGAAGGTGGACCTTCGAAAAACACGAAAGGCTGTCCGCCTTCGCGTTCAGTGATACTGCGCTGAAAAATGTTTTCCGCTTGCCAGTATGCTTGTATGTCGTTCGCTATTTGTGGAAGCGATATTCCTTTGATTTCCCTGTATTTGCCCATGGAAGGTTTGAAAATAGAGTGCAAAGATAAAAACAAAAGCGGAGGGTTGACCTCCGCTTTTCAAGTGCGCATGGAGGGACTCGAACCCCCACGCCTCACGGCACTAGATCCTAAGTCTAGCGCGGCTACCAATTACGCCACATGCGCATGTTGCGGTGCAAATATACAATGCTTCTTGGAATATGAAAGTTTTTCTCTTCTGGATTAACTTAAATAGATGAAATATTTAGCTTTTTCACTCTTCTTCACGGTGCAATTCTCTGCTGAGATTTTTGCTCAGAATGTCTGTGGCGCCCGAATGGCCGCACTCAGCGGAAGTGCCATAACACAGCCCGACGCTTTTGCAGGATTCAACAACTTGTCGGCATCTGCTCAATTAAAGGGGAGTTCTTACGCGTTTTATGGAAAAATTCCCTTTGGAATTTCGGAGATTAAAGACGCTGGAGTGTCCATTTTACAACATTTCGGAACAGGAGTTATGGGGATGGTATTCCAATCTTATGGGAATACAGAATTTAATCGTCAACGCATGAACCTCGGTTATGCGCTGCCGCTTTCGAATAAATTCAATGCATCGGTCAGTCTCGGTTATTCTTCCACTCGAATTAGTAATGGCTATGGAAAGGCGCATACCCTTTGGGCGAATGTTGGGGCTACCTATGACGTTCGCAAAGATTGGAAATGGGCGGCAGTGATTGACCTTCCAGCGAGCGCTTTGAAGAATAGTGAAGAGCTGCCCGCAACACTTCGAGTTGGGACGACCTATTCTTTCGGAGAGCAAGTGGCCCTTTCAGCGCAAGTGATATCAACGACGAATGCTCAATCTTCGGTGAGTTATAGTTTCGGATTGGAATACATTCCCATTGAAGTTTTGTCGTTGCGATTCGGAATGAACACGTTTTGGCAAACATGGTCCATGGGCGTTGGAACGAAATTCCGAAACTGCTCATTCGATGCTGCTGCAGTTGTTCATCCGCAATTGGGTATTACTCCTCATATCTCTTTGACCTATGGAATGGAAAAGTAAGTGCCTTCTTTTTTTTCTTTTCGGTTGGAAGGGAATTGCTCTTTTCGCCCAGGAAGAAAGCAACGCGTTGGTTGAACAACGCATTGAAACCATTTCAAGTTTAATGGAAGAAGGAAGTGATGTGGATTATTCTTCCCTCACTGAAGACTTGACCTATTTCGCTCGACATCCGATTAATTTGAACACAGCCGACGCGCTTTCCTTGCAATCGCTTTTAGTACTTAGTGACACGCAGATAAATGCACTCTTCAAACACATTGATTATTATGGAAAATTGAAAAGCATTTTTGAATTGCAGAGTGTTGTTGGAATGGACATACCCACCATTCGTTGGCTTCAGCCGTTTGTGTATGTGAATGAAGACGATGGGTTTTCTGATTTTTCATTTCGAAGATTATGTGAGGAAGGAACACACGATATTATGCTTCGTTCGAAACGAACGCTGCAAGAGCAAGCCGGATTTATTCCAGATCCGCTCACTGGAAAAAAGAATTTTTTGGGAAGTGAATACGGATCATATATGCGTTATCGTTTTCAATACCGAAGAAATATTTTGGTTGGAATGACATTCGAAAATGATGTGGGAGAACCATTAAGTAGTGGACCCGATTTCAAAAGTGCCTCATTGTTTATTCGAGAAGCGAAAGCGTTGAAGCAATTGGTTATTGGCGATTACCAGGTTCAGTTTGGACAAGGGCTTACCTGTTGGAACAGCATGGCATTTGGGAAGTCTTCGTTCAGTGTTCAAGTGAAACGCAATTCACAAGGCTTGAAGCCTTATTCTTCGGTGAATGAGAGTTCGTTTTTTCGAGGAGCGGGAATTACCGTTGGAAATAAATTTATCAGCGCAACGGTTTTCGCTTCTCGAAGAAAGTTAGATGCCACCTTCAATACAGATACTGTTCTTGCCGATGATGGAATGGCTGTTAGTTCAATTGTTCTTGGCGGTCTGCATAGAACAGAAAGTGAAATCGCTAAGAAGAATATGCTGACTGAATTTGTTTCAGGCGGAAATATTCAAGTTCAAAAAGGTATGTGGAAACTCGGAACGGTTGCGGTTCATAGAAGTTTCAGCGATTCAATTTCAGCGAAGACTGATTGGTATGCCCAAGGAAAATTCGCCGGGCGAAAGCAAGAGGTCTTGGGTATTTATGCTGAAGGGGTATGGAAGAACGCGTCGTTGTTCGGCGAGGTTTCGAGAAGTTCAAATGGCGCAATGGCTTCTGTGGTTGGAGTGACTTCAGCGCTCCATTCGCGGGTTTCCGCAACCATACTATTTCGGAATTTCGATCAAGATTTTCAATCGGTGTACTCGAATGTAATTGCTGAAGGAAGCAGCGTTTTTCCAACGAATGAATGGGGAATGTATGTAAGTGTGCAAGCGCAGCTATCAAAAAAGATAAGCGTTAATGCTTATTCAGATGGAGTAAAATATCCTTGGTTGCGTTATCAAGTGACAGGGCCTTCGAGCTTCAGTGATCATGTTTTTCAGTTCAATTACAGGCCCGATAAGAAGCACGAGTTCTATGCGCGCGTGCGCGTTCGAAGAACATCCGTTGATCACAATGTGCTGAATCGAATTGATTTTCCAGTCGATAAATTATCGGAACAAATTCGATTGAATTTTATTTTCAGTCCAACGGAAAGTTTGAAATTACACAGTCGATTGGAATTTGTGAAAACCAACGAAGAAGGACTTCCAACTGAAAAGGGTTATCTCGTTTTTCAAGATGTGATTTGGAAGAAAATGGGAGTGCCTTGCACGATAACCTTTCGCTACGCGTTGTTTCACACAGACGCTTGGAACGCTAGACTGTATGCCTACGAGAACGATGTTCTATACAGTTACAGTATTCCCGCGTATTACGGGAAGGGAGCGAGAATCTATGGTATTTTCAAATTTGATATTCGAAGAAATATAGATTTATGGATTCGAGTGGCGCAATGGACGTATACCGACAGAGATCAGACCTCTTCAGGAGATTCGGCCATTGAGGGATTTCGAAAAACAGATTGCACCGCACAATTCCGTATGCAATTTTAAATTCGTTTCAGAATTTCATTTTCAATTTCTTCGCTGTCCCAAACCGCTTCAATGTCGGGTCTGTTCATGACTTCCTTCATGATTTCATTCTGACGAATTCCGCTGCTTAACGCTTCGTGATAGGGAATGTGACTGAAGGTCACCTGCGAATAAAGAGGAATCCATTTTTCGGGATGCTTACTTGCGAATCTTCCTTCAATTTTCTTCTGAAGAAGGAAATCTTTATCGGCTGTTAAATCACGCATTTCAATGTAATTGCGAAGCGCTAGTTCCAAAATTGCATCGCCGTTTGGCTTACGCATTTTCCCGTATTCTTTCAAAAGATCTGGATGGTCTTCACCCAGTTCAGTCATGAGGCGATCAAGTTCGCTGCAGTCCTCAAATCCACTGTTCATGCCCTGTCCGTAAAACGGAACAATCGCATGTGCAGAATCTCCCATGAGTGCCACTTGGTTTTTGTAGTTCCAAGGATTGCATTTGGTCATGACTAAACTAGCGGTTGGATTCGTGTTGAAGTCCAACAAAAGTTCCGGCATCATTGCCTTTGCATCTGGGAAATATTTTTCAAAGAAATCGAGTACGTCTTGATCTGTTTTTAATTTATCGAAAGAGACTTCTCCTTCAAACGGGAAGAAGAGTGTGCAGGTGAAACTTCCATCTATGTTTGGAAGTGCAATCATCATGAACTCTCCGCGAGGCCAAATGTGCAAACAATCGATACGCATTTTGTGCGTTCCGTCTTCGTTCGCTGGAATCTCTAATTCCTTGTAGCCGTGGTCTAAATAGGCTTGCGAATATTCGTTGCGATCAAGTTTCGTCATTCGCGCACGAACAGCACTGAATGCTCCGTCTGTTCCGAATATCTGATCGAATTGTTGACGAACGTGTTCGCCGTTTTTACCTTCGAAAACAATGGTGTTTGTATCGAGTTCAACATCGACACATTTGTGTTCGAAGTTGAGTGAAACGTTTTCAAATTCTGCTGCGCACCGCACCAGCGTTTGATTCAAAATCCCTCTTGAAACACTGTATATCGCTTGTCCTTCTTTTCCGTAGGCTTGGTAGGTGAGTTCGCCCGAAACTGCATGCATAAGTCTGCCGCTCATTGGAAGGGCAACCTCTTCAATTTCTTTGCGAATGCCAGCGCCTTCGAGGCCTTTCCAACCGCGATCGCTTAACGCGAGATTTATACTTTTCCCTTGAACAACTTTCACGTTGCGAATGTCTGAACGACGGTCAAAAACCGAAACCGTGTATCCGCGTTTAGCGAGATAAACAGCCCATAAACTTCCAACTAATCCTGCCCCAACAACGGCAACGTTTTTATTGTTCATCTTAGATAGCATTTAATGCATTTGTTAAATCTTCAATCAAGTCTTCTGCGTCTTCAATTCCAACACTTAATCTCAGCAACGAATCTGTGATTCCGCTTTTTTCTCTTTCTGCTTTTGGAATTGAAGCGTGCGTCATAGAGGCTGGGTGACCAAGCAATGATTCCACTCCACCAAGAGATTCGGCTAACGAGAATACATGAACGTTTTGCGCTAGAGTAGAAGCGTCTTCAAAACGATCTCCTTTCAAACTGAAGGAAATCATTCCACCGAAATCGCGCATTTGCTTTTTCGCTACTTCATGATTCGGATGGGAAGGGAAACCAGGCCAGTAAACCTTTTCAACCTTTGGATGGTTAGCCAAGAAGTTCGCTACTACAACACCGTTCGAACAATGTCTTTCCATGCGAACATGCAATGTCTTTAATCCGCGCAATACCAAGAAACTGTCTTGAGGCCCAGGAGTAGCTCCACATGAATTCGCAATGAAGGCCAATTGCTCATACAAATTATCGTCGTTGGTGCATATAGCGCCCATAATAACATCGCTGTGTCCGTTCAAATATTTCGTGGCGCTGTGCATAACAATATCCGCGTTCATGTCTAACGGATTTTGAAGGTATGGTGAAGCGAATGTGTTGTCTATAACAGAAATCAAATTGTGTTTTTTTGCCAACGTCACGCATCTTTCAATGTCTATGATTTTCATCATGGGGTTGGTTGGAGTTTCCACCCATAACATTTTTGTTTTTGCGTTAACGGTTCTTTCAAGCGCATCGAAATCATGCATATCTACGAAGTGAAATACGATTCCATATTTCGCAAAAACTTTGGTGAACATGCGGTAGCTTCCACCATACAAATCATCGGTTGCAATGACTTCATCGCCGGGAACAAGTAGTTTAATGATAGCATCAGCTGCTCCCATTCCGCTTGAAAAACACAAGCCGTGTTTAGCGTTTTCCAGTTCTGCTAAGCAACGCTCAAGCGCAACACGTGTAGGATTTTTCCCACGCGCGTAGGCATAGCCTTTATGAACTCCTGGAGATTCCTGAACGTAAGTTGAAGTCTGATAAATAGGAGTCATGATGGCTCCTGTGGTTGGATCGGGCTCTTGTCCCGCGTGAATGGCTTTGGTTCCGAAACGCATGGTAAAATTTTTTCGCAATTTACATCTAAGCGCTCACAAACAAGCAGAACTATTTACACGTTCTTTTCAATATACTTGATGATTTGTCCAGCAATGTCCACGCCTGTTGCCATTTCAATTCCCTCTAGGCCAGGAGAAGAGTTTACTTCAATAATTAGCGGACCTCTTTCGCTGCGTAGCATGTCTACTCCGGCAATTCCAAGTTTCATAGCATTTGCTGCTTTGATTGCTGCAATTTCCTCTTCAAGGGTAAGTTCAATCACTTTTGCGGTTCCACCTCTGTGCAAGTTGCTTCTGAACTCACCTTCCTTAGCTGTTCGCACCATTGCTCCAACCACATGTCCATCTACAACGAATGCACGAATGTCTTCCCCACGAGATTCCTTAATAAACTCCTGAACAATGACGCGTGCTTTCAATCCGTTGAACGCTTCAATAACTGAAACTGCCGCTTTTTTGTTTTCGGCTAAAACAACGCCTAGCCCTTGTGTCCCTTCAAGAAGTTTAATAATTACAGGTGCTCCGCCCACTTCTCTCAACGTACGTTCCACGTCTTTTGAATAGTTAGTGAATACTGTTTTTGGAAGACCTAATCCAGCACGAGATAATATCTGTAAACTGCGCAGTTTATCGCGTGAACGAACCAAGGCTTGCGATTCCACAGCGGTGAAAACGTTCATCATTTCAAACTGACGAACCACAGCGGTTCCGTAGAAAGTTACGGAAGCACCAATACGTGGGATGACCGCATGGACTCCAGTTATCTCTTCACCGCGATAAAGAACTTTTGGTTTTTTCTTTTCAATAACTAAGTCGCATTTCGAATGGTCGATAACGCGAATTTCGTGGCCTCTTTTCTGAGCGGCCTCAACTAAACGCTTGGTGCTATAAAGCTTAACGTTTCTAGAAAGTACAACTAAGTTCATGGTGGAATTGTGTGTGGCAAATTAACAACTATTCCAGATGTTACACAAGATACTTCGTAAGATGTTTCACAAGGTCTTTCGTAAGATGTTGCACAAGGTCCTTCGGAAGGCGCTTCGCAAGACCTTTCGTAGAATCTTTCGTAGAATATTGAAACAGATGTTTCACAAGGTGCTTCGCAAGACCTTTCCTAGAATCTTTCGTAGAATCTTGAAACAGATGTTTCACAAGGTACTTCGCAAGAGGAATTATTTGAAAAGATTCTTGTTCAGAGCGAGGGTTTCTGGGGAATTGACGTGGGCTTTGGCATAATTCAAGGCGCCTTTAGACCATAACTGATAATCGTCATTCGATAAATTAAAAAAGAAGTCAAGAGATTCTGCTAGGGTGGTTGAATTGAGCGATGAAGATTTTCCTGCTAATTCTGCTTCAAGATTTTTCCAAGGGGTTTGATCAGAAATGACAATAGGAATACCATTGGAAAGTGCTTCTGCTATGGCGTGTCCGTAATTTTCACCTCTAGACGGTAAGAAAAAGAGATGGGAATTTTCATAATACTTGTTCAGTTCTTCTTGATTTTTGTGTCCATGCAGCGTAATCTGAATAGATGAACTCTCCTTCGCTAATAACCGAAGAGCTTCAGCGAGTTCAGCATTTTCTTCCAACCCCACAATATCCCATTTTACCGGTTTGTTCGGTTTCCAATTCCGAATGGCTTCCAGCGCTTCGTAGTATCCTTTTTCTGGACTTATTCTTCCAACGGTTAATACTCGGAAGGGTGAGATCATTTCCTTGGCTTGATGGGATATTGTTGCGTTAGAAATATTCGGCGCAATACGAATGCTTGCTTTCGGAAATTTTTGAAGTATTTCTTCTTTTTCTATTTCGCTTGTTGCTTGCCAAGTGATGTTCGAATAAATTTTAGTGAATTTCGAAAACAACAAAAATAATTTTTTCTTGAATCCTTTTTGTTTGAAGGCCGCTGGCTTCAGCATTCCGCGAGGAGCAAGAACAATTTTTTCAGAAATGTTTTTCTTTCGGAAGACTTGCAGCGGGAGCAAAGTAAACTTCGGAGACCACATGGAATTCAAGTAAATTCTTTCGGGATTTACTTCAGCATGAATTTTTAAAATGAAATCTTCAGTTAAAGAATTTTCATTCAAATAATAAACGTGAATGTTTGCTTGAAAACTCGCTTGCCAAGAATCCGATTGAATGTTCACGTATGGAATTGTGCAGTTTAAATCGGTGTTTCTTGTTACAACATAAAAATTATCTTCGCTATTCTTCATGAATGAAATCAACGATTGTATAGGACCACCTGCTTGCGATCCCGGATAAAACCAATCGGTGAATACCAATATTTTCATGCGTTGAATGTAATGCGATTGTTTTTCATCCAATGTCCTAAGACAGAAAGGTGCCAAAAGGAAATGAACGACTTTTCTTCACTTCCTTGAAGAAATTTCCTCCAAGCATTTTTCAAAACACCTTCATTCACCACTTCTTGGTCGTACAATACTTGAAATCCAGATTCGGTAAAGTCTCTAAGCTCATTTTTCATCCAAACGCTCCACGGCAATGTGAATCCCATTTTCTTTCTATTCACTACTTCATCAGGAAGAATATCTGTAAACGTTTCAGTAAGAAATTTTTTGGGTGTAGTTGGAAATTTCAAGTCATTCGAAAGATGTGTAGCCAATTCAACAACTTGATGATCTAAAAAAGGAACTCGAATTTCTAATGAATGTGCCATGCTCATTTGATCGCTATCACGAAGCAACACGTGTTGCATATATGATTCTATTTCTGCAGCAGAGACGCGATTTAAAAGAGGAGCTTTTTTATCAAAAATGAAATTGAAATTGTTTTCGATTTCGAAGTGCTTGGTCGTTCTTGCGATTAATTCATTGGTCTTCCATACATTTCTTACCAATGGAAAAGCTGAAGCTAAGTTGGCTTTTGGTAATCCTAAAAGCTCTGCTTTTTTGCGAATGGCTCTGCTTGAAGAAGTAGCTTTCAGTAATGCCGAAGCCGATCTTCTCAAGGGATGAGACAGCTTCAATAAAAAAGATTTTTCAATGCTTTGCATGTATTGAAAAACGGGATATCCCGCAAACAATTCATCGCCGCCTAAACCAGAAATGGCTACTGTAATACCCGCTTCCTTCGCAGCTTTCGAGACGGCGTAGGTATTTGGTCCGTCGCCACTTGGAAAATCTATTGCTGCCACTGCAGCTGGAATGTCTTTTAGAAAGTCATTCGCACTGAGATTTATTTCGTGGTGATCAGTGTTGAATTTCTTTGCAACGAGTTGCGCATATTTTCGTTCGTCGAAGGCTTCTTCTTCAAAAGAAATCTGAAACGTATTTATTTTTTCACTTCGAACTTCACTCATTAATCCAACGAGCAATGAGGAATCAATTCCCCCGCTCAGAAACGCACCGAACGGAACGTCAGCTCGCATGTGTTGCACAACAGACTCACGCATGGTTGAACGCAGTAATTCTTGCGAACTTTTCTTGTCTGTTAGCTCGTACGATGTGTCATCTAAAAGTCGGTAATAGCAATGTTTGGTTGTTTCATTTTTCTTGAAATGCAAGTAATGTCCCGCCTCGAGTAATTGAACATGATCAATCAAGGTGTTCGGCGCACAAACTGTTTGCGTTTCAATGTATTCTTCGAGAGCACTCCGATTTAATTTTCTTGGAATAGCATCGCTAGCGAGTAAGGCGCGAAGCTCAGAGGCAATGAAACATCCGTTATTCTGCATAGAATAATACAACGGCTTCATGCCGTAGCGATCACGAACCACAAAAGTTTCGGTAGTCTCAATGTTGTGCAGCACGAACGCAAACATGCCCTTCAATTTTGAAAGACATTCAACACCATATTTCTGAAACAGCTCGAGGATCACTTCGGTGTCACTTTCCGTTTGAAAAGAGACCCCCTGAAGCTCATTCGCTTTCAATTCAACATAATTGTATATCTCACCGTTAAAGGCGATTACCCAATTTTTGTTGGAAGAGAGCATGGGTTGATTCGCAGAATTTTCTGTGTCAATGATTGAAAGACGTCTATGTCCTAGGCCAATTTGTTCGTTTGTATAAATACCATCTGCATCTGGCCCGCGATGAGCCATAGCAGCATTCATGCGCTCGAGAGTTTTTCGCACGAGATGCGTTTCTTTCGAATGAATGATAGCACTTATTCCGCACATGAGGCATTCAGTATTTTAGTGAATTGAGTTACCCAAATATCGGAAGAGAATTGTAATGCGAGTGCGGCACTTTCATTTCCCATGGATTGAAGTTCATCGTGCGAAGCGTTGAATATTTTCAGGAGCTGTGTTTTTAAATCTTCTGTTGAATGCGGATTGAACGAATAGCCATTCTTTCCTTCCACCAATAAATCCTGTTTCGCACCTATGGCGGTTGAAAGAATCAAAGGTTTCCCAAGCGAGGCCATTTCATGGACAACAACTCCCCAGGGTTCATAGATACTAGGCAAGATAAAGGCGGAGGCCTTTTCAAGTTTTTCGCTTAATTCGTTGGGTTGAATAAATCCGTGGTGCACAATGGCGTCATTCATTATTCTATTCGGAAACAATTCTCCTGTGCCAGCAAGGTTTAGTTTCCAACCCGAACGTTCATTCGGTGGAATGGAAAGAAATGTTTCACAAAGGAAATCGAGGTTCTTCACGGAAATATATCTTGCTACGCACCAAAGTTCTTTCTCTTGCGAAAGTTCTTTTCGATTTGTTCGGAAAACATCTTCACAAGTGTAGAAACCGTTCACAATATTTTTGAAGGAAAAGCCTAATTTTTGCGCTGTTTTCATTTGTGCATTTCCAGGAATGAATGCGAAGTGAAACAACTTTTTGTATTTCAATTTGAAGTAAAAACTTCCCAATATAAATTTCAAATTCGATTGCCAAATGGTATCGAAAGCCAATGCTGTCGGACGTTTCAAGTTTCTCATCCATTCAATATATTCTACATCGCTCCAGCCGCTGCATAAAATGAATGTTGGGTTGAATAGAGAAATCGTGTTCAAATCGATCTCCAATTTAGACGCAAGTTGAATGGAAGAATTGATTTGAAAATGGAACGGCGCCTCGGGATTAATGGGATAATGAACCACGAGCAACTCATGTTGATTGGCGAGCTTATTTAAGCATTCCACGGTGTACCCGGCCAATTCTCTGTATAGAACTAGGATTTTCATACGGCAGCTTCCAGCTTGGCTTTCGCTTCTTCCTGGGCGGCGAGCTCAATCTTATTGTCTTTCGCCAAATAGAAATACATCCACAAAAAGAAGGGAAATCCATTTAAGAAGTAGTGTCCTTGTCGAGCGAGATAAAGAATAATAATGAGGGCTATTCCATTCGACATGACCCAATGTTCTTCAGATGCTGCCCGTTGCTTGAATATCCAACACTTAAACAAGATGTAGAACATGACAACCAATCCGTAAATCCCTGTTTCTGACATGAGACGAAGTGCCATAGAGTTTGCATCCATCTTGTTGAACTCGATGTCTACCGCCCCCGTTAGATTAGTCAGGGAGTATTTGTCGAATGCTATGGGGTGAGAGCCGAGGCCCGTTCCGAAAAGCGGATGACGTTTGAAGTTTTCAAGCGCGATTTGATAGTTGTTGTACAATACGAAACTGGAACCGTGAATGTCGTAGCTCTTGTAGTTCTTCGTTTCAAACATGGTGAATGTTCCGTCCCATCGGTCGGTGAACTCAGGTACGTTTTTGTAAGCGTAATCGAAGGAGAAAATGAATAGCGGCACGAAAATGATCGAATATTTTACAACTCCGAGGTTAAGAAGGAATAATACAATGGCTACGAAAATTCCGATGATACCAAGACTGGAATACGTAAGTAAATAGGCTACAATAATGACCAATCCATGCCAGCGCTTAATGAACAAAGTTTTTCGCGCGATTGTATTATACAGCGAAACGAAGAATGCCGGTGCAATAACCGCAGCGAAATATGAGGGTTCAGAGAAGACGGAGTTCAAACGCAAGCCTATTCCCCCCTCCGTTAAACTCCATTTGTTAAACAACCAATTGTAGTTGTATCCAGGTGTGAAACCAACGAAATAGGAAATCAATTGAAATATCCCTATGAATGAAACGATAAGTGAGCCTACCATGTAGTATTTGAAAAGCTCTTTCAGCTTGAAGTCGAATACCTGAATGACATAGTGATAAAAGAGCACCGAAGCGAAAAATCCAATGAAGATTTTAGTGAACATGGTGGACGTGTTTTGTCCTGTAGCAACATAAACAATTCCGGATACAAGTAACGGAAAAAACAAAATAACAGGCCAACGGGGAAGTCCAAATTTCGAGAAGAAGATGGGAAAAAAGATAACGAAGGCCAAGTAACTTACGTATGCTTCGAAAGGTTCTTTAAAAAAAACGTACGACGAAATAAAGATGGAAATGAAAATGGAAATAACTGTAAACCATCTAAACATCTTCTTGTGCGGTTTCGGTCGTTAGTTTGGGTTGTGCGTATTTGTCTTTTAGACGAATGAACGATTTTTCAAAAATATGATAACTTAACGAAGATACAGCCACTGTAAGTAAGAATGAAATACCATATAGAAGTATGTGCTGTGGAGTAGTAATGTCGTTATCAAGTCCAATGTATTTATCCAGAGTATGAATGGTGAAGACAATACACATAACATGGAACATGTAGAATCCATAAGATATTCTTCCTAGATATTGAAGAACTCGATTTTCAAATTTGAATAATGATTTTTCATTACCCGCAACATTTAAAATGACAACCAAGAATGAAATTGAAAAAAGCAAATGAAGAATATCTTCAAGGGCCGTTGGGATGAAATAAATGAGAATAGGAATCATGATTACCGACAGAATCTGCGATAGAGGTCTATAGATAATACGAAGTAATTGATCCTTTTTATTGAAAAGAAAATACGCTCCTAGGCCACCTAACGCCATGCACTCAAGTTTCGACATGGCAAGAAATTTCTTGAGAACCACGAGAGCCTCAAGTTTCACAAAAGGTGCAGAGATAAGTATTAATCCTTTTAAAGCGATGATTGTTCCCGCTATCCAAAGAATGGATTTGAGTACATTTTTACTTTCCCGAATGAGCAAAGGCCATAAAAGATAGAATTGTTCTTCCACGCCGATGGACCAGGATTGGCCAATGTTAGGAACTGCTGTTGTGTATATCGCAAAAGCTAGGTTTGGCATGAAGAAAGCGTATAGTAAAAGATTTCCCCAGAAATTCTGCTGAAAGAAAATGTCTTGACCGGGAACTGCGAAAAAATCGAAATAAGGGAGAACGAAAAACCCGAGAATGAAAATTAAATAATACAGTGGCCAAATACGTAATGCTCGACGTAAGTAAAATTTTCCAATGGCTATGGAGTTATTCGATTCTTTTTCTTTTAAGAGTAAATAGGTGATAAGGAACCCACTCAGCACAAAAAAGAAGACAACGCCTAATGCGCTGCTGTATGCAATTAGGGGTGATAACGGACCAATTTCCCTCGACATCACAGATTGAAAAATAGTAAACTTGGTTATTCTTTCTTCAGGATCAATCCAATGAGTTCCAAATCCAGTGAATTTTTTAATTAATTCAACATGAGTGAAGAAGACCGCAAGTGCAGCAAAAAATCGCAAACTATCAAGACCTTTGAAATGCTCCTTCTTCACTAAATTAATCTTTGCAGTGAAATTAGCGCTTTTCAACCACTCGCTGAAAATTTTCTATGGTTTGCGAGATTATTTGTGACCAAGTAAAGTTTGCGCGAATTTTGTTTATTGATTTGGACGAACGTTCAAGAACGGCTTCAACTTCGAGCAATTTGGCAGCTTCTATATTCTTGCGAATGGCTTCTACACTTTTCGGTTCAAAGAGAAATCCATTGCTGTTGTCTACAAGTTCTTCCACTGCACCAACTCTGGTGGCTAAGGGAATAAGCCCTCGGCTCATGGCTTCTAAAATTACATTTGGCATTCCTTCTGAATGTGAAGGAGCAATGAGAAAAGTATGCTCGTCAAAAATCTCATTCAATGCATTTACGTCTTTCACCTCACCGTAATAACGAACATTCGCACGAGTCATTTTTTTCGAAGGAGGAATTGCTCCGACAAATGAAATTTCCAATTCGGGCATGGATGCAACTACCTGCATGAGCTCTTCAATTCCTTTTCGTCGCTCATATCGACCAACAAAAAGAAATTTTGAATTCACTGGAAGTTTTCTTTTATCGAGCAAAGTGTTGTCGCTAACAGCACCGGGAATAACTAATATTTTTGATTGTGGAATTCCAATACCATTCAAGAGCAAGGTGATTTTCCCCCCATAAGAGATGCAGAAATCTGCTTGATTTAAGTTCCATTTCGTAGGCGACTTCAATAAATACGCTTTCAATCTTTCTCCGAAAGATGCAGGTTCTTGGAACATTTCCAAGCCGTGAAAATTCACCAATATTGGACCTGTTTTGATGATTCCTTTTTTCCGTTGTTGCAATAAATCCCATCCGCTAAACCCCTTCACGTAAATTAGATCGAACTCAGGAAATTTATCTTTTAGCAAAGATGTTATTGTAAGAGAATATTGGTAAGATTCTTTGATGTAATGTCCTGGCATTCCAGTAGATTCAGGGAATCTAAGCGTATGCACGGTTAAGTGTTTTGAATTTTCGAAGAGTTCGTTCACCTCTTCTTTTTTAGGAAGTGAATTTTTTCCGTAGACGCAATGAACGAGCGTTACCTCATGTTCAAGTTTCAGCAATTCATTACACAAATTGAAACTGTGCCGCTGCATGCCACCTGTGACGTAAGGTGTTATGCCATCGGTGAGCAGACAAATTTTCATTTTTCTGAATTTATTTGTTGAAGAACTTTTCGTGCATTGGCTCTCCAATTATGCGTTGCAAAAACTTTCTGTTGAAATCTTTTGGCTTTTATTTCGAGTGCATCTACCTCTGTTATTGCAACTATGAGCGCATCTTGAAATGCGCTGTCGTTGTTTTCAAACAACACACCTTCTTCACGTGACATAACATCGGAAACTCCGGCTTCATTGACAGCAAGAATTGTTTTTCCAAACGCACCATATTCGAACAACTTCACTGGAGAACAATACCATTCTGTGTTCGGCAATGTAAGTATGTCCATGGCTGAAATGTAATTGTAAACATCTTCTTTTGGAACAGATCCCGTAAAGTGAACACGCGAAAAAATCCCAAGTTTACTTGCGAGTTCTTTCAACTCAGGAATGAGATATCCATCTCCAACAATGAGAATGGCAATATCGGTATATTTTAATTTTGAAACGCCTTTAATAAGTCGGTCTACACCGTGATAAGGAAAGATGGAACCCACAAAACCAATGACAGTTACTTCTGAAAGATTGAATTGTTTGTTGATTGCTTCAACGCGCGATTCGTTGATTTGAATTTCCTGCTTATCAATGGCATTGGGCACTACAAGACAATTGCTAGGATTGACCTCGTAATTTTCAACAATGTATTTTTCAAGTGAAGTAGTAATGGGTGCAATAAGAGTAGCCGATTGCAAGAGGTTCTTCAATTTCTTTTTTCCAATGCTCGAAATGAACGAAGAAGCTTTTTCAAATTCCTTTACTTCTTCTTCGAAGGGTGCGTTTATTTCAACAACGTGTTTTATGTTGAAAGGCTTTAGCACATTTACGCTGCCGTTGCTCATCCAGGCGGAACGCTCATATACCACATCCGGATTGAATGTTTGTATGGCTTCTTGAAGTTCTTTGGCTGCGTGTTTATCGAATTGAATTTGCTGAATTTCTTTCAAGGTGCGCCAAAGGATTTTTGGAAGGACTTTCTTTAAAACAAATTTGAAGGAATTTGTTTGAGTAGACGAATCTCTTGATAGCGGCTTATTGCCAAGAACTAAAATTTCAACCGTATGTCCTTGTTCTCTGAATCCATTCACCATTCCGCGCATGTGACTTCCGTAGCCAGTTGGCGCGTCGAAGTATAGTGTTGGGTGCGGAGAATAGAAGAGAATTTTCATGAATTAATCAAAGGATTTCATGTGTTCTAGCATTTCTTTCACACGGAAAGAAAGTGAGTTATTCTCGTCGGCTTCTTGAATAAATGTTTGACTATTTAACGGATCGTTTTTCAAAAGCGACTGAAAGAAATTACACCAAGTTGTTCCTCTGTTTTCGTTCTCTATGGTTTGGAGCACATCTCCTTTTGCACCCAGATACAAGTAGGGAGTTCCAAGCGTTTGGTATTCAAAGTACTTTGTAGTGAAGAAATCTTTGTTGTGGTCAGCTAACAGAATGATGCACCAATGGGCTTGCGCAATGCGATCTTCGATTTTCTTTCCTATGGAATCTGAGATGCGAACACAAGGATGGTGCTTGAAAATAGCTTGTATTTTTTCGAAGCTGGTGGAATGAAAGTTAAGCTGCAATCTCTCATACAAGGCAGGATCGGACTCGCGCAATTTTGTGAGGTCTTTCGACATTTCTTCCAAAAAGTGTTCTGTATCCAAATAAATTTCTCCTCCGTATTCAATGGTAATCTCACGAGAAGAAAAACCGAATGATTGTTCGGTTAGTTTCGGTTCAGAATGAAAATGTTTGAGGTGGAAGAACTTTTTATTGTTTGCTGAAATCAAATTCAAGGAAGAATAGTGTTCAAGAATTTGAATGGCCGGGGCAGAAAGAACGTCAGCGTGTTGAATTACGCTTTGTGTTTTTTCTTCTTCTTCCTTTTTCTTTTCAGGACTTAAAAAAGGCATCCCGTAGTTCCGTGCGTTCAGCCAAGGGTCGCGAAAGTCGGCCCAGTACTTTATGGAAGGATGTTCCTTTTTCCATTCGGCAACTACACGAAGCATGTCCCAAGGGGCGCCAGTTGCGAACACCCATTCAATCGGATGTTTTTTTGCGAGTTCGTTCAACTTGGGAACAAGATGTATTTCCCAACCGAGGCTTATATCGTAAGGTGTGCCTTTGTAATTTTTTTTGACAGCGTTAAGCGCTTTTCTGTATTGAAGTTTTTCGAAAAAGTTCGACGGTTGTGTGAGTAGAATTTGAGGATAGACGCGTGGCAGTGGATGCACGAAGATGTTCCTGCTGTTCACCTCTTCGCTCCAAACAGATTTTTCTGTGTCGCTTAAAGCTTCGGCTTTAATGACATGAACAATGCAATTTTGTTCAGCGAATTCTTTTGCTAATTTTCCCCAACGCCTTCCGCCAATTCCTTTGTTGGGAGGGAAGTCGTAATTGACGAGTATGATATGTTTTTTAGTAGTTGGCATTTACATGCGCGGCTACGTAGGCAATTTGATAGTGTGTCATTTCCGAATACATCGGTAGTGAAAGAATTCGTTTTGCTAGTCTTGCTGCAACAGGATAGTCAGCTTCGGTGTGATGAAAGCGTGAAGTGTAACAAGGCATCAACGGCAATGGAACAGGGTAGTGCACAGCGGTATCGATTTGCGCTTCCTTAAGTTTTGTCATAAGTCCGTCGCGGTCTTCGTGTTGAATTACGTAAAGGTGAAACACGTGACGGAAGCCTTCTTTTTCGATGGGCTTCACCACATTTTCATTCAAGATTGAATGATACAAATGCGCATTTTTTCTTCGTCCTTCTGTCCACGTTTCAAGGTGTGGAAGTTTTGTATTTAGCACAGCTGCTTGAATACCGTCCATGCGAGAATTTCTTCCTTCGCGGGTGTGGTTGTGTTTTCCTTCTTGCCCGTGGTTCGCGATGGCTCGGGCGATTTTCGCAATGTCGTCGCTGTTGGTAACCATTCCGCCCGCATCGCCGTAGGCACCTAAGTTTTTACCTGGGTAAAAACTAAAACTTGCGGCGTGTCCGAAGGTTCCTGCTTTTTGTCCGTGTATGGTCGCAGCATGCGATTGCGCGCAGTCTTCTAGAACGAGCAGGCCGTGTTTGTTTGCAATTGCCATTAGCGCATTCATATCAACCGGATTCCCATAGAGGTGAACAGGAATGATTGCTTTGGTGCGGCTTGTAATGCGCTCTTCTATTTTCGAAATGTCAATGAGAAAATCTTCGTCAACATCTACAAAAACTGCAACACCGCCTGCTGTTGTCACCGCTTCCGCTGTGCTAATCCAACTGATGGCTGGAACAATCACTTCATCACCGGGTTGAATGCCCATGGCGACAAGTAAAATTTCTAAACTATCGGTTCCATTGGCACACGCAATCGTATGCTTCATGCCCATGAACTCGCTATAACTTTTTTCGAAAGCATCAGCTGCGGGTCCTCCAACGAATGAAGTGTTTGCGATGATGTTTGCAATGGCTTGATCCATTTCATTTTGAATGGATAAATATTGCGCTTTAAGATCTACAAATGGAATATGCATTATCGTATTTTTTTTGCGGGATTTCCTACATAAACCCCTGGTTCAGTAATATTTTTTGTAACAACAGCTCCTGCACCAATAACAACGTTATCGCAAACAGTAACCGGTAGTAAAGTAACATTCGAACCAATTGAAACATGATTCCCGATCTCTGTGGAAGACCATTTGGTTTTATCGTTTCCGGAAGGTCCTCCGTCTTTGAATAAATCGTTCGTGAACATAACACCGTGCGCAACGAAACAATCCGATCCGATAGTGACCAATTCACAAATGAAAGTATGACTTTGAATGCGCGTTCGGTCTCCAATCTTTACTCCTTTTTGAATTTCAACAAACGGCCCCACAAACACATCGCTGCCAATTTCACACTCGTACAAGTTCACAGGTTCAACAACGGTCACATTTGTTCCAAATTGAACGTCACGAATTTGCGCGGTATATTTTTTCACTTCGTTCATTGCAATATGTTAGCGTAGATTTTTTCAATAGCATCTATACTTCTCACACCCTCTATTCCTTCTACATTTTGACCAATGCCTGTTTGAATTTCCTTCACAATACCGGCAATAACTTTATCGTGATTGCTACTTGTGCCTTGGTATTTTCCGTAAGAATTTGGCTTGTCGTTGAAGTCAATATTCGCGTCTAATTCATGACCTTCAACATTCCAAAATTCAATTTTATTCAGATAAGCGCCGCCGATTTTAATGCTTCCTTTTTCACCAATAATGGTGATACTTCCTTCGTAGTTTTTTTCATAGACGCAAGTGGTCCATACCAATGATCCAAGCGCGCCGTTTTCAAATTCCATGACTGCAACACCGCTATCTTCGGTTTCAATGCTGTGATTTTGCGTTGCCGCTTTCGCCTTCACACTTACCACATTTCCGCACCACCAAATAAGTAAATCTATGAAGTGACTGGCTTGTGTGAAAAGCGCTCCTCCTTCTTTTTCAATCTTTCCTCTCCACGGAGAATCGTCGTAATACCCTTGGTAACGATTCCACAATACATCACATTTCACCATGAAAATTTTTCCTAGCCATCCTTCGCGAATGGCTTGTTCAGCAAGAATAACAGGAACATTGAATCTGTTCTGTTTCACTACCCACAATTTTTTTCCGCAAGCCGCTGCTGTATCGTTCATGCGATTCGCCTCTTCAACAGAAAGCGACATAGGTTTTTCAACCAGAACATTAAATCCTGCTTGTAACGCGGCAATGCTTTGTTCGGAATGAAGAGCGTGTGGCGTAACTACGTTAATGACATCGGCTTGAATATTCTTCAACATTTCATCGAAAGAAGAATAGACTGGAATATTTCCATACAGCTCGGAAAGTGCGCGCGCCGACTCAATGTGGCTATCGCACAACGCAACGATTTCTATTTCTGGATTAGCATCTAAGACAGCAACGTGTCGCTTCCCAATACTTCCACATCCGACTACGGCAAACTTGATTTTCATCGGTTGCAAAGTAATCAATCATTTTTGAATTTCCACGACCTTTTGGTGGAGGAATTCCTTCAAGGAATAATTTTTCAGCCCTAAGCGTTCGAAGAATTCTTTTTCTGTTTCCTCATGGGCAAGTAAGATTGCCACTTCGAACGTCTCGTAATTAGAGAGACAAAGGTTTTTAAGTGGACTTCCTTCAATGGGAAATGAAGTTTGAAAGTTCGTGCCAATAAATGTTTTGTAGCCCAGGGCTAAACGCTCGAATAGCAAGGTAGAATATGCCATAACCCCAATGCTTACTTTGAAGAAGTTCTCGCTCGATTTCATTTCAATCGGAGCAATAACGGTGTTTGTTCCTTCGAAAAGAGTTGAGTAGAAGGATTGAAATGCAGCGTCAGACCGCTCCTTTGGATGCGGAAATACGATGAGTTGAAAGTTCGTATGCTTCTTCAAAAAAGTCTTCAGAGATTCCAACAGAAATAATTCATTTTTTTGAATTCCAAACCCGAAATCAGCATGTCCAGCTTTTCTTCTTACCCACTCGCCATGAGAATAAAATCCAATGGTGTTTTTAGGTGGAATTGGTGCGTTCGTGTAGCAATGAGCGTAACGCAGGTATTGCTCAGGAGGCCAATGCAAAAGCTCCTTTATATACCAATGTTCGAAATGAGAAAGTTCTTCCATTTGATAAGCACTGGAAAGCACAACCTCGTCTGCGATCATAAAGGTGTGATGTCCGGTCAGTGGTCCAGGCGAAGGAATTTTCGTCACTTTAATCCCCTCTTCCATTAAGAGGTAAGCAAGGGCGTTGCTATCTTTTTCAAACGGTGTGAAATCGAAAAATTCCGTTGTATTATTTGTTGAAATGATATCGGAAACGGACGTCCATTCAACCACTTCGCGAATAAGTAAAGCCAGATTAGCACGGCGAGAATCGAACAGGCATTGCAAAGAAATTCGTAACGCGAATAAATGAAATTTCAATGGAAATTTGGAGAGTGTTAGCTCTTCTCGAACCATCACGTTTAGCGCTTGGTGGTTGGTATTTGCAGAAACATATTCTTCCGCAATTTCTTTTTGGTTGGAAGTAGAAACCAATACGCAAGGTGATATTGGAATGAAAGTCGATTCAATTATTTCCCTAGAAACAATGCGTTTCCATTCTTTGAAGCCGATGAGCAAATCTCTTTTCGCGTTGTTGGGAAGTCTATATGTTAGATCGTGAAGCAGTCTATGCTGAAGCATGCGCAAACGAATGTCCTCTGAAGGTTTCATGGGCCTCTTTAAAAGCTGCTTTGCAAAACGAAGGGCGCTGTTTAAACTAGACATTTGATTCATGGAACAAGTGTAGGAAAGATTCGAGGTTTTGATTCCAGCTGACTATTGGAAAGTTGAAATGTTTTGAAAGCTGCTCGGAAGCTGCCTTCGCTCGCATGCCGGTTTCACAGAGAAGAATGCAAGGACGATTTATTTTTTCGATTACCTCTTTCAGTTCTGAAGCTGTCACAGAAATGATTTCAGATGGAAGCGAATCGTTTTCACCCAAGAAATAAATGGGAGTATCTCGGTCGCGCAACAACACTTGAACGGTAGTTGCGGGCTTCGTGTTTTTTTGTTTCGGGTTGAAATGGAACCTCGACCAAAGCCCCGTGTTTCCATCGAAATAATCGATAGCACCCACGAAAGGACAAGGATTGAGTGTCAGAAATTGAAGCGCTTGATGGGCAACATGAATGCCTACCGAGGCCACTGCTGTTGGCCAAACGCCATCAACTTCGCAATCCCTTTCCACTTGGCTCGCGTCTTGAACATGTCCGAAAAGCATGGTGCTGGTTATGCTATTTAAATGAATGAAGGCACTAGACCCTGCATTCATCTGCGCTGCTGCATAGAAAAAAGGAATTCTTAGTTTTTCGAAGTGGCTAGCTAATTCCAGTTTCGTAGCAAGGCGATCGGTAAAATCAAAAACTAAATCAAAGGTTGACGCAAGTATTTCCGCTTGCGCTTTAAACATTCGTTCCTCCGAGATTATTGTAGCTTTTGGAAAGTGCAACGAGCAATAATTCTTTAAGACAGCAGCTTTATTCTTCCCAATGTCATCAGGAGTGAAAAGATGTTGTCTATTTAAATTCGAAGCGTCAACAACGTCGCCGTCGAAGATTGTGACATGTCCAATTCCCGATGAAAGCAAATAAGGGAGAGCAGCGTTCGCTAATCCTCCGCATCCTATGATAAGAAGGTTCTTGTCTTTCAGATAATCTTGGTCCCAGGTCATACTTTCAAAAAGGAGTGAATTTCGAATTGCAAGATAGTTTAGAGAGGGGCTTCAGGAATATTTTACGAACAATTTTGTTTGTTAAAGCATTGAAAGTCAAATGATAAGTAAAGAAAATGAGTATCGAAAGCAAAAAAAAGTGTGTTCGTCATGAAAAGTTGTACTTTTGCGGTCGTATTTAACCTTTAAAAAACATCAAGACAATGTCTGAAATTGCACAAAAAGTTACCGAAATCATCGTAGATAAACTCGGTGTAGAAGCATCAGTAGTAACCCCTGAAGCTAGTTTCACCAATGATTTGGGAGCAGATTCTTTGGATACTGTAGAGCTTATCATGGAATTTGAAAAGGAATTCAACATCGCTATTCCAGATGATCAAGCTGAGAAAATTGTGACTGTAGGTCAAGCAATTGATTACATCACTGCGAATAAATAATCACTCGGAAATTATTCAACTTTCCCGAAAACTATGGAGTTAAGAAGGGTCGTTGTTACCGGACTAGGAGCATTAACACCCATTGGTAATACTGTCCCAGAATACTGGACCGGTCTTATCAATGGTGTGAGTGGTTCTGATCTCATAACGCGCTTTGACGCGAGCAAGTTCAAAACGAAGTTTGCTTGTGAAGTCAAGGGGTTTAACATTGAAGATCACATTGAGCGAAAGGAAATGCGCAAAATGGATCCTTATACACACTACGCTCTAGTTGTTGTGAAGGAAGCCATAGTGGACTCTGGTCTCGATGTAGAGAAAGTGGACAAGGATCGTGTTGGCGTCATTTGGGGTTCCGGGATTGGTGGATTAACCACTTTCCAAGAAGAGTGTATTAATTTCGCTAAAGGAGACGGAACACCGCGTTTCAATCCTTTCTTTATTCCGAAAATGATCGCTGATATTGCCTCTGGTCACATCAGTATTCAATACGGATTCAGAGGTCCCAACTACACAACCGTTTCAGCTTGTGCTTCTTCAACAAACGCTTTAATTGATGCCTTTAACTACATTCGTTTAGGTAAGGCAGATATTATTGTAAGCGGTGGTTCTGAAGCTGCAATTTGTGAGGCAGGTGTAGGAGGATTCAACGCTTGCAGAGCGCTTTCTGAAAACAATGAGAATTTCAAAACGGCTTCTCGACCTTTCGACAGTACCCGTGATGGATTTGTTTTAGGAGAAGGAGGCGGTTGTCTTATTTTAGAAGATTTAGAACACGCCAAAGCGCGTGGTGCTAAAATATACGCCGAGCTTATCGGTGGAGGAATGTCTGCAGATGCTTATCACATTACCGCCCCACATCCAGAAGGAATTGGTGCAACGAACGTAATGAAGAATGCATTGTCCGATGCAGGAATTACTTCAAATGAAATTGACTACATCAACGTTCACGGAACTTCTACTCCTTTAGGAGATGTTCAAGAAGCGAAGGCCATTCAAAATATTTTTGGAGAGCATGCTTACAACTTGAACATATCAAGTACCAAGTCAATGACAGGTCATTTGCTAGGTGCTGCTGGAGCCGTTGAAGCAATTGCGTCTATTTTGGCAATTAAAAATGGAATCATTCCACCTACAATTAACTTCGTAAATGCCGATGAGGCTTTAGATCCGAAATTGAATTTCACCTTCAATACGGCGCAACACAGGGAAGTTAATATTGCGATGACGAACACCTTCGGTTTCGGTGGTCATAACACTTCAGCCATTTTTAAGAAATACGAATGATTTGGAAATTCTTTTCCAAAGCACATCCCAATAGGGAACTTTTCACCTATATCAAAAACACCTTTCATGTAAAGCCGAATAACCTTGCGCTTTATGAGACTGCGCTGCGTCATGCTAGTGCTGCTGATGAAATTCAACCGGGAATAAAAAATAGCAATGAACGTCTCGAGTTTTTGGGAGACGCTATTTTGGATAGCATTGTAGCTCATTACTTGTTTTCGAAATATCCTGCCCTCACAGAAGGTGAACTAACCAAAATGAAATCGAAGATTGTTAGAAGAGACAATCTTAATTCTATTGGTTACGAACTGAAGTTATACGAGTTTCTAAATGTAAGTATTGGCAGACAAGAAATCCATGAAAGTCTAATTGGAAATGCATTGGAAGCCTTATTTGGTGCGCTTTTCCTAGACAAGGGGTATAAGATTACTCGAGAAATAGCATTGAAATTGTTGAAGGAACACGGCCTTGATGAGCGTGTTCATTTAGATGTGGATTACAAAAGTAAATTGCACGAGTGGGGACAAAAGACGCGCAGGCATTTGGTGTACATTGTGCGTGAACAGCGCAGCACCGGAGCTCAAATGCTATACACCATAGCGTTAGAGTTAGACGGTAAAGAAGTTGGAAGAGGAACAGGTGGTTCAAAGAAAGCGGCGGAACAATCAGCAGCAGCAGCTGCGGCTAAAGTAATAATGACTAATTAAAACTGAAATTTATGTACGGTAAAATGCAGGAACATTTGCAAAATGAATTGAAAGGAATTCGCGAAGCGGGTTTGTTCAAACGCGAGCGTATAATTACTACTCCGCAAGCAGCAGTCATTCAAACCACGGAAGGAAAAGAGGTTTTGAATTTTTGTTCGAACAACTACCTCGGTCTCTCGAGTCACCCGGTCGTTTTAGAAGCTGCAAAAGCTGCTATCGATTCACACGGATTCGGAATGTCGAGTGTGCGTTTTATCTGCGGAACACAAGACATTCACAAAACATTGGAACAGAAACTATCTGATTTCCTTCACACAGAAGATACCATTTTGTATGCTGCAGCATTCGATGCGAATGGTGGCGTTTTTGAACCGCTGTTGAACGAGCAAGACGCAATCATTTCTGATGCATTGAATCACGCCTCAATAATAGACGGCGTTCGTTTGTGTAAGGCAGAGCGTTACAGATATAAAAACAATGATATGGCTGATCTTGAAGAACAGCTAATAGCCGCCTCTGGTGCACGTTTCAAACTTATTGTTACAGACGGTGTGTTTTCAATGGACGGATATGTGGCACAGTTAGATAAGATTTGTGACTTGGCCGATCAATACGGGGCAATGGTTATGGTAGACGAATGTCACGCTACCGGTTTCATTGGTAAAACAGGAAGAGGAACAATAGAGTTGAAAAATGTTTTGGGTCGCGTAGACATCATCACGGGTACTTTAGGCAAAGCGTTGGGTGGCGCAATGGGCGGATTCACAAGCGGAAGAAAAGAAATCATTGACTTGCTTCGTCAACGTTCAAGACCTTATTTGTTTTCGAATTCATTGGCGCCTTCTATCGTTGGTGCATCAATTGCAGTAATGGACATGCTAAGTGCATCTTCAGATTTGCGCGACAAACTGGAAGCTAACGTCATGCGTTTTAAAGTTGGAATTAAAGCTGCTGGATTCGAAATTAAAGACGGAGAAAGTGCCATTGTCCCAGTTATGCTATACGACGCGAAATTGGCGCAAGACTTCGCAGATGCGTTGTTGCAAGAAGGTATTTATGTGATTGGATTTTTCTTTCCAGTTGTGCCGAAAGAACAAGCGCGTATTCGTGTTCAGCTAAGCGCTGGTCATGAGTTTGAGCACATTGATAAAGCCATAGAAGCTTTCACCAAAGTTGGAAAAACATTAAATGTGATTCAATAAAAAAATGTCGAAATATTTAATCGTAGGACAGGGGCTAGCAGGAACACTGCTAGCCTTTTCTCTGTTGGAAAAGGGCGAGGAAGTGTTGATTGCCGACGATTACAATCATGCTTCAGCATCTCAAGTAGCTGCTGGAATGTGGAATCCGGTTACTTTTAAAAGGCTAGCTGCGTCTTGGTTAGCGAAGGAAATGCTCGAAGAGATGAATGTGACTTTTCGCAAATTGGAAGAAAAACTTCAAGCGAGTTTTTTCCATACCGTGCCTGTTGCAAGAATTTTCAATTCCATTCAAGACGCCAATTTTTGGGATGAGAAATCCGATCATCCGGAAGTTGGAAGATTTCTTTCCGCCCGTTCGAACAAGAGCGTGCAAGAGAATTTCGATTCGCCATTTGGAAACAGTGAGGTGAATGAATGCGGTTGGTTGAACGTTCCGTTATTCCGCGGAGCTTCAAAGAATTATTTCATTCAACATGGAAATTTCATTGAAGATGCTGTGCATGAAAGTGAAGTTGAATTCTTAGAGAGCAGCGTTGTGTGGAAAGGAAGAACTTTCGATAAACTCATTCTTTGCAATGGAATTGGTGTGAATCAATGGAAGGGGCTCGAAAACCTCGATCTTATTCCAAACCATGGACAAGTGTTGGATTTGAAGATTGAACATTTGGAAATAGACGCTATCGTTAATTTCGGACAGTTTTTACTTCCATTCGGAAACGAAAAATTCCGTTTAGGCGCTACTTACAATTGGAATGAAGTGCCCGATGAGCCTACCGATGAAGCGAAAGATTCGCTTCTTGCGGAATTGAATCAAAGATTGGATAAGACAATTATTGTTGAAAGTCACCAAACAGGTTTTCGTCCTACAACCCGGGACAGACGACCGATTATAGGTTTCGCCAAGGAGAACGAACGACTTGGTGTGTTCGGCGGTTTGGGATCAAAGGGTGTTCTTCTTGCACCATATTTCTCAAAATTATTTTCTGCAGTTTTAACCGAAGGCGCGCCTATTCCGAAGGAAGTGAGCACAGCCCGATTCTAACAATTCAAGGTGAAGAACCTTTGTATTTGAATACCAATTGTTCCAATTGTTCAAATAGATTTGTTATGCGCCTGTATAGCGCTATTAAATGAAAAGAATCGTTTTACTCCTCATTGTTTTGGCCTCAAGCCAATGGCTTTCTGCGCAGCAGTTAGACGAGGGAGATTCGCGTGCGATGATTCAAGCAAATTTCATTTATCAGTTTGCGGTGAATAGCAACTGGCCGACAGAAATGAAGAAGGGGAAATTTCTCATTGTTGTTTATGGAAACGATGCTGTTTTTAAACATGTTGTAGAGAAATATGGAATGAAGCCAGTGGGTGCGCAAACGATTGAAGTAGTTGCATGGTCTGATTACCAAGCTGGGGTGAATAGTCATATCATTTTTATTGATAAGTCGAAAAAATCTGATCTTCAAAAATTGATGAAAGAGGTGAAAGGGAAGAGCACCCTAGTTGTCACAAACTGGGAGGGAGCGCTCGGCAGTGGGGCGGCCATTAATTTCAAAACAGTAGATAATTCTATTCGCTACGAATTAAGTGAGGTCGCTTTATCCGAGAAGAAAATTACACCTGGGAATAAAATTTTACAATGGAAAGTTCAATAGTATGAAGCACACATTCATTCTTTTATTCGTTTTGTTGGGTGTGACGAATATGGCTCACACACAAGTGAACCCTCTTGTTGCAAGGGCCTCAGAGTTATGTGCAGAAAAAAAGTACGATGAGGCGTTGACGCAAATAGATGAAGGATTTAAATCGGCTGATTTGAACTCTGATCCGAATGCATGGTTTGTGAAGGGTTATATTTTGAAAGAATTGTACAAACAGAAGGAAGCGAATCAACGTCAAAGTAATTTCAGGTATCGAAGTGTAGCAGCTTTAACCAAAGCCCGCGAATTTGATTCTAATTTGGAATTCGCAACCAATATCGATGCGGCTTTGCAATTCATAGCTTTCACTTATTTTAACGATGCGTTGTTACGCTCAGCAGAAATGGACAGTGAGTCGGAGAATGAGCCACACGACTTATTCAAGAAATTTGAAGAACTCTACAAAGGTTCAGACACCGAATTGAAAGACTTGAAGCTTGAGTTCAACAGTAAAATGGCGGAAGGACATTACCGCAACTGGATCAAAAACACAGAAGACAACCATCATTATTCTTTGTGTTTGGAATACTATTCTAAAGTTTTAGTCTTGGATAATAGAAATTGCACAGCGAATTTGAACTTGGCAATTGTCAACTACAATCAAGGTGTTTACATGATTCGCAAAATAGGAGCGCAGACAGATATGATGGATTTAATTTCCATTCAAGACGAAAGCGTAAAGAAATTTAAAGCGGCCATTCCCTATGCGCAGCAAGCTTTTGCTTCCTGCACCCCTTCATCTACGAATTACAAAGTCCTTATGTTTGTGAATCGGGCTTTGGGTAGAGAAGAAGAATATCTTCGTTTGAAAAAAGAGTCTGAGAAAAAATTCAAATCAAATTAATTGAAATCCATGAATTGGTTCTTCAATAAGAAGCATCGTCTTGGATTTGGTTTCGGTGCCATCATATTCATAGTTGCCGGAACCTTAGTCATGACTATGCTTACCCTTCAGCGGAGTTATGATATCAATCGGAAAATTAACGACAAGTATGTTCCTTCAATTGGACGCTTGCAAGACCTCGAAGGATACACCCTTCGCTCAAAAGATTTAATCAAAGAGTGGGCATTTGTGCAACGTGTAGAGGAAGATCTTCATCGGAAAGAAATGAAATCCATTAGCGACAGTTCGCTTATGAAATCATGGATACGCTTGAATGAAGTCAAGAGTAACTTTAGTTCAGAGGAACAGAAGAGCATGGATTCTTTGGAACGAAAAGTTGGAGACATGCTTATTCAATTCAAGGCGGTTCAAGAGCTGTTACCAACGTTTGATAGTTATAGCAATCCCGTGGCGCTCATGGATGCTGAATCATATTTTATTGAAGGAAGTGGGATCCCGCTGGTTGTAGAAGAGGCCGAAAGTATTTTAAATCGATTGCGTAAAAAGCAGCCCGAGCGAATGAATGCGGAGCTTGAAGAAATGAATGTGCAGTTCTCTCGTCTTACCGGAGTATTGGTAGTTGTTTCTTTATTTGTGCTGTTTGCAGGTATAGCAATCGCTTATTTCACGACAAAATTGCGAAAGCAAAAGGAAGAATCTGAAGTACAGAAAGAGCAACTGAATTTGTTGTATCGCGACCTAACAGATAGCATCAACTATGCTCAGCGACTGCAGAATACGATATTGCCAAATATTGGTTCTGTTCGACAAATCTTCAACAAGAGTTTTGTTTTTTACGTTCCGAAAGCGGTTGTTAGCGGCGATTTTTATTGGTTTAAAAATGTTGGAGGGAAGAAGCTCTTTGCCGCCGCGGACTGCACGGGTCATGGTGTTCCTGGTGCTTTCATGAGTTTAGTAGGTCATAATTTTTTGAATCATGTCACTAAGGTTTTTCTAGATCCCTCACAAATTCTGAACAACGTAAATCGCTTAGGAACAGAAGTTCTTCGGAACAACAACACTGGTGTTCGCGACGGAATGGATATTGCGCTTTGCGCTATTGATGAAAAGGAAGGGCTCTTGGAATATTGCGGCGCAAACATTCCGGTTTATATCGTGCGAAAAAATGAGCTCATAGAATTGGCGCCTACCAAGCGAAGCATTGGAACCTTCGGCGAGCGCGGCGAGACGTTTGAAACACAAAAGTTTCAGCTCGAAAAAGATGATATGGTGTATGCGTGCAGCGATGGATACGCAGATCAATTTGGTGAAGAGAACAATAAAAAATTCATGCGTAAGCGATTCAAAGAAATGCTTACTGCAATTTCAGAATTAGAAATTGATTCGCAAGAAAAAACCCTTCACGAAACGTTTAACGTTTGGAAGGGTTCAATGGAGCAAACCGATGACTTATTAGTCATCGGAATTCGAATATAGATTACGACGCAAGACTTGATCTGTCTGCAACGTATGTATCTACAGGGTTCACGCACAATACTGGAATCTGCGCATCGTTAGTAATTACATGCTGTTCGTAGCTAGAGTTGAATACATTCAAAATTGAACTTTCGTAAAAATTCATGATGCAAATTAAATCGGCTTCAACCGAGGCTGAATACTTCAACAACGACTTCACGAAAGAACCTTCAGATTTGGTTTCACTAATTTCAACTTCAACCGGAATTTCCAATGATGTTAAGTAATCAATGGCGTAATTCAGGTTACGGTCCAATTGGTTTTTCAAGAACTCATCGGATTCATTCGGAGAAATTAGATAAACCTTTGAGTTGAAGTACTTCGCAACATCACGAACCGCACTTAGTTTTTGCTTCGTTTCTTTATGCAAGTCTAGAGGAACAACGATGCGGTTGTATCCGTGCTGACGAATAGTTCTTTCTTGAACAACGATGAAAGGAATTGAACTTTCAGTAACAATTTTTAACGCGCGGCTTCCCGACATAAACTGCATTCCACGAGCCCCATGCGTTCCCATGATGATAAGCGCTGCATCCATTTCTGTTGCTGCTTTGTCTATGTCTTCAAAGATGTTTCCAATACGCACATGTGTGTGAATCTCAACGCCGCTTTCCACACGAACACGATCTTTCAAGGCCTCAAGCTTTAAGCGCGCTTCTGAAACATGCTTCTTGTTGTCTACAATGTGTATCAAATGAATATTGGCTGCAATAGTTTTTCCCATGAGCAATGCATGCTCGATTGCAACGTCACTAACTTTAGTGAAATCAACAGGTACAAGTATTTTTTTCGAAAATCCCATAGAATTATTTTTTTACAAAGGTAAAGGAATTGAGTTCTATACGTGAAGACTAAAATCAAGTACTTCCTTAAAAAAGAAATCAGGTGATTCGGCATGAGGCCAATGCCCAGAATTTTTCACTTCGATGATTTTTGCTTTCGGAAAATATTCTTCTAATTGCTCTTGATCTTCTTTTAAAACGTAGTTAGAAAGTTCGCCTTTTATGAAAAGGGTCGGAAGCTGCACAGGGCCCTTGAAGGGAACCTCAGCGAGAATTTCTTCGATATGGTTTTCTAGAGCATTTAAATTAAATCTCCAATCTAATTTTCCCGGTTCTCTCCAATACAGGTTCTTAAGAAGGAAGAGCTGCGTGGCCTTATCTAGTGTTGTCTGAGCGAATATTTCCTCGGCGTCAGCTCTGGATTGAATTTCACTGAGAGGAACAGAGTGTAGTGCTTGAAAAACAGCGTCGTGGTGTCTCGGGTAACGCTTCACGCCCATATCAACAACAATTAGTTTTTCAATCAGAAAATCAATTTCTTGAGCAAGGTGCATAACCGTTTTTCCACCCATACTGTGCCCCAAAAGAATAATATCGCGAAGATTTTCCGAAGCAATCAAATCAATAGCATCGTCTCGCATGAGCCCATAGTTCATTTCGTCGGAATGAGAAGATCTTCCGTGATTGCGTTGATCTATTGTGTACACACAGAAGCCATGTTCGGCCAATTTTTTAGCGTGCGTAGTCCAATTATCACCTGTTCCGAATAGCCCGTGAAAAATGAGCAAGGGTTTTCCCTCTCCATATTTATTGAAATACAATTTCATTGGAGTAATTCGTTTTTATACATCTGAACAGTGTTCTCAAGTCCGAAATAAAGGGCATCTGAGATTAGCGCATGGCCAATAGATACTTCATCTAAAAAAGGAACTTGCTGCGCGAAATATTTCAAATTTTCCAGACTCAAATCGTGTCCAGCGTTTATTCCCAAACCTGCTTCGTGAGCGGCTTTTGCAGTTTCTACAAAAGGAGCAATAGCTTTTTCTTTGTCAAGAGAATAACCTGCGGCGTAGCTTTCAGTATATAATTCAATTCGATCTGTTCCGGTCTCGGCAGCTCTTTTCATGAGGGCCGGATTGGCTTCCATAAAAAGACTCACTCGGATACCGTGAGATTTCAATTCGTGGACTATTCCAGATAAAAAATCGAAATGCGTTTCTACATCCCAACCCGCATTTGAAGTAATCGCATCCGGCGCATCTGGCACCAAGGTCACTTGGTGTGGTTTCGATTGAATAACCAATTCCATAAAATCAGGTGTAGGGTATCCTTCAACATTGAATTCGGTTGTCACAACTTTTTTCAATGCAGGCAAATCTGCGTAGCGAATGTGACGCTCATCGGGTCTTGGATGCACCGTTATGCCATCGGCACCGAAGCGTTCGATACGCTGCGCTGCCACAATGACATTCGGAGTATTACCACCTCGTGCATTCCGAATCGTGGCGATTTTGTTAATGTTCACGCTGAGTGCGATCATGTATTTAAAATTGGTTGTGCAAAACTCGACAATATTCGAATTCAAATTCACGTTGTGGAACGAAAAATGAATGTACGTTTGAACGTGCTTAAATAATTCTATGAACAGATCCCTTAATTTAATATCGAAAAGCCTACCCTCACTCAATCGCGGGGAGTCAGCTATGCACGTATTGAATTTAATGGACGAATTGCGGGTGAATGATTTACCTGTGGTTGAAAATGGATTGTTTTTAGGTCTTGCGAATGAAAGTGATTTTCTAAACGCAGAAGTTTATCAAGGTGAAATTCAGGCCGAGCTCGATTTACTTAATGTTTCGGTTTTACCAGATTCTCATGTTTTAGATGTGTTGAAAGTGATTAGTGAGAATGACGTTACCGTTGTTCCAGTTGTTGACGAAGGAAATAACTACCTCGGAAGTATTACTTCTGCAGATTTGCTCGATCATTTGGCTGAAATGCTCGGGGTCATGCGCGAAGGCGGAATTATAGTTTTGCAAGTTTTCGAGCGGGACCATAGCATTCAGCAAATTGCCCGAATCATTGAGGAGAACAATGCGAAAATTTTAAGTCTTTCAGTTGTTCCAGCTTCTGAAGGAAATTTAGAAATGCATATTAAGATAGATCTTCCCGATTTGAACCCTATTCTTCAAAGTTTAGAGCGTTTCAATTACAATGTCTTGAGTAAGTTTCAGGCTCCTCAATTCGACGATGAGTTAAAAGATCGTTACAACGAACTCATGCGTTACTTGAATATGTAGCGTTTGCTGAAAAACGCTACCTTTGTTTTTTAATCGATATGTTAGTTTACGTTTTTGGAAAAAAATTTGATGCCGACTTGGCTCCTTCGGTGCAGCAATTTCTTGAGAAAATGGTGCGACGTGGAATTTCCATTTGCATGTACAAAGGATTTGAGCGTTTTCTTGAATCCTATATTCAGATCCCAGCACACACGACCTTCGAAGAGCATTCAGAATTTGAAAATGCAACTGCGCTTTTCAGTTTTGGAGGAGACGGAACCTTTCTAGATGCCGCAAGACTAGTAGGTTCTAAGCGTATTCCAATCTTAGGAATTAATACTGGAAGATTGGGTTTCTTATCTCACGTGAGCGTTTCTGAAGTAGATGAAGCCCTAGAGCAATTTGTAAATTCAGAGTACACGATTGACCCGCGTTCTTTCATTCAAATTAAATCGGAAGAATTCGATTTTGGAGATTTTCCGTATGCTTTGAACGAGATAACCATTAATAACGCGACGCGAAATGAAATGATAAAGATTAACGCTTCGGTAAATAAGGCTTTTCTAAGCAGTTATTGGGCCGATGGGTTAATCGTTGCTACCCCAACAGGTTCAACAGCATATTCGCTTTCATGCGGTGGACCTATTGTAACTCCGAATTCGAATAATTTTATTTTAACTCCTATTTCTGCTCACAACTTAACGGCGCGTCCGCTTGTTATTGGCGACACCTCTACCGTTAGACTGAAGGCAGAATGCAGATCGGGGCAAATTCAAGTTACGTTAGACAGTACTCAATACGTTTTAGAGGGAGGTACCGAAATTTCATTATCACGCGCACCTTTCGAGTTGCAAATGATACTTTTGGAAGGAAGAAATTTCTTTCGAACCATTCGAAAGAAAATGGGATGGGGACTAGACATTCGTATCGATTGACAATATATTACTGAAAAAAGCATTTAGCAGACATGAATAACCGTTTACTTCTGTTCATTTTATTTCTTTTTGGAAGTTTCTCTGCGAACGCTCAAGGACATAGCAGAGAGAAAAGCAAGGAGCTTTCTATTTCAGCAGGTACCGCCTATTACATTGGGGAAATTAACCCTGCAAAGCATTTCGGGACGAAGGAGAAATTGGCTCTTGGAATTGCGATTCGGAACAATCTGAACAAGCGATGGTCTATCCGAACAGGATTGTCTTACGGAAATATTGAGGCCTTCGATTCCGATAGCAAAGATATTTGGCAACAAAATCGAAATTTAAATTTTCGAAATCGTTTTTTTGAAGGCAGTGTTATTGCTGAGTTGAATTTCTTCAATTATCAGATCAATTCAAAACATAATATTTCCCCGTATTTTTTTCTAGGCGCCGCTGTTTTTCGAATGAATCCAGAGGGAATGTATAACGGTTATTGGCATGCGCTGCAGCCTGCTGGTACTGAAGGACAAGGAATGGCCGGTAAGGATCCGCTTTATAAAACAACTGGATTTACCATGCCAATGGGAGCCGGGTTGAAATGCAACATTAAAGGGTTACTAGGATTTTCTTTGGAGTGGGGAATGAGGAAATTGTACACCGATTATTTCGACGATATTTCAGGGTCTTATGTGAATCCAACAATGTTAACGGCTGCACGTGGTCAATTGGCTGCGAATCTAGCAGATCAAAGTGTTCTTCCAGAGAATACAAACAATGCCTACATGCAGCGAGGTGACCCTGGAAGAAAGGATCTTTACTTCTTCTGCATGGCCTCGTTAAATTTCAGAATAGATAAAAAAGCAAATAGCTGCGCAACCTGGGACTAAGTGCTTGTCAGTACTCATGCTTTCCGTATCTTCGCACTTCGATGAAAAGTGCCTTCGATCAAATAGACTTAAGTAAGACCCCGCGACATGTTGCTGTTATCATGGACGGAAATGGACGTTGGGCCAAAACTCAGGGGAAAGATCGGATTTTCGGACACTTTAACGGAGTTGAATCTGTTCGAGAAACCATAAAGGCTGCTCGAAGAGCACAGGTTGAATTTCTTACACTCTACGCATTTTCAACTGAAAATTGGAACCGCCCGAAAGAAGAGGTTGATGCGCTTATGGATTTGCTCGTGTCTACCATCATTAGTGAAGTGGCTGAGCTCATGGAAAACGGTGTTCGATTATTAGCCATTGGAGATATTGAAGAACTACCTATGAAATGTCGCGATGAGCTGAAAGTCGCGATAGCTAAAACAGCAGACAACACCGACATTACTTTGGTATTGGCCTTGAACTACAGTGCTCGTTGGGAAATGGTAAAAGCAGTTAGAGCAATCATTGCACAACAAATTCCAGAACAGAGCGTTACGGCTGACGTGATTGCTCAAAACCTATCAACTGCAAATATTCCAGACCCTGAATTACTTATTCGCACTAGCGGTGAGCATCGTATTAGTAATTTTTTACTTTGGCAAATAGCCTATACGGAATTGCACTTCACGCCGATTATGTGGCCTGAATTCAGAGAAGAACATTTTTTTGAAGCTTTAGTCAGTTACCAAGGTCGAGAACGTAGGTTCGGCATGACTTCCGAGCAAACAGAACTAACGAAATAGATTAAGTTGAGAAAGACGTCAAAATACACCCTCCCAATTACGCGAACATTTTTATTTGTTCTTCTAGTCATCGCGTCTTTATTCGTTACTCCGGATATTCACGCTCAGGTTGAATTGGGGTCAACCATTGACTATGCTGAACCGCGTAAAATGAAATTGGCCGGAATCACGGTCATGGGAGCAGAATATACCGACGCTCAAGCTATTTTACTTTTTTGTGGTTTGAAAGTAGGACAAGAGATTATGATTCCCGGCGATGCAATTGCAGATGCTCTCCGAAAACTATGGAAAAATCAGCTGTTCTCATCCATTGATATTCGTTTGGCGGAAGCCCGCGGAGACGATGCTTTTCTTGTTATCGTAGTGAAGGAACTTCCGAAATTAGGTGTCTTTAAATTCGATGGGATAAAGAAAGGTGATGCCGATAATCTTCGTGAAAAAATGAAGATTCGTTCAGGCAATATTGTGAACGAAAACCTAAAGGCAACAGCCACGAATATTATCAAAGATTTCTATATTGAAAAAGGATACTTCAATGCCAAGGTAGATATTGTAGACAAGCCCTATCCTAATTTGCCGAATGCCGTTGAGCTCACCTTCGATATTGAAAGAGGCAATCGAATTAAAATTGAAGAAATTGAATGGGTGGGTGCCGACAAGATGGCGATTACGACGCTGAATCGCACCATGAAGAATACCAAGAAAGCTGCGATATACCACGTGTTCAAATCTTCGAAATTTCTGGAAGAAGAATACGAGGAAGATAAGGCGGCTATTGTAGCGCGATACAACAAAGAAGGATTTCGCAATATGCGAATAGTGAAAGATTCAATCTATGCGGCAGGACCTGAAAGATTGAAAATAAAAATTACGTTGGATGAAGGAAATAAATTTTATTTCCGAAACATTTCCTTTATTGGAAATACAAAATACAGAAGCAATTCACTTGACTCAATCTTGAACATCAAGAAAGGAGATGTCTACAACATGGAGGTTCTTCAAACCCGTTTGAATATGAATCAGAGCGGTCGTGATGTCGCCTCCTTGTATACGGATGATGGTTACTTGAATTTCTACGCTTATCCTGTTGAGTCATTGGTTCCGCCAGATAGTATAGACATTGAAGTGCGGATGGGCGAGGGTAAACAATACAGAGTAGGAGTGGTAAGCGTTTCAGGAAATACCAAAACAAACGACCATGTAATTTATCGTGAAATTCGAACGCGTCCTGGAGATCTGTTCAATCGTTCCGATTTGATTCGTTCACAACGTGAATTGGCAAACTTGAATTACTTCAGTCAAGAGGCATTTGACATTCGCACCAAACCCCGAGCCGACGAAGGATTGGTTGATCTAGAATATGTGGTGGAAGAAAAACCTTCGGATCAAATTGAATTGTCTGGTGGTTGGGGTGGTGGACGCGTTGTTGGTTCACTTGGATTGAGCTTCAACAATTTTAGTATGCGCAACTTCTTCAAGAAGGATGCGTGGAGCCCTCTTCCAACAGGTGATGGACAGCGTCTTTCCATTCGCGCAATGAGCAATGGTGCCTACTACCAATCGTATAACCTTAGTTTTTCAGAACCTTGGTTAGGCGGAAAAAGACCGAACTCTTTATCTGTTTCAGCGTATCACAGTGTGCAGTCGAACGGACAAAAAAAGTATCTAGGCGAAGTCTTAAATCCTCTTCGTCAATCGTTGATTATTACAGGTGCATCTGTTTCATTTGGTCAACGTTGGCAGAAGCCAGATGACTGGTTCTTATTCTTTGGTGGAATTTCATACCAGCATTTCGATTTGAATAATTACGGATCGTTCTTCTCTTTCAACAATGGATATTCAAATAATCTTGCAGCGAATTTCACTATTGAAAGAAGTTCGTTGTCTGAAACCATTTACCCTACTTGGGGTTCGAAGATTACCTTTAGTTCGAAGTGCACATTGCCCTATACATTCTTAGGTGAGAATTTATTTGGCAAAACGTATGACTATGCCCACATGACTGATCAGCAAAAGGTTGACTGGGTGGAATATTACAAATTGAAATTCACTGCGAATTGGTACACTTCTTTGAACAAACACAAAACAAATAAGCTGGTTCTTCATACACATGCGGGATTTGGCTTCTTAGGTACGTACAACAAGAGCCTAGGACAATCGCCATTTGAGCGCTTCTACATGGGTGGTGTTTACTTGAGCGGATACCTTTTAGATGGACGTGAAATTGTGAATTTGCGTGGTTATGACGATTTGTCTTTGACCATGCCAAGCGATCGTGTAGGAGCTCCTGTAATTACGAAGTATGGCGCGGAACTTAGATATCCAATATCCCTGAATCCACAAGCAACAATATTCGCCTTAGCTTTTGCTGAAGCGGGAAGAACATGGGTTGATTTCTCGGATTACAATCCATTCAATTTGTACAAATCGGTAGGTGGTGGACTTCGAATCTTTTTACCTATGTTTGGATTATTAGGATTCGATTACGGATGGAGGTTGAACGATGTGCCTAATGCACCGAATATGGCAAAGGGACAATTTCACTTCAGTATTGGTATGAACATGGGAGAACTTTAACATAGGATTATGAAAACAAATTCATTCGTTAGGTTAGTATTTGTAATGGCATTAATGCTTTTTGGGAAAGAGTTATTCGCTCAAAAGTTTGCCTATGTCGATTCGAAGTACATCTTATCGCACATGCCCGAATATGTGGCGGCTCAAAAACAGATTAACGAGCTTAGTTCGGAATGGCAAGCTCAGGTAGAGCAGAAATACACAGCCATTGAGCAATTGGAAAAGTCTTTTCAAGCAGAAAAAATATTGCTCACTGAAGAAATGAAGAAGAAGCGCGAAGCAGACATCAATGAGCGTCGCGATGAAGCCAAGCAATATCAAAAATCTAAATTTGGTGTTGAGGGCGACTTGTTCAAGAAACGTGAAGAATTGGTCGCTCCAATTCAAGAACAAATTTTTCAAGCCATTGAAGATATTGCTTCACAATCGCAATACATGGTGGTATTCGATAAAGCGAATCACTCGAATATGTTATACACTAACCCGAAACACGACATCAGCGATAAGGTGCTGAAGAAAATGGGATTGAAGCCAGGTGAAGTTTTGGACAAAGGAGACGATAAGGAAGATTCTGAGGAGAAATCAGGCGAAAAACCAGGCACCGGAACAGGTCGTCCAGGAAATGATCGTCCAAGTTCACCGGGGAAAGGCAACTAATGCGTATTTTTGGTACTGTCATTGAATAGAAGAAAAAAAAATAATACAATCATGAAGAAGACAATTTTAGCAGCACTATTTATTTCATTGGGATTTGGTGCATTCGCGCAGAAGTTAGCGCACGTAGATAGACAAGCAATTCTTTTGCAAATGCCTGCAATGAAAGGAGCTCAGGCCGACATGGAAACTGCAAAGAAATCCTTCGAAGGTGAGTATGTTGTTATGCAAAAAGAGCACGATGAAAAGGTTGCCGAGTATGAAACCAAATCGAAAATGGCTGTAAGTGCAGGTGGATGGCCAGAAGCTATTCGTCAAAGTAAAGCTCAAACCATTGCAGATATAGAGCAGAACATGATGGACTTCCAACAAACTGCAAACGGTGAGTTACAGCAAGTACAGGAATCTTTATTGAAGCCTTTGTATGATGAGCTTGATGCAGCAGTTGCGAAACTTGCCAAGGCAGGTGGATATACCTACGTTTTCGACATAGGTGCTGGAAATTTAGTTTATGCTGGCGGAGAAGATTTGAGTGAAAAGCTGCGCGTGGAATTAAAAATCCCAGCATCACCGACAACTACTCCAACACAGAAGTAAAATTGAATACTGAATTAAAATCCCGCTAGGCGGGATTTTTTTTGCCATGAATACAAATCCAATAGGCATATTCGATTCCGGAATCGGTGGACTAACTGTGGCCAAGGCCATACAGAAAGTTCTTCCCAATGAATCGTTTATTTATTTCGGAGATACTGCTCACTTGCCATACGGCGATAAGTCACCTGACAGTATTCGCGCATATTCGAATCGTATAGCAGAACTGTTAGTAGAAAATAAATGCAAGGCCATTGTTATTGCATGTAACACTGCTTCAGCGCATGCCTACAAGACTGTTGTGAAAAGTATTCCTTCTCACATACCCGTTATTAATGTTGTTGATCCTGTTGCGGCTTATACAGCTGCGCATTATCAAAAAGGAAAGGTTGGAGTAATTGGAACAAAAGGAACCATTCAATCTCGTATTTACGTCAAGCGTATTGAGAAATTAAATCCAAATTTGAAAGTTCTTTCCAACGCAACTCCTTTGTTGGCTTCAATGATTGAGGAGGGTTATTACAACAATAAAATTTCTCAAAGTATTATCGATAGTTATTTGTCGAAGTCTTCCTTCAAAGGAATTGAAGCACTGATCTTAGGTTGCACGCATTATCCTCTAATTAAAAAGGAAGTAGAGAAATTCTATCAGCAGAAAATTGAAATCATTGACAGCGCTTCTGTTGTAGCTCAGTACGTTTCAGAAATCTTGAAGAAAAAAGATATTCTAAACACAAGCAAACGTAAACCGAAGTATTCGTTTTGGGTTTCAGATTACACGGAATCTTTCGAGAAAAGCACAGCAATCTTCTTCAACCAAAAATTGAAATTGGTTGAAAAAAGAATTTGGAAAGACGAACGTTATTAATGTTTGAAGTGACGAACACCTGTCATGTACATGGCCACGTTGTTGGCATTGCAATAGTCTATTGAAAGCTGATCTTTTATTGATCCTCCCGGTTGAACCACAGCAACAATCCCCGCATTCTTCGCAATTTCTACACAATCTGGAAACGGAAAAAACGCATCGCTTGCCATAGCACTTCCTTCCAAAGAAAAACCAAAGTGCTTCGCCTTTTCAATGGCTTGTTGAAGCGCATCAACACGGGAAGTTTGTCCAGTTCCACTTGCGAGTAAGGTATTGTCTTTTGCAAAAACAATGGTGTTGCTCTTCGTGTGTTTCACCAATTTATTTGCGAAGATCATGTCTTCAATAGATGCAACGTTGGCTTCAGTATGCGTTGCGCATTTTAAGTCGGATGCTGATTCCGTTGCATTGTCTTTTTCTTGAACCAAGTATCCATTCAAAATAGATCTTACTTGGGTTTGAAGAAGGGGAGTTTCTTTTATGATTAGAATGATGCGATTTGCTTTTGATTTCAATAATTCAATTGCTTTATTCGCAAAAGAAGGCGCAATCACAACTTCACAAAAAAGTGAATTTATTTTTTCTGCTGTTGCTAAATCAATTTCGCCGTTAGCAATGAGAACTCCGCCGAAAGCTGAAGTGCTGTCGCAAGCCAGGGCTGCTTCGTAGGCTTCAACCATTGTTGGTCTTGTAGCTACGCCGCATGCGTTGTTGTGTTTCAATATAGCAAAGGTGGGCGCGTCGTTTTTAAATTCAGCAATCAACTGAACAGCGGCTTCAACATCTAATAAATTGTTGTACGAAAGTTCCTTTCCGTTAAGCTTCGTGAACAAAGCGTCGAGGTCGCCAAAGAAACTTCCTTTCTGATGAGGATTTTCGCCATAACGTAAAACATGCGCATCGCGCGAAGCAATGCGAAGAGAACCGTCTTGATCTCCTTTGAAATAAGTGTAGATAGCAGAGTCGTAATGCGAAGAAACTTCGAAAGCTTGCTTAGCGAAGAATTGTCTTTGTTCGAGCGAAGTCTCTCCCTTCTGATTGACAAGCAATTCATGAAGTGCGCTGTATTCATTTTTCGAAGGAACAATTACAACGTCATTGAAATTTTTTGCAGCCCCGCGAATAAGAGCAATTCCTCCGATGTCTATTTTTTCAATGATGTCTTCGTGCGAAGCTCCTGAAGCAACAGTTTTTTCGAACGGATATAAATCAACAATCACGCAATCGATAGCTGGAATGTTATATTTCGCAGCCTCTTCCAAATCTTGGGCTTCGCCTCGTCTGTATAAAATTCCCCCCAACACACCAGGGTGAAGTGTTTTCACCCTTCCACCAAAAATACTCGGATAACCGGTTAAATCTTCAACTGCCGTAACCGGAATTCCCATGTTTTCAATGAAGGTTTGGGTACCACCTGTGCTATATAATGTTATGCCTAAGAGGTGCATTTGCTCCACAATTGGCGCTAACCCACTTTTATCAAAAACTGAAATGAGAGCTGAAGAAATTCTTTTATTCACGGCATTGAAAATTAAGATGCGAATTTACAATGTAAATCAGGTGATTAGCTTTGCTTTTTTCAATAAGAGCAGATAATTCTCATATTTTAATTTTGTGCAACTTTTCGAGCCGTATATTTGATTAAACAATAAAGGAGATCATACATTGGCATTTTCACTAGGTAATCAGGCACACCCTTTTTTCGACACGTTGAACACGCGTGTAGAACAATATTTCACAACGAAAGGTATTAGCAGAACTGGCAATTGGAAAATTTATACAAAAGCTACCCTGCTCTTGGTTTCCATAGCCGTTGTTTACACCTCTCTGTTACTTTTTCAATCTTGGCAGGCGCAACTGATTTTGTGGGCAGTTTTGGGTATGGTTTTCTCTGCAATAGGCTTTAATCTTATGCACGACAGTGCTCACGGTAGTTTTTCTTCGAAGTCATGGGTAAATCAAATGATGGGCTATTCATTGAATGTCATTGGAGGTAATGTGTTTTTATGGAAGCTGAAGCACAACCAGCTTCATCACGTTTATACCAATGTTCATGGGGTAGACGAGGATATTGACGTAGAACCTTTCTTACGTGTGAACGAGCAACAAAAGAAGTATTGGTTCCATAAATATCAACACATTTATTGGGCATTAATTTACGGCACCACCTATTTTTTATGGGTGTACATAAAGGATTTCAATAAGTATTTCACTCGGAAAATTGGTGAAACGCCTATCCGTAAAATTCCGCGTAATGAACACATCATATTTTGGGCGAGCAAGATTTTTTATATTGTTGTATTTTTCATTATCCCTTTGCTTGTAGTTGGTTGGTTGAAAGCCCTCATTGGATATGGGGTGATGCTTTTTGTCACGGGCTGGATTATCGCAATTGTGTTTCAATTGGCTCATATTGTTGAAGGGAGGTCTTTTCATTTGCCAGAGACTCAAGGACGAACCTTGAAAGACGAATGGGCCGTTCACCAATTGAACACTACCGCAAACTTCGCGACAAAAAATAAGCTTGTTTCTTGGTTAACAGGTGGATTGAATTTTCAAGTTGAGCACCATCTTTTTCCAAGAATAAGTCATATACATTATCCGGCAATTAGCGGAATTGTGCGAGACACCTGTGAAGAATTTGGGTTGGAATATCAAGAATATCCGAATGTATTATCTGCCGTTCGGGCACACATTAGCCATTTACGTATTTTAGGAGCCGCATAAGTTGTATTTTTGTTCGAAAGGACCGAAAATAGATTTGTCTTATGGGAAGAATGTTTGAAAAGCGAAAGCACAAGATGTTCGCGCGCTATGATCGCATGGCTAAAGCCTTTACGCGCATAGGAAAAGAAATTGCAATGGCCGTGAAGGCCGGTGGGCCGGACCCGTCTTACAACCCACGTTTGCGTCAATGTGTATCTAACGCCAAGGGTGTGAATATGCCCAAGGATCGCGTGGATGCTGCCATTAAAAGAGCTTCTAGTAAAGATGCAAGTAACTATGAAGAGGTAGTTTACGAAGGATATGGTCCTTACGGAATTCCAATTTTAGTTGAAACAGCTACCGACAATCCGACAAGAACTGTCGCAAATATTCGTTTGTATTTTAATCGAAGCGGTGGTCTCATGGGAAACAGCGGATCCTTGTCTTTCATTTTTGAACGCAAAGGGGTTTTCAGATTGGCAATGGATCAAATTCCTTCATGGGAAGAATTGGAATTGGAATTGATTGATCACGGGCTTGATAGTTCAGAGCAGGAGGAGAATGAAATGGTTATTTACACCGTGTTTTCGGACTTTGGAAATATGCAAAAGGCACTTGAGGATCGTGGAATAATACCAAATAAGTCAAGTCTTGAGCGCATTCCGAATACATATGCGGAAATTTCAGAAGAGCAAACCGATGAAATTTTAGAGTTGATTGAAAAGATTGAGGAGGACGAAGATGTTCAAGCAGTCTATCACAATTTGAAATAATGAAAAAAGTAATTTACTTGTTAGCTGTTATTGCCGTTTTTTCGGCATGTACGAAAGATCCGGGTACAGGAGGAGCTGGAACTATTTCCGGAACTATTTTGAAGGAGTATCGTGTTGTTTTAACCAATCCGGCTACTGCAATATATACCGTTCCTGCAGCCGATGTAGAGGTCTACATCGTTTACGGTGAACATGTTTCTCCGGATGACAAGGTCATGTCGGATTACAATGGGAATTACGAGTTTAGAAATTTAAGGAAGGGTAATTACACCGTTTACACCTACAGCAGAGATACATTAGGGCAAACTCCACCAACTTCAGATCCAATGAAAATGGTTGTGCTGAAAGAGGTTGAACTCACAGACAACGAGGATCATGCTGTTGTTTCCGATTTAACAATCTATGACACGCCGTAATAACGCGTTACTTTTTTTTGTTCTTCTAGCTTCGTTTGGTTCTGCGCAGAATGTCAACGATGCCGGAATGTGGAATGCATTCTCTTTCTCCAGCGACATCAAAGATTTAACTCCTTGGAAGGATCCGAAAATTTTTAAAGATTGGTCATTACACATTGACCCTGAAATACGATTTAACGAAAACGTTTCCCAAATGAGTAACGTTTTTTCTGATTTTGGAACTGATAAAAAATGGAGTAAGTACCTATCAACTTCTTTGGAATATCGCGTGGGAGGCAGGAGAGAAGAAGATTGGTTCAACGTTAGAAAGAGATGGTCTTTTGGAGCCCAAGTGATTTTTCCCTATAAAAACTTTAAATTTTCAGCAACAACACGCTGTCAGATATCTCGAGCTATTACCTCAGAGATTGATATTAAATCCAATTGGCGAGAGAAGTTTACTTTAGAGTATTCAAAGTGGGAAAAATGGGCATTTCAAGTGAGTCATGAGCTGTTCTTCCTCCCCATTACATTGGAAAATTCGAATTGGCGAAGCCAAGCATCTTTAAAGTATAAGCTAGATAAGTCGAACGCCTTATCTGTCGGGTATTTGGTGCAGCGCGATCTTTCGAATGCCGATATGGATTTTGTTTTTCTCACGGGCTATAAGTGGGAATTCAATAAGAAAAAGGATAAAGGCTCAGACTTGAAATGAATTGTCGGAATTAGCAGAGAGCTTTCATCTGAAATTGTTAACTTCGGGAATATTAATCTGAACTATGAAGAAACTAATTTTATTTTTTGCAGGTGTTGCTCTGATACTATCGGTTCATGCGCAGCAAGGAACAACTTGCGATAATCCCATTCCACTAACAACAATCGGAAGTTATGTAGCGGATTTCGAAGATACTTGGTATTCCTATACTCCCAGTGAATCAGGAATAACCGTCATTTCAACTTGTGGAAGCAACAGTTGCGATACAAAGATCTGGGTTTATTCTGCGTGTATTGCGGCTCCAACAGAATTTGCTGAAGGTACTTATTCGTACAACGATGATTATTGTGGTTTGCAGGCTCAGCTCGAGGTAAACCTGATTGCGGGAACAACCTATTTTATTAGAATTGGTGATTATTTCACAGACTGCACCGCTTCAATAAATTTTAGTATTTCTTACCAGGGTCAAATTTTCGGTTGTACAAATCCAACGGCATGTAATTTCAATCCAATGGCTACTGAAGACGACGGTTCATGTGTCTTTTTTCCAAGTGAACTTTGCTCGCAACCCGATTTAAGATTTGACAGTTTGGCTCTGGTGAATTCACTTTACATTAGTCAAATTGCTGCTGCTGCTTGTGATATTCAGGAAGGCTGTGTTACAGGATATGGAAATCGATGGATCATAGGATTTAGCTCTAAAATAGACAACATCGGACAAGCCGATTATTACATAGGAAATCCAGCATCAAATCCTCAAATGTTTAGCACAGTGAATTGTCATGGTCATGCCCACTACGAAGGTTATGGTGATTATAGATTAATGGATTCCAATGGAGATTTGGTTCCTGTAGGGCATAAAAACGGATTCTGTGTCATGGATCTTTGCGGGATGGGTCAGTACAATTGTTCAGACATGGGAATATCCTCAGGATGTTACGATGTCTATGGCGCCGGTACACAATGCCAATGGCTAGATATTACTGAAATTCCAGCAGGTCAATACCGCTTCGTAGCATTGGTAAACCCCAACTACTTGCCTGATGCTTTAGGTAGATATGAGAGCAACACACAGAACAATGCGGTTTCAATTTGCCTAGAAATTTTTTGGAACAATGGAGTACCAACGTTTCAATTAATGTCAGATTGCCCTTCATACGTGGATTGTGCGGGAAACCTGAACGGATCGGCTGAATTGGATTGCAATGGCATGTGTAACGGGCCATCAATTTTTGGAGATGTTAATCCAGATAACGATTTAAATGTGTCAGATGTTAGTGTCTATATGGGAATTTTATCGCAAGAAAGTATTATCGCAACAACTTGCAATGACTTAAATGCAAATGGTGAAATTTCTGTCTATGATATATTTTTAGCACAATGGTGCATGAACGGTGGAAATGGCGGTTCTACTCTTACGAATGCATGCGATTTTCCTAGAAACATAGTGAATGTGAACACTTCAGCGGGTCTGTCTATTTCGAATTTTAATGATACTGAAGGATATATAGATGTTGAATTGGTCAGCGCGATTGATGATGTAACTGCCTATCAATTTGAAGTTTCCGGTGCAGACGTTATTGGAGTTTCTAGTTTAATAGACCCTACTATTTTCAGTTGTGAAACTGGATTCAACACCTTTACTGAATCTGTTTTCGCTGTTTCCAATATTTACGGAAATAAAATAGAGAACAGTTTTTCCCCCACCAGCTTGTGCCGAGTTTATTTAGCAAATTATGGGAATAATGAAATTTGTATAGATGAAGTTGTAGATATCATTAACAACAACGCGGAAAGAATTCCTTCTTATGTATACGGATCTTGCGTTCAGGGGATAAATGTATCTGAACTCACGAATCTTCTTACGTCATCTACTGAAGTATTCCCGAATCCAGCGGCAAATGAAATTCGCTTGCGCGTTAACGCATCGAGTGAAGGCACTACGCAGGTTGCTATTCAAGATGCAACGGGAAGAACCATTAAGATTATTTCTGCTTTAAGTCTGAATGTTTGGAATACACTTGAAGTTTCTGACCTTTCTGCAGGAGTTTATACCATTCATCCATTTAATTCCACTAGTAAAGGAAACTCTATTAGATTTGTCAAATTGTAATTTATATTATGCGCTACACAGCTCTTTCTTCAACACATTATTCAAACAATCGCAAACGCTTTGCTTCTCGAATGGAAGAGAAAGGGTTGGCTATTTTTACGAGTAACGATATTTATCCAACCAGCGCCGATGGCACTTTGCCGTTCAAGCAACACAGCGATATTTTTTACTTAACGGGTGTAGATCAAGAGGAAACGATGCTTATTCTTTTTCCAGATGCTACGAATCCTGCGTATCGTGAAATGCTTTTCGTTCGCGAAACCAATGATCACATTGCTGTGTGGGAAGGAGCGAAATTGAATAAAGCACAAGCGAAAGATCGCACCGGGGTTACAACCATTTATTGGACTTCTGAATTCGAGAAAATACTTCATACAGTTATTGGTGAGGCTGCTTGCGTTTACTTAAATAGCAACGAACATTCACGCGCTACCATTGAAGTAGAGACGCGTGAAATGCGCTTGTCTAAATGGTTCCGTGAAAAATATCCTCATCATACTATTGATAGATCGGCTCCAATCATGCATGCGCTTCGCGCTGTGAAGGACGAAGAAGAAATTGCTCAAATTCAAAAGGCTGTCGACATCACTCACAACGGTTTGTTGCGTGTCATGAAAATGATTCGTCCAGGTGTTTTGGAATATGTAATTGAAGCGGAATTCGCTCATGAATTTTTAAGCAGTGGCTCTCGAGGTTTTGGCTACACACCAATCATTGCGTCGGGTGAAAGCGCTTGCGTTTTACACTACATAGACAACGACAAGCCATGTAAGGAAGGCGATGTTATTCTACTTGATGTAGGTGCAGAGTATGGAAATTACTCTGCCGACATGACGCGTTGTTTGCCGGTGAGTGGAAAATTCACTGAGCGTCAGAAGGACGTTTACAACGCAGTTCTTTCAGTCATGAAACAAGCCACGGCTTATTTGAAGCCAGGCGTGATTATGTCTGAATACCACGTGGCAGTAGGCGAGATGATGACAGTTGAATTGTTGAAGTTGAATTTGATATCGGAAGAAGACGTGAAGAATCAAAGCTCTTCTTGGCCTGCATATAAGAAATATTTCATGCACGGAACTTCTCACTTCTTAGGGTTAGATGTTCACGATGTTGGAAATTGGAACAAACCCATTGAAGTTGGAAACGTATTCACTGTTGAACCGGGTATCTATATTCCAGAAGAAAATTTAGGTATTCGTTTAGAAAACAACATCGTAATTACTGAAAACGGAAACCGCGATTTATTCGCGAATTTCCCGTTGGAAGTGGAAGAGATTGAGGCGTTGTGCGCTAAATAATTAGAAGGCCACTTCTTTCAACGTCCCCGTTTTCGTGTAAGCAAGATATCCTCTAACAGTCTTATCCGTTGCGGCTTGTAGCGCAGACATGTAGTTTTTCACTTGTTGAAAATGCTTGTCCATTTCAGCCCCTGTTTTGAAGTCATACACTTCAACATAGTCCTTTCCTATATGAATTCGATCGGGACGAGCCACTTCGCGCACGTTCACTTGAATATCATGCTCGGTGAGCACTTCATCTGTTGTATTAAATATTTGCTGAAAGGAATCGTGGCTCAAGGTTTCTTTCACTTGATTGGAAAGCACTTCTTTTTCTTTTTGTTGAAGCTCTGTGTGTTCGAAGAGATAATTCGATAAAGATTCTTCCCAAGTGCTCAAGTGATTTAGGGTTGAAAGGCAAGCGTGCAGGTGATTTCCCATGACAAGCGCTTCTTTTCCCTCCATGTCTTTGCGTTTCGTTTCACGCATGCGGAAGTCAGGCTGCACGGCGTTTAAGCGAGTTCCATCGAGAAGGGCAACTGCTCTTTCTTCTTCTTTTTCCTCTTTCACATGCAGCACTTTTTCTCCGAAGTGAAATTTATTCAGTCCGGCGTGATGGGTGTTGAAGTAGTCGTAGAGATAAGTATTTAATGCGCTATTCGTTGAGGATGGTTTGCTTTCAGTTAGAAAATACAATCGGTCTTCCGGACGAGTGAGTGCTACGTAGAGCAGGTTCATATCGTCGAGTAAAATCTTGTTGTTTTCTGTTCTAATTTCTTCCGGCTCATCTTCCTTGGGCGATTTGGTTGGCGTGAAATTGATAAGCCCTTTAGTGAACCCCGGATGCACATCTGGGGCCTGAACCCACAATGTTTGATTCGGATGTTTTGTATCGAACTTTGGGAAGATGACAACTGGAAATTGCAATCCTTTGCTTTTGTGAATGGTTAGTATACGAACCGCATTTTGCTTTGCACCACTTTGAATGTAAAGCTTGCCTCTGTTGTCGTTCCACCAATCGGTCATTTCTGAAAATCCCATTCCGTTCTTGTGCGAGAGTTGGAGTAATTGATTTTCGAAGAACTCTAAATACACATCGAATGGCAATTGGAAGTACCGAATCAATTCTTGAATACACTCGAACGGATGGGCGTTGTCTTTCACGATATTTCGAAGTCCCGGATAATGTTCGTCAAGGAATTCATTCACCTTAAAACGAAGTTTTCCTTTTTCCAACTGTTCGACATACGTTGAAATAATTTCACTGTAGTTGAATTTATCTGGAAACACATCGCAGATTCTGCGGATTAAATTGAATCGATAAAAATTCTCGGTCTCTTTTCCGAAGTAGTTAATACAAGCCATAAGCAGCTGCACTTCATTGGAATTTTGAACCAAGAAACTGTCCTCCGTGGTCAAAGGAATTTTTTCGGTTTGTTGAAGAATGAATTCTGAAATTTTTGTCGATTCCGATTTGCCTTTCCGAGTAAGAATAGCAATATCTCCCCATTCGTAACCGTCTGCTTTGCATTCACGAATAGCATCTACTATTCCATTCAACATATGCAAATCACCTGAATCTTTTCGATCAACTACAGTGGTTTGAATTTCCACATAACCCGGATGGTCTTTGCTGCATTCTTGCTCGTGTTTGTCGTACACATCTTGCAGCGGTCCGAGCTTTTTTTTCAATGCGCCGAAAAGGGTGTTGTTGAATTCAATGATTGCTTTTCCACTTCTTCTATTTGTATTTAATACTTCTTCTTTGTAGGCGTCGTTCAACAAGAGTTGCATAGTATCCGGAGCCCCATCATATAATTTTGGAAGTCGAACGAACTGTTCAACATTTCCGTTTCTCCAACGGTAAATACTCTGCTTTCCATCTCCAACAACCAAATTAAAATTTCCTTGCGCAATGGCGTTTTCGAAAAGTGGAAGGAAATTCTTCCATTGCATTTCAGAAGTGTCTTGAAACTCATCTATAAGAATGTGGTGGAACCGTTCACCTGCACGCTCATAAATAAAAGGAGCGGTGCTTTCTTGAACCACAGCAGAAACGATGGCATGGAAGTCTGAAATGAGCAGTAGATTTTCTTCTGTTTTAATTCGTTGACTTACTTCGTTCAGTTTACTAAGTAAACCAATAGTGAATATGCGAGGTAAGATTTTATTGATGCGGTTAAATTCATGTTTTTTATCCCCAGAAACCCATTCAATCACGTATTCAGCAGTTTCATTCAGCAGTCCGTTCAAAGCTTGAACTTCCGCTTGATTCGGCTTGCCCCAACCTTTTTCAAGCACTTTGAACAAATTACTACCAGGATTTTCAAAACCGCCGGAGCGAATTTTTCTCAAATAGGAAATGGTTCCCCTTCCACTGTTAAAGAAATCTTGCGGCGTGAGATTCTTTTCTTCAATTAAATTCAAAACGGTATCTAACCGATCGAAAAGTTCTTGCGTGAGTTCTTGAAGTTTATTTTGAAAGGCTTTTTTAATTGTTTCGTATTCGGTAATGTGCAAATTTTCGAATAGCCCAATAATGCTTCGAGCATCTTCCTTCACCAACTGCCTAGAAATTCCGAGCATCCCTTTTTTAACATTCCAATCTTCTTCCTCTTCGAAATTACTCATGACGTAATTCTCTAAATAGGTGGTAAGCTCTGCGTCTTGACCTACTTCATCGAGACAGGCATCGACACATTGCTCGAGAAATTTCTCCGTGTCCATTTCAATGGAAAAGTCGGGATGAATCTGAAGGTCCTTCGCGAAGGCGCGTACAATGCGGTGCGTAAAGCTATCGATGGTGCTAATGCTTAATCGCGAATAATTGTGCAGCATGTGCGAAAGAGTTTTTCGCGCGCGCTCTTGCAAGATCATCGGAGAAACATCGAGCTCTTTACGAATGTCGTTGAACAATTCATTCTTTCCTTCCAATGCTTTTGGAAAGGTGAATTCATGCAGTCGTTCCATTACGCGCTCCTTCATTTCAGATGCTGCAGCATTGGTGAACGTTATTGCGAGAATATGGCTGTAGGCAAAGGCCTCTTCGCTCTTTAAACTTAAAAAAAGGAAGTGTCTAACCAGGGCATAAGTCTTACCGCTGCCCGCAGAACTTTTTAAAACAAGAAAGGGTTCTTTTTCCATCAATTGAAAATCAATTATGCGAATTGAATGTTATCTTTAATTCGTGAAGTGAAAGTAAATCCATGTAGCAATGAAAATGAAAATTGTGAATAATTATTTCTTCGTCGTTCTACTGAGTGTATTCTTCATGTCCTGCGGTAACGAAAATCCTGCAACCCCGGAAACAAAGGTTCATTTGAAATTCATTCCCACCTTCAACGGTCAGCCGATATCCATCGATTCGGTTTACACCAATGCCTTTGGGCAGCAGCTTCGAGTTGAAAACATTCAATTTTACTTATCGAATATTTATGCCCACAAAGGCTCCGATTCAACCTTATTGAAACAAGCTTTTTTGTTTACTCTTCTTGAACCACAGACGCTTTCGTTGAATGTTTCTCCCCAAACATTTTCTTCGCTTTCTTTCGGAGTGGGAGTGCCTGGTAGTCTGAATAAAAATGTTGATCCTTCGCAATACGCGAATTCCAATCCGTTGAGTGTGCAAGGTTCCAACGGCATGTTTTGGTATTGGAATACCGGCTATATTTTCGTGAAGGTGGAAGGAAGATATGAGCTAACGGGCACGCCAAATGCGCCGTTGATGGATTCGTACGCGTTCCATTTGGGTGACGATCCGTTGTACCGCGTTTTGCATTTCAATACTGGAAATGTAAGTTTGGCGGAAGGCGATTCGCGCACGTTCAACATTGAAGTGGCTATTGACAGTGTCTTCAACAGGCCTTTAGATCCGATTGATTTGTCTATTGACAACCTTACGCACACGACTTCAAATTTCCCTTTGGCAGAGCGTGTGACAAATAATTTTGTTTCAGCGTTTCATCTTCAATGAGAATCATAGTTTTCTTTTTTTTGTTAGCTGGAATCCTTTCAGGCTGCGCGGAAGAAGGGTTGCAGGACAAAGCTATTTCATTCAAACAACCGCATTATTTTCCACCCATAAATTTCCCGGAAGGAAATGAACCGACGCTTCTTCGATTCGAATTGGGAAAGAAATTATTTTATGAAGTGAAGTTGTCGAAGAACGAAGATCAGTCTTGCGCTTCTTGCCACAGACTTCCTGCGGCCTTTACCGATGGAAAAGCGGTTTCTTCCTTCCATGAAAATGAATTCGCACGGAACGCGCCTACACTTGCGAACTTGGCGTGGTCTCCCTATTTCATGAGCGAAGGCGGAGTGCCTACTTTGGAATTGCAGGCCTTAGGACCTATTCATGAAAAGCATGAATTTTCGTTGAGCATGGAAGAGGTCATTGATCGATTGAAGTTGAGAGAGAATTATTCAGCATTGAGCAAGGCAGCGTATGGCAGAGAATTGGATGCGTTTGTGATAACGCGCGCTTTGGCTTGTTTTGAGCGAGCTTTAATCAGTGGTGATTCAAAATTCGATCGTTATTATTTTTTGAAGTCGAATGATTATTCCGAATTGGAAAATCGAGGAATGGAATTATTTTTTTCTGAACGCACACAATGCAGCAGTTGTCATGCGCTTCCGTTTTTTACGGACTACCAGTTTTATAGTTTGGGTTTGGAAGATGCCGACATTGGCTTGGAGCGCAAGACTTATTCAGCTACCGATCGAGGTAAGTTCAAGACTCCAACTTTGCGGAATATAGAATTGACAGCGCCTTACATGCACAACGGTTCTATGAGTTCGTTGGAAGAAGTGGTTTCGTTTTACAACACTGGAGGAGGTGGGCGTTTAACGAAAGATTCAAGAGTGAAAGCGCTTAATTTATCGAAGGAGGAAGAGGCGGCGTTGGTTGCTTTTCTGAAGACGTTGACCGACTGGAATTTTGTTCAGAATGAAAAATTTTTATCGGCTGAGGAAGATTAGCGAATGAAATAAATTTGTTTGTTCTTTCTCGCGTATTTTTGAAGTATGACCGCACGGCGTTTCACTTTCTTATTTCTCATTGCATTAGCAAGTCTCTTGTGGACCTGCAAGCACGAGGCGCCCGAAGGTCCCATGGCCACTCCATACAATCTCGTTATTCCTCCGTTTTTTCCTCCAATGGATATTCCCAGTGATAATCCGTTAACGGTGGAAGGTGTGAATTTGGGACGTTATTTATTTTGGGAAAAAAAACTGAGTGGCGATGACGCGATGTCTTGCGGGACGTGTCATTTACCTGAACATGGATTTTCAGACCCACGTCAATATTCAATTGGGATCAATGGTGAAGTAGGCACTCGTCAAGCCATGCCACTCGTAAATATGGGTTGGTCAACGACATTTTTTTGGGATGGAAGGGCACCTTCGTTGGAAGAGCAAATTGTTGGTCCGGTTGAGAACCCCATTGAAATGAATGAGGATTGGAATCATGCCGTTGAGCAAATAGACGCCGACGCTATGTATGACGCGTTGTTTTACAAAGCCTATGGTTCCACGGAAGTAACGAAAGAAAAAATTGTTAAGGCCATTGCTTCATTTTTAAGAACCATGATTTCTTCGAATTCGAAGTTCGATAAGCAGCGAATTGGGCAATACCAGTTTACCCCGGAAGAGTTTCATGGATTCAATTTGTTTTTGTCGGAAGGAGGAAGTCCGGATCAAGTTCCTGGTGGAAGTTTTGGTGCGGATTGTTTCCATTGTCACGGTTTCGGAAGCATGCAAATGAGCGATTATTTGTTTCACAACAACGGGCTAGACGCAACCTTCAGCGATTTGGGAAGAGGCGGAATCACTGGAAGTGTTTACGATAATGGGAAATTCAAAACACCTACCTTGCGCAATGTTGAATTGTCTGGACCATACATGCACGACGGAAGATTCTCAACCTTGGAGCAAGTGATAGAGCACTACAACAGCGGTGGAACACCGAGTGCAACGATAGATCCGTTTATGAAATTTACAGTAGGCGGGTTGCAATTGAGCGCACAATCGAAGTCGGATTTGATTTCGTTTTTGAAATGTTTAACCGACACCTCTTTTTTACAAAACCCTGCATTTTCTGATCCACATGAATGACAAGCAAATACGATTTTTAGAGGAAGCGCGAAGAAATGTGAAAGAGAATAAGAAACTCTTCAATCGTTTAGCCAAGAAGAAAAAGATCGATGATGTTTTTCATGCATTGCACAAACAGGTTTTTGCAAAGACTGATTGCTTAACCTGCGGAAATTGTTGCAGAACGACGAGTCCAATTTTTCGAGATGTAGATATTGAGCGCATTGCAAAGCACTTGGGAATGCGCGTTGCAGATTTTACAGACAAGTATTTGCATATGGATGAAATGAGTGATTGGGTGCTGAATTCAAGTCCATGTTCGTTCTTGAATTTGGAAGACAATAGTTGTAACATCTATGAAGTTAGGCCGAAGGCTTGCCGTGAATACCCGCATACCGATAGAAAGAACATGAATCAAATCATGAGTCTTACTTTCAGGAACACCCTTATTTGTCCGGCAGTAGCGGAGATGGCACAAAGTCTTAAACTTACCGAAGGGTAGTTGTCGAAAACTTAGATGGAGCGGTCGATTTCTTGTTGAAAAAACTTCTCTCTTTGTGTGAACCTTTTTTAATTCAGTTCGTAGGATACACACATGAGAAGAGCGTTACTCGTTATACTATTTCTTTCTTCGCTATACAATGTTAGCGCGCAATGTCCGAGTGTCTTTGATTATGACGGGAACGTTGTAACTACACCCTATTGGTTTGGTTGCTCGGGTGGGAATTTTTCACTCAACCTACAACCATCCGGAACGTGGGACAATTACACCGTTGATTGGGGCGATGGTTCCGCGGTTTCAACGGGTGTTACTTGGAGCAGTCCTACAGTCTTACAACACACTTACGCAGCCGCAATAGATACATTTGTTGTGAGTATTGTTGAAGGGGGAACAGGATGTGCGCTTACCGGTGTTGTTGTTATGGAACAACCTACCAACGCTTCTATTCAAGTTCCCGGAAATGCAACCACACAAGTGTGTGCGCCAGCCTCAGTGGAATTTGTAAACTCTTCAACGAACGTTTCTGAAACAACGCAGTTCACATGGAACTTCGGAGATGGATCACCGCTCATAGCATTTGGTGCCTCCAACTGGAACGAAGTAGTAAGTCATTTGTACAACAGTTCAAGCGCAATCAATTGTGAAACTACCGTCTCTTTAACGGCGTCCAACTATTGTAATATTCTTCAAGGAAATCCCTCGGTCGCCACTTTCAATCCTGTGAATGTATGGACGCTTGATCAGGCGCAAATTGCCGCCTCTGCTATTACGCAATGTTTTCCTTCCACTTCGTTCACGTTTAACAACACGACCATTCGTAATTGTTTGAATCAAGGAAATACATTTCAACGACAAGAGCGTTGGAATTTTGGAAACTACTGGGGGCAAGGAGTTGATTCGGTAACGGCCTGGATGCCTTGGCCACCAAGCCTTCCGCAAACAATTTCGTTTCCGGGAATAGGAGATTACACTGTAACATTATCGGATAGCAGTTATTGCGGAGTTGTTGAATCATCAATAACTGTTCACATCGTACCGCCCCCGGTTGCGAGTATTTCTGCATCAACGGATACGATCTGTTCAGGTGGACAGGTGACGTTTTTTCAAGGTTCAACTGGAGCGAATCAGTCTTACCAATGGAACTTCGGTAACAACAACAGCTGGCAGAATTTAGGAAGTGGAAATGTGAATTTCACGTTCAATACTGCAGGGACTTTTACCGTAAGCAATCGAGTTTACAACAACGGATGGGGCAGTGCTTGCGCAGATACATCTTCCGTTGTAGTGACTGTGCTGCCGAGTCCGACTGCGAGTATTACGGCTTCTCCAGCTCAAGCGTGTGATTCGTTAACTACTGCGCTCAACGTAGTATCGAATTCAGGAATTTTATTCAATTGGAATTTAGGCTCATTTGGAACTTATGTTGGACAGACTCCAGATACGTTGACCATTACTGCTCCAGGCAATTACAATATTTCTGTTTTGGTGACTAGTGCAAACGGATGTACGAAGACAGATACAGAAGTGCTGCATGTATACGCGACACCTGTTCCTGCATTCACAGTTACGAGTCCGTGTGTCGGAGCCAATGCAATCTTTACCAATACTTCGGTAACTGCTCCGGGAAATCCTATAACGAGCGCACAATGGACGTTTGGCGATGGTGGAACTTCAAATCAATTAACTCCAACGCATGTTTACAATGCTGAAGGAACTTTTCCGATAACATTAAACATTAGCACACCTTATTGCTCTGCAAGCAATCAAGGAAATATTACAGTTCATCCAAATCCAACTGCGTCGTTCACCCAAGATATTGTTTCAGGATGCCAACCGCTGGAAGTCGCATTCACCAACACTTCTCAAGGAGCGACATCTTATTCATGGAACTTCAATGACGGTCCTCTTTCAAGCAATACAAATGAGACGCATGTTTTTGGAAACAACACGATTTACAATTTGCCCTACAACGTTGTGCTTACCGCAACGAATCAATTTGGGTGTACGAATACTCAGAGCAGTGTAGTCACTGTATTGGGCGGTGCCGTTGCGAATTTCGAAATTGCAAACAATGAATTGGGTTGTTCAACTGCTCCTGTTGCGTTTAACAATTTGTCTTTAGGCGCCTCTTCTTATGCATGGAATTTTGGAGATGGCGCATCGTCGAGTGTTGAAGATCCCAATCATGCGTACAATAACAACAGTGGATTCTTATGGTGGTACGATGTGACGTTGGTGGCTTATTCGAGTGGAGGATGTTTGGATACAGCGACATTGGCGCTTCCTATATATCCAATTTTGGATATCCAACTTCCATTTACTTCGTTGGCTGGGTGTTCTCCGTTCAGTGCTCAAATGCCTGCCATTGGCGGTGTTCAAGGGTTTTCATGGAACTTCGGTGATGGATTTACTTCATCACTTATTTCACCGGTACACACGTACAATAATCTAACGAATGCGATTCAGAATTTTACGGTTTCGTTGGTCGGTGAATCGGCATTCGGTTGCTTCGACAGCACTTCGTTTCCGGTAACGATTTATCCGCAACCGCATGCATCTTTTTCGCAAACCGATGATGATGGTTGTGCGCCGATAACGATTGGGTTTGCGAATACTTCTACAAATGCGACGACTTACGTTTGGAATTATGGCGATGGTAGTAGTTCAACGGGATTGAATGGATCGCATTTGTATACAAACGCCACGGGGGTTCCCAATACATGGAATGTAAGTTTGATTGCATCTTCCATTGGCGGATGTGCCGATACGGTGAGCAACGATGTGCTTATTTATCCGCCATTGATTTTCCCGTTGTTCAATCCAACAGTTTCAGGATGTTCTCCCTTCACGTTTGAAGCGCCGTTATTTCCGGGTGTTTCAAATTACGCTTGGAGTTTTGGGAACGGCGATGTGTCAACCGCCGCAACTCCTTCATACACGTATCAAAATCTTTCAGGAACTACAGCGAATTACACGGTTCATTTGGTAGGTACTTCCATCTACGGTTGCACCGATGCCGAGACCTATTTCGTTCATGTTTATCCGGAAGTGAATGCAGCATTTACTTATTCAGACATTGCCGGATGCGCTCCGATTGAAGTGAATTTTCAAAACACTTCATTAAATGGAAATCAGTTTGAATGGAATTTCGGAGACGGACTCTCTGCGAATACCGCCGACGCTTCTCATACTTTCTACAACATCAATGGTGTGCTGAATACGTTTGAAACAGAATTAACCGTGACGTCTGCTCAGGGATGTTCAGACAGCGCAAGCGTGGCAGTGCAAGTAAGTCCTTCTCTCGACCTGCAGTGGTCAATGCCGGTTGTTGTCGGTTGTTCACCTTTCACATTGCAAACTCCATACATGCCCGGAGGTTCTTCTTACATCTGGAATTTTGGCGATGGAACAACTTCCATCAACACTTCTCCTACGCATACGTACGTAAACAACACACTTTCACCGCAGCAGTTCACGGTAACTTGCTACTCTGAAAATGCCTTTGGATGTGCCGATAGTATTTCATTCAATGTAACAGTTAATCCCCAGGCTATTTCAGATCTTTCGACTCAAACATTCAGCGGATGTTCGCCTTTGAATGTCACCTTCCAAAATAATTCGCAATATGCATTAAGCTACAATTGGAATTATGGAAACGGACAAACGAGCACAACTACTGCGGCTTCTCACGATTTCTTGTATGTAAACAACACTGCTCAACCTGTGACTTACACAACGGTTTTGCAAGCAAATCAAGTGAGCACATGCTCAAGCGTCGACACCGTTCAGATTACGGTTTACCCTGCGGTTACAGCGAGCTTCTCCTGGACAGGAGCCGCATGTGCAAGTGTTCAAGCGCAATTCAACAATACATCTACTGTTGGTACTTCGGCCGAATGGACGTTCGGTGACGGGTTTTATTCGAATGCATTCAACCCTTATCATTTGTATTCAAACAACGGATTGCAAGATTTGAATTACACCGTATCGTTGGTTTCTTCCAGTGTTTTCGGATGCACCGACACTGTTACGCATCCGCTAACTGTCTTGTATTCTCCGAATGCGATTGCATCCATCGATACTGTTTATGGTTGCTACCCGTTGAATGTAGATTTAACGAATGCCTCACAAGGAGCAAATGCATACTCTTGGGAGTATGGCGATGCATTGAACTCGACGACCTCTGCAGGGCAGCATACGCACACGTATTTCAATTTGTCAGATCAGTCTCAGACTTATCAGATCACGCTTACTGTTGAAGCGCCGAATGGCTGCACCGATGTATGGACCGATCAGGTGACAGTTCTTCCACAAGTGGTTGCAGACGCCGATGTGATTGTCTCAGGGTGTAATCCTGTTGAAGTTGTATTCGACAATCAAAGTACAGGTGCAACTACTTATTTCTGGAATTTAGGAAACGGAGACACGAGCACTAGCTTTAATGAGCAAGGAACGTTTTACAATCCGTATCCGGTAGACACCACGTTCGTTGTAAGCTTAACTGCGACGAATATATACGGATGTGAAGTGACAACGGATTTGTGGGTTGTTGTGCATCCTTTTCCAACCGCTGCATTTACAGCAACGCCCTTGGTTCAAACTTGGCCGAATAACGTGTTGAACTTGCAAGAGAATTCGATAGGTTGGAACCTCGGTTATCATTGGACGTTGGAAGACGGCTCTGAGTATTATGTTCCGAATCCGGGAGATCATGTATTTCCAACATGGGGAACATACAACATAGAATTGATCGTGAATGAAGGGCTGTGCACCGACACCACCGCGCAGAGCATTACCATTATACCACCGGCTCCTGTTGCTTTGTTTGAAGGAAATGGCGAGGGCTGTGTTCCTTTGACTGTAACATTAAACAACCTTTCGCAATATGCAAATAGCTACGAATGGTTCTTCAGTGACGGCGGATACACCACTTCTGACAATCCTGTTTATACGTTTTACCAAGCCGGTGTCTTCGGAGCAACCCTGGTGGTTCACGGTTTCGATGGAACGAATGACACGCTGGAAATCACGAATTTATTTGTCGTGCACGCTAACGCTGTTGCTTCTTTCACCGTGAATCCGCATCAAGTAGTTATTCCAGATCAACCTGTTTTATGTCAGAACGCAAGTGACAACGCTTCAATTTTCGAATGGTCATTCGGTGACGGTTTTGTAAGTAATGAAATTAGCCCGAAACACTTTTACGATACCGAAGGTGTATTCAGTATTCAATTAATAGCGAACAACGAATTCAATTGTCCGGATACATTGACACTTGTAGACGTTGTCTTTGCCTACGGCGATGGATATTTGGAATTCCCCAATGCGTTTACGCCCAATACCAGTGGCCCTGGAGATGGTATTTATGATCCTTATGGTTACTCTAACGATATATTTTGTCCGCTTCACAAAGGAGTGGTAATCTATGAACTTCAAGTCTTCAACAAGTGGGGAGAGCAAATTTTCGAAACGAACGATATTCAACGTGGATGGGACGGTTATTACCGAGGGGTATTGAGTAAGGAAGATGTCTATGCATGGAAAGCGTCGGTTACGTTTTCCAATGGAACTAGTAAAATCATGACTGGAGATTTAACACTTTTAGCACGATGAAAAACATTATGAACATCAGACATATTTTCTTCGCGATAGTGTTATTGCTAGAGATGAATGCCGTTGCGCAAGATCAGCAATACTCTCAGTTCTATTCAGCTCCAACGCTTCTTAATCCTGCTTTTGCCGGTGCTTCAGCGCAGAGTAGGTTGAGTTCATTGTATCGAAATCAGTGGTCAATGATACCCGGTGGATTCAAGTCTTATCGTTTCGCATATGACCATTATGCACCCTCCATTAACAGTGGGTTTGGAATTATTGCGGGTAGCGACAAATTGGGTACAGGAAGTTTGAAAACCTCTTCCATTCAACTGCAATATGCTTATGAAGTAAAAGTGAAGCACGGTTTGTTCTTTAGACCCGCTTTACAATTTGGATTCGTAAACAAAACATTGGATTTTGGAAACTTAGTTTTTTATGATCAAATGATTCGTGATGGGGACCCCAGCTACGAAGGGATTTCTTATGGTCCAGCGAAATATTTCGATGCATCTGCTGGGGCATTACTTTATTCAGCAAAAGCTTGGATGGGTGTTTCTGTGTATCACATGAACAAACCGAATGAAGCCATTTACAACGCAACCACTGAGATTATTCCGACGAGACTTTCGGTTCATGGGGGGTTACGAACGAAGATTAAATCAAACTACTATTCTAAGGTTGGAAAGGATATGGTCTTTGCTTTTAACTATCAAGCACAAGGGAAATTCGATCAATTAGATATAGGAGTTTATACGGAATTGAATCCAATAGTTTTAGGAATTTGGTACCGTGGCCTTCCAGTAAAATCAAATCAATACCAACATCCGAATAGGGATTCTTTCTCAGTTCTCGTTGGTTTTCAAACAGGAAATTACAAAGTGGGATACAGCTATGATATTACGACATCGCAACTAGCGGCTGGAAACACAGGGGGCTCTCATGAAATTAGTTTTACCTACTTATGGGCAAACAATCGAAACATGAGAAAGGTTAAACGAAGAATTATTCCTTGCGCTAAGTTTTAGTCCGCAATACCCATTGTTTTCAAGTGACGGGTATGTGAACGAACCGCAGCGACTACAGTGCCGTACTCGTTGTATTGAACTCCGAATTTCTCACACGTCTCACGAACGATTTTATTCAATGCCGGATAGTGAACATGTGAAATACGTGGGAACAAATGGTGCTCCACTTGATAATTCAATCCGCCTGTAAACCAAGACACCAAAGGGTTTCTTGTTGCGAAGTTGCTGGTGGTGTTGATTTGGTGAATGGCCCATTCTTGTTCAATCACACCGTTGGTATCATCTGGATTGTTGAACGAAACCGATTCAACCACGTGTGCCAATTGAAACACAACCGCGATAACTATTCCTGTTACCATAGAAACAATTAAGTATCCTAAAATGGCAGCCAATACTCCTTTGAAAATAATTGGAAGAACGACAAAGGTTGCTACGTAACTCAACTTCGTTGCCCAAAAAGTAAAGTGATTGATGAAAGTAAACTTCTTCAATTTGGTAATACCTACTTGTTGTGTTCTGTACTTCTTCACATCGTCGATCCACACCCATGAAATATATGTTAAACAGTAAAGGATATATCCATAGATGTGCTGAAAGCGATGAATCTTATAACGCGGCTGGTTTTCATTCGTGCGCATCATGGGCTGAATGTTAATGTCGTCATCATGTCCTTCAATGTTCGTGAATGAGTGGTGAATGACGTTGTGTTTCGTCTTCCACAAACTAACATCTCCACCTACCATGTTAAGGGTGTGAGCCATAATTTCATTCAACCATTTCTTGTCTGAAAAACTTCCGTGTGCACCGTCGTGCATCAAGTTGAATCCGATTCCAGCCAGTGTAAGTCCCAAAAGCACGCAAGCGCCAATATTCATCCACATTGACATACTTCCAAAAACAAGTGAAATATAGAGTGCGAAAAAGCTCGTTAACAAGACAATAGCTTTAACATAAATGAGCCCATTGCCCCATCTGTTGCGACGTGTAGCGTTGAAGTATGAATCTACTCCGTTCTTCAAATGATCGAAAAATGGAGTTCCTGCTGTTTTAAATCTGATTGTGCTCAAAATAGTTGGGTTTTATAATGAAGTGCAAAGTTACCACACATTTACTTCACGCTCCAATTCGATGCCGTATTTATTCTTGACATCGGTCATAACGGCCGTGCTTAAGGTAAATATTTCGTGTCCGGTTGCTCCGCCGTAATTCACAAGAACTAAGGCTTGTTTTTCGTGCACACCGCAGTTTCCAACCCGTTTGCCTTTCCAACCGACATGTTCAATCATATATCCAGCGGGTATTTTAACCGTGTTTTCATCCACGGGATAAAACGGAATTTTTTCATCATGAGTTTGAATGGCACGAAGTACGGAGAGATCTACCGTTGGATTTTTGAAGAAGCTTCCAGCATTACCCAAGACTTTCGGGTCGGGGAGCTTCGAGCTGCGAATGGCAATAACCGCTTGACTGATGTGCTTGATGCTTAACGTGTCTATTTCCATCTTATCTAGTTCGTCTGCAATGGCGCCGTATTCAATATGAAATACAGGACGCTTGTTCAGTTTGAAACCCACGTGTGTGATGAACCAATTCCCTTTTTCCTTCCGCTTGAAGATACTTTCGCGGTAACCCAATTCGCAGTCGCTCAAAGAGAAGGTGTGCTTTTCGGAAGTGTGAATATTCACGGCTTCCACATAATTCAAGACGCTACTCATTTCAACTCCGTAGGCACCAATGTTCTGCATAGGGCTCGCACCCACGCATCCCGGTATTAGCGAAAGATTTTCAACTCCGGCCCATTTGTTTCGAATGCAATGCAACACGAAGTTGTGCCAACCTTCTCCCGCCGCAACGCGCACATACACATGCATGTCGTCTTCCTTCTCCAATTCAATTCCGAATAATCTATTTTGAAGTACAATCGCATCAACATCTTGCGTGAAAAGAATGTTGCTTCCTCCGCCAAGAACCAAATGATTGTCCTTGCTCTGACGCACATATTCCAACGCCTCTTGCACGTGTTCCGGGTGGTCTATGCGTGCAAATTCTCTCGCTATTGCTGAAATGGCAAACGTGTTGTGCGTCAACAAGTCTACATTTTTTTCAAACTGAAGTTTCATAAAGTAAAGTAATGAAAGGAATGGAAAGAGCTTTCAAGCCTGCCGTGCGTAATTCGAACACGGGAATGTTCAAATGGATTTCAAAATATAATTGGAAGAAATGTTGTCTTTGAGTGCGATGTATTCTTCTTCCGAAATGAAGACCGCGCCATTTCCGCCTTCCAAAAGATCCATGACGTAAATTCGATCGGCGTGCGTAACGGCATTGTTGGTATGAATGAAATAGGAAGTGCCCATAATCACCACTTCTTCAAAAGTTGTTGAGGAAAAGATTTGAACAATGCGTTTTCCTTCTGGAAATTTTAGAAACTTTGGGAAATTCATACTGCGAATATGCAAACAAATTCAGAAGAACTTTTTTTAAGACGAATTGCTCAAGAACTCATTGACCAACACGGCAAAGATTTACACCGCATAATTGTGGTGCTTCCGAGCAACCGCTCGAAAGTTTTTTTGAAGAAATTTCTGTTTGAAATTTTAGGTTCGGCCTTCCTTACGCCACAGCTCATGCTGCTTCCGCAGTTTGTTAAATCTGTTGTGAAAGAAAGAACGGAAGAAAAATTGAGTTTGCTTTTGTTGCTTTATCGCGCCTACACCGAAGTGGTGGAATCGCCGGATTCATTTGAAGTTTTTATGAAATGGGGAAGCATGGCGCTCGACGATTTCAACGATATCGATGTCGCGTTGGCCAATCCGGGCGAGGTGTTCAAGAATTTGAAAGATGTAAAGGATATTGAGAATTGGAGTTTCGGTATTCAACCGTTAACGGATGCGCAAGAAGATTACGCAGATTTCTGGCTTGACCTTGGAAAAGTTTATCATCGTTTTGTTGAATTGCAGAACGAGCAGCACGCTTTCAGTTACGCAAGACTCAACAGAGCCATGGCGGAAGAGAAGGTCGAAGTGAATTTCCCTTCGAATGCAGATGCTATTTATTTTGTTGGAATAACAGCCTTTTCGAAGGCTGAAGAGAAGTGGGTGATACGTCTTCACAAAACAGGAAAAGTGTTTTTCCGTTTCGATGCAGATGCCTATTACGTGAACAACCCCATTCATGAAGCTGGAATATTTTTCCGCTCCTGGGAAGAAAGAAGAATGCCCATTGCGAAGACAGATGATTTCAATACACGAAGTCGAACCATAACATTCTCGAAAGTGGTCACGCCTTTGGCTTCTGCTTTCGCCGCCTCGAAGTTGGTGAATGAGATGCCTGAAGAAGATCGCGCGAATACCGCTGTGGTCTTGGTTCAGCCATTCTTGCTTCGTCCGTTCTTAAATGGATTGTCGATAGACTCTCCCGTGAATGTGGCCTTGGGATACCCCATTGATCAGGTTGCTTTGTTCCGTGTAGTGAAAATGCTCTTGCGCATGTGGAGTCGCTTGTCGAAGGAAGTGAAGAAGGGAATGTACTACAAAGATTTCTCGCAATGGATTTTGCAAACCGATTTAAATGTTCTTATTCCTTCTGCGGAACGGAGGGAAATTCAGCGGTATGTCATGCGTCGAAAATTCATTTACATCCGTGAAAAGGAGTTGAAGGAATTGGTAGATAAGCTTCCTGCTATGAAAGAGCTTGAAGACTTGCTCACCGTAGAGAATTTCGATTTGTCAAATTGCATTGTTCGTTTGAAGAAGTTTCTTTCTGTGTTTATTGAAGCGGAAAGTGCTGATGAACTGACTAAGGAAACGGCTTTGCGACTTCAGCAGATTTTAGGTCGAATTGAAATGCATATGGAAGGAAATGCATTTTTGAATGAAGTTCCTTTGTTGGATTTATTGTTTCAGCATTATGCCTCGCAGGAGACGATTGCGTTTCAAGGTGAGCCGTTGGAAGGATTGCAAGTATTGAGCATGGTGGAAACGCGCGCGGTCGATTTTAAGCACGTGATTATTGTTGGTGCGAACGACGAGCAATTCCCAGGCAATGGAAGAGCGCAATCTCTCATCCCATTCGATTTAAGAAGAGCGTTTGAATTGCCTTCGGCTGAAGAGCGTGAAGGGACTATTGCTTATTCGTTTTACCGATTGCTGCAACGTGCGGAAGATATTCGATTGTTGTATCACACGTTGAGTTCAGACTATAAGATGACAGAGCCTTCGCGCTACCTTATGCAGATTGGACAAGAGCTAACGGGATATGGAAACCGAACGAATGTTCGGTACGAAGATTTCGAACACAGCAATAAGTTTTTGCAGACTGGAGAAGAAGAAATTTCGGCCAATGAATTTTCCACACAGCGCATTCATGCTTTGTTGGAATATGGAATTTCACCTTCGGCAATAAACAAGTTTATGCGCTGTCCGCTCGACTTTTATTACCGATATGTTGTTGGATTGGGGGAAGTGGAAAGTCTGGAGGAAAGCATGGAGGCCTCTACCTTTGGCTCTATTGTTCACGATGTGTTGGAAACGCTTTACAAGCGTTTTGTTGGAATGACGATTCAGGATGCAGATTTTGCTGGATTTAGAAATGAGTTAGACTCACTGATTGATGATGCGATTTATAGACTTTACAATTCAAATTTTGAATTGGCGGGATTCGATATTATTATGCGTCGCGTTGTGAAGCGAATGATTGAAGTTGTTTTAGAATTTGATGAAAAGCAATTTAATCACGCTCGAGTTCATGGAGAGGAGCGTGTTGTGAATGGGGTAGAGGTTCCGCTTGTTGCAGAATTGCCAATGGATAAAATTGGAATGAATATTCCTGCCCGTGTTCGCGGAAAGGCCGATCGTGTAGACGAGCAAAACGGGAACTATATGGTTTTAGATTATAAAACCGGAAGTGTAAAACCCGATGAGTTGAAATTGAGTGACAAAGATGGACCTTGGTTGAAGGACACCAAGCCGAAGCTGCTTCAAATTTTGACGTATTCATACATGTGGGTGAAGGAAGGACATGATCCGGAACATACGCAAGCCATGTTGTTCGGATTGAAGCATGCGAAGCAGGGGCCTGTTTCGCTTATGCGTGGAGAAGAACGCGCAGTATTGCGTGAAGCGGACGTGGAAAAGTTCGAAGAGGAATTGTTAGGAGTGTTGAAGAGTTTGTTGGAAACACAAACATTTAGGCACAATCCAGAGTCGGATTATTGCGAATTTTGTAAGTAGTGAAAAAGCGCGTATTAATCATAGCCTATTATTGGCCTCCAGCTGGTGGAGGAGGAGTCCAACGTTGGTTGAAGTTTGTGAAGTATTTGCACAACAGTGATTGGCAGCCGGTAGTTTTCGTTCCAGAGAACGCAGATTATCCGGTATATGATGAAACCTTGCTTACTGAAATTCCGGAAGGAGTGGAAGTGATACGTTGTCCGATTTTCGAACCGTATCGTGCATTGAGAAAAGCAACTGGGAAAGGCGATGCTGGAATCAGTGCAGGATTTATTCGCAGTGAAAAGGGACCTTCTTTCATGGAAAGATTAATGGCTTGGGTGCGCGGAAATATTTTAATTCCAGATGCGCGTATGTTTTGGATTCGTCCAGCCTCTAATTTCTTGGTGAAGTATTTAAAGGATAATCCGGTTGACTTAATTGTCAGCACCGGGCCTCCGCACAGCATGCACATGATTGCGAAGCGTGTGAACAAGAAGACAGGAATGTCTTGGCTCGCAGATTTTCGCGATCCGTGGGTGAACATGGACAATGCCGATAAGTTTCAGATGAGTGCTTGGGCGAAGCGCAAGCACGAGCGTTTAGAGCGAAGTGTTTTGCAAACTGCAACTGCTGTTCAAACCGTGAGTTGGTATTTGAGTGCGGAGTATGAGAAGATTCGTGGAAGCCAGGTTCATGTTTTAACGAATGGATTCGATCATGTAGATTTTGAAGGAAGGGAAGTTAAGCCGACAGATAAATTCATAGTAGGCCATTACGGAACCTTCGGCGACGACCGCAATGCCCCTGCCTTGTGGCGAGCATTGTCTCGTTTGGTGAATGAAAGTGAAGAATTCAAAAACCGAATGCTTATTCGGTTGGTGGGTCCAACTGACGGATCGGTTTTAGAAGACGTCAAGCGCAACGGACTATCTGATCATTTGGAATACATTCCATATGTGAAGCACAACGAAGTCTTAGACCTTATGCTAACTCCACAGTTGTTGTTGGTCATCTTGAATCAGAACGCCAACGAAGAAGGACGTGTTACAGGAAAGATATTTGAGTATGTCGCCACTGGCAATCGTGTTCTCGGCATAGGCAGTGTCACCAGTGATTGCGCTCGGGTTATTAATGAATCTGAAAGCGGCGCCATGATTGCCTTTCAAGACGAAGAACGTATTTACGAATTCATTAAGCAATCGTTCCCGTGCATTACGAATGAGCCGCTGAATCCGAAGGTGATGAAGTACTCACGTCAGTCTTTGACGGATTCCCTTCGAGAGAATGTCTTTGACGAATGTTGCTAAGCAACGAATGTGCAAAGCACGAATGTCTGCGACGATATTTTTAACAACACAGTTCTAATAATGTAATAGGAATTACGAATCCCGATAGCTTTCGGGAGGAATAAAATTGTCGATTTTCCAACAACGAAGTTCAAGATTCCAACTTATGCTACTTTAATTTCTCCCGCAGCCTGCGCCAAAACTGATTTTTTTGATAAAATTCAGTCCAGAACTAGCATAAACATTTGAAATGTGTATAGATTTCTATTCGGAAATTCACAAAAAAAAGCCCGTTTTCACGGACTTTGAATCTATCACTTGGTTACGTTATTTCGAGAAATAAGAGGCTTTACCAAGCATCACGAAGCAAAGATAAGGGAATTAATTAAATCACAAAAATATGAAATACAAAAATTTCGAATTACACTTTTCAAAGCCTCGGTTAAATAGATATTACTATGCTGCAGGTTATTCTCGAACAAAAGCCATTCGATTGTATAAACAGAATTTGAACGTTGCACAGGCTATGCATCCGGTAATTGGAATCTTTGAAGTCGTTCTAAGAAATTCAATTCAAAGAGCTATTACCGAGCACTTCAAGGATGAAAATTGGATAATGAATCAAAAAGAGGGGTTCATGTCAGACAAAACCTTAGTATTTAGAAACAACCCATCTAAAATTTCCACACGAAACGACTTTTTGAAAAAAGAAGTTCTTAAAGCAGAAAAAAAATTGAAACTGAAGTGTTCTAATACCCCTTCAATGTCTATCAACGCCGGAAATATTATCGCTGAGCAATCCTTCGGGTTTTGGACAAACTTTTTTGAACCACACCACTATAAAATCTTAAAAGGAAAGCCTATTCAAATATTTAGCGATTTACCTCAGGGAATCGGACGAAAAGAAATACTAAATAAACTAAACGCAATTCGGCAATTCAGAAATAGAATCAATCACAATGAACCCATTTGCTTTGTCGATAATAAATTCAGTTACTCAGAAATTCAAGCCATACATCAGTCGATTTATGAGCTACTGAGATATATAGATGCAAGACTTATATCCTTCGTTGAGTCCATAGACAATACAGAAGACATCTTCAATCATCTTCGATGATCAATTCTTCGAATCAATCTTTCAGATCAATCACTTCTTGATCAAACCTTCGGTGAAAGAAAACGAAGTTCTCATTACGCAGTAGGAATTATGCAATAGGAATTACGCAGTAGGAATAAAACCGAAGGTTTTCCAATTACGCAGTTCATTTCCTCACCGGCGTTCCTTCCAAGAACTTAATCATCTTCCCATTCTCATAAATACCGCGCTGAACAAGCTTTCCAGATTTCTTGTCGTACATGGTGCATTCACCATGGTAGCGGTTGTTCTTGTAATGCGCATCTTCTTCCAAAGCACCCTTCTCTGTATAAATCTTACTCGGACCATTCATTTGTCCGTTTTTATATGTACAATCTCTCCACAATGCACCAAAGTCGTAATAGTATTTCCAACGCCCAGTTCTGCGGCCTTCTTTGAACTTCCCTTCACTCACAAGTCTTCCATTTTCGTTATACAACATAGACAATCCATTCAACTCGCCATCCTTTCCGTAAGTAATTAAACTTTGCAAGTCGCCACGCTCAGAATAGTTCAACCATTTACCAACTTTTATATCATTACTCCAGCTACCTATGTAAAAATACCTTCCTTGCTTAGGTTCATAGCCCGTCCACTTTCCTGACATTTTACCATCCTTGAAATTTCCTTCATCTTTAATTTTTCCATTCTCATACCAACTGGTCCATTTACCGTTCTCTTCACCCAAAATGTAATTCCCTTTCTGCAACAATCCTCCGTCTTCGTACCAGGTGGTCCATTCGCCTTCTTTGTTGTCTGCAACGAAATTGCCTTCCTTCCATTTCTTTTCACTCGGATATTGATACACCCATTTCCCTTCCATTTTTCCTTTTGAATATTTTCCTTTCGACTGCCAAACGCCATTGTCGTGATAAAAAATCCAATCGCCTTCCTGAAGATCTTCAACGAAATTTCCTTCCATATCTTTCACTCCGTTATCTCTAAACCACTCCCAATTCCCAATCTTTTTTCCATTGTCGAAATTTCCTTTTACATGCAATTTCCCATTGTCGAAATACTCTTCATAAGGTCCAGTTACCAATCCCTCTTTGTACGTAGTTGTCTTTCGCAATTTCCCGTCATTGAAAAATTCATTCCATTTACCGTCCTTAATACCCTTGACGTAATAACCACTCGTTTGAATATTTCCTTTTGAAAAATAGGCCTCGAATAATCCGTCTTGAATTCCATTCGTATAGGTAGTTTTACTACTGGTTTTTCCTAAATCATTTTCTTCAATCAAAACACCAGTACCGTTTGTAACGGTCTGAACCCCTTGTTTGTTAAAGTATCCGGTAAGCTTGGCAATCGAATCAGCGTAAGATGTTTCACTTTGAATTTTTCCGTTTTCGTAATAGGTATTCCACGAACCTATTTTTTTTCCTTCTGAGAAATTTCCTTCTTGAATTTTAATTCCCTTGTCGTTAAATGTTCGTTGAATGCTGTCTTCATTTCCGAATTTGAAATATCCTTCCACCTGAATTTTTCCATTCGGATGATATCGAAAAACTTTTCCATTGAAATAACCGTTTCTATACACGCTCTCTTCCTGTATCGTTCCGTCTTCGTAATAAAAACGCCAGAGACTATCTTCCTTTCCAGAGATGTTGAAGAGTCCTTCACTGCGTACTTTTTTATTCGGATAAAAATCTCTGTAAAATTTTTGAGCACTCACTGAAAAACACAGGAGTATTAAACAAGCCGAAAAAAGAAGTCTTAAGCTGAAAGGGTTCTGATTGTTATTCATAATTCGAAAATAAATCCTTCCGTCGAACTTAAAACAATTCATCTCTGATATTATTGAACATTGCAGCGCTTATATTTGAACACTAAACCTTTCGATATGCGTGCGACTTTTATTTCGTTTTCAATTGCTTTATTGGCTGTCCTTGGCGCATACTTTTTCATTCCTTCAGTTACTCGGGTTCAATTGACGGGTGGTGCTATGGAAGAAGGATACGGCGTTAATCCTTCCAGCAGAAAATATTTCGAATACATGCGTAACCGTGATCCTGAAACAGGTCTGGTTCCTGAAGGAATTTTTGAACGTTGCGTGAACTTCGCGAATCACCTGCCACGCGTGGCTGACAGAGATTACGGTTGGTCCTCAAGAGGTCCTTACAACATTGGAGGAAGAACACGTGCCTTCGCTGTTGATGTGTTGAACAGCAATCACCTCATTGCGGGTTCTGTTACAGGCGGAATGTGGAATTCATTGAACGGTGGACAAGCTTGGAACAAGACCACTACTGCTGAGCAATTGCAAAGTGTGAGTTCTATTGCGCAAGACACGCGTCCCGGACATGAGAACACTTGGTACTACGGTTCTGGTGAAGAATTTTACGGAGTGGTTTCCGGAACTTCATTCACTGCATTACTCAGTGGAGACGGCATGTGGAAGAGCACCGACAACGGACAGACATGGTCTCACCTCATGTCTACATCAAGTGGAACCCCACAAAACAACATGCAAAACGGAAGCTACGATTTCGTTTGGCGCGTAATCACCGATCATACGAATTTGGTTGAAGATGTAGTCTATGCCGCTGTTTACAACGGAATTATTCGAAGCAACGATGGAGGAAATACTTGGACCGAAGTTCTTGGATTCACCTCAGGTGCAAGCGAATTTGTTGATGTAATGATGACACCGGCAGGTGTGCTTTATGCGACATTCAGCGACAACAGCACTAACGGAGGTGGGTTCTTCAGAAGCACTAATGGGATCACTTGGACAGAAATTTCACCCACACTTCCTCAAATTGCAAACCTGAGAAGAACAGTGATGTGCGCGAATCCGCAAAACGAAAACGAAATTTATTTCTTGGGTGAAACTATTAACAATACGTCTTACCCAATTGATCATTTCTTTTACAAATACACGTATTTGGGTGGAGATGGAAGTGGAGCTGATGGAACTTGGGAGAATCGTTCAGCGAATCTTCCTTCAACCCCTTGTCAACTGTTCACTGGAATCGATTACGACTTCGGAACTTTCCGCACGCAGAACAGTTATGACATGTGCATTGCACACCATCCTACAATTCCGAATTTAGTGTTTATCGGTGGAACGAATGTGCATAGAAGCACCGATGCATTTGCCACTTCAACATCTGTGGATTGGATAGGCGGATACCGCTGCAATGTGCCAACACCTTGGAATTATATTTATCCGGAACACCACCCTGATCAGCACTTCATTGCCTTCGATCCAGCAAACGCTTTAGGAATGTACAGCCTGAACGACGGTGGTGTGCGGTATACGTCAGACGTGACTGCCGACAGCGTGCAATGGCAATCGCTAAACAATGGTTATTTGACCTCGCAGTTTTACACGGTTGCCATGGAACCAGGAAACACGAACAGTCAATTTTTAATGGGTGGAATGCAAGACAACGGAACATGGCTAACACATACTAGCGATGCGAATTCACCATGGAGAGAAATGCATCCCGATGATGGTGCGTATTGCGCTATTCCTTTCGGAGCAGACTATGTAATTACAAGTTCTCAAAGTGGAAGAATGTTCAAGAAGTCTATTGATGCAAATGGAAATTTAATAGGAACGGAACGCATAGATGCAGAGAACGGTCCCGCTGCACTTTTCATTAATCCTTTGTTGTTGGATCCATGGACGAACAGATTGTTTATAGCTGGAAATAAAATGATCTGGTACCTCGATCGCGTAGATACCATTTCGGTAACGGGAAACTATCCAACAGCGCGTAACACCGCCGATTGGGCGAATGTTACAACAAGCACCATAACCTTAACGCAAGGAAGTATATCCTGTTTAGACATGGCTTATACTGACAATTCAATTTTGTATTATGGAAGTTCAGCTGGAAAATTATTCAAGCTAACAGATCTATACGGAACACCTGTTAAGACGAACATTTCTTCCACGTTATTCCCACCGAACGCATACACGTCTGCAGTAAGCACAAACGATTTGAATGCGAATGAAGTCATGGTTAGCTTTTCCAACTTCAACAAGAAAAGTATTTTTCACTCAACAGATGCGGGCGCAACGTGGTTAGATGTAAGTGGAAATCTGGAAGAGAACGTAGATGGAACAGGCAATGGTCCTGCGGTTTATTGGGTTGAAATTTATCCGAGCACACCAACCATTTATTTGGCAGGAACTAGCGCGGGTTTATTCAGCACCACTGATTTGAATGGTGAAAGCACCGTTTGGCAAATGGAAGGAGCAAGCACAATCGGAAATGCTGTGGTGAACATGATTACTTCGCGTCCGTTCGACGGAACCGTTGCAGTAGCCACGCATGCCAATGGCATTTACACGGCGAGTCTTCCTGTTGTTCCTGAAGTTTCGGTTGAAGCATTAGCAGAGCGCATGGTAACGGTTTCAGCATTTCCAAATCCAACTGTCGATGAAATTCATTTCAACATGCAATTGGTTCCAGGTGAAATGACCGAGATGAATATTTATTCGTTGGATGGAAAATTACTGAACTCGAAAAAATGGAAGGCCGTTGGAAGAGAGCAGCTTTCGTGGGAAGCTGCGCATGCAGGAACGTTTATTTATCAATTGAAATCCGGAAGCACCACAAGAACCGGTAAATTTGTAGTCACAAAATAATTCGAATTATGTCTGAAATCATTTCAACCGATAACGCTCCGAAACCTGTTGGTGCTTATCCACATGCAAGAAGAGTAGGGAACCTTTTGTTTCTTTCAGGTGTGGGTCCGCGCATTGCGGGAAGCGATGCGAACGACACAGGAGTCCCTGGATTGAAGTTAGATAAATTCGGAAATTTTATTGAATTCGATTTTGAAGCGCAGTGCAGAAATGTGTTTGATAACGTTAGAGCCATTTTAGATGCGAGCGGTTCGAAGTGGGAAAACTTGGTAGACGTTACAGTCTTCTTGGTGAACATGAAGCGCGACTTCCAAACTTACAATCGCTTGTATGCTGAATACTTCAAGGACGCTAATCCCTGCAGAACAACTGTAGAGATTAACGCCCTTCCTTCGCCTATTGCGATTGAGTTGAAGTGTATAGCTACTATTTAATTTTCACACCCCAGATATCTACGCCTTGGAATTGTTGCAATTCCATTTTAATAGATCCAACTTTGATTTTGGCTTGCGCCATAATTGGAAGGTGGTGTGCGTCATCTGTTACCCAAACTGCTAAGTCATTGGGATCTTTGAATATTCGTCCTTTTTGAACCACCGGTGCGAAGCGCAAACATTTGAATGTTCCAGCATCTACGCTTACCGTTTCTTTTCCAACATAGCGCATTTTCAAGCGATAGATTTCATCATCAACTAACGTTTCAATAGTTATGATATCGCCTTGTTTAGTATTGGTGAAATCCATGGTTCTTGCGTAGAATGCAGCACTCATCATGTCTTGAACAAAAGCAGGAGCAAGGTATCCTTCGTTTTTTCTGTTCTTGAATGCGCGTTTGTGTTGGAAGAAGAAATAGTCCTGCATAACCAAGTAGCCACCTTCATCGCAGTTACGCTTGAATTGGTAGGGAAATATTCCTTGCTTGTCTACATACGATTCGTATTTGTCGCGCACCTTGAAGAACCAATCGAAGGATCCAGAGCTGTGCCCTTCACCTACGATGTGGTAGGTATCTCTTCCTCCGAATTTTTTATTTCCTTCTTCAATAGAAATGGTGGCCACTCCTGCATCCACAACACCGTAGTGAATGCGGTATGTCGATTTTTCTCCGGAAGTAAATGCGCTATTGGTAATGCTGCGTAACGCATGCACAGGTAAATTTTCAACTTTAACAGGCGTAGGTTTAGAACTTTGGCCAAGCATGTTCAGCGCTCCCACTGACAATGCTGTAAACAAGAATAGGTGTTTCATAAAGTCGTTTTGTTTTTGGTTAACGTAACTTTCGATGCTAAATTTCAAACATTGGACCAAAAAATTATTCCACCACAACACGCTTCACTGTGAACGAATTTTCTGTTCGGAAAATGAACTCATAAAGTCCAGGTGCAAAATCAGAAACATCAACAGAATAGCGCATACTGTTGAATTGGAAGTTCGAAATGTTTTTTCCTGAAACATCTTTTACCTGCACGGAAACATTTCCAGCGTGAGCGTTCAATTCAATGTTTAAATCAGATGAAGTTGGATTCGGATAAAGGTTCAATCCAATTTCATTCAAAGTGTAAGTATAGATACTCGTCTCGTCTATATACCCGTCGCAATCGTTATCAATTCCATCTACTGTCTCAACGGCTGAAGGATTAATTGCAGGATTAGCATCGTTGCAATCATCATTGTTGGTGGAAGCTCCCGTTGGCACTGTGCATGAATAAATAACCACTCCAGCGCCGTATCCATCTCCATCTATATCCATGTAATAGGCTTGTCCCAATCCTTCGTCAATAGCACCGTTGCAGTTGTCGTCAATGTCGTTACAAAACTCTGTTGCATTAGGACTCATGCCTGCGTTGTTGTCGTCACAGTCTCCCGCGCAAGCCGAATAGCCATCTCCATCTGCATCGAACCCTTCGTCAACAATTCCATCGCAGTTGTCATCTAAGTTGTTGCACAATTCCATAGCTCCTGGATAAGCCAACGCATTTCCATCGTTGCAATCGTTAACACAAGAGAAGAATCCATCTCCATCTAAATCGGCATTGGTCGTAATGAATGAACTGTTGTCGTTGCAATCGTTTCCATTCGTGACATAACCAGCAGGAATTTCACAGCCGGTTGCCAATGTTTGCGGATCTCCAAATCCATCGCCATCGGCATCTTGATAATAGGTAATTTCATTTGAAACAGTTACTCCGCCTATCCAAGTAATGCTGTCGTTGGCGGTTCCGTTTGTTACTACCAATGTTACATCGTAAACACCTGGAGTTGTATACATCACATAAGGATTTTGCAAAGAGGAAGAGCTCGGCACTCCACCAGGGAATAACCAGTTCCAGGTAGTTGGATTGTTGTTCGTGTTGTCTATGAAATGGACAGGATAATTCACACAAGAAACATTGTTGAAGGTTGCGCTTGCAGCAATGTATTGAACAGGCAAACACGGTCCGATTTCAGTTAGCACGTTGTGCGTGAAAATGTTCAATGCCTCATCGAAAGCGGCTATACAAATTTCATTTGCAGTAAAGGCTTCAACATAAACACGTAAAATTGGAGTAGGCGTGAAGTGCACGGGAATCATGCTTCCCAAGTGTCCCAACGCGCCAATTTTCACTCCGCTTACTTCTTTGTATACTATGGAAGACCAGGTTGTAATTGGAAGCAATGATGTAACGTTGGTAATTGTAGCTCCTCCAATATCGAATTGCAAGGCGTTCACTTCACCGTTAGGATTTAGAATGGTTACATCGAAATAACCCAGTTCAGCATTCACATTGGTAATGCCCAATGTAACTGTTTCAGATGCGTCTACAATTTCAGAATCCCACGCGCAAGGTTGCATATTTCCCGGAGCAACACCGACATCTGTTTGAGCATGAATACACTCTTCTAAATAGGCCGCATCTGCAATACTAATGTCTCCATCGTTATTCAAATCGTTACAAATGGAGGCACTCAAGTTTGAATACACCGCGGCGTTTCCATAAAGGTTTACATCGGCTTGTGTGTAACTTAAGTCTGTGTTTAAATCTCCTTTTTTCGTTTCAGCCGGACAGTTTCCGAGGCAGTCTGGCTGCGCGTTTCCGAATAATTGTCCAACGCAGTCTACAATTTGCGGACAAGATCCAATAGGTAATTTCACGAAGTTAATGATGTTGTTGAGTGCATCTCTTTCAAACGAGATACACACCTGCGACCAGTTGTTGTCGTAGCGCAATTCGTAGTTTCCAAGAGCATCTGGATCTTGATCCCAATTTGTTCGAACAACCAAATGATACGTTCCTGCAGGGACATTCGTAATGTCAATCCATTGGCAACTCAAACCAGAGCTATATACATCATAACATCCAGCAGTGATCCCCATGTTGCCACAGCCGTATTTCGCAACACCTGTAACACATCCTAAATCCAAGACACAGAAACCGTTTTTGAATCCGATCTCAGGCATTAAATTTCCGCTGTTGTCGTACAATAAATATTCTGCGTATCCAGAGTAGTGGTAGTGGTTGTGACATCCATCAAAAACGAATTGAGGATTGTTTACGTTCGGAACGCCAATGAAGTAATCGAGGTTTCCGATGTTGTCAATACGCGTTGAAAAACGCACAATTTGCCTTGTTCCCAAACCTTGCATACATCCTTCGTTCACCAAACATCCATCAGTTGCTGTGAGTGTAGTTTGATAAAGGGAGGTGTACAATACGTTTCCTTCCACCGCTAAATCCGGTCCTATATCTGAACAGTTTGGATCGCCGTTGTAATAACATACCGAAGGCGCTTCAGCAAGTGGACTGTAGTTACAAGCATTCAAATCCATACATCCAACTATTGGACCCATGTACTCGAACAACACTTGAAAGGCGCTTAAACCGCAAGCTCCGCCAACATCACCAACGCGCACATAGTAGGTCATTCCGCCTTCGAGGTAAGGAGTAATTTCCGCTTCAATTCCGCAGAGATCATCGTTGAATGTATAGGTGGCCTCAACGGTATTGTTGAACAACGCCATGTTGCAGTAATCGTATAACCAAATTTTGGTATCACATCCAGCCAATCCGCAAGTTGAAATTTGATATTGTCCGTTTACAGATGGAGTAAAGGAATACCAAGTGTTTGGAGTCGGAACGTTATTCAATCCGAGATTCGCCACAATTGCGTTGTTGCAACTCGTTCCTTGCGGGCAGTTCACTTGAATGCTTGCAAGCGCGCCAAATGACGCTCCAGTTGCAACTGAATTTCCATCTAAATAAATAGTGTAGTTACCAGCACCATTCGCGCAGCAGAGGCCGTTTGCACCAGTATCGTAAATTTCTACGCGGTGACAGTTGTTGCTAATGCAGAAGTTCGCATCGTTGCTCGTTCCTTGCTGAATAACTAAATTTTCTGGATTGAATACTTTCCAAGAAGTTTGTTGCGGAAGGTTGTCTGCTGTGATGTCAACTGTTAAGGTGTGTCCAGCTGTAACAATCACATTCAGCGTAACACTGTTGCTGTTTCCTTGCGGATCGAAGGTAGTAAGTGTAACCGGAAACATTCCAACTGCCGCAAAGGTTGTAGTTGGATTTTCCAATGTTGAGGTTGCAGGAACGCATCCCGCAGGAAACGTCCATTCGAAGGCCGTTGCATTTCCGGTTGAAGTATTGTTGAATTGAAAATTCATGCAATTCATTCCCGAAGGATAATAATTGAAATTGGAAGCCAACGGAGGGAAAGCGCAAGTGCCGTCATCAACGGTTGCGCATGAGTTGAAGTTTGTTGCATTATTATCTGTGCAACCGGAAACAGTTGTAGAGGTTATGTTGAAATTGAATTCACCCATGGTACTGTTGTAACCACCTACTTGAACGTAGTACGTTTGTCCAATCGTTAGGTAGTCGTCTTCATTGGCTCCAGCAGTTCCGTTTCCAATAGGACAACCGAATTTCACCATAGAAAAATTGCCTGCCGCATCGTCGTCATCGCAAGCAATGATAGAGCCGTTGCATGCATTGTATACCGCAATTTGTGTATCGGTAATTCCGGTTCCCGTTCCAGTGGTAGCACTAGTCTGAATGGTTACATTTCCACCTTGATAAACGAATGAGTACCAGATGTCGCGAATGGTTCCGCCGCAACCGGGCGTTGGTCCTACTGCTACGTTATTATTATTGGTTACAATTACGCCACTGTTTGGCACGAAGGCCGCTGCTGTAGCGCATGTTTCGTTGGGCATAAAAATATTACACAAGCCGTCGTCAATGGTAGCGCATGAGTTGTAGTTTCCTGCTGAAGGGTCTGTACAACCTGCAATGTCAGCAGAGGTTAATTGAATACTAAAATTTCCTTGGAGATTGTTGTATCCACCAACTTGAACATAATACGTTGTACCCACCGTTAAGGCTGGGCATGTCATAACCAATTGAGAGGCGTAACCCATTCCCGCAGCGTCATCGTTGCAAAGCAATTGGGTTCCCGTGCAACTGTTGTATACAGCCATGCGCGTGTCTGCTAGTGTGCCTAAGGTGGTTGTTAATGTGAAGGTTCCACCAGTGAAAACGAACTTGTACCAGATGTCTTTCATTCCAGCTCCAGCCCCAATGCCGCAGCTAGGGCTTGTTCCTTCCGTTACTGTATTTAAATTACTTGTAGCAACGGCAGCTGCGTTGGGAATTATATCAATTGCATTCGAGCAGATGTCGTTGACAGGTGCCTGTGAAAATGCTTGAAAAGAAGAGAACAATGCAAACGCAAGTAAAATCTTTTTCATAGGAAACGGTTAAGGTTTGAAAAAGAAAAGATACGGAAAAATGCGATGCGAGAATTTACTTTCTGAAGTACCCGTCATCGACAAAATTCCAAGGGTCGGTCTTTCTTTCCGGAGCAATGTCGAAGTGTCCAAGGATATACGTGAAGGTGTATTGCGCGTCGAGCAGATCAATGAGTTTGCGCAGTGATGCATATTGCAATTCGTTCGGACCAACCGTATAGGTGCAAATGATTTCAATACCGATCGAACATGCATTCACATCAGTTGTTCCATCGGGTAGTTGACTTTTTCCAGCGTGAAAAGCTATGTTTTCGTTATCTACCAATTGATAAACAACGCCGTCTCTTCCAATTAAATAATGCGCAGCAACGTTGTATTGCTTGAATTGTTTAATTACCCCTTTGACCGAGAAAGTATCGGGATTTTGAATGTTAGGAAATGAGGCGTTGAAGGTTGAGTGAATGATGAGTGCCTTAATCTCGCGGGCGATTTCACTGGTTTTGTATCCGAAAGAAACGGGTTTGCGAACAATAACCGTATCGCTCACTTGCGCATTAACGGCAACGGTTAAAAATAAAAAAACAAGAAGTGCGTAAAAACGCATTAGGCTTCTACAACAGTAAAAGTGTAGTACTCCATGATTTCGTTGCACAACAATTTTTTGCATGCTTGGTCAACGATGTTTTCTGCGCTAGCTTGATCAGCCGCATCAACAAACAAGCTCATGTGCTTTCCAACACGAACATTTGCAATGGTTCCAATAGATAAACTGTTCAATGACGAGGTCACTGCTTTTCCTTGTGGATCTAATAATGCTTCCAAGGGCATTACGTTAATTTCAGCTTTAAACTTTTTCATGGTGTTTCCCAAATAGGTGTTGAACGGCAGATAAAATGAGGTACAAAAGTAAGGCAATTGGAACGGTCCACAGGACTTTTTTCAAAATGAAATGAGCACCAATGGCGGTTAACAATATGGTTCCAATTAAAATGAATTTCATTGCGTTTTCCTTCCAACTGAAATTTGAAAATTTGAAAGAAAGGAGCGGCAGCGTAGACGCCATAAGGAATGCGAAGAGGAGAATGAGTCCGATGAGAACTTCATTGCTCAAAGGTTCTGTTTCCGTTAACGACAGAACACTCAGCCAAAACAGTCCATTTGCAGGAACGGGAAGTCCTTTGAATCCAGTTGATTTCGAAGTGTCTAAATTGAAACGGGCCAATCGAAAAGCAGCAGCAACAGCAAGAAGAAAAGCTAATGCAGCCCATATTTTTAATTCGGGTTGAAGAAGGTGGTAAAGCCAAAAAGCAGGAACAACACCGAAGCTCACCACATCTGCTAAAGAATCTAATTGCTTTCCCATCTCGGAAGCGGCACCAATGGCGCGAGCAACCAGTCCGTCTAACAAATCTGCAAAGGCTGCAAGCAACACAAACACAAATGCGTCTTGAACATTGTGTGCCAACAATGCCGCGCATCCCATGACTAAATTCAGCATGGTGAGGGTGTTGGGGATGATTGCTTTTCCAAACATGCGGCTAAGATAGGTTTTAGAATTCGAATTGAAGTTTTGCGCGGAGACCGAAACGCACGATGTTCGCGTGATCGAGGTAGGATAATCTCCACAGCGCATCTACACGTAGTATTTTGAAAATGTTTTCCACTCCGATTGCTGCTTCCATGTAGGGTTGCTTCAGTCTATAAATATCTGCAATTCCGTCTGCGTTGAAATCGCGGCTCAACAATTCGTCGTTTTTTAAATCGTAGCTGCCGACCAAAATTTTTGCGCTCGCTACTTCGCGCCATTTCAACTTACGCAATAAAGGAATCTTGTTGAATAACAAACCTTCAGCGTGGTAAGAGGCCCAAACACTTGCCCATTTGTCGCTTACGAATTCGAAGTAGTTCATGGTGTTATAACTTGCCTCATCGTAGAAAAAAGTTTCGTTTCCTTGGTGCATTTGAAGCATGGGATAAGGAAGATTTCCGAAAATTTTTCCTGCTTGAACCGTGAGGTTTAAATATCCAAAGGGACCGAAACGCATTTTATCATACACCTGCATTTGCAGTCGTTGATATTTGTATTCAGCGTTCATTACTCCCGGAAGCGCGAGACTGTAGATCATTTCAAATTCGGGGTAATTGGTACCAAGACTTATGCGCTCGAATTCACCATAAACAAATTTTTCCTTGAAGGCAAAACGAGTATAAAGTGAAATCTCTGTTGTTATTAGTGCGTTCTCTTTTTCGTAGCTATTGGTCAATGGAAGAAATCGAGTGTAAGAATATTTTGTTCCGGCGGGCCTTAATGCTCGGTGGGTAAATATGAGTTTATTGGAAAGTCCATACAGCCACTCTTTTTCAATGTATGAATTGAAGTCCGTGACATCGGTTAATTTGTTTGCCGGATTTCTTCTGAAAAGGGAAGATAGGATGTTGTCTTGACGAAATGCACCTGCTCCTAATCCCAATTGTTCCATGTCTCTTTTTCCGTGCGCTGAAATGGCTAGTCTAGGACTTTTATTTATTACGTATAGCCCGCCCGCACCGTATTTGAAACGGTCATCGCGGAAGCCATAGGCGAGATAACCATCGAGCATTAATCTCTTACTAAAGTCGTTGCTCGTTCTTCCTCCAAATCGCAGTCTGTTTCCTTCAATTGGATTGAAACTGTAGAAGGTGTAATACGGTCCGAACTCGAAATTTCCTTTCACTTTGTACCCGGAAACAAACAGCGAAATAATGTCTGTTACAGTTTTGAATTGCGGGAGTGTTTTTAGCGTATCAGCCATGCTGAAGATGCGTTGTTCTTTCTCTGTTAACGCTGTGTGCCGCATGTTTTGCCAGTAGGCATCGTCATGGTTAGACGAATTCGGATCTACTACAATGTCGGTATAGCCTTGGTAGAACACATCCTCTCGGGCTTTGTTAATGATGAACTTTTTATAGCTGCTATTTTTCCTGCCGTATATACCTAGTTTCTTTTCACTCATGTTGAACTCCACCAAGAGCTGATCTTTCACTAACATCCAAACTTCATGTTCAATTTCGTTGTATTCTTGATGCACACTGAATTCCTTAATCCAATTGATATTGGCGTCTTCAGATATAGCCGCATCAACTTGCTTTACCGCATAAGTGGTGTCGTGAATCCACATTTCACCATGAAACAACAACTCTTGTTTTCTTCGTGGAAAAAATTCCAATTTGTAGCACCACTTGCCTTCAATGAAAGCGCTGTCCACTAGACCGTAATCATAGAACCCTAATGCGTATGTCGAGACAGGCGAGGTGAAGCTTTTCGAGAAGATAACAATTTCGTTGTCGTAGATGTTTACGTTCTGGTACATGTCGCCCAAGAACTGATTTACGCTTTGATTTTCTACCCCGGTTACTCGGGTGCCTTTCACCATTTCTTTCGAAATTTTCGGATTGCGTCTGTAGTAAAAATCGGAGAGCGATTCAGTCATGAAAACGGGTAAGTATGGCTTTTCCTGTGTGGTGTCTATTCCTTCGAAAATAAATTCGAAAGGTTTCATGAGTTTCTTGTCGCCTATGGCTGCGCTTATATTATTCAAATCGAATTCTACTTTGTTGTAGGCCTCGTATTCGTAGGCATCTAATTTTTCTCGGTTGTTAATTTTTTTATTGGCGATCACTTTTTTCATGAGTGCTATCGCGGGATTGGGTTCATCTTTCGGACGAATGACTACAACGCTGGTGGTGTTTTCATCTGCGAGAGCAAAGTTTATTTCTTTGGTAGAACCTTGCTTTACATAGAATGACTGTTGCGCATAGCCCATGCCTTTGCAGCGAAGGGTGTCGCTCGAGTAGTAAGTTTCAATTCTGTATTTCCCGTTTTCATCTGAAGTTGTTCCAGACTTTGTTCCAACGAAATAGACAGGAGCAAAGGGGATAGTTTGCTTGCTAACGGCATCGATTACTGTTCCGAATACGATAGTTTTTTGTGCAGAAAGCACAAGAGAAAAACATATCGATAAGAAAAGTAAAAGTCCTTTTTTCATTCCTCACGAAGAAACGAAAAAGTTTTTAATGCGTCAAGTCGATTAACTAACGTTACCCATTACTTTTTGTTGAAAGATTTCAAGTTTTTTCAGAAGAAAAACCCGCTGATATTACTTGATGGAGCGAGCTAGGATGAAGTAATTTATTGAGATTTATTTAACAGCCGATTGATAAAGCGTAAGACCAGTATCTAACCAAGATTTGAAATCTTGGGGACTTTTATGGTGTTCATAATCTGCAGAGCCGTTAGAAAGGTCTTCACCATTTGGTCCTAACATACGGTAATAGGGTTGGGTATTAGTTTGATATCTCGTTGCCTGCAGTAGGCTCCATTTATGACCAATTTCAGTTACCTCCATTGTTTTTCCTGGAGCATATTCAAAAGCACCTTGCTCTTCTTTTGGAAGTGTGGTCTTATCATCAACATAAAGGGAAACAATGATGACTTTATCTCTTAAGATTTCAAGGACTCCCGATTCACCCCAAACATTTTCTTCCATTTTACGGCAATTCTGACAAGCATATCCTGTAAAATCTACGAAGAGTGGTTTGTTAACAGATTTTGCATAGGCTTGGGCTTTTGCTAAATCATGAAAAACGGGAATGTTTTGAGGTCCCGGATGGGTGCCTTCTATACTAGAATGAGTTGAAGCACTCTGATGTGAAATTTGGCCTGCCTCGGAATAGGTCATTGGTGGCGGAAATCCGCTGATTAACTTAACAGGTGCACCCCAAGTTCCTGGCAGAATGTAGAATACAAAACTCAGAATAAGGGTAGCGAGCAAGGTTCTTCCGACACCAATCTTTTTTTCATTCACATCGTCATGTGGTAATTTGATAAAGCCAAATAAATAGAGAGCCAATACCGTAAAAATACCAACCCAAATCGCTATGAAAAGTTCGCGTTCTAGATAGTGCGATTGTACAACCAAATCTGCATTAGATAAAAACTTCAGAGCTAAGGCCAATTCTAAAAATCCGAGTACTACTTTGATTGTATTCAACCACCCGCCAGATTTTGGCAACGCGTTCATCCATCCTGGGAACATCGCGAATAACATGAAAGGTAAAGCAAGTGCCAATGAGAATCCGAACATACCTATAAAAGGTGCAATTCCTCCGATGGTAGCTGACTGAACAAGTAGAGAGCCCACAATTGGACCAGTGCATGAGAAAGATACTAGAGCTAATCCAAGTGCCATGAAAAATATACCCACATATCCACCTTTGTCTGCGGCTTGATCAGCCTTGTTCAACCATTTGCTTGGTAAACGAATTTCAAAAGCACCAAGAAAGGCAGTGGCGAATACTACTAATAGAGCAAAGAAAATTAAATTAAACCATACATTCGTCGCTAATTGATTCAACGCAGAAGAGCCGAATACGGCGGTGACAAACGTACCCAATAAAACATAGATGACAATAATTGATATTCCGAAAATAACGGCATTGCGAATACCTGCGGCTTTCGTTTTACTTCTCTTTGTGAAAAATGTTACCGTCATCGGAACCATAGGAAATACACACGGTGTGATTAGCGCCGCAAAACCGCTTAAAAAAGATAAAAGGAAAATCATCCAAAGAGAATCTGGAACTTTGTCTTTATTGGGGGTTGTCTGATTTTGGTTTTGAATAACCTGAGTTTCATTCTTATTCACATCACTGCTTTGCACTTGAGTTTGTGAGGCTGTGTCTGAAGCAGGAACTAAAGCAGTTGCAGTCGGACAACCTTTTACATTTAAAGAAAATTTATATTCATCGACAGTAAGGCATCTTACTTCATCACAAGTTTGAAATTCGAAAGTGCCATTTAAAACAAAATCAGAGGTTGAGAGTACATCTATCTTTCTCTTTATCACCAGTGAGTTTTTGTGCTGACTCTGCATATCCCCAATTACATCTTTAAAAACATGCGGCTTCGGTTCAAGTACAGGTCCAAGTTTAAATTGCTTGGATTCATTTATTATAATATCTGATGGTATTGAAAAAGAGCCTTCGGGAAGTTTATTTGAATTGATGTGCCAATTTTCTTTGATATTAATTTTAACAACAACAAATGCCACGCAGTCTGTTTGCTCGAGTGTAATATTGGCCTTAACTATTTCTTTCGGTTCAATGATTTGCGCTTGCGCATTCCAGGCCGAAAACAAAAGTGCAAGGGTCGCAAAAATCTTTACTGATAAATTCTTCATATCTTCAAAAATAGTGAATTTTAAATTTACTTAGGTGAGGCGCATCACAAAAACCTTCTTAGCCGAGTCGTCTAGTTTGTAATCCTCCGAAATACAGAGCCCAATAACCGCAACAATCTCATCTTTACTCACTAAAACCGGATAATTCTTTTTCTCATTCATCGGAATTTTTGCTTGCACAAGCACATCACTCACCTTTTTCATTCCCTTCATTCCCAATGAACGAATTTTATCTCCGGGCTCATACTCGCGAATCTCTAATGGAAAACGCAATTTGTCGGCATTCAGTTGCATAACCTTCGAATCTTTTTCAATTTCATATCCCTTTGCAGGAAGAATGTCAACTTCATATTTCGATTCGTCCAATGGCATGTCACTCTGCAAAGCATGCAACACATAGTTATCGCGATCGCGCGCTACCGCGTACGTTGCATTTGAAACTTTCGTCCCAGTCTTTTGAAGTTTCAAAATCTCTTCAATTTCTCCGGTTGTAAATTCAAAGAGGCTCAACCATTCCCATAAAATTTGTCGCGGAGCATAATGGTTTTGAACGGCTTCAATCGAAAGCAATTCGTTTTCTCCCTTCATGACTACATTCTGTTCGAGCCAATTTTGCAAACTCTCTTGAACAATGGAATGCTGCTCTTCCCATATTTCAATGCTGTTCGAAAGGGTTTGGAGAATATTCGGATTCAACTCCTCTAAAATAGGAACCACCTTATTTCGGATTTTATTTCTTCCGTAAACGTTCGAACTGTTTGAAGCATCTTCTCTCCATTTCAATTTTATTTCTTTCGCAAAACCTTCCAATTCTTTTTTCGAATGGTCTAAAAGCGGACGCCATTTAGTTGAAGTATGACGCTTCATTCCGAGCAAGCCTTTCAATCCGCTTCCACGAACAAGGTGTTGAAGAACGGTTTCCAATTGATCATTGGCATGGTGTGCAAGAACAACTGTGGTATACCCGAATTCATCTTGCAACTGTTGGAAGTACGTGTAACGAAAATCTCTTGCGCGCTCTTGTAAATTGTTTTTCGATTCCTTCCACAAATCGCCTGCTTGCGCACAGTGAAAAGTGAGTTTGTTCTTTTTACAATAAGCCTTCACAAACTGTTCGTCTTTTTCAGAATCTTTCGCGCGAAGTTGGTAGTTCACATGCGCCACGGCGAATGGAATTTTAGCCCGAATAAGCAATTCAGCCATAAGCATAGAGTCCAGGCCTCCGCTTACTGCCACAAGCAATTGCGCTTCTTCGAAAGTTTGAAATTCTGCCTTTAAGTCTTTGAGTAATTTTTTCATGTTCAGTTAAATATGGAAAGGGTGGAAGCGGCTTTTAACAGGCATTCGTCGTATTCCGCTTCCGCGTTCGAGGCATGTGTAATGGCGCTTCCCACTTTTATAGTTGTTTGTTTTTTTTCTTTGTTGTAAACCGCAGAACGAATAATAACATTGAAGTCGAAATTTCCATTCGGTTCAATAACCCCAAAGGTACCGCTGTAAAGTCCTCTGTCTAACATTTCAATTTTTTCCATGTGCTGAACGGCACTTATTTTCGGTGCTCCTGTCATGGATCCCATGGGAAACGTTGCAGCTAAAATTTCTGTGAATGTAATGTTGGAAGGAAGCTGCGCTTCAACCGTGCTCAACAAGTGATGAAGCGTTTTGAAGGTATGAAGTTCGCACAAGGCCATAACCCGCACACTCGCTTTTTCTGCAATGCGTGAAAGGTCGTTTCGAACCAAGTCAACAATCATGATGTTTTCAGCTTGTTCTTTTTTACTAGCGCGAAGCCAGATTTTGTTCTCCTCATCTTCAGCAGAATCTGCTCCTCTTTTAATAGTTCCTTTAATGGGTTGAGAAATTATTTTATTTTCTTTTTTTTGAATGAAACGCTCCGGCGAAGTACACAAGAGTTGAAGATTTTCGCCATTGAAATACACCGCGTGCGGCGCTTCTGTGGCGTTGTTCATTTTTGAAAAATGAGCGAAAGCATCATTTAAAGAACCCCAAGCCTGAAGAGGCATACAGAAGTTCGTTTCGTAATAGTTACCCCGTTGAATGTGCCCTAAAATGCGCTCTATCTTTTCAATGTAAGTATCCTTGGTTTCGAGCATTTCGAACACAAGTTTTTCGTCAAGAGCCGAAGGTTCTATTTTTTTGTAGTTGGAAAGAAAATCTTCGATTACCGAACGTTCGTTCGGTTGTTCTTCGGTAAGGCAAATCCACATTCCGTTCTCTTCCTTCCAAATGTGTTCAGGTTCGAAGAAATAGACGAGTTCACTTCCGTCTGAACAACAATTCTCGTAAGCTTTTTTTTCAAAAAGTTTTTTCGCTTCGAACGAAAGATATCCGAAAACGGGAAGCGTTTTTTCCTTCAACCAAACATTCAGCTGCTCTATTTCGGAGGTGTTGTTTTCATTGAGGACGAAGGTGCTTTTCTTTCCCCAAGCAATATAGGCCTGACGTTCAGACGAATTTGGAGGAAGAAAGGTGAAGTGTTCGTTTTCCCAAAGCTGCATGGGTGCAAAGGTAATGCTTACTGACGCCTATTTGCGAGAAGAACAGGCGGGCCTCCGTCGAACGGATTTTCACCACGACCAATACTGCGCGCATCAATACCCGCGGCTTTCATAACGGCGCGATCTCCGAATTTTTTTCTCATTTCATCCATGGCAGTGTACAAGCTAATTTGTTCTTCGTTATCGTCGAACAAATTAATCTGGTATCCGCCAGAAACCAAGTGGCTGAAGCGCACGCCAATAAGTCGAATTAAGACGCGACGGCTGTATAGTTTTTCGAAGAGCTCTAATATTTTCGGGATAAGAATATGATCGGCTGAAGTGTATGGAATGCGGCATTGCATGGTTTCCGTTTGGAAGTCAGAGTACCGCAACTTCACCGTAACACACGAAGTGAGTTTTTCACCCTTGCGTAACTGAAACGCTAAGTTCTCAGTCATAGCAATTAATAGTCCGCGTAGCTTATGCACGTCAATGGTATCTTGGTCGAATGTTCTTTCCGTAGAAATGGATTTCCGTTCTTGGAAAGGCACAACAGGCGAGGGATCTATGGCATTGGCTTTTTTCCAGATGCTGGCGCCGTTTTCACCAAGGGCCTTCGACATAACATCCAACGGCATTTCCTGAAGGGTATGTATTTTTCGAATGCCTAGATTAACGAGAAGCTGATGCGTTTTTTCTCCAACCATAGGAATCTTCCGAATGGAAAGCGGAGCAAGGAAGGGTTTCTCTGTTCCGGTTTCAATTCGAATCTGGTTGTTCGGTTTGGCTTCGCCCGTAGCCACTTTAGAAACAGTTTTGCTTGAGGATAAACCGAAGGAAATAGGAAGGCCTATTTCTTTTCCTATTTTTTGTCTGAGCTCGCCCGCGAATTGATAGCATCCGAAAAAACGATCGAGCCCCGTAAGGTCGCAGTAGAATTCGTCTATGGAAGTCTTTTCGAAGAGAGGAACGGCTTCGCGAACCATTTCGCTCACGAGATCTGAATACTTGAGGTAGTTGTAAGAGTTTCCTTTAATGACCACTGCTTCTGGACAGAGCTTTCTTGCCATGTGCATGGGCATTGCAGAATGCACTCCGAATTTTCGCGCTTCGTAGCTGCACGAAGCCACTACGCCGCGATCGCTGGTTCCACCAATAAGAACGGGTCTGTTGTTGAGACGGCTGTCCAATAAACGCTCTACCGACACGAAAAATGTGTCGAGATCCATATGTAGAATTGAGCGTTCAGATGACATAAAGCAAACTTATCTCGCGAAGTCACAAGATTTGAAATTGTTAAAAAAGTTTTTTGAGAGGGATGAAGAACTATTTTTTCTTCTTGCCTGTTTGGTCGGTATCGTCTTCGTCTTCGTCGTCGGTGATACCGTCATCCTCATCATCTGTAATGTCTGAACCACCCTCAGAATTGCGGTTGTTGTTCGAAACAGATGAGTTAGTTGGAATGTCGTTGTTTGTGTTAACCTCAGTGCCATCAACGATTTCAGAACGCTCGGTTCCAACGGAAGTAACTTCTTCCATCCAAACAGATTTGCTGCATGAAGCGAATGCCAATGCAACAAAAAACAGGAGCGTTATGTAATTGATTTTTTTCATAGTGGACCGAAGTCTATACAAATATAACGAAAACTCTTAAAAAGTGTTGCCCTGATTGAAAATTTCTTGGAAATCTTTCGGGAAGAGAATGTTTACGCGGGTTCCTGACTCGCCCAATTCCGATTTCCAGTCTTCTGGACCCGTTAATTCAATGTGTTTTCCGGTCATTTGCTCAATGAGTTCAATGCGGCTTCGTGTAATTTCCATTCCTTTCGAAATGTGGGCGTCGCTGTTTGTTTTGCGCGCTTGACTTTCAGCTAAACCAATACCGTTATCTTCAATTCGAATTTCTAAGCAATCGTTTTTCAATCCGAAAAACACATTCAACAATCCTCCAGAATCTTTCGGAAGTAGACCGTGCCAAATGGAATTTTCCAAGAAGGGTTGAATGAGCATGGCTGGAATCTTCACCTGACGAAGAACTTCGGGCGAGTCGAGTTGAATGTGGTACTTGAACTTATCTGGGAAGCGCATGCTTTCCAACTTTAGATACAATTCCAATCGCTCAATTTCTTCAGAAAGCGGTGCGAAGTTTTCTTGCGAGCTATCTAAGTTTTTCCGAATCAGTTTTGCGAAGTCTGTGAGGTACTGATTCGCCGCAAGTCTATCCTGGCGGTTGATGTAGTATTGAATGGAATTCAAAGCGTTGAAAATGAAATGACGATTCATGCTTGAATTCATGCTCTGTTGTTCAAGCATAAGTAGCTTCGCCTTCATTTCAGATTGCTCTGCTAAATGTTTGTTGCGAATGTTCCTTCTCCTAGAACGTGAAATGAGAACGACAACACCAACAAGAAAAATGAATTCAAGAAGAATAACCCACCACATCAAATACCACGGTGGTAAGATTCGAAATTGCCAGGTTACCTCTTCGCTCCATTGTCCGCTTTCTCCGCAACGCGCACGAATATGAAACGTGTAATTTCCGGAAGGAAGATTGTTGAAGTTCACTTGCGAAAAGGTTGTTGCACTGCTCCAGGTGCTATCTAATCCTTCCAACCAATAACTGAATTCAAGTCTTTCCGGATAGGTGGTGCTTGATGCATCGAAGAAAAAGGTAAATGAGTTTTGTCTATAATTGAATTCAAGGCCATTCGGAAAAGACTTGCCATTCCAAGTCCCAGAAGTAAGCGCTCTCCAATCAATGCTTTCAAGATTCGATTGAATGTTGGTGAGGTGAACAAGGGGAGTTGGAATGTTGAATTTAGCTTCAATAGCACTCAATTCAATTTGCATAACTCCGTTTGGTGTACCTACCCAAACCGTGTTTTGAAGATCTACGAATATGGCGTTCAAGTTTGTTTCAAGACTAATTAAACCGTCTGATTCATTCAAGTGAATCTTACGCTCACCGAGTCCTCCAGACTGATTCAACTCCCAAATAAAAATGCCGTTCAAGGTTCCGATCCATAATTTATTTTGAATCACTTTCAAAAAATTCACGGTGTTTCCACCTGGCTCTTGAGAGATGTTTAAATGCTCGAATCCATTCTCGTTGCCTTTATATAATCCCGATTGTGTTCCGGAAATAATTTCTCCGTTAGGTAACTCCGCAATGCTATAGGCGCTAGCGTCCTGGAGTCCTTGCGCCTCTCCGAAATTCGTGAAGGTATTGTTTTGAAAGAGTGAAATCCCATCGCGAGTGGCCATCCATATTTTCCCATCGCGCGCTTCAATGATGTGACGTATTCTGGTTGCGGGAAAATTAGGTAATTGCGAAAAGCTTTGAAATGTTTTATTTGAAAAGGATTGAAATCCTTTGTTGGTTCCAATGAGTAAGCTGCCGTCTTTTCTTTCGCATAGACTTAAAACAACTTCTTCTTCCAAACCATTTTCTTTTCCATATTGAAGCCAATGAGGAGTACTGTATGAATCACGATTGTAACAATAAAGTCCTTCCGGAGTACCTACCCAGATGGCATTGTTCCAGTCTTTCAATGTAGTCCAAACGCGCAGATTAGGCGAAAGTTCATTTAACGATGCATTGAAATTCGCACTGAATGGATCGGCGGGATTCGACCGAAAGCTTACTCCGTTGTCATACGTACCAAAGAAAAAATTTCCCTGATGATCTTGCGTGATGCTCATGACCGCGTTACCCGTTAATCCACTGTTTACCGTGAAACTCTTGAACTGCGTATTGGTCAGTTTGAAAACACCACCGCCGTAACTGGCGAACCATTGCATGCCTTCTCGATCAATGAACACTTGACGAATATCGTCGACCGCTAAGCCGTTCGATTTTGAAAAAAGAAGATGTGTTTCATTCGATTCATTAAACATGACAACTCCAGTTCTACTTGTGAAATAGATGTTTCCGTTATTGAAATCTATTCCCGTGAAAACATTTGCCAATGCGAAGTCGCCTATGTTCGTGAGTGAAATTCCTGTATTTACATTGAGCACTCCACCGAGCGAAGTAACCGCCCAAATTTCATGTTTGGAATTCTCAATAAAATCGAACAATACGTTCTCTTCATCATTAAGAATAAATAACTGCTCCCATTGATTGTTTTTTAATTTCCAAATTCCTTTTTTTGTGGCGACAAGAATTTCGTTATTGCTGTTTTTTCGAATTCGTTTGATGTTTTCTCCTTGAAAAAATAACGTGATGTTGTCCTCTACGAATTTGTTTTCCGTATAAAAAACAAGTCCACGCTCAGTTCCTATAATAAGTTCATTCGGGTTGAATTCGACCAGTGAAGTGGTAGAGGCGTCATTTAACTCCCCGGTATATTTATGGTTTGTGAAAGTGTTTCCTTCTAAAACGGATATTCCTCCAATAGAACCGAAAACGATTTGTTCGTTTTGAAGTTGTTCAATACAATTGATTTGATTATTAATGAGCCCGTCTGTTCTACTGTAATTCACGAATTGATTTCCATTGAATTTGGAAGCCCCACCAAGTGTGCCCAACCAAACATAACCTTGCTTGTCTTGCTGAATGCATCGCACTTGAGTTTGCGCTAGCCCTTCCTTTAAACTATATTGAATAAAGGAGAATTGCTGTCCAAAGACGAGCATTGGAAGGCACAGTACAACAAGTGATATGTATTTTTTCAAACGCATGATTACTCTTGCATCTTATCTAAAAATTCTTGCAGTTTTCTTCTAGAGACCGGCACGTGATCACCATTCGATAAGACAACAACATTCCCTTCTGTTCTGTTAAATTCTTTTAGGTGAAGAGCAACGTTTACGATGTGCGATTTGTGCACGCGCATGAACATGTGGGAATCTAATTTTTCTTCGAAGGACTTTATGTTTTTACTACTCACGTATTTCTTTCCATTCACACAATAGAGTGTCGTGTAATTCTCGTCCGCCTCCAAGCGAATCAATTCGTTGTTTCGAAGAATGACAAATCCATCTCTTGTGGGAACAATGGTCTTGTCGAAGTTGCTGTGTAAGGCAATTTCTTGAAGTACGCGGTTGATTTTATTTTCATCCAACGACCCTGTTTGCTGCCCCTGATTCTTAAAGGCCTTGGCAACGACATTCTTCAATTCCTCTATATCAATAGGTTTTTCAAGATAGTCTAGGGCATTTTCCTTAATGGCCTTCACGGCATATTCTCGAAAAGCCGTAGTAAAGACAACTTGAAAACTTCTGTCTTTAACTTGCTCTAAAAATGCAAAGCCGTCTGCTTCGGGCATCATGATATCCAGGAAAACCAAATCAACTTTATTCTTCTCACAGAGCTCGAGGGCTTCTTTAACAGATGCCGCTTCACCAATTAGATTCACATGTTCACTGGCATAATCTTCCAACAACATTTTTAAATTCTCGCGAGCGAAAAATTCATCATCGACCAGTATCGCTTTCAGTTTTTCCATAATTCATTGGCTTCAATGCTTGCAAAATACGAAGGAAAATGCAGTTTTAAAGAATGATTATCTTTGCAGTCATGACAGATTCAGGAAAGCAGATTATTGGTGTTTTAGGTGGCGGTAGCTGGGCTACTGCTTTAACGAAACTATTGAGTCAATCGCAAGAGCATGTTTATTGGTGGATGCGCAACGAGGATGCTGTAAAGCACATTCAAGAATTTGGGCACAATCCGAATTACATTCAGGCCATTGAATTTGATTTGAAGAAGGTGCATGTGTCTTCCAATCTGCAAGATGTTGTTAACGCTTGCGATATTTTAGTCGTTGCTATTCCATCGGCGTTTGTTCACTCTGCTTTTCAAGATGCTGATGTTAAAGGTTTGGAGAATAAAATTTTGTTTTCGGCTATCAAAGGGGTGATTAACGAGTTCGATGCTATTCCCGCTCGTTATTTCCACAAGACATGGAACGTGCCTTATGAGAACATTGGAATCATCTGTGGCCCTTGTCACGCGGAAGAAGTTGCACTTGAGAAGCTTTCTTACTTAACCATTGGATGCTCTGATTTAGAAAAGGCGGATTACATGGCAGAACAGTTGAAATGTCGTTTCATTAAGACATCTACAACGGAAGATGTTTTTGGTACGGAGCTATCTGCTATTTTGAAAAATGTGTACGCTGTGGCTTCGGGTATTTGTCACGGCTTAGGGTATGGAGATAATTTTCAGGCGGTGCTTGTAACCGCTGCTATAGGTGAAATTGAGCGTTTCATAGACGCTGTTCACGAAGTACACAGAGATGTGAAATCTTCGGCTTACTTAGGCGATTTGTTGGTAACGGCTTATTCACCCTATTCTCGAAACAGAACGTTCGGAACTATGGTTGGAAAGGGATATAGCGTGAAATGGGCAACTATTGAAATGAATATGGTTGCGGAAGGATATTATGCCACACGCGGTATTCATGAGATTAACAAAAAGTTCAATGCAGATATCCCCATTGCCGATGCGGTGTATCGTATTCTTTACGAGAAGGTTTCTCCTGCTGTTGAAATGCGCAAACTGGCCGATAAGCTCAGCTAGTTTTTAATTGAAATTTTACCGGTTGCATCTATCGATAATTTTGTTGAAGGCAAATCTGCTTCAGTCAAATCTTTTATGTCTTTTGCTACGCGACCTTGCGCATCTAGCGTAGGCCCACCTTCTCCTTCTTGAATAAAGCTTATTATTTCTCCTGAAATGAAATCTCCTTTTTTATTTACTTCTATCGTAACCAACGGAGCGTAACCTGCCTGACCTTTTAAGCTGAACCGCGCGTAGGTTGCGAAATTTCCCAGACTGTATGCAATGAATTTGCCTTTGTAAAGATCCATTGCTCTTGGCACGTGTGGGCCGTGTCCGAAAACAATATCGGCACCTGCATCTATCACAGCTTTTGCAAACTCCTGCGGATTTCCTCTTTTTTCACCCAAGTAATTTTCGTTTGAATTTGTTAAATGGCGAAATCCACTTCCTTCGCCACCCGCGTGAATGGAAACAATGACAACATCACAAATTTTATCGAGGTCCTGAACTATCTTTTTGGCGTTTGAGATGTCGTTCACATTTACGGTTCCGTTATTCGGGGCAAAAGCACAAAAGCCATATTTCACACCGTCTTTTTCGAATGTAGATGTTGGACATGAAGTTAATCCGGCATAGTACATTCCCGCTGCAGTAAGGACTTTCTTCGTGTTAATTCTTCCAACTTCCCCGAAATCGCCTACGTGGTTGTTTGCGATACTTAGAATATCGAATCCCGCATTTACGAAATGATTGATGTAATGGTCGGGCATTTTAAAAGCATAACATTTTGTAGGATCGGAACATTTTTTAACGGGACCTTCACCTGATAAAAATCCGCCTTCACAATTGCCAAATGCTAAATCCGATTTTTGCAAATACGGCGCTGCATCGCGAAAAATGTCTTTTCCATCGTTAGGAGGAAGCAGATTTGCACTTGGATAATTGGTGCCTATCATGCAGTCACCAACTGCGGAAATAAAAATTCGTTTTTCTGTTGTGTCTTGAACTGCTTGGATATCAGTTTGAGTGCCATTAGCTTCCGACTTCACAGGTGTGTTGCCAGTAGAACAGCTAAGAATTGAGGAAAACCCAATAAATAATACGCTTTTCGAGAAAAATGATAACATAAGCTAAATTTAAACTTTAGCTAAAGTAGGGTCTATTTTAATTCGCGCACACTTAATAAATCTCTCTTTGTAATATTTTATTTTAGGAAACTCGTCATAACGAATCCCTCTATTACAGCTGTGTATCATCGTTATTTTCCCATTGTCATTTTTCACAACCATGGCCACGTGACCCACTTTACCTGAATGAGCGTTTCTTCCTGTAAAAAAAAGTAAATCGCCAGGTTGCGCTTCATTTAAAGAGATTTTTTGTCCAAATTCTGCTTGAGCGCCTGAAGATCTTGGGAGCTTTATGTTGTGTAAAGAATAAATGTAGCTGACAAAACCAGAACAGTCCAAAGGCCATTTTGCTATGCCAGAGGCTTGGTAAGGTAATCCAAGTAGTTTTTTACCGTCCTCAAGAATAGAGGCAATGATTTCAGAACGCTTAGTAACGAGTGTAGTGTCGATTTGAACAGTTGAAGAGTCAACTTGTGTAGCCGAAGAATCTTTTTCGATTACTGCTTTCGCAGAAGGAACTGCAAAGACAACTTCGTTTTCATTGGATTCATTGAAACCAAATGCAACTGAACTCAAAAGAAGCAACAGCGCAACTGCTGCAGTCAAAGAATTTCTCATAGAATTTGTTTAGGGCCGCGAATATACGACATTTTTCTTGTTGGAAAAAATATAAGTGATTCGTAACGTGTAGTTTGAAGCAACTTAGTGTGCGTTACATTTGTCTAGATGACCATGGGAATATCGGAGTTGGCGAAAAAGGCGTTTTGTTATTTAGTCCTGTTTTTATTTGGACAGATAGCCTTATTAGCTCAGATTTCTTTCATACAGAACAAAGGTCAATGGCCCACACAGGTTAAATACAAAGCCGATATTCCTGGGGGTTCGTTCTGGATTCAATCGAACGGATTCGCCTATGAGCTTTTCGATTCAACGATTTTCATACCTGATCACAAGCCGAGTGCTCTTCCCGAAACGGTAAACACTTTGTTTTTCCTTCAACAGCTGGAATATGGAAGTTTGAACGATGCCGTGGAAGAGGATGACCTGCCGGGTTACTTCAATTATTACTTAGGTTCCGACTCAACGAAATGGAGTGCTCATGTGAAGCGATTTCAAAACATTAATTTTCAAAATGTCTATGAAGGAATAAATCTTCGCTTATTGGGTAAATCGAAATCTATTAAATACCAATTTGAACTTGAAGCACACGCCAATCCAAATCTCATTTCATGGAAATATCACGATTCGTTGCATTTGGAATTGGATACCTCTGGAAACTTAATTTCACATCATGATTTAGGAAGAATATATGAGTCTAGGCCTTTTGCATTTCAATCTATAAACGGACACCTCATTGAGGTGAAATGCGATTATGTGTTGAATGGAAATCGACTCCAATTTGTGTTAGGTGATTACGATTCAAACTATTCGCTTATTATAGATCCGGAAATTGCGTTTTCTTCGTTCATTGGTTCTTCAGCAAATAATTTTGGATTCACCGCATGCGATGACCTGAATGGCAACTTGGTTTCAGGAGCGAGCGTATTCGCCAACAACTATCCAACGACAGCCAACGCATATTCCACAACGTTCAATCCTTCAACTGGGAATTATTTCGACGTTGCTATTTCGAAATTTGACGCTACAGGATCTTCTCTTTTGTACAGCACTTACATAGGTGGACTTCATCAAGAAACTCCGCATTCTGTTGTTGTAGATAACCTCGATCGTATAGTCGTTTTTGGGGTGACGGGAAGCAGTGATTATCCTACAACTCTTGGAACTTTTCAACCCATTTTTAGTGGGGGTGCTCCCTTAATGATGTCTTCTTTTTTTACAAGTGGGCACCCCGACGGGTGTGATTTTTTCATAACAAAATTCAATGCGAGTGGAACTTTAGCGGGATCAACATTTTTGGGCAACGCTTCGAATGATGGACTGAATTACGCGAATGAGTTGTTTTACAATTATGGCGACGCATTTCGAGGAGAGGTGAACGTAGATGCGAACAACAATATTTTCATTGGTTCATGTGTCCGTGGAAACGCTGATTTGGCCGGTGCTTCATCCCAATCGAATTATGGCGGTGGAGATAGTGATGGTTTTATCGCGAAGTTCAATTCGAGCCTAAGTATGTTGTTATGGTCTACCTACATTGGTGGAAGTGGTGCCGATGCTATTTACGCTTTGGAGTTCGCGAATGACGGAACTATTCTTGTTGCTGGCGGAACACAAAGTCAAAATTTCCCTTTCTGTTCCGGTGGCGAAGACTCCAATTGGAACGGTGCTACAGACGGATTCATTCTTCGAATAGACCCTGTGAATTTCAACGTTACATCTGGAACTTTCGTCGGAACTGGAGAATACGATCAAGTATATTTTCTTCAAACCGATTTAACCGACAACATTTATTGTTTAGGGCAAACCGCCGGAACCATGGCCATTACAACTGGGCTATATGGCCAACCGAACAGTGGACAATTCATTCGGAAATACAATTCAACATTGAGCACACTCAACTGGAACACCACCATTGGGACAGGAAGTGGTGAAATAGACATTTCACCAACGGCATTTCTTGTGAGCGATTGCAATCAAATTTATTTCAGCGGATGGGGTGGACACACGAATTCATTAACATGCCCCGCATTGACATGTCTTGCCTACAACAGCACCACGAACAATTTACCCATTACTGCCGATGCGTTTCAATCGACAACCGATGGGAGCGATTTTTATTTGGCTGTTCTAAATGCAAGTGCAACGCAATTGGTCTATGGATCTTTTCTCGGAGGAAGTTCAAGCGCTGAACACGTAGACGGAGGAACGTCGCGTTTCGATAAAAGCGGATCTGTGTATCAAGCAGTCTGCGCGGGCTGTCAGAACAACGACGACTTTCCAACGACTCCCGGAGCATGGTCCTCAAGCAACAATAGTTTCGGATGTAACCTGGCTGTTTTTCGTTTCGATTTGGGACAGTTAGAAGCTATTGCGAATGTTCAAGGTCCGTCTCAAATTTGTGTTGGAAGCCCCGCGCAATTCATCAACGGGACACAGAATGCTTCCGATTTTATTTGGAATTTCGGAGATGGACAAACGAGCACGGCCTTCCAACCCACTCATGTATTTAATTCGGTTGGAAACGTCACTGTTTCTATGATTGCCTCTGATATTAACGATTGTTATGTCTCGGATACCGCGACAGTGAACCTTCAGATTATTGAATTTATTCCGCCGACTATTGCTCCTGCAAATCCGTTGTGTGTGGGAGAATCAGTAACGTTGAATGCCACCGGTTCGAATAATTTATTCTGGTTGAATAACGCCACGCTTTCCAATGTTATTGGAAGCACAGCCGTAGCAACACCTTCGAACTCTACAACCTATTACGTCTCCGATTTCAATGCATGTGGAAGTGATACAGTTGGTGTGTATGTCAATGTAATTATTCCAGTTGCAGAAGCAGGTCCCGATCACACCATTTGCATTGGCGATTCACAGCCGCTTAGCGCATCTGGAGGAGCATCTTATCAATGGCAAAATTCATCTTCTTTGAGTTCGTTGAACAACGCAAATACCGTTGCAACACCAATAGTTGACGAACAATTTTTTGTCACCATAACAACCCCCGAAGGGTGCGAGGCCACAGACAGTTGTTATGTCTTTGTGGAACAGACTGTCCCGGGTGGAGTTACTTATCCGAACATAGATTTATGTTTGGGTGAAAGCGTGGTGCTTCAATCTGAAGAAGGACTTTCCTATTCATGGTCACCTTCGGTGGGATTGAATTCAACTACGATTCAGAATCCGACTGCTTCACCAAGTAATTCAATAACCTACAACGTGTCTATCACCAATGCTTGTGGAGTAGGTAATTCTGAAGTTTCACTCAATGTTATTGAATTGAACGTTGTAGCGTCTGAAGGTGGAACCGTTTGTCTTGGCGAGTATTATCCGATTGAAGCAAGTGGCGCTGATTTTTATTCGTGGCTTCCGTTCAGCAGTGTGGTAAATTCTTCAGCAAGCTCAACGCTTGCGAATGCTCCTTTTTCGCAATGGGTTACTGTTGTTGGAACAGATGTGAACGGTTGTGCAGATACAGATTCGTTGTACATGAATATTCTTCCGTTGCCTGAAGTGGACGCGGGCCCTGATCAATATTTCGATTATCCGGGAAGCACAACCTTATTCGGAAACACCTTCGGTTTAGCATACAATTGGTTTCCTTCAACCGGACTGTCTTGTGCAGATTGCGCCTTTCCAACTGCCGTTCCTGCTGAACCCACTTGGTATTATTTAACCACAACAAACAACACCGGTTGTGTCGGCATAGACTCGGTGTATGTCCGTCCCTATTTTCCAGTTTATGTGCCCAATGCAATCACACCGAATGGCGATGGATTGAACGATGTGTTCTTGGTTGTGGGAGAAAATTTAACCGGATTCCATCTTCAAATTTTCGATCGTTGGGGACTTATGATTTTCGAAACAAAGAATCCGAATGAACCTTGGTTAGGGGGTTATAAGGGTTATTTTGTTCCGAATGATGTATACACCTGGAAACTGACTTTCGACAGTTTGGAGCGAAGACAAGAATTAATTGGACACGTAACTGTGATTCGTTAAACTCTTTTAGAATAAATTCGCAAAAACAATTATCACATGTCGTTTCAATTTTTACTTCTTGAAAACATTGGTGCAACACGCATCATTACCATAAACAGACCCGATCAAATGAATGCCTTGAACAAGGCTACCATTGAAGAGTTGCACACGGCTTTCGCAGAAGCGGAAGATGAAGACAATGTTCGAGCAATTGTTCTAACAGGCGCAGGAGAGAAGGCTTTCGTGGCGGGTGCCGACATTAAAGAATTTGCAAGTTTCTCTGTTGAACAGGGACAGGAACTTTCGTTGTTGGGGCACGAGCAGTTGTTCAATTTTGTTGAACGATTGAATACACCGGTGATTGCTGCGATGAATGGATACGCCTTCGGCGGTGGGTTGGAATTGGCAATGAGCTGTCACATGCGTGTGGCTTCTTCGAATGCCGTTATGGGATTGCCTGAAGTTTCATTGGGCGTCATTCCCGGATACGGCGGAACACAGCGTTTACCTCGTTTAGTTGGAAGAGGAAAAGCAACCGAGTTAATCGTAACTGCAGGAAGACTTTCAGCAGCAGACGCGTTGCAATGGGGATTGGTGAATCACGTGGTAGAATTGGAAGCGCTCATGCAGTTCACAACTGATTTAGCTGGAAAAATTGAAAAGCTTTCTCCTTCTGCAATATCAAGTGCCTTGCGTGCGGTTCAAGCCGGATTTGATAGTGAATCTGTTGGATTGAAAGCTGAAGCAGAAGAGTTCGGGAAATGTTTCGGAACAGAAGATTTCAAAGAAGGAACGACAGCGTTTATGGAAAAACGCAAACCAACTTTTACCGGAAAATAATGCAAGTTGCACTGATTAATAAATCGAAATACCCAGCTCCTGCTTATGCTACAGCGCATGCAGCGGGATTGGACTTACGAGCGAATATTGAAGAGCCTGTTGAATTGAAATCGCTTGAGCGAATGCTTATTCCAACCGGATTATTCATGGAATTGCCCGTAGGTGTTGAAGCTCAAATTCGTCCGAGAAGTGGCCTCGCATTCAAACATGGAATTACGGTATTGAATACCCCTGGAACCATCGATGCAGATTACCGCGGAGAGATTAAAGTTCTCTTGGTCAATTTGTCGAATGTTCCTTTCAATATTGAACCCGGCGAGCGCATTGCGCAGATGGTGGTAGCCAAGCACGAACGAGTGGAATGGGTAGAGCAAGATTCTCTTTCGGAAAGTGAAAGAGGTGCAGGCGGATTCGGTAGCACCGGAGTGAAATAATTCATTCAATTTTAAATGTTCATTACTTCATTGAAAGGTCGAATTGTGTTCGGCCTTTTTGCTTTCTTTTGTTAGACAATAAAATTCAATAGATGAGAATTGTTATTCCAATGGCGGGTATGGGTAAGAGATTGCGTCCGCATACGCTTGTAACACCAAAGCCACTTGTTAGAATTGCTGAAAAGCCAATTGTACAGCGATTGGTAGAAGACATTGTATCTATTCAAACAGAAAAGGTGGAAGAGATTGCGTTTATTATTGGACGCTTTGGAAAAGAAGTTGAAAACCATTTAATTGCTCTAGCTGAGCAGCTAGGCGCGAAAGGAACCATTCATTATCAAGACGAGGCACTGGGAACGGCTCATGCGATTATGTGCGCCGAGTCTGCTTTAACCGGACCAGTAACAGTGGCATTCGCGGATACCTTGTTTCGTGCCGATTTCAAATTAGATCCAAATGCAGACGGTGTTTTGTGGGTGAAGAAAATAGATGACCCTCGTCAGTTTGGTGTAGTGGAATTGAATGCCGAAGGAACCATTGTTTCCTTCCAAGAAAAACCGCAAGAGTTCGTTTCAGATTTGGCCATGATTGGCATTTATTATTTCAAAGACGGTGAATGGTTGAAACGTGAACTTCAATATTTACTCGACAACAACATCATGAATGGAGGCGAATACCAGCTTCCAGATGCCATGCGCAACATGATGAAGCAAGGAGCCAAGTTCGTACCCGGTGAAGTGAACGAGTGGATGGATTGCGGGAACAAAGCAGCGGTTGTAGAGACCATGGCCTCTGTGGTTTCAAGACTTCCACAAAATCACAACGTTCAATTGGAAGGAGATTCGAAAATTATTGAACCGTGTTATTTCGGAAATAACGTTGTGCTTCACAATTCAACTGTGGGCCCGAACGTTAGTGTTGCAAGCAATGTCTCTATCATGAATTCAAAACTTGAAAACTCTTCCGTTGAATCGAATAGTAAAATTGAGAATTGTCAGCTTTCAAATTCATTAATCGATGAGTATTGTCAAGTGTCAGGTGTGAAGGGTGTACTTGATTTGGGTTCGTACAATTCCATTCAAAACAATGAAAAATAAAACCCTTCTTTTTTTCTCGTTAATCGTTCTTGCTTCATGCGGAAGCAAAAAAGCTACTGTCGTAACCGATGAAAATCACGCGAAGTTTCAACAGTATTTCTATGAAGGAGAGAAAGCGAAGATGGCGGGCAATTTTGAAATTGCCGTCAATTACTTTAATACCGCTCTCAAATATGAACAAGTGAGTGCGGCGCATTATGAAATTTCAAAATTGTGTTCTCAGCTTCCAAAATTTGAAAAAATGGGAAGAGACAATATCAAGCGTGCCGTAGAAATGGAGCCCACGAATTCGTGGTATTTGAAAGATCTTGGATACTATGAAATATATTCTGGCAATGTGAAAGAGGGCATCAAGTGCTTCGACTTAGCAGTAAAATACAGCGCGAATCCGGTGCCGATTTTAGATGAATACCTAAATGTTATTGCAGACTACGATATAAATCAAGCTGTAATTGTTTTAGAACAATTAGCAGCCATTCAAGGAGAAGATGAAGATATTGCACGCAGAAGGTTTGATCTACTAAGCTATCAGGGGAAATTCAAAGAGGCCGGAAAAGTTCTTGAAGATTTCGAAAAGAAGAATAAGGTTGAGGATGCTTATTATTTTCATTTATTGGAATTTTATAGGGAGATGAAATTGGATAATGAGGCCAAGCAATGGTTAGCTCACATGAAAGAAGTAATACCGAACAACGGTAAATTACTTTTGGAAGAAAGCAGTGAATTGGCCATTTTGGGTGAAGATGCAAAGAGTTACGAGTTGTTGAAGAAGTCTATTGCCTCTGGAGATTTAGGTTGGTCCGATGCAATAGATGTCTTGAATAAATATGAAGAGTTAGTAGACCAAGACAAAAAATTCGAGAAGCCACTTTGGGAAATTTTTGATTTAACCTTCAATCAATTTAAATCTGAATACCAATGCTTGGTGCAATTGTCATTTATTGCGAACCATCAAAACAAATTTGTCCGCCAAGAGGAAACGCTTGTTTTGGCTGTTTCCTTGTACAAAAGTGACGTGTTGGTTTGGCATTTCTTGTTGGGAAACCAAAAGCAATTGCGGAAGTGGAATGAATTGGTGAAATTCGGAAATGAGGCCATAGAGCTTTTTCCAACGGACGCAGAAGTCTATTATTACACAGGTTTGGGATACTTGAAGCTACTCGATTACACGAAGGCAGCAGAGTTGCTAATCACGGGCAGAGATTTGGTTATTGATAGTCCCGAACTGCTTTCGCAGTTTTACTCTTCCTTGGGAAGTGCTTATTTCAAAACGAACAATTGGCTCGAATGCGAGAAGGCATTCGAACAAGCTTTGATTCAAAATCCGGATAATGCAACCGCATTGAATAACTACGCTTACTACCTTGCTTTGAAAAAAATTCAGCTCGATAAGGCCATGGGTATTGTTCAGTATGCCGTTTCAATGCAACCCGACAATGCTATTTATTTAGATACCTATGGCTTCATATTGTTTCAGAAGAAGCAATACCAAGTCGCAGTTGTTGAATTGGAAAAGGCAGTGGCCCTGCTTTCTACAGACCAGGAAATTTGGGAACATTTAGGTGACTCTTATTTCATGTTGGGAAATGAAGTAAAAGCAATGGAAAGTTGGAATAAGGCATTATTGTTGAATCCAACTCATTCGAAACTGAAAGAAAAAATTAACCAAAAGAAGTTCATTGAATAAGTATCTCATCATTCTCCTTATTCCGGTTTTGTTTTCTTGTAAAAGCAAGGAAGTTATTGTTACTCAAGAACCGTTGAAAGAAAGGTCACAAGCTTTTTTAATTCGTCATGTAGATAAAAATAAATTCGACTTTGAATGGTTGGGTATGAAACTCGATGCAGAGTTTACCAACGGTGATGAGCAGCAAGGATTCAAAGCCACTGTCCGAATGCGCAGAGACAGCGCGGTTTCTGTAAGTGTAAGTCCTGCGCTAGGTATTGAAGTCTTACGTATGATCGTGGACAAAGACAGCTTGAAAATGGTTTCGGATATTCCAGGTGACAGGTATGTGTTTCTTGGATCAGTGGACCAATTGAGTGATTTGGCAAAAATTGATTTGGATTTATCCACCTTACAGGACTTGCTAGTTGGTAATCCTATTGGATTAAGCCATGAAGAAGGGAAAATGAAAAGCGGAATTGAAAAATTGGATGTAGAATATTACACCTTGATTTCGCGAATGTCTCGTCGTGTGAGAAGAGCAACTGAAAACCAAGATTCATTGCAGGTTGTAGAAGGTAGAAGAATATCGAAGCGTCTTGAAGACAACGATTGGATTTCATCGAAATTTTGGATAGAATCGAATAATTACAAAATAGTGAAATGTGAACTTATGGATATTCGAACCAAGCGAATGGTTCGTATAGATTATTCAGATTTCGATGAAGAAGTTCCTTCTCATTATCCGCACAAATGCATGGTTCAAATCAGCGATACAAAGGGGAATACCTCGCTCGAATTTAAAATTATCCGATTGAACACACAGAATCATTACGATTTCTCGTTCGACTATGAAAAGGACTATCCAATTAAACGGAAATAGGCATGAATAAGCTGAATAAATCACATGTTTCTTATAGCCTTCTAGTGTTAATTCTTGTTTGTTCTGGAATTACTTTTCAGTGGGTATTTGCCCAAACGAAGAAGGCCGAACTTACATCTAGGAGAACAGAGTTAAACAGTGAAATAGCACGAACGAAGCAGCTTATTAAAGAATATCAAACAGATCAGCGCAATGCTTCTGCAGAACTTACTTTGTTGAACGAACAAATTCGTTTGCGGGAAGAGTTAATTCAATCCATTAATTCTGAAGTGGGCACAATTGACGGGGAAATAAAAAATGGCGAAGGTCGTGTGGGTGAATTAGATAGCGCTATTCAAGATTTGAAAGCAGAGTATGCAAAAATGATTTACAACAGCTACAAGCAGCGCTCATCATACTCTAAGATAGCTTTCATACTCTCATCAACAGATTTCTTTCAAGCTCTAAAGCGTGTTCAACTCTTGAAGCAATATGCCGAAAGCAGAAAATTTCATTCTCAACAAATGAAAAATGCTCAGCAGGAAATTGCTGAAAATATTTCCATGTTGGAAGGAAACAAACAGACGAAATTGGCTTTGTCGAGCGACGAGCAAAACGAAAGAAATGAGATTGCATTGAACAAATCTGAACAACAGAAAAAGCTAGAATTTTTGAAGACGGAAGAGGGCAAGTTGCGCGAAGTTCAACGTGAGAAGGAATTGGAACGCCGACAATTGACCGCTAAAATTGAAGAAGTTGTAAGGCAAGAAATAGCTGCGGAGAGCGAGCGCATGCGTAAAAAAGAAGCCGAAAGAGCACGACTTGCAGAGGAAAAGAAAAAGGAAGAAGCGCGAAGGCTAGCAGCCAACGCGAAAGCTGCTAGTAACGCATCTGCTAGTGCTTCTGGGTCCTCAACCCCCGTAAAAACGAATACCCCAGTAGCTGTTGTTACTCCGCCTAAGGTGGTGGAAAAACCAACTGCGAAAATCGAAAGTGCACCTGAAGTGGTTTTAGCAAGTACGGTATTCGAACAGAATAAAGGGAGTCTACCATGGCCAGTCTCTTCAGGAGCCATTGGTTCCAAGTTCGGAAAGCATGCACACGAATCTATTTCTGGAATTGAAGTGAACAACAAGGGAGTGGATTTTATAACTTCCGCCAACGCAGAGATTTTTTCAGTTTTCAGTGGAACCGTAACAAGCGTGTTCAATATTCAAGGGGCAGGAATGAATGTCATTGTTACACACGGAGCCTACAAAACGGTGTATAGCGGTTTGCAAAACGTAGTTGTAGCTGTTGGCACCAAGGTGAATGCCAAAGACAAAATAGGTGTCGTTGCCGACAATGGCGAGGGTTATGTCTTACACTTCGAATTGGGGAAAGTTTCCGAGGCCGGTTGGGTTCCGCAAAACCCTGAATTGTGGTTGAAGAGACGTTAGTAATTAAACGAACTTAGGATCCGTTTCCATCATGTGTCCGCATGATTTGCACGTTCTCATCTCTTCACTTCCGTAGAATTCTTTGAAGCGAGGAAGGAAATCTTTTTCAATATTTTCCAAAACGAAATAGGTTTCGTGAAGAGGTTGATTACACTTTTCACAGAACCACAACAGACCGTCTTTCAGCTCGCGATCTGCACGTTTCACTTCGATTACGATTCCAACTGTACCTTCTCCTCTTCTCGGTTGGTGAGGGGTTCTGGGCGGAAGCAAAAACATTTCACCTTCTTTCACTTCAATATCTATGGCCTTGCCATCTTCCTGAACACCGATCATAACACTACCTTCAATTTGAAAAAACCATTCTTCGGTTTCGTTGAAGTGATAGTCTTTGCGCGCGTTTGGCCCACCAACGATCATGATCACGTAGTCTTCCGATTCAACATAAAGATTTTTATTTCCAACGGGTGGTTGAAGTAAACTTCTGTTTTCTTCTATCCATTTTTTCAGGTTGAAAGGTCTACGAATCATAAGGCGTTCAATTTTTGTATTTCGAAAAGTATTTCGGGATTCTGTTCTACGGCAGTTCCCATAACCACAACATCAGCGCCTGCTTGCCACGCTGCATGGGCTTGTTGTTCATTCACAATTCCACCTCCAACAATCAAGGGGAGCTGCGTGGTTTTTTTTACGGCGTAAATCAACTCTTGTGAAACCGGGAAATCGGCCCCACTTCCAGTGTCTAAATAGAAGCAACGAAGACCCAAGTATTTTCCAGCAAGTGCTGTAGCAGCAGCCACTTCAGGTTTGTCGTTCGGAAGAGGCACGGTCTGACTGATGTAAATAGCTGTTGTGGTATTTCCCCCATTCACTAACATGTATCCGGTTGGAATAACTTCTTGTTTCCATTCATGCAAATAGGGAGCAGATACAACTTGATGTCCGATGAGGTATTCCGCATTTCTTCCAGATATTAATGAAAGAAAAAGTGTAGCGTCTACGTGCTTCGTTAATTGTAAAGGATGACCAGGAAAAAGGACTAAAGGAAGAGGACAAGATTTGCGCAAGTATTCGACACGTTCATTGAAATCAGATGCTGCATTTAAACTTCCACCTACCAATAAAAAATCTACTCCGGCAGCCTTATATAAAGCTCCTTGTTGTTTGGCGTTTTCACTGTTCCATTTATCTGGATCAATAAGAACAGCCAATTGTTTCTTCTTGGAATGAAGCAACAATTCTATTTTTCCGGCAGGGGTCATGTTTCAAAAATACGAAAGATGAAGATGCTTTAGGCAAATTCACTTTCAATGCGATCGACCGTTAAGACGCCATCGACATCTTTAAGGTTTTTTATCAAATGATTTAAATGCTCTGTATCGTGCACGAGTACTACCATTTTCCCTTCGAATATGCCGTCACGGGCTTCAAAAGAAATGGCGCGCATATTCACGTTCATGTCGGTTGAAATGATATTTGTTATTTTCTGAACCAGACCCACGTCGTCTGTTCCAGAGAACTTCAATCCCACTTCGAACTGAACCAAATCGTTGCTGCTCCATTTTGCTTTAATCACGCGGTAAGCGTATTTGCTCATAAGCTCTTGGGCATTCGGACAGTTGGTTCTGTGAATTTTTATTCCTTCTGAAACTGTAATAAATCCGAATACTTCATCGCCTGGAATTGGGCTGCAACAGACAGATAAACTGAAATCCACTGTTTGCTGGTCATCTCCAATAAGCACGGTGTCTCCGGTTGAAGGAGCCGTAGTGACAATTCGCGTAATTTCTTCGTGTTTTTCCTGTGTGATCTTGTCGAATCGAATACGGTCGGCTTCAACGGTATGTGGTTTTAGCTTCTTTAATTCAATTCTACCCTTTGCAATTTTGTAATAGAAATCGATAGCTGTTACACATTGATAGGCTCGAACAAACTCATCAATGTTCTTACTTCCCCAAGTTATTTTGAGCGAATTGAATCTGCGCTTTAACATTTCTTTCCCTTCTTCGGAAATCTGTTTCTTCTCTTCTTTGAGCGCAGTTTTAATTTTCTGTCGGGCGGATGCCGTAATCACAATGTTCAGCCAATCTTCCTTCGGATGTTGTTTTTTCGAGGTTAAAATTTCAACCTGATCACCGCTGCTAAGTTTGTAACTTAGTGGTTCAAGCTTGTGGTTCACCTTCGCGCCAATGCACTGGTGTCCTATTTGCGAGTGAATCAGAAATGCGAAGTCCAGTGTAGTTGATCCAACAGGAAGTGTTTTCAAATCACCACTCGGAGTGAAAACGTAAATCTCTTCGCTGAAAAGTGAAAGCTTGAAGTTGTCTATGAATTCAATGGCATTGTCGCTGTGTGCTTCCAACACATCTCTGATTTGTCCGAGCCATTTATCGAGTTTGCTTTCCGGACTTTCCACGGCGTCTTTGTACTTCCAATGCGCGGCGTAGCCTTTCTCTGCAAGGTCGTCCATTCTTTCACTTCGAATTTGAACTTCCACCCATTTCCCGGTTGGAGACATCACGGTTGTGTGCAGCGATTCGTATCCGCTGCTTTTCGGAATGCTTATCCAATCTCGCAAGCGTTCAGGACTGGGCTGATAGAAATCTGTAACGCATGAGTACACGCGCCAACAATCGGTCTTCTCTAGTTCGGGAGGTGTTTTTAATATAATGCGAATGGCGAATAAGTCATAAATTTCTTCGAATGGAACTCCCTTCGTGTGAATCTTATTGTAGATGCTGAAGATGCTTTTTGTTCGGCTTTTGATTTCATAAATCAATCCTTGCTCGTCGAGTGCTCTGCGAATAGGCAGCGTGAATTGATTAATGAATCGTGTACGTACTGCTTGCGTCTTTTGAAGTTTTGTTACAATTTCGTCGTAGGCATCGGGATCTGTAAACTTCAAGCTTAAATCTTCAAGTTCTGTTTTAATGTTATACAGACCCAATCGATGCGCAAGCGGCGCGTACATGAACAACGTTTCACTTGCAATTTTCAATTGCTTGTCTCTTCGCATGTGATCGAGCGTGCGCATGTTATGCAAGCGATCTGCGAGCTTTATGAGGATCACGCGCACGTCGTCTGACAGCGTCAGCAGCATCTTGCGAAAGTTCTCGGCCTGATCGCTGGAGCTCAGGTCTGCAACGCCGGAAATCTTTGTCAGGCCGTCGATAATAACGCGTTCTTTTTTCCCGAACTGACGTTGAATATCGTCGAGCGTTATTTCCGTGTCTTCGACCGTGTCGTGCAGCAGCGCGCAAACGATGCTCATGGTGTCGAGGCCCAGTTCTTCAGCTGCAATTTTTGCGACGGCAATGGGGTGGTAGATGTAGGGCTCGCCGCTCTTGCGACGCATGTCTTTGTGGGCATCTACGGAAAGCTCGAAGGCTTTCCTAATCCGCGCACGATCGGCGCGCGTTTTCGAGCGGTAACAAACGCGCAAGAGTGCGCGGTATCTGCGAAGTATTTCGCGATTTTCTTCTTCTAAATCAATTTCTATTTTTGACATAACTACACAAATTAAAGGCTATTCTTTCAACATAAAATTGTGAAACTTATTAGCTATTAACAATGCATGTTTTGAAAGACTGTTCTATCTTCCCCTCGTGAAAAAAATCATTGCTTTATTCTCACTTTTAGTCGCATGGAATGTTGCCTTTTCTCAGGACTCATTGTTCAAGGAGTTACGCCATGCTACTTTATTAAAGGTTGAAAAAGACTCCGTTATTTCAAAATTCAATTTTGAAGTAGCCGCAGGTTTAGATCGCTCGCGCGAAATTTCCAATCTTGGTTATTCAGCAGTGTTGAACTACAGCAATGTTTTTCAGAATGAAAAAAACAAATTGACGCTGTCGCTCACGGGAGCTGTTTTTCATTTTCCAGAATTTAATAGACGTTACTTAGATTCATTAGGAACCCTTCCGGGTTTTGGAAGAGTGCTAACGCCCGACTCTGGAGCTACTGCTTTTGCGGCTATTCCAGCAATAGTTTATTCCAGGAAACTAAACAATCATTTCACGTTATCAGTTGGAAATTCCAGACAAAATTTGGGTTATGGTTACCGTTCGCTTGTTCTTTCGAGCAGCGCAAGTGCTCTCCCATTTTTAATGTTGGAAACGAAGATTGGAAAGAAAATAACCTTCACCAATCTTTGGTCTCGAACGCACAGTCTTCAGCGTATGGAGAATCATTTCGATTTGAATCCAAAGTACTTTGCAGTTCACACGTTGGAGTGGAAGATCAATAAGAAGTGGTCGGTATCAGCCCATGAAATGGTGGTTTGGCAAGCACGCGATTCCGCAAGTCACAGAGAATTAGATCTTCATTATTTGAATCCGTTTTTATTTTATCGCCCTGCTGAATTCTCACAAGGCTCCGCCGACAACGTCTTACTGGGCGGTTCATGGAAGTATGCCCACAGCCAAGAGTTTGGAATCTATGGGCAAGTGATTCTTGATGAGTTTTTACTCAGTGAAATTCGAAACAGAAACGGTTGGTGGGGAAATAAATTCGGAATGCAATTCGGTATGTATGTCGTTCCGAAAAAGGTAGCCGGACTTTCATTATTTACGGAATGGTCATTTGTTCGTCCCTTTACTTACACTCACGGTAGCGACGTTCAGGCTTGGGAGCACATGGGACAGCCGCTTGCTCATCCGCTCGGTGCAAATTTTTATGAGTGGTACACTTCGGCCAAATACAGCGGTGATAAATGGAATTATTCAGCAAGCATCGTTTGGGCTGCCTTCGGAAGAGACACTAACCGAAATGTCGGTGGAAATATTTTCCAGTCCTATGTGAATCCATGGAGTGTTTACGGCAACAACATTCTTCAAGGAAATCGAAGCACTTTGTTTGTCGTGAATGCGGAAGCTGCTTATCAAGTAACACCGAAACTTCAGGTATTTGGATTTGCTCGCTATCGCTCGGAAGACAGACGCGTGGATCCGTTCAAAGAGGCGTGGCTCATGGTTGGAATTCGCAAGGGACTGTGTTCAGTTCGACGTTGGGATTATTAATGATTGAAGGAAAATAAAGCAGTACTTTTGCAAAAAATGAGTGAAGCGGAAATGGAAGTTTCGGTTAAAGAGAAATCGGGTGTAATGGTGAAGATCAAAGCTGCTTTGGATTTATTCAAGCTTCGTCTTTCTTTCTTGGTGGTGGTCTCATGTGTTCTTTCCTACGAAATGGGTGCAAAGGAGTGGGACTACACTACAATTGGTTGGCTTATTCTCGCTGGTTTTTTATTGACAGGTGGAAGCAACGGTGCCAATCAGGTTCTCGAACGTCAATGGGACGCTCTCATGCACCGCACAAGAACCCGTCCGCTTCCAACCAATAGAATTTCTCCACTGGGCGCTTGGTTCGTTTCCTTAACCGCAGCAGGACTCGGTATTTTCATTCTGTTTTATTACCTAAACACCGCTTCAGGCATTCTAGGTTTTGCCGCTTTTCTCTCATACGCATTTATTTACACTCCGCTAAAGCGCATAACTCCATGGGCCGTTTTTATTGGAGCCTTTCCCGGGGCAATTGCACCCATGCTCGGATATGTAGCTGCTACCAATCACTTCGGTCTTGAGGCAGGAATTTTATTCGCAGTTCAGTTCATGTGGCAGTTCCCTCACTTCTGGGCCATCGCTTGGGTGTCACACGAAGACTATAACCGAGGGGGCTACAAGCTTCTTCCCTTTAACGGAATGCCAGATAAAAAGACGGCTTTTCAAATTATGGTCTATAGTTTTTTCCTTATTCCAGTGAGCTTACTTCCTTGGACGCTTCCGCTTGAAACGCCTATGGTTGGAAACATTGCGGCGATAATAGTTTCTGCAGCAGGTATCTGGATTTCATATTTGGCCTACAACTTATTCAAAGAACCAACCTTGTTGAATGCACGCAGAGTTATGTTTGCCTCATTCTTTTATTTACCCATTGTTCAAATTGCATACGTAATAGATAAAATCTAATGGAAAACACAGACTTTAAACAAATCAATCCTTTTGATGGTCAAAACCCTGAAGTAGAACTACGTTCGAAAAAGATGATTGTTTGGCTAGTAATCTTCGCAGTGGTCATGCTCTTCGGCGGAATTACCAGTGCCATTATGGTACTTTATGGAAAACTATTGTGGGTGCACATTCAACCACCAAGTATTTTTTGGGTTGGAAACGCACTGATAGTTCTGAGTAGTGTAACACTTATAATGGCTCTGAAAGCTTTGAAAGCAGGAAGTCAGTCAAAGGCATTTTACTTGACTTTGGCAACTTTCATCTTAGGAATAGCATTTGTTTTTACTCAGAATGCAGGATGGAACGAAATGGCCTCCATGGGAATGGGAAACACCATTACAAAAACCGAACAAGGACTAAAGCAATCGCGTTGGAACACCTTGGGTAAGTTGAACGGTGAGTATGGCTCGAATTATTATTTCGAATTGAATGGTCAGACGCTCACGAAAGAGGGAGATAATTATTATTATATCCGCCCCGACCAGTCACGAGAAGACAAAACGTTAGAAGTTCTTACAACCTTCAATGCGTCAGGCGCAATGCTCAGCGTGCTAATTTATTTGCACATTGCACACTTGCTATGCGGACTCATTTATCTCGTTATTAACCTATTCAGACTAAAGAATGGTAGCTTGAACAAAGACAAATGGATTAGCCTTAATTCCAACGGTATGTATTGGCATTTCATGGGAATACTTTGGATTTACTTGTTCTTCTTCATTTTTTATATTTACTAAACGCGGCGTTTGGCTTATTCAGAATTGTTCAAAATAGTGAAAAATGCCGATTCTCTTTTCTAAATTGATGCTTTTGAAGTAAAATTGCAGCCAAATTTCATTTACAATTATGTCAGGTCAATCAGAACATGTAACGAAGGACGAATTGTGGGACGGTAACCGTTCTCCTTTTAGCGTTTCTTATGGTAAAATGATGATGTGGTTTTTCCTTGTTTCGGATGCCCTCACATTTAGCGGACTACTTACAGCTTACGGTGTAATTCGTCACGGAAGCTCAGACTTGTGGCCTGTGGGTGAACAAGTATTCGAAGCCCTACCTGGTTTACACGGATCTTATCCGTTAATGTATGTGGCATTAATGACCTTCATCTTAATTATCTCTTCTGTTACAATGGTATTGGCTGTTGAGGCCGGACATCGTATGGATAAGAAAGGTGTCGTGAAGTGGTTGGGATATACTGTCATTGGAGGTTTCATTTTCTTGGGTTCACAAGCGTGGGAATGGTCTCACTTCATTCACGGTTCTGGCGGTGGATTCCAAGTGAATCAACCCCTGACCGTTGCAGCTACTGACGATGCGGGTAACACCTATCAAATAGCGTTGGATAACGGAACGTGGGTTCACATGACAAGCGACTTCGGTCACAAGTATGAGCACGCAATGGAACTTGCTGAAGAACCTGTTGCTCATGACGAACACGGAGGGCACGGTGAACACGCTTCTGCTGAAACGCATGAAGATATTTCTACGATGGTTCCAGAAGAAATTGTTTTGAATAAATACACCCTTGAGCACAAAGACGGGAAAGACCTTCGCAAGTTGATCGTGAAAGGCGACGATGCGAAAAAGATTTGGGCAGCAATGGAGCCAGGTTCAATGGCGTTCGGAGCGAACATGCACAAGAATGAATACGCTATTCAACAGCAATATGCCAATTTCTTCTTCTTTGTAACGGGATTCCACGGTTTCCACGTGTTCACAGGAGTCCTAATCAATGTCATTGTTTGGTTAATGGCTGTTAAAGGAATCTTCGAAAAGCGCGGACACTACGAAATGATTGAGAAAATCGGATTGTACTGGCACTTCGTTGACCTTGTTTGGGTATTCGTATTCACATTCTTCTACCTTATCTAATATCACTGATTATCATGGAAAGAGACGACCTTATTGTAAACGAGAGCTATGCTCTTAATGCAAAACACGACGAAGCAGCTGGAAAGCAAATTCGCAAGAAATTATATGCGGTTACTGTTCTTTTAACAGTGATCACAATTATTGAAGTATTCATGGGTGTTGCATTCAAAAGAAATGGAACATTTGCTTGGGAAACCATCAAGTTGACTTTCTTAGTCCTCACTTTGGTAAAGGCTGCATACATTGTTTTAATTTTTATGCACCTTGGCGACGAAAGAAAGAACCTCAAGTATGTAGTTCTTCTTCCTTATGCAATATTCATTATGTATTTAATCTTTATTGGATTGTATGAAGGTGTAAGTGTGCAAGAAGGGCACAACATCTTCGGCTAAGCTGAAGAACAATGAATAATAAAAAAATAAAAAAGTATATCCTATTGGTGGGTATGCTTTTTTTTATTCCCCTAGCTCTGCTCATTTTCCTTGGACCAATGGGGAAGCACAATTTTAGTGAGCCTCTTTATTTCGGTCCGTCCTGTGATACCGGATGCTCCAATTCTGATTATCAGATTCCTGATTTCGCATTTACCAATCAAGACAATGAGTTCATCAATCGCGATTCACTTTTGGGTAAAATATGGGTGGCCGCCTTTGTAGATTTTGAAGATCCAAACCTTCCGAAAATTACCGAGAGATTACTTATCCCAAATTTTAAGTTTCGCATGGAGCCCGATATCTCAATCATTTGCTTCGATCCAAACGGATACTCAGATACGGCTGCTGTGAAGGCCTATGTAACCCAGAATTTAAGATACTCGAACAACAAAACAAAGTGGCAGTTTCTTCAAGGAGATTCCGCTGCTATGGCTTCATTCGTGCGCAATGGATTTCTGATTCAAGATTTGAAAAACGAAGCTGTTTTTAGAGCTGTTGACGAAGGTGGACACATTCGCGGACTCTATGGCAATACGGAGTACCACTTCGAAAACCTCATGGAAGACATTGCAATCTTAAATAAAAAGAGAAAAATTAAGCGTGGCTATTAATCGTTTGTTCTTGCTGTTATTTGTCGTACTTGCGGCATGCACTGATCCCGTTAAGTCACCCGATCAGAAAGAAAGAACATTGCCCTATTTCGGTGATCTCGGAATTGAAATCAAGTACAACGACAAGGGAGAGGGAATTCCAGATACCGTATACGACCCCATTCCTCTGTTTGCATTTACAAATCAAGAGGGGAAAATCATTACCAATGATTTCATGGCAGGAAAAATTGCTGTGGTAGATTTTTTCTTCACCAACTGCACCAGCATTTGCCCCATGTTATCTTCGCAAATGGCCCGCTTGCAGCATGCTGTTAAGTCTGAAGGCATAAACGATCAAGTTGTCCTCCTATCGCATACGGTAGACCCGAAGAACGATACACCCGAAGCTCTGAAAGTATATGCCAATCGAATGGGCGCAGATTTTTCCAATTGGAATTTCGTGACAGGAAATGAAGAAGATATATACTGGCAAGCGAAGGAAGGTTACAAGCTTACTGCGTTTCCTTCAGACACCGCGCAAGGTGGTTTCTTTCACACCGATCAAATTGCATTGATTGATCAGGAAGGAAAAATTCGAGGATATTACGACGGAACCTCAACAAAAGCGGTGGATCAGTTGTTTAAGGATTTACATTTGTTACTTAAGAAATAAGACCATGGAAGCAGAATTGAAAAAGAACGATAAGCTAGCGAAGACTCTAATCTATCTCGTATCGGCAGTTGTATTCTTGGTAGTCGTGTCTTTGCGCTACTTGAAATTCACCGATGTAGATTTGGGATTCGATGTTCACCTGTTGGCTAAAGCCAATGCACTCATCAACGGAAGTGTTTCTATTCTTCTTGTTGCGGCCTTAATTGCCGTTAAGAAAAAGAACTTTGAACTGCACAAAAAGTTAATGAAAGGTGCTATTTTCTTGAGTGTGATCTTCTTAGTGACTTACATCGGACACCACATGTTCGCTGGAGAAACAGAATTTCCTAAGGGTAACTCCATGAGAGGTTTGTATTTGGTAATTCTTTCTACACACATTGTTCTCGCGGCAATCATTCTTCCATTCATCTTATTTACCGCTTACCGAGCGCTCATAGCAGAATTTCCTGAGCATAAAAAACTGGCGAGATACACGTGGCCAATATGGTTTTATGTCGCGGTAACAGGCGTTATTGTTTACTTCATGATTTCACCTTATTACCATTGAACATGAAAATGCTTTTCGTTGTCGTATTTTTCTTTGCGTTGAATTTAGCCACCTACGCGCAATGCGCCATGTGCAAGGCTACTGCTGAAACTGCAAGTCAGAATTCTTCTGGAAGTTTGGCCGAAGGGTTGAACACAGGAATACTTTATTTAATGTTGATTCCATACACCCTTCTTGCGGTCTTGGCTATCGTGTTTTTCAGGAAGCGAATCGCGAATTTCTTCAAAGCGAATTAAAAGAACTTCAATTACCTTTGAATACCAAATGTCTTGTGATGTTTGGAAATTTTCGAAGATTTATGAAGCGTTGTTTCCTTGTTTTCTTAGTCGTTTTAGGAAGTCATTTTTCTCATGCTCAATGGACTTTGCAACAATGCGTTGGCACAGCTATCGAACGGAATATAGGCTTGAAAAGAAACAGTCTCGGACTTGAACAAACTAAACTGAACCAAGAACAAGCCCTGGGTAGTTTTCTTCCCAACCTAAACGGACAAGTATCTCACGGTTACAACTGGGGACAACGAATTGACCCGTTTACAAATCAGTTCGCCACGCAGCGTATCCAAAGCAATAGCTTGGGCCTTTCAACAAGTGTGACGCTCTTTTCGGGACTTCAAAATGTGAATCAATACAAGAAGGCAGAAGTAGATACTCGCTCACAATTGCTCACCTTCGATTATCAGCGCAATCAATTAGCCCTTCAAGTTTCTGTGGCATACTTGAATGTGTTATTAACCAAAGAGCTGCAGGCATCATCGGAACTTACTCTGAATCGCACCAAGCAGCAAGTGAAACGGATCACTGATCTTGTGAACGCTGGAAGCGCCGCCGAGGGAAGTCTTCGCGACATTGAAGCACAATTATTTTCGGATGAAGCGAATTATATTTCAGCCGGAAATAACGTGCAATCTGCCATTCTAGACATTGCACAATTGATGCAGCTTACAGAGCAGGAACAGAGCGATTTTAGTATTCAGGCAGATCCTTCGGCATTCAATTTTGCTCAGGAAATTCCCAACTTAACAGCGTGTGTTCAAAATGCACTCACCACTTTTCCGCAAATAAAATCTGCCGAGCTATCCTTGGCTTCAAGCAACCTCAACCTGAACATAGCAAGAGGAGGAATGTCGCCCCGATTAAGCATGAGCTATTCTTACGGCTCTGGATATTCAGGTGCATCGAAGGTGCTAACAGGTTCACCAGATTCATTGTCTTATCCCATTGGACAAGTTTTCGGAAGTGGACAATACGTGTTCTCTTTTCCGCAGCCTGTTTATACGACTAGCGATTATGCGACCAAGCCTTTCAGTAATCAGCTGCACGATAACGTGAACAAATCGCTTTTCTTCAGCTTGACCATTCCATTGTTCAATGGGTTTTCCAACGATGTAAATATCAAGCGGGCAGAATTAACTCGTGCAGACAAAGAGCTCTCTGTTCAACAAACCAAAGTGCAATTGGAACAAGAAGTGCGCAAAGCGTACCTCGATGTCACCCGCGCAAAAGCCAACTACCAAGCTACTCAAAAAGCAGTTGAAGCAAGTCACCTGGCGTTCGATTGGAACGAGTTACGATTCAATCAAGGTGTTATAGGAATGTCTGAATACCTCGATGCGCGCAACCGCCTGCAGCAAGCAGAATCTAATTTTGTTCGAAGTAAATACGACTGGATTTTTAAACGAAAAATAATTGACTTCTACATGGGAGTCCCTCTAATGTCACAACCATGAAAAACAAAAAAAGATGGATCTGGATTTCGGTAATCGTTGTGATTATTGCTGCAGTTGTATTGCCTATGATTTTCGGTTCAGGTGATGCGAAGGTGGTTACACTTGGAAAGGCAGAGAAGAGAGATTTAAGTGAAGTCGTGGCCGCAAGCGGAAAAGTACAGCCTTCAGTGGAAGTGAAAATTCAGTCGGAAGTTTCCGGGCAAATTGTTGAACTGCCGGTTAAAGAGGGAGATTACGTGCAGAAAGGACAGTTGCTTGTCAGAATCAATCCAGATTTATACACATCAGCATTGAGCCGCGCAGAAGCAGCTTTGAACACAGCGAAAAGTAATTTGTCAAGCGCGAAAGCACGCTTAACACAAGCGAAAGCACAAAAACGTTTACAGGAAACAACCCTTGCTAGACTCTCAAAATTGATCGAGCAAAAAGCAATCTCTCAAGCTGAATATGACAATGCAAGCAGTGCATTAGAATCTTCAGTAGCCGAAGTGGAAGCCGCTGAAGAAAGTGTGCACAGCGCCAATTTCTCCATAGCAAGCGCAGACGCCGGAAAGAGCGAAGCGCTAGAAAACTTAAGAAGAACAACCATTGTTGCACCTATTTCAGGAACAGTAACCGCTCTGGCAAAAGAACTCGGAGAAACGGTTCTCGGCAACAACATGATGAGCGGCGACGTAATCATGAAGGTTTCTGTTTTGAATGAAATGGAAATAGACTTGGAAGTGAATGAAACAGACATCGTGCATGTTCAAGTCGGAGATACTGCAGACGTGGAGATAGACGCCTTTAGCGATCAAACGTTCAAAGGTGTTGTAACCGAAGTAGGATCTTCTGCTTTGAATTCAGGACAAGGTCTTGCAGCTAGCACTGAGCAGGTAACGAACTTCTCGGTGAAAGTCAGAATTGTGAAAGAATCCTATGCAGGTGTAAATGGAAATTCAGAAAATAATTCACCGTTTAAACCAGGCATGAGTGCCACAGTGAAAATTCACACAGACGAAGCCAGTCAAGCTCTAGCGGTTCCAACAGCTTCTGTCACAACACGCGCAGATTCGCTTCAAAATAACATTTCATTAACCGTCGTCTTCGTTAAGAAAGCAGACAATACCGTTGAGATGAAGCAAGTTTCTACAGGCATTCAGGACGGCACTTTTATTCAGATTACAAAAGGATTGAATGAAGGAGAAGAAATTGTAACAGGTCCTTATGAACTCTTATCGAAAGATCTCGCGAACAGCGATAAGATTAAGTTAGAGGAGAAGAAATAATGTATTTGTGTTTGGAAACCGCTACGCGGAATTGCAGTGTCGCGCTTCTAAAAGACAACGTGTTAATCGATCTTTTTGAACGCGAAGAAACAGAGTTCGTTCACGCGGAAGCATTGCACCAAATGATGAAAGACATTCTAGATCGAAACAATCTAAAGCCAACCGATTTAACGGGAATCGCAGTTGGAATTGGCCCGGGTTCATACACCGGTTTGCGCATTGGAGTGACAGCTGCCAAAGGTTTAGCATACGCTTTAAACATAGGTTTGGTCACCAAAACCGCAGGAGAACTTTTGGTTAATTCGGTTGGAAGTGAAACCGGTTTTACACCTGTTGCTTTAATCGATGCCCGAAGAAATGATGCCTATGTTTTTTCAAATGAAAGCTGGTCATTCGCCACGCTGAATGAAGAATGGCGAGCCAATCTCGGAATTGAAAAAGCAGTTTTTGTTGGAGATGCTGCGTTTAAAGTGAAGGATTTTATGTGGAAGGAAGATCAAATGGAAAACATTACACCAAGCGCAAAACATTTTGTTGGTTTATTGCCCAATTCTTCCACTAAATTTGAAGAGTACATGGCCCAAATTGAACCTTTCTACATGAAGGAATTTGTTCCAACCGAATCGAAAAAAAATATTTTGAATGGATAAGTTGAAGAAGCTCGTTGCCGGATTTTTATTCTTGGGACTTTTGTTCGTGCCTATGCATTCGTGCACAGACCGAAGCCAAATGCTAAATCAAATTTCTTTTTCGATTAATGTAAATATTTTCGAGCCCACTTTTTTTGATTTAACTGTCCCAACCGGCTGGGTTTATTACAACGGCAACACAGTTGATTTAATTATTTATCGAAACGACATCGATGTGTTTTCGGTCTTTGACGCTCGAAGCACGCACAATCCCGATAATCCTTGCTATGTTCAAGTAAACACCGACAATGTAACCGTTTCAGACACTTGCTCGGGAAGCAAGTGGTTACTTTCTGACGGAAGTTTAATCAACGGTCCCGCGAATTACAATTTGCTTCAATACAACGCCGACTTCAATTCGGTAACCGGCTATCTTCATCTGTATAATTAATTGTTTTATGAAAATTGAACACATCGGAATTGCAGTGAAAGACATCGCTGCTTCGAACGAAATTTTTTCTGCACTTCTTGGCGTAAAACCATATAAGGAAGAACGTGTAGAATCGGAAAATGTCATTACTTCGTTCTTTCAAGTCGGAGATTCCAAAATAGAATTGGTCCAAGCCACTTCTCCAGATAGCGCCATTGCAAAATTTCTAGAAAAGAACAAGGAAGGAATGCATCACATTGCCTTCGAAGTTCAAGACATTTATGCAGAAATTGAACGCTTGAAATCGGAGGGATTCACCATGATTCATGAAGCGCCGAAAGAAGGCGCAGACAATAAGCTCATCGCCTTCCTTCAGCCGAAAAGTAGCAATTCAGTTTTAGTGGAATTGTGTCAAGAACGCGTGTAAAAAAAATGTATCTTCGCCTCACTTCAAATTAAGACTATGATTTCGTTTCAACGTGCAAACATTATTTTAGGTTGGTTCATGTTTATGGCAGCAACCGCTGTGTACATGATGACCCTCGAACCAACAATGCCTTTCTGGGATTGTGGTGAGTTTATCGCTTCAGCATACAAACTCGAAGTTGGTCACCCTCCGGGAGCGCCTTTGTTTATGCTCATCGCACGTTTGTTTTCGGCGTTTGTAGGCGTTGAAAACGTTCCATACGCAATCAATTCCTTGTCGGCAGTTTCTTCAGGGTTAACCATCATGTTCCTTTTCTGGACCATTACGCACCTTGCGAAGAAAATGGTTGACAAAGACGGAGACCAAAGCGACAACAAAAATCTAATCATTTTCGCAGCCGGTCTAATCGGCGCCTTCGCTTACACCTTCAGCGATACGTTTTGGTTCAGTGCAGTAGAAGGCGAGGTTTACGCGATGTCTTCATTGTTCACAGCCGTAGTGTTCTGGGCAATTTTGAAATGGGAAAGTGAAGCCGATGAACCAAGCAATTTGCGTTGGATCATCTTAATTGCATACCTCATGGGATTGTCCATTGGTGTTCACTTATTGAACCTCTTGGCTATTCCTGCAATCTGTTTCGTTTATTACTTCAAGAAATATCCATTCTCTTGGAAGGGCGTGGCCATCACTTCAGGTGTTGCGCTTGGATTGTTATTCTTAATGCAAACGGTAATCCTTATTTGGTCTATTCAAATTGCAGCGTGGTTCGAAAGAATCTTCACAAACACGTTTGGAATGCCTTTTAATACTGGGGTTTTCTTCTACGGTTTAATTCTAATAGGTGGACTAGTTGCCTTGATTATCTTTTCAAAAAAACGTGGATGGGTTGCAGTAAATACACTCACATGGAGTATTGCGGTTGCCCTAATTGGTTATACAACTTTCGCTACAATCGTAATTCGCTCACAGGCAGATACGCCAATGAACGAAAACAAACCGAACAACTTCTTCGCTTTGGTGTCATACATGAATCGTGAACAATACGGTGATCGTCCGCTTCTTCGCGGACAGTATTTCAATACCCCACAGGTGAAGACCAAACCTTATTTAGACGGAAACGAAGTGTATGTGAAATCATACAGTGTTCGCGAAGACAGCAACAAAAACAAGTTAGTCATTTCCTTCAAGAATAGATTCGAAGCTGAGCAGTATGTCTCCAGCAACAACGGTCAGAAATTGAAGGTAGTTGAAGAGTATTTGGAAACGGGCGAGAAGAAAGCTACTGAGCCGAACTACGCACAATCTCATGTGTTCCCGCGCATGTATAGTAGCCAAGGAAGCCACATTCAACAATATAAAATTTGGGGTGATCTGAAAGATTTGAAACGCACACCCACCTTTGGGCAGAACATGGAATACTTCTTTAGCTACCAAGTGAATTGGATGTATTTGAGATACTTCATGTGGAATTTCGCAGGGAAACAAAACGATTCACAAGGTCACGGAGATTTCATAGACGGTAACTGGAAAACAGGTATCGGCTTCTACGATGAAGCGCGTTTAGGAAATCAAGAGTTTGTTCCAGAGTTATCCAAGAACAACAAAGCGAACAATTCATACTACATGATTCCGCTTTTAATTGGATTGCTCGGATTGGTTTATCAATTGCTTCGTCACAGAAATGACTTCATTGTTGTAGGATTGCTCTTCGCGTTAACCGGATTCGCAATTGTGGTTTACTTGAATCAAACTCCCCTTCAACCGCGTGAACGCGACTATGCATACGCAGGTTCGTTCTATGCCTTCGCAATCTGGATTGGTCTAGGAGTTACTGCAGTTTATTTCTGGTTGAAATTAATCTTAAAGAACATTCCATCTGCGGCATTAGCCGGAGTGGCATTCTTAGTTTCATTGTCAGCGCCTATTCTAATGGCTGCCCAAGGATGGGACGATCACGATCGTTCAGATCGCAGAACAGGCATCGATATGGCGAAGAATTATCTGAATTCGCTTCAACCCAACGCAATCATCTTCACCAACGGAGATAACGATACCTTCCCATTGTGGTATGCGCAAGAAGTTGAAGGTGTTCGAACAGACGTTCGTGTGGTGAATCTTTCCTTGTTGAATACCGACTGGTACATCGATCAAATGAAGCGTCGTCAATACGAAAGTGCACCCGTGCCTTTCTCAATTCCTGAATTCAAGTACCGTCAAGGAACTCGGGACCTTATTGTCTTGAATGATGATACGGTATTTACGCCATTGGAAGAGGCTCTGTCGTATTGCCTTGATGATGCGAAAATTCAAGACTTTGGATACAAGAAATTCAGCGTAATGCCGAACTACCAATTCTCTTACGCAGTGTCGAAAGAGAACCAGGCTAAGTTTAGTCAATACGTTGGAGCCAATGACTCTTTGGTAAGCACCATGAGCTTTGCATTGATGGATGACGATGGAGAAAGTCCTCGTCAATTCATAACTAAAGCGCAATTAATGGTTATGGATTTAATCGTTCACAACAATTGGGAGCGTCCAATTTACTTTGCCGTTACAACAGGTTCTGAGGCTTATATGGGACTTGAGCCTTATTTCCAATTGGAAGGATTGGCATACAGATTAACACCAATCTTCCATACCGATTACGATCGCGATAACATGTCGGGCGGTGTAGCTTCTGAGTTAATGTACGACAACGTCATGAATAAATTCCTTTGGGGAAATATCGATACGAAAGACATCTACCTCGATGAGAACAACCGTCGCATGGTGACTAACTTACGTATGCAAATGAACAACCTTGCTGATCAATTCATCATTGAAAATAAGATGGATAAAGCAGTTGCCGTATTGAATAAATCAATCAATGCGCTTCCTGAAAAGAACGCGCCTTACGATCAGCCACAAATCATGTGGCAAACGGCCCAATTGTTATTCAAGGCAGGTGATCTTCAGACTGCAACAAAATTGGCCGAACGTATCTTTGCATTGAATAACCAAACGCTCGACTATTATCTGTCTTTAAAAACACCTGCAGAAAAGAAAACCCTTGAGCGTAAAATGCAAATGAGTGCTTATGTGAATGAAGAATTAGTCAAGGATTTGGAATCGTTCGTTCCAGGTTCGGAAGCAGCGAAGAACATGCGCGTGAAGCACGAAGCGGCTTTAGACGAAATTGGATTGCTCGAGGCAATGAAAGAAGAACGCGGTAGGAAAGAAGCATACGAAGCGCAAACGAAAGTGCGTGATTCGTTAATCAAAGTGCTCGGACAAGAAAGATTTGATTCATTGTCGAAGGTGAAAAAGAGTCAAGGTAAATTCTAATTCGGAATGAAGGAATTCCTTCGATTCATTCAAAAAACAATAACAGCAAAGCGTCTAACAAACGCTTTGCTTGTTTATATAGGTTTTTATTTTTCTCGAATTTTCAAATCGTCTAAGCCTTGGGGAATGCCCATTTCATTGAGCATTGAGCCAACCACCGCTTGCAACTTGGGTTGTCCTGAATGTCCATCGGGACTGAAACAATTCTCAAGAGATACTGGGAATTTGAAAGCTGAAAATTTCAATCGTTGGTTGGAACAACTTGCTCCAACACTCAGCTACTTGAACTTTTATTTTCAAGGAGAGCCTTTCATTCATAACGATATTCTACAATTTATTTCGAAGGCTTCGCAAAAAGGAATATACACTTCCACTTCCACCAACGCACATTTCATTACCGAAAAAAGAGCGAAGGAAATAGTGGAATCCGGCTTAGATCGCATTCTAATTTCCATAGATGGAACGACGCAAGAGGTTTATGAGCAATACCGCGTGCACGGCACATTGCAGAAAGTTTTAGACGGCACCAAGCACTTGGTTGAAGCAAGAAAAAATCTAAAGTCGAAAACACCGCACATCATTTTTCAGTTTCTCGTTGTGCGTCCGAATGAACACCAAATTGAAGACGCAAAGCTTTTAGCCAATGAATACAAAGTCGATGAAATTCGATTTAAAACAGCGCAAGTGTATGACTATGAAAATGGAAATCCACTCATCCCAACCATAGAAAAATACAGCCGTTACAAACGGCATGCAAATGGAAAGTTCACAGTGAAATCTTCCCTTGACAATCACTGCTGGCGCATGTGGAGTGGGGCAGTGGTGACATGGGATGGAAAGGTTGTTCCGTGTTGTTTCGATAAAAATGCCACGCATGAAATGGGCAATCTTTCAAAAGAAGATTTTAAATCTATTTGGAAGGGCAAGACCTATTCAGCGTTTCGAAAACAACTGCTAAAAGGAAGAAAAGAAATTGATATTTGTAAGAACTGTTCCGAAGGAACAAAAGTTTGGGCTTAGTCTTTTTGAATCAGCGCAACCGCATAAGCGTTAACTCCTTCTTCTCTTCCAACAAACCCCATCTTCTCTGAAGTTGTCGCCTTAATACTCACATCGTCTTCTTCAACTTCGCAAATGGCAGAAATGACTTTTTTCATTTCAGGAACGAACGACATAATTTTCGGACGCTCCATACACAGGGTAGAATCTATGTTTCCAACTTTCCATCCGTCATCTTTCAAAACTTGAATGGTACGTTGAAGAAGAATTTTTGAATCAATATTCTTGAACTCAGAAGAAGTATCTGGAAAGTAAAATCCGATGTCACGTTTTCCTGCAGCGCCCAAGAGCGAATCACAAATCGCGTGTAAAAGAACATCTGCATCACTGTGTCCCAAGGCTCCTTTGTCGTGTGGAATCTGAACGCCACCGAGCCACAATTCACGGTTCTCGGTCAATTGATGAACGTCATATCCAAACCCCACGCGAATCTTCATTATTCTACCGGTTCAGAGATTTTTGAGTTAGCACCTACGCTAAAGCGTAGACTAAATCTAAGGGTATTAGCCAACGGGTTCTGTTGAGTGGTGCTCACCAAATAACTCATGTCAATGGTTAACACTTGGTAGTGTAGCCCAGCGCCAAACGTAATGAATTGACGATTTCCTTTGGTGTAGTGCTCATGGAAATAACCCAAACGAATAGCAAATTGTTTCGCGAAATCGTACTCAAATCCGGTAGCAATGTTATACTCACGAATTTCTTCGCGCAATTTGCTTCCGGCTACAATTGATCCGGTTTCTGGGTCATACATTCCAGGAGCGTCATGAAATGATTGAATCATACCAGTAGCAACACCTACAACAGGATTGTAACCTGAAATAATGGTGTCTCCACCGTTGTTGTAGATCGGAGGAGAGGGTACCAAGAGCTTATTCAAATCAAACAAAAAAGTGAGCTTATTGTAGTCATCAAGATTCGTTGTTATCGCTGTTCCCAATCTCAAATTGGTTGGAATGAAATCGCGATTGTCTGAATTGGTGTAACTCATTTTCGCACCAATGTTTGAAATGTTCAATCCCCAATTCAATTGTGATTTGCGTCCAGCAATTTTAATCTTGTCATTGGTGTAGAAAGTTGAAATATCTACTGCAACCGATTGGCCAGGGCGACTTTCAGCTCCTTGTAAATTCGTTCTTCCAGTTAAGTTCGAGTTGATGTAACGAAGAGCTATTCCTCCAGAAAATCTCTTAGAAAGTTTTTGAGAGTAAGCCAAGTCTAATGCAAATTCAGCCGGTCGGAAATCCATAATGTTGGTTCCAACTTCATCCGTGAAAGTAATATTTCCTAAAGTGAAATAACGAAGAGATCCTCCAATGGCTTGTGTCTTACTAAGTTTTTTAATAGCACTTACATAGGTTAAACTCATGTCGTTTACCAATGCACGTAACCAAGGCGAATAAGAAATGGCTACATCTAAATCATTTTCTGAAAACGCCATTTTTGACGGGTTCCAGTGAATGCTACTAGCGTCTGGATCAAGCGCCACTCCAGCGTCTCCAAGCGCTCCGCATCGCGAATCTGGAGCTATCGTTAAAAACGGAACTGCAGTTGTGATGGTGTTAATGGTGGCTTGACGACCGTTCAACTCATTCGGATTCGTAAGTTGAGCAAATGCAGCTGAGGCCATTAAAACCAAGGCAGCAACTAAAACGTTTTTTTTGAAAATACTTTTCATGCGTGGTGCAAATTTAACATACATATACCCTTCAACACATTATTTTAAAATTACCAATTTTTGAAACGATTCGGCGCGCTGACCTTTTTCATTTCGAAGTTCTAATTTATAGATATAAGTTCCCTTGCCAATGGCGTTCCCGAAATCGTCTTTTCCATCCCAGGGAATGTCTTGTCCACGGAAACCGGTAGCGTAGAAAGAAGACTCAATTGTCTTTACCAATTTCCCGCTCACCGTGAAAATCTGAACACGCGCATCCAATTGCTGACATGCTTGATTGTGCTCATAGATGAAGCTTGTATTTGTGGTGAATGGGTTCGGATAATTTAACAAATGACTCAATGCAATTTTCGAATCCTCGGCTACGGTGAACTGAATCGTTTCTTCGTTGCTGTTGTTGAAGACATCCCAGGCTTTGACAGTAAGCGTGTGCTCGCCTATAGAAAGAGTGCTCAATGGATAGCGTACTTCGCCGCTAGTGTAGGTATCTAAATCAGATTCGTAGAAATCATTTAACACGATAGGCTTCGCCGAATTCCCATCAATGATTGCAGTCAAGTTGTGCCCAACGCCATTGCCCACCGTATTGATTCCATTTTCATCTTGAAGTTTCGCCAAAATAATCGGAGTGGTATTGGTAGAGCCACCGCTCACAAAAGTAGAATCATTCAAGTAAAGCGAAATCTCGGGGCCAATCGTATTCAATTGCGCATTCGGATTCAAACTTCCAATTTTGAATGACTCACAAAATCCATGTCCATCCTTGTTTCCTGAAACGGTGTAGTAGCTCACTCGCGCGCTATCTACCGAATAATTTATATCGAAGGGAATAATGAACTTGAATGAAAATTCACCATTGGTAACACTGGCTTTTCCACGATAAATAATTTTATTGAAGGAATAAAATTCTTGGAATTGTCCTTCTTCACCGTTCTGATCGTTGTTCTGAGTAATCACTTTGGACTCTTTGTCATAAACCGTAGGGTAAATAAAACCGTTGAAACTGTTCAAAAAATTCCCATCACTGTCGGTCACTTTACCTTTGAATTCGACTTCATCCAAGGCTTTTAAAGTATCTGTGAATGAAGCCAATTCAATGTTGTTGATGTGTGTCGTCTGCACGCTTAATTTCGGATATACCATTGTCAACGCAGGGTCTCCAAGTAAACTAAAATTCGGTTTGCTATCGTTTCCGATGGAAACTCCATTCTTCGTAAGCATATTCAGTTCTCCCAATGTTTTTAGAGAACCTGCTTCACTGTGAAGCGCGTGCTCGAAAAACGCCAAATCCATTTCGTAATTTTCACCACTGAATACAATACGCGTTGTTGTAAGCATGGCTATGGCTCCGCCGTTGGCGTTCATCACCAAGAGCTCTCCAGCAGATTTAAACTCAGGGTCATCGTAGCGGGCCAATTCGCACGTTGCAGTTAAGAAAACGGGTAGACGATATTTATTCGTGAAACCTTCAATAGTTGGAAGGTCTAGAATACGCTCATGTGCCCAACCTTTTTCACCACCGTGACCAATGTACGTAAGCAGCAGCGAACCGCTTTGTACGCGCTGTTGAATAGCCTTCTCTCCTTCAACATAACGCTCTCCTCCCGGAGTAGATATTTGAGTGAAAGCATCCATGTAAATTTTAGAAATATCGTATTCGGGATGATTCGTTTTAACAATGTTGGAAAGGGCATTTGCAGAGTTCAAATGCACTTGCTCATAAGCGCCGCCACTTCCATCTTGATCATCTGCTACGAAGGTGACCACATTTCTCCAATTGCCATAAGGAGAATCCTGAACATCGCCCAGGCAATAGGCGGCTCCACTGCTTGAAGTATTGTCCGCTAAATAAGCTTTTATCTTTCCAAGGTAGCCATAGGCTTCATCAAGTGATCCGGCAGGAATTCTACCAATTCCGCAATCAAGCAATCCGGTTGAATTTCCATCTTCCAACGGCGAGATCATCACGAAATAATCATCGCTTACATAACTGCTCGTTGGAGAGAGGGAGTTGTTCGATTCGAAGATGAGAACATTGGTTCCCTCGTGGTTCGCCAAACCTTTGTTTCTAGAATAATCACCATCGCCTAAAATGAGCAAATTCTTCGGAGCACGTTTGCCTCCGTTGGCTCGGTCATATTGCATTTTCACCAATTGACGAAAAGCCATGACATCTGGATTTCCACTTGAAAATTCATTAAAAATTTGAATGGGCGTTGCAATTTCAACCGATTGTCCTTGGGCCTTGTGAACGGCTGCAATTTCTTCTCCAACAGGCATGAGACCCGGTGAACTTATAATAATTAGATCGGTGCTTGCCCATCCGTGTAAATCCTGATTTTCAACTTTTCCTATCGGAGTCGGCGTGTAGAAACTTGATGCGAAAGCCACAAACTCTTTCAGCTTGTCAGTTGTTGAAGTCCATGTGGAAAGCGTGCCACTAGCAGTCAGTGTCATACGAATCGGCGAAGTGAAATTCGTGATATCCCAAATTTCACTCACCGCATAAGACTGCTCTGAAATTTGAAACTCGGTAATATTTCCAACCCCAACTGAAGTGGTATCGCGAAAACGCATTTGCGTTCCTTGCATTTTTAAATTTTGCGTCGCGTTCATACAGATGTAATCGAGCCAACCTTTAGCATCTGCATTTCCTTTGTTGAAGCCCACCGAAACATTGAAATTTCCGTTCGTTGGAAGGAAGGAAATGTTAATTCTTCCAGTGCGTGCCACCTGTGAAGTGGGCGAATCGGTGACGTTGCCAATGGAAATAGTATTTACGTTTCCTTGAACAGTGGCGGTAAAAATAGAACTGCCACCTATTGTTCGCCCGATGGAATTGAAATCCATACTTGCAGGCTCAGTCGTTTTTACGTTTGGAAAATTAAAGGTGTATGATCCGGAAAGCACAGCATCATATAAGTCTCCATAGAATTCTCGTCCCGACTTTGCTGGACTGTACTGATCCGTTTCAATATATAAAAAATCTTGAAATGAATCTGAAATTCTGTTCGCGACAACACTGTTGTTTTCGGTTGAAATCCGAAGCGGCGCAGTATCATTTACTTTAATGAAATAATACGCAGAGTCGCTGTAGTAATGTTTGTTGTGAAACCATCTTTTTCTTCCGATCCCACCGTCTTGAGCAAGTGTCCAAGTATCAGGGCCTTTTCCATAAAAAAGAATGTAATCATTTGCATTAAATACCCCATCCGACTCGCCTTGAATATGAATCGCGTTTTTCACCAAATCATCTGCTTTGTCTACAAAGTTTTTTTCAGGAAGAAGCGCTCCGCCATTTCCATAAATGTTAATTGTATTCGGATCTAATCCGGAAACGGAAATGCCGAGCGACTCTAGAAAGCTGCGGTCAATTTTATACACACCATCTTTTGCAACGGCTATTTTGTAAAGGTCCCCCTCAGCTAAAACACTGTGCGCGGCGTAAGTGTAGTTGCTTTTTTTTATTTCATTGAAGGAAGTAGACCCTAAAACTTCGAAGGAAAGAAGTCTTTCGATTCTTCCGTTTATGTTTCTAAACGGAAATACGGTAACCACCTGATTGTTTTTTTTGTCGGATTGAACCGATTCAACTTCAACTCGAAATTCGTTACTTATGGATTGAAGTTGATCCTTGTCGAAATAAGATGAGCTTATTTCTAAAGTTGAAATATTTGAAAGAAAGGGCTGATAGAATTTTTCATTAGCCGAAGAAGTAGCACGAAAAGCAAAAAAAGGTAGAGTGAAATTGTCGGAATTCACAAGAGCTGAGCACAAATCTCCAACTACAGAGAAATTGGTCCTGTTTTGTTCAACGTCAATCCATTCTATTTTTTGCTCCGGCACAATAATCACTTGAGCCGATGTGTTTACTGCGTAAATAGCTGATAAACAAATAAATAATAACTTAATCGTTCGCATTTAATCTTCTAAGGTTTTGCTTCGAGGCCTGCCAATAACCAAAGATATTCCGATTTATTGTTTAAGCCCCATGTAATTTGAAAGCAAAAATGTTGTATAATTGCTATTCAAATCGAATATTTTTTACAAACTTTCGGATGAAGATTGCGATGAAATTAAAATTCTTAGGGTTCATGATCTGTGTAATGGGTGTAACTAACGTTATGGCCCAAGATCCCGAGTTCACACAGTTTTACTCAAACCCACTTTACTTGAATCCTGCATTTGCAGGGACTTCTAAGTGTCCACGTTTTGTAATGAACTACAGAAACCAATGGCCATCATTAACCGGTGCTTACGTTACAACGTGCGCTAGTTATGATCAGCACGTTGAAACGGTTTCAGGTGGTTTAGGCATTATGGTCATGAACGACCGTGCTGCTCAAAACACCTTGAACACCACAACGGTTAGTGGAATTTACTCATATCAACAAGCGATTAACCGTAAATTCAGTATCAAAGCTGGTTTTCAAGCCTCTTATTTTCAAAAATCTTTGGATTGGAGCAAGCTTACCTTCGGTGATATGATTGATCCTCGCAAAGGATTTATCTACGAGACAAATGACATTCCACGCGGTGGAAGTGTAAAGAACATTGATTTTTCTGCAGGTATTCTGGGATTTAGCCAAACTTTTTACGGTGGTTTCGCGGTTCATCACTTGAACGAGCCGAATGAGAGCTTGATTGTGGGTACTTCGCGCTTGCCGATGAAGTATACTGTGCACGCAGGAGCGGTAATTCCAATTAAACAGAAGTATAAAGACGCGAGCACACTTTCTCCGAACATCCTTTACCGCAGACAAGGTGAATTCCAACAATTGAACTTGGGTATGTATATTACCAAAGGTCCTATTGTTGCTGGTGTGTGGTTCCGTGGATTGTTGTTCGGTCAGCGATACAGCGATAGCTTTATTGCTACGATAGGACTTCAAAACGACAACATTCGTGTTGGATACAGTTATGACATTACAGTAAGTGCATTAACTCCAGCAACAGGTGGCTCTCACGAGGTGTCTTTAGGAATTAATTTCGACTGTCGTCCAAGAAAAGTGAAGATCAGGACAATAGCTTGCCCTTCTTTCTAGTTATATAAGAAACCCAACAGTTATTCATAAAATAGGAAATCATGAAAAACTTCAAATTAACATTAGCATCTCTGGCCCTATTGGCTATGATTGTGCTCAACTCGTGTGAGGAGAATAAATCTACTGCAACAGGTTGGGATTACAACAAATCGGACAATGGTGGCTACGAGAGAGTAGAATATGCCGGACAAGAAACAGGCCCCGGGCTTGTATTTGTTGAGGGAGGTCGCTTTTCAATGGGACGTTCCGAGGACGATGTGAATTACTCATGGGATAATTTGCAAACCGCTGTAACGGTAAGTTCTTTTTACATGGACGAAACGGAGGTAACTAATCAGCATTGGTTAGACTATATGCGTTGGTTGACCATTGTATATCATGACAGTTATCCTGAATTGGTTGGTAGAGCTCTTCCAGACACGAACTGTTGGAGAGAAAAGGATGAACAAATGGAGAAATACGTAGAATTGTATTTGCGTCACCCGGCCTATGCAGATTACCCTGTAGTTGGTGTAAGCTGGTTACAAGCTTCAGATTATTGCACTTGGAGAACCGATCGCGTGAACGAGCAAATTTTAGTTCGTGAGGGCATTATTGTTCACTCACCTGATCAAATTGATGATAATCACTTCACAACAGAGACCTATTTTAACGGTCAGTATGATCCGCAATACCCAGAGAAGGGTGATGGCGGAATTACAAACATCGTTCAAAGCGGTGGTAAAGGTAAAGACGCTAATTTTCACAGAGTAAGAGTTGAAGATGGTATTTTGTTGCCACGTTACAGACTCCCAACAGAAGCGGAGTGGGAATATGCTGCAATGGCTTTAATAGGTAATTCATACCAAGAGTTAATCGCCGATCGTAGAACGTATCCTTGGAACGGTCACTATGTTCGTAATGGAGAAGATGATTATGTTGGATCTATGCGAGCAAACTTCATGAGAGGTGCGGGAGATGCAATGGGTGTGGCAGGAGCTTTAAACGATAATGCTGACATTACCGCTCCGGTTTACCAATATCCACCGAACGATTTCGGATTGTATAACATGGCAGGTAACGTTTCAGAATGGGTGGCGGATGTTTATCGCCCGCTTACTGAAGATGATCGTTCTGAATTTAGACCTTTCAGAGGTAACGTTTACAAAACTAAAGTGGTTGGTACCGACGGAATTCCTGTAAGTAAATTAACTTATGATGTATTCGATATTCCAGAAGTTAAAAAATACCTTACAAGCTTGCAAGAACAAACCTTGGTTGCTCGTGCGAAATACGGTACAAAGGACGTAGCGTTAATTCAACAATGTCTTACCCAAGTTGATGCGGCTTTGGTTAAATTGAATGATAAGGATGAGGCAGGTGCAATGGACATTATGGCAAGTAATGTGCTAGAAGCGGTAAGAAGTTCTGAAGCTGATATAGCATACACTGTATTAGACAACCTTGAGAATTTTATTGTTGCAAGTCCAGGTAGAGCCAAAATGAGAGACGTTTCGCTTGAAGAAAACATCAACAGAACGAACTATCGTAAAGCAGACAACATTGATTACAACGATGGAGATTTCCTTAGCAGTACGAAGTATGGCGATGCATCATGGGAAGATCGTTCGGATAGAATGTATGATTATGGAAAAACGACTTTAATAAACAATCGTTCACGTGTCTACAAGGGTGGAAGCTGGGAAGACCGTGTGTATTACAACATTCCAAGTACAAGAAGATTCTTAGATGAAAGAAGATCTAGTCGCTCAATCGGTTTCCGATGTGCAATGGATCGTGTAGGATCACCAAATGGAATTGGATCAAAAGGGGGAGAATAATCTTCTTTCAGAAAAACATTAATACTGCACCCCGCTAATGCGGGGTGTTTTATTTTAGCACCATGATTGAATTTATATTTCAAAAGTTTCTAGAAGTGCGTCAGGTAACAACCGACACACGCAACGTTCGACCAAATGATATTTTCTTCGCTCTGAAGGGAGATAATTTCAATGGGAATCATTTTGCTCAAAAAGCTCTTGATGCTGGCGCGGCATTGGTAATTGTCGATGAAGAAGTAGGGCTCTCTTCCGAAAGATTGGTTCGTGTTGAAAGTAGTTTGGCCGCGCTTCAAGCACTGTCGAAGCTATACCGCGAGACTTTTACATTTCCTGTTATTGGAATAACAGGTAGCAATGGAAAGACCACAACCAAAGAGCTCATGCGTGAAGTCCTAAGTATGAAATATAAGACATTTGCCACGCATGGAAATCTGAATAATCATATAGGTGTACCTCTATCACTGCTCTCAGTGCCCGCAGATTGCGAAATAGCCATTATTGAAATGGGGGCAAATCATCAGAGAGAAATTGCGTCCTATTGTGAATATGCCATGCCAACGTATGGTCTCATTACAAACATTGGCAAAGCGCATTTAGAAGGGTTCGGCGGAGTTGAAGGAATAATCAAGGGGAAAGGAGAACTCTTCGATTATGTTTCCACTCATAACGGAATGTGTTTAGTGAATACTGAATTGATTCATTTGGATGAAATGGCAGAGCGTATTCCACATAAAAAATACGGATTCAAATCAGGCGGATTTCATCTACAGACGTTAGCCGAACACCCGACGCTTTCTTTTGAATTTAGTACACCTTCTGATAACACTATTCACTCGTGTCACGCGCAAATGGCCGGAACTTACAATCTGTTTAACATGGCCACAGCTATTGCCGTTGGATATGAGTTTGGTGTTCCGGCGGATTTGATGTGCAAGGCCATTTCATCTTACACCCCTGAGAATAATCGCAGTCAGTGGTGGGATTCAGGGAAAAACAAAGTCATACTTGATGCCTACAATGCTAATCCAAGCAGTATGGAAGCGGCTTTGGTGAATCTGTCTAAGATGGAGAACACCTTTTTCATTATCGGCGATATGTTCGAAATGGGCGAATTCGCGGAAGCGGAACACAAGAAAATTTTTGAACTTACACAAGAGCTTCGTCTTCAAGGAATTTTTATTGGGAAGGAATTTCAAGCGGTTGGTGCAACGGAACTTTTGAAAGCTCAGGACGCATTGGAATATTTGAAATTGAATGAAGTGAAGGACAAAATAGTTTTGTTGAAAGGTTCGCGCGGAATGCGTTTGGAACAATTGAAGGAAGTGATTTAATGGTTGTATTTTCGTAAAAAAATAAAAGATGAATTTTGTAGAGGAGTTGCAATGGAGAGGAATGTTACACACCAGCATTCCAGAGACTGAGGCGCACTTGAATGCGCAGATGCGCAAAGCATATATCGGATTCGATCCAACCGCTAGCTCGTTGGGTGTGGGGAATATGGTTCAGATTATGACACTTCTTCATTTTCAACAAAGTGGGCACAAGCCCGTAGCCCTTATTGGTGGCGCTACCGGAATGGTTGGTGACCCAAGCGGGAAATCTGCAGAACGAAATTTATTGGGGGAAGAAGAACTTCGATACAACCAAGAATGTCAGCAAAAACAGTTGGAGCGTTTTTTAGATTTTAATTGCGGAGATCGTTCAGCAGAAATCGTAAACAACTACGATTGGTTCAAGGAAATGGGATTCCTCGAGTTTATTCGAGATGTGGGAAAGCGCTTGACCGTGAATTACATGATGGCCAAGGATTCGGTGAAAAACCGAATCAGCGGCGAAGATCGCGAGGGAATGAGCTTTACAGAATTCACCTACCAACTTATTCAAGGATACGACTTTTATTATTTATGGAAAAACCACGGAATTACCCTGCAAATGGGCGGTTCAGACCAATGGGGAAACATCACCACAGGAACAGAATTGATTCGCAGAATAGACGGAGGAAGCGCATTTGCATTAACCACTCCGCTCATTAAAAAGGCAGACGGAACGAAATTCGGGAAAACGGAAAGTGGAAATGTGTGGCTCGATGTTGCACGCACTTCTCCTTATAAATTTTACCAGTTTTGGTTGAATGCGAGCGATGAGGACGCGAAGAATTTCATCCGCATTTTTACCTTGAAAGGAAAAGAAGAGATTGAAGGATTGGAAGCGCAACATTTGCTAGACCCTGGTATGCGTGCGCTTCAAAAGGCATTGGCCGAAGATATTACGACGCGTGTTCATAGCGGATCAGATACTTCACAAGCTATTCAGGCATCCGGTATTTTATTCTCGAAAGACAGCACATTCGATTCTCTTTCAAAAGAAATGTTACTTGATATTTTCGAAGGAGTTCCGCAAGGCACAATGAGTAAAACTGAAATAGAGACAGGTGCAGATATCATTGATGTTCTAGTTAATTCCGGATTCCTTCCTTCTAAAGGCGAAGCCAGACGAGCGTTGCAGGAGAACAGCATCGCAGTAAACAAACAAAAAGTAACACCTGAAACGAAAATTGACGCGAGTCATTTGATTCATGGAGAGTTGGTCATTCTTCAACGCGGTAAGAAAAATTACTTCTTGTTGAAATGTATATAAAATAAGCAGGGGTTCCCTTTGGAACCCCCTGCTTATTTTGTTTAGGAAATCATGTCACCAAATTGTCCTGCCCAACACATTTCAATTCGGATAAGAAGTTTTACACTTCATAATCAAAGACGAAGAAGAATTTAAATGGTTGCCTAGGATTCTAAAAAAAGTAAATTACATCCTCGAATCTCTGCGTGGTTCATTCTACCTAGTATTTCGAAGGTTCCGTTTTCGTGCACAATGCCAACATCTTCAGTTGCAATGAAGGAACAGGAATTCTGATTGGCTAGGTCTATAATGTTAAGCGCGCCGCGCTTTCCAGGAGGGAGCAAAGACAAGGGGTCTTGAAGATCTCGACACACCACCTTCATCCAAGGTGGGCACTCAAAAATTCCACTTCCCTTTGAATAGGCCTGAGAAAAAAGTTCAGTCATACCATATTCGCTGTGAATTTCTGTGAGCTGAAAGGCCTTGCATAAAACGGCATGAAGTTCTATTCGTGTAAGTTCTTCCCGGCGACCTTTCATTCCTCCCGTTTCCATAATGCTGGTATGTTTTAATGCCATAGGGAAGAGCTCTGAAAAGTCGAGCAACGCGAAAGAAACACCAAGAAGTAAGGTTTTTACTTCTTTCTTTTCATTTTCTTGAAGTTGATTTTTTAACGCTGTGAAATCATTTAAGAAAAATCCAGATGTGCTGTGCGCTTGAGGCAGCAAGGCATTCACCATGTACACCAACGACGAGTTGTTTCGTTCCAAGTAGGAAGGGAGCAAGGCAAGAATGCTAACTTGTTCAAGAGGAATTTCCAAATATTTTTTGAAGGTGGGGAAGAAGGATTGTTCGTAAAGTGACAGATCATTGACTAAATGTTGACTGCGATTTCCGCCTGTGCCGCTGCTTTCGAAGGTGTGGACAATAGGTTGGTCTTGACATACTCGATGGGTTTTGAAAAATGAAATGGGTAAAAATGGAATTTCCTCCCACGATGAAATTGTATTTAAATCCTTTCCAAAAGCCTTGCAATACGCTTTGTAAATCGAAGATTCACCAAATTGCTTCTCAAAAGTCTCAAGGGAATGCCTGTTGAAATTTTCGGAAGTTGTTTGTGTAAAATCTATTTTGTTCATCGCTGAAATGCCTTTCGTTCTATATCTTTACAAAGATGCGAAAGATTGGGACACCCCTTTTTATTTTCCTAGCACTACTTGTAACAAGTTGCTTGAAGGTTGAGACTTATCCAGATGAGCCGACTGTGGAGGCTGTGCGAATGACGGTGAGCAGTGATAGCGCATTTTTACAAGTTGATTTTATTGACGGCGATGGAAATGTAGGTCTCGGTCAGTCGGATACTGCAGGTGTTTTCGGAGCATGCGATACCCGATACAATTTGTTTTGTGTCTATGAAGAATTGCGCAATGGCATTTGGATGCAAATAAGTGAAGAGCCGTGTTTAAATCCCAATGCTGTTCCATTTTATTACCGTGTTCCATGGGCTACTCCTCCGGGGCAAAACAAAACACAAAAGGGCACCATTACCGTTCAGATGTATCCCGGCTATTACTTGGCTAGCGGATTTGATACTTGCAGATTCGCAGTGCGTATCTGCGATCGAGATTTGAATTTTTCAAATACAGTTTTTTCACCAATTTATATTAAACCCTGAAATTTAGATATGTACGGCATTGTTAACAGAGCCATCGAAGAGTTAATCGTAGAAAAGTTTGGCGCAGAGAAGTGGGAGGAGGTTAAAGACAAAGCAGGTTTTAAATCGGAAGGTTTTATGACCTTGAAACCTTATGCCGATGAGCTTACATTTCAGTTAGTAGCAGCGGCGAGTGAAATATTAAATATCCCTGCAGATGCTCTATTAGAGGCGTTTGGAGAATATTGGATTTTGTATACCGCAGAACGTGGATATGGTGAGATGCTCAACCTGGCGGGAGATTCACTTCCTTCATTTTTAAAGAATTTGAATATGTTGCATGGAAGAGTAAGCAATCTCATGCCCGAACTCGCACCGCCTCAATTCGAATGTATAAACGAAGAAGAGAATTCCATAGATTTAATATATCGCAGTCATAGAAACGGCATGGTGCCCATGCTTCTGGGGTTGATCAAGGGACTCGGGAAAAGATTTGGAAAAGAAGTCGTAATTCAGCAAGTAGAAAATAACATTTCTGATAAGACTGCTGTAATTTTTCATTTGACATGGTCTTAGGTTCGTTAAATCATATTCTTGATCGCACCGCCCCTTTATATTTTAAAGTCAACAAAGAAGGAGAAGTTCTCTATATATCGAGTTTGTTTTTAAAAGCCTTTGGGGAAGATTTTACGGGTCGGCAAGTGGAGGATTTGTTCACGATATCAAAGCCTTTTGCCCAAATAATTTCCACATTACACGATGAAAAATCGTCTTTAGAGGAATTGGTTTTTTTGAGTGCAATTGACAAAAAACAAAAATATAAGGCGGGTATTCATTTAGTAGAAGACGACTTCTTTTTTACGTGTAATCCAATAATTAATTCAAATTTTTTAATCAAGGATTACAATTTAACAATCAATGATTTTCCTATTCACGATACCATGTACGAATTTGTTTTCGCGCAAAGCGCAAATCAAGCGGCGCTTCGTGATATAACAAGTTTATATGAAAAGGTAGAGCATCGAAATGAGGAACTGCTCAGTAAGAACAAGGAGTTGACTTTCCTTTTGGGTGAAGTACATCACCGGGTTAAAAATAATTTAGCGTTCATTTCTAGTTTAATTGAGATTGAGAGCAGCCATTCTGCTTTAACCGAGGTTAAGGGCACGCTGGGAGGAATTCAATCTCGGATTAAATCCATTGCCTTGATACACGAGAGTATGTACAAGAGCGATTTGTATTCTGAACTCTCAATCAAAACATATTTTTCTGATTTGATCAACATTTTGTTGGAGTTTTATAATTTGAAAGGAAAGATTGAATTAGATATTCAAATAGAAGATGTTTTATTTAAGGGTGAAAAGATTGTTCCTCTCTCAATGCTTCTGCATGAGCTACTAACGAATGCGATTAAGCATACCCTCGCTCAAGTGGAGAGGCCAAAGCTATCTATTTCATTTGCCAGACAAAATTCTGAAATAGTTTTTTCTTTGTGTGATCATTCTGCTAACACCATGGATATTCTTCCCAAAAAAGGGTTTCAACTCATAGATATCTTCGTTTCCCAATTGAAGGGAAAAAAAGAAACCCATTTAGAAAATGGGTTTCAGACTGTAATTACTTTTCCTTATTAAGAAATTCTGTTCTTCAATTCTTGATCAATAGCATCCAAGAAATCTTCAGTAGTTAAATAGTGCTCCTCACGAGTTTCACTTCCGTGAATACAAACCGCAAGATCCTTCGTCATTTTTCCGGCTTGAACCAAATCAACACAAACCGTTTCAAGTGTCTGCGCGAATGTAATTAACTCTTGGTTGCTGTCTAATTTTCCACGGAAAGCAAGTCCTTGGGTCCATGCGAAAATAGAAGCTATCGGATTGGTAGAAGTTTTCTTTCCTTGTTGGTGCTGACGGTAGTGACGCGTCACAGTTCCGTGAGCAGCTTCCGCTTCCATGGTCATTCCATCTGGAGTGATTAAGGCCGAAGTCATAAGTCCTAATGAACCAAATCCTTGCGCTACGATATCGCTTTGAACATCGCCGTCGTAGTTCTTACAAGCCCAAACAAATCCACCGTCGCTCTTCAAGCAGAATGCAACCATATCATCAATTAAACGGTGCTCATAGGTGATACCCAAATCTGCGAATTTCGATTTGAATTCATTCTGATAAACTTCTTCAAAGATGTCTTTGAAGCGTCCGTCGTAATGTTTCAAAATAGTATTCTTCGAAGAGAAGTATAAATTCCAATTGCGCATAATGGCTTGGTTGAAGCAACTGCGAGCGAAACCATAGATGCTTTCGTCTGTGTTGTACATAGCCATTGCAACGCCGTCGCCATCGAAGTTAAAGACTTCCCAAGACTTTGTTTCACCACCATCTTCTGGGGTGTAGGTCATGGTTAATTTTCCTTTCCCTTTGATTACAGTATCTGTTGCGCGGTATTGATCTCCGAAGGCATGACGACCAATGTTAATCGGCTTCGTCCAACCGGGAACCAACTTAGGAATGTTGTTGCAAATGATTGGCTCACGGAATACAGTTCCACCTATGATGTTACGGATGGTTCCGTTTGGTGACTTCCACATTTTCTTCAATCCAAATTCTTGAACACGCGCTTCATCAGGAGTAATTGTTGCACACTTTACGGCCACGTTGTATTTCAATGTAGCTTCCGCCGACTCAACAGTTACGCGGTCTTCCGTAGCATCACGATTCTCCATTCCTAAATCGAAATATTTAATATCGAGTTCAACGTATGGAAGAATTAATTTGTCTTTGATGTATTTCCAAATGATGCGAGTCATTTCATCGCCATCCATTTCAACAATTGGATTTGCTACTTTGATTTTATTCATGTCTTGATTGATTAGGGTACAAAAATAAATCGGGAGCTGCTAATTAAAGCGAGCTCCCGATGTTTTTTCAGTTTTTATTTAAAAACTTAAACTTGCTCGCGCTTAGAGAAGAAGAATGATGCTTCATCTGCTGCATTCTCGTTGCTGTCAGAACCGTGAACTGCATTAGCAGCGATGCTTGTGGCAAACATGCGGCGGATAGTTCCTTCATCTGCTTTTGTAGGATCAGTAGCACCAATAAGTGTTCTGAAGCTTTCAACTGCGTTATCTTTTTCAAGTATAGCTGCCACTACAGGGCCACTAGACATGTATTCTACTAATTCTCCAAAGAAAGAACGCTCTTTGTGTACCTCGTAAAAACGAGAAGCATCTTCTTTGGTAAGTTGAGTCAATTTCATTGCGCGAATTGTAAATCCAGCTTCAATGATTTTGTCAATGATTTTTCCTGTGTTGCCTGCTGCAGTTGCATCTGGCTTAATCATCGTAAATGTGCGATATCCTGACATAATTAATATTTTGGATTGCAAAAATACAACATTCCCTGTCTAAATTCGCTGAAAATTATTTCAAATGAATGCAAGCTTGAACTCGGCAGAAGCCATGGAATTGGAAGACAATTACGGAGCTCATAACTACCATCCGATTCCGGTTGTTATTGCCAATGGAAAAGGCGTAAGGGTTTGGGATTTGGAAGGGAAGGAGTATTTCGATTTTCTTTCGGCTTATTCTGCCGTGAATCAAGGGCACTGTCATCCGAAAATTATTCAAGCATTGAAAGATCAGGCCGAGAAAGTAACACTCACTTCTCGCGCGTTTTATAACAGTGAACTGGGTACTTATGAAAAGTTCATCACCGAATATTTCGGTTATGAGAAAGTTCTTCCGATGAACACGGGTGTTGAAGGCGGAGAGACTGCTGTGAAGTTGGCCCGCAAGTGGGGATATAAAGTGAAAGGCATTGCAGATAATCAAGCGAAAATAGTTTTTGTTGAAGGGAATTTTTGGGGAAGAACACTGGCTGCAATTTCGACTTCTCAAGACCCGAGTAGTTATGCAGGATTCGGTCCGTATATGCCCGGCTTCCTTTCTATTCCTTACAATGACTTGAATGCATTAGAAACTTGTTTATCGAGCGATTCGAACATCGCTGGATTTATGTTCGAACCTATTCAAGGGGAAGCAGGTGTGGTTGTTCCGCATGAAGGGTATTTGGCAGGTGTCCGTGCGTTGTGCACGAAGTACAATGTGTTGATGATTGCCGATGAAGTTCAAACTGGATTGGCGCGTACCGGAAAAATGTTGGCATGTGATCACGAAAATGTGAAACCAGATATTTTGGTTTTAGGTAAGGCCCTTTCAGGAGGAGTTCTTCCCGTAAGTGCGGTTCTTTCAAGCAATGAAATTATGCTTACGATTAAGCCAGGTGAGCACGGTAGCACCTACGGCGGAAATCCGTTGGCTTGTGCTGTTGCAACGGCTGCTTTGGAAGTTCTTCGCGACGAGAAAATGGCAGAAAATTCAGAACGCTTAGGAGAATTATTCAGAAGTGAAATGAGAAAACTTCAGAGCGAAGTTTCGTTGATTACCCTAGTTCGCGGAAAAGGATTGTTGAACGCTGTTGTGATCGATGATCACGAAGAAAGCGAAGCTGCTTGGAACATCTGCGTTGACCTTGCCAAAAACGGATTGCTTGCGAAGCCTACACACGGAAACATCATTCGTTTTGCTCCGCCATTGTGCATCACTGAAGCCGAGATTATGCAATGCGTTGAAATAATTTCAAATGTCATTAAAGCTCACGCGAAGAAGTAAGTCGAAGGGTTTATAACCACCCCTTAGATTTCATCCAATCGTCGTTGAACATCTTTCCTAAGTAGCGCGTACCGTGGTCGTGGAAAATGACTACTACAACATCACCTTCTTTGAATCTATCTTTCATTTGAATAACACCCGCCATGGCAGAACCGGCGCTGTTTCCAGCAAAGATTCCTTCCTCCTTTGCAATTTTGCGTGTGAAGATTGCAGCGTCTTTGTCGGTTACTTTTTCGAAGTGATCAATTAAATTGAAGTCGACATTTTCCGGAAGGAAATCTTCACCAATACCCTCGGTAACGTATGTGTAAATTTCGTCTTTGCTGTAGCTTCCTGTCTCTTTGTATTGTTTGAAGATTGAACCGTAGGTATCGATACCTAACACTTGAATATCCGGATTTTTTTCTTTCAAGAAACGCGCAGTTCCAGAAATGGTTCCACCTGTTCCAACACCAACAACTAAGTGTGTGATTTTTCCGTCGGTCTGATCCCAAATCTCTGGGCCCGTTGATTCGTAGTGCGCTTGCGCGTTACTCGGATTGTCATACTGATTCGGCTTCCAAGAATTTGGTGTTTCTTTTTCCAAACGTGAAGAGACGCTGTAATACGAGCGTGGATCTTCTGGATCAACATCGGTTGGACAAACAATAACTTCCGCTCCTAACGCACGAAGGGCATCGAACTTTTCTTTACTCTGCTTGTCGGTACTTGTGAAAATGCACTTGTATCCCTTCATGATTGCGGCAATGGCCAAGCCCATTCCGGTGTTACCTGAAGTTCCTTCGATTATGGTTCCGCCGGGTTTTAATCTTCCGTCTTTTTCCGCATCTTCAATCATCTTCAACGCCATGCGATCTTTGATGGAATTGCCTGGATTGAAGGTTTCAACTTTGGCTAAAACCAAAGCAGGAATGTCTTTTACAATGGTATTTAGTTTCACCATAGGCGTGTTGCCAATGGTTCCAAGAATGTTTTCGTGATACTTCATATTGCGAAGGTAGGTTAGAGATTTAATTTTTTCGAATCGACTCGGCTGGTCGAAAAGTTGAAACGTATAGCGATGGAAGAATCATGGCCAATACACAAACGCAAAGCGTGATTGCATTGAGAACAATTATTTCCATGGGATTCATGAGTATAGGAATTTCAGAAACATAGTAGTTTGCAGGGTCGAGTTTGAATATTCCGGTATATTTCTGAAATAATGCGATTCCAATTCCGAGAATATTTCCAATGAGAACCCCTTTACCAATGATGTGTGCTGCGTGCCATAAGAACACACGAAGCAAAATCGGATTCGGTAATCCCATGGATTTTAATGTTCCAATAAACGATTGTCTTTCCAAAATAAGAATGAGTAACGCCGAGGTCATGTTTACAATAGAAAGCACAACCATAAGCACAACAATAATAACCACGTTCACATCGAGCATTTCCAACCAAGCAAAGATTTCCGGGTTGCGATCGGTGAGTGGAATCACGAACAAATCGTAGGGTACAGCTTCCCACAAAGGATCTCGAACACGCTCAAGCGCTTCGAAATTTTCAACCTGAACTTCATATCCACCAATGTAATTGACTTCACTGCCGCGCAGGTTCGTATAGGTCCATCGCGGAGTTACAAATTCATTCTCACCGTGCGGAGGGAATTTTAAATGCACGTATGTCGTGTCTGAAATTTGGTAAGGCGCTGAAGTGATTAAACCGAAGGTGGTGTCGCGCATTTCTAAATAATAGATAGGATCCTTGGCCGATTTTCCGTCGAGCCAATACTGTTCAAATTCTCCGTTGTTCCCAAAGCCAACCGGAGAAATAAAAGTGAGCAATGGAACGCTTGCCGTGTCTACGACTATTTGTCCTTGAAGGCCCCATCCACCGAACTGCTGAAGATAAGCGAGATGAACAAAAATAAATTTTTCATCGTACTCTTCCAATTCCGTTTTGTAGGTTCCAACCAATGTGAAATTTTGTTGCTGAATATCGTCTTCTGTGTTCACGATATACAAACTCAACTTTTGTCCAAGCTGAAGGGAAAGACGATTTGCAATGTGTTCCGATAAAACAATTTCAGCAACAGGCAGTGTATCGGTTGTGTATTGAAGCTGCATAACTCTTCCTTGCGTTAGCACGCTGTGCAGAAAGGTGGTGTCGTATTGTTCTTCAATTCCTTTCGCAATAACACCAGACAGTCCAGTTTTCGATTCTACAATGGCGGGTTTTTGGGCATAGACACTGACGTTTTTTATGCCAGGAATTTTCTTTAGATCCCCAATTAAATTTTTGTCGTAAAGCAACGGAACAGATTCTTGCGCTGCGTTTTCGCCGTTTGATACTATTTGAAAATGTCCTCCAAATCCAATTACCTTTTGTCTCACCTCCGATTGAAATCCTTTCACAACAGCCAATGCAAGTATCATTAGCGCAATTCCTATAGCCACTCCCCACATAGCAATGCGAACAATGGGCTTCGAAATACGCCCGTTATCGCGTGCTCGAAGCATGCGAAATGCTAAGAAGGATGCTAGCTTAAAAGATTTCATTGCGGCTCAAAGTTAGGACTTCGACATTGGAAAGTTACTAACTTCATTTATTTCGGTTCGATTTTGGTAAAGAATTTACAAAATTTGTGGGCTCATGAAACACATTCGTATTTCTTTATTCTTGTTCTTGCTTTTTATCTTGAATGCATTCAATGTATTCGCACAAAATTCGGGTGCTTCACAAACCGAGAATTATTTCGGCTTATTAAAAAACAAACGGGTGGCTGTAGTAGCAAATCCAACGAGTGTAGTTGGAAAAGCACATCTTGTTGATACGCTTATTACAAGCGGTATTCAAGTGGTGAAAATATTTGCTCCTGAGCACGGGTTCAGGGGTGAAGCCGGAAACGGAGATCATGTGAGCAACGGCTTCGACAAGAAAACAAAACTTCCTATTTTTTCTTTGTATGGAAGTCATACAAGACCCACTGCAGAAATGCTATCCAACGTGGATGTCATCGTTTTCGATATTCAAGATGTGGGTGTGCGCTTCTATACTTTTTTAGCAACCATGCAGGAAGTTATGGAAGCTGCGGTCATAAGCAAAAAGCCCGTGATTATTTTAGACCGTCCGAATCCGAATGGCTATTACATAGACGGGCCGGTAATGACTGATCCTAAATTGTATTCGTTTGTTGGACAGCTGCCCATTCCCATTGTGCATGGATGTACACTTGGCGAGTTAGCAAAAATGATAAATGGAGAAGGTTGGTTAACGGGAAAGAAATCCTGCGAACTGACTGTTATTCCATGCAGCGCATATACCCACAATTCGTATTTCGAATTGCCCATAAAGCCTTCACCGAACTTGCCCAACATTACATCCATTTACGCCTACCCCAGTTTGTGTTTGTTCGAAGGAACATGCATAAGTATTGGACGAGGCACCGCTTTGCCATTTCAGCAATTCGGATTCCCCAAATGTAAAGTGGGTGAAACATCTTTCACCCCCAAGGAAATTCCGGGAGTGTCTACGAATCCACCTTATGAAAATCAGCTTTGCAAGGGTATAAAAGTAAGTATTGAAAAAAGGCCCACTGAGCTCAATTTATCTTGGCTTATGACCATGTATTCAAACTATCTGAACAAAGAAAAGTTCTTTTCATCTCCAGGCTTTTTTGATAAATTAGCCGGAAACACGTTGCTTCGAAAGCAGGTTGCAAGCGGCGCTTCTGAAGATGAGATTAGAGCTTCTTGGCAAAAGGATTTAGATAGCTATAAAGCCATTCGAAAGAAATATTTATTATATCCCGATTTCAATTAATCATGAACAGTTCAATTAAAATTTTTCTTCTCTCCTTAACTTTTTTTCTAGGTGGAAAAACTGCTTTTGCTCAGTTGGAAAATACGACTCGCGATGTTGCCCGAAAGCATCCGAATGGCAAACCGTATGTTGTGGTGTATATGAAAAATACAACCGGCGAAATTGTGAAAGAAGAGGTGTATTATTCCAATGGAAATTTAGAGTGGGAAGGATTTTACAAGCGCTCCATTGAAGACGGCTCGTGGAAGTATTATTATCCGAATGGAAAATTGAAAAGCAATCAGTATTACACCAAAGGAAAAGAGAACGGCGTATTTCTCGATTACAACGAATCGGGAAAATTGGTGAAGCAAAGTTTATTCAAAGACGGAAAACTAGTTTCAGAACAGAGCTTCTAAGTTATTTTTTCGGCACCCATTTATTTTCTTCAGCACCTAATTCCTGAGCGGCTGCGCGTGAAAGCGTGAAGAGATAATCGGAAAGTCTATTCAAGTATTGAATGAAAATCGGATTAACCGTTGAAAGCTCTGCTAGCGCAGTAACTGTGCGTTCCGTCCTTCTACAAACCGTTCGAGCAATGTGAATGTGTGAGACAGTTGCGTGTCCGCCCGGAAGAATGAAGTGCTTCAATTCAGGAAGCATAGCAGTCATTCGGTCTATTTCATTTTCAAGATTTTCTGAAGCGTTTTCAGGAAGAGCAGGAAGTTGAATTTTCTCGGCCTGATCTGGCTCTGTAGCCAAGTGACTTCCAACTACAAAAAGATTGTTCTGAATTTCACGAAGTGTAGCATGGTGCGAAGGAAGCAAATCGGCAACAAGACCAATGAACGAATTCAATTCATCCACATCGCCATAGGCTGCAATACGTATGTGGTGCTTGGGAAGTCTTGTGCCTCCAAGTAACATTGTCTTTCCGTCGTCGCCTTTCTTCGTGTAAATCTTCATTCTCTTATTCTTTAATGGGTTCTGGTAAATTCCAATTTCCGCGAATCACAAACCGAACGGTCGTTCGGTTGCGTTGTTCCAACAACACTTCTTTGTATTGAAGAAGCTGTTGCATAACCATTGGCTTCGGGTGACGAATGGTTAATATGCTCACGTTGTCGTTGTATCTAACATGAAAGTCGCTCAACTGTTCAATAAGCTCTTTTAATTTCGTTGGTTCTGAAGGAATACACACGGAAAAGTTTAATGCAGAGTTTTCCATCATGTGCACGTGAATGCCAAGATTGGCGAAGGTTTTGAAGATGAAGGTGAGGTTGTCTTCCACCACAAAACTGAAATCTTTGGTTGAAATAGAAATTAAAGTTTGGTTCTGTTTCAAAATATAGGATGCCACCTCTAGCTCTGCATTCGCACGTTCGATAATACGCGTTCCTTCAGCTGTTGGATTCAAGAACGACTTAATGTACAGCGGAATGTTTTTGTTTTGAAGCGGCTTAATGGTTCTTGGGTGAATCACGCTTGCTCCGTAATATGCTAATTCCACCGCCTCGCGGAAAGAAATCTCTTTCAGCAATTGTGTTGGCTCGAAGCATTTCGGGTCGGCGTTCAACAATCCAGGTACATCTTTCCAAATGGTAACCGAATCGGCATTCAACAAATAAGCGAAAATCGCTGCCGAAAAATCAGATCCTTCGCGACCAAGAGAGGTTAGGTGCTTTGCAAGGTCCTGTGGAAGGTCCTGTGGAAGGTCCTGCGGAAGGTCTTGCGAAGCACCTTCGGAACGACCTTGTGAAACATCTTTGGCAGCGCCAATAAATCCTTGCAGCACCAACGTCGAATGCGATTGAAATTCATGTTGAAGCGCAGCAACTCTCTCTTCACTCTTATTCCATTGCACACGAGCGTCGCGGAATCGAGAGTCTGTTACTATATAATCAGCGCTGTTTAATCGTTTTGAAGAAAGATTGTTTTGGTTGAAACAGGCATTCACAATGGCTGTTGACAAATATTCGCCGTAACCAATAATGCGGTCATACTCTTCATCGAAACTTCCTTCTATTTCCTTCTTGCAAATTTGAGATAGTGTACCGAAAACCAAAAGCCAATCGGTATCGGCATCGACTTCTAATTCTTTCGCTATGTTGAAATGAAAATGAAATATTTCTTGAAGCTCTTTCTCGAAATCTTTTCCTTCGAAACGTTTCTTGTGAATGGTTTCCAGCGCGTTGGTGGTTTTACCCATTGCGGAAACAATGACAATCTTGTTTTCAGGAAAATGATTGAGAATGGAACACACGTTTCGCACAGCTTCCGCATTTCGAACCGAAGCCCCGCCGAATTTATGCACGGTTATTTGTGCCATGATGCTTGTCTTATTTGTTCAGTAAATAAATATCCGTTTAACCATTCGCCTGAAAAAGTAGCGTTGTACTTTCTGTAAAAGTTCAACGCGGGTTCATTCCAATCGAGCACCTGCCAAGTCATTCCGTGGAAATTTCGTTTTACACATTCGTTAGCTACTTCTTCAAACAAACGAGCGCCCATTCCATTTCCACGTAGCTCTTCCTTCACCACAATGTCTTCCAAATAAATCATAGGACCTTTCCAAGTGCTGTAGCGAATGTAATAAAAAGCAATGCCCACGATTTGTTCATTTCGTTCTGCAACAAAGAATTCGAAATATGGATTGTCTTGAAATCCCCAGGATTCCATTTGCTCAACCGAAACCACAACCGCTTCGGGTTCTTTTTCATACACTGCCAATTCTTGAATAAGCGCAAGTGATTCCTTGAGATCGGCTTTCGTTCCTTTCCGAACCTGTGTCATTTCCATGTCGCAAAGTAAAAGCAAAAAACAATCAAATACATCCTGTTGTACCTTTGCATTATGGCAGGAGTACGTTTAGAAAAATTTGGTTCGCTAATCAAGCGCGAGTTGGCAGTGTTGTTTCAACAAAATGCACGCGAATGGTTAGGAGGAAGCATGGTAACCATAACGCAAACGCGTGTGGCGCCCGATTTAAGTTTAGCACGCATTTACATCAGTGTTTTCCCTTCGGATAAGAAGGATGAGGCCTTGAAATTGTTGAAGCAGAATCATTCTTCTGTTAAAAGAGAATTGGGATTGAAGGTAGGAAAGCAAATGCGGAAGGTTCCGGAGTTGCAATATTACATAGACGATTCGCTCGACTATTACGAGACGATAGATAATTTATTGAAGAAGTAAATATGCATTACGATCCTATTAAGCGCAGTTTAGGAAGTGTTTTCAATAGCACACCGTTCTTGCGCAAGTTGTTTTATTTTTTGTTAGATGTCTTACTTCTTCGCTCATGGCACATTCGCAGTGAGCTAAGAAAACTGAATGGAAGCGGCGTGAAGAACATTCTGGATGCGGGATCTGGATTCGGGCAGTATTCATTCTGGATGAGCAAGAGATTTTCTCAAGCTGAAATTTTAGCGGTAGATGTGAAGGAAGAGCAGGTTGCCGATTGCAACAATTTTTTCAATCAAATTGGAAAGGGTCAAGTGAAGTTTGAAGTAGGAGATTTGGTGACGTTCGTTCAACCTGAAAAATTCGATTTGGTATTGTGTGTAGACGTTATGGAGCACATTGAAGAAGACGTTCAGGTATTAACCAACTATTGCAACAGTTTGAAAACAGGTGGAATGCTTTTGATTAGTACTCCGAGTAATATGGGTGGAAGTGACGTGCACGATGACGGTGAGACTTCGTTCATTGAAGAGCACGTTCGCGACGGATATGGTATTGATGAGATTGAAGAGAAATGTAAGCGCGCGGGATTTTCGAAAGCTGAAGCACGATACAGTTATGGAGCTCCGGGCAAGATCTCTTGGAAACTGTCTATGAAGTATCCCATGTTAATGTTGAATAAATCGAAGGCGTTTTTCATTATCCTTCCAATTTATTATTTGGTCACCATGCCGTTTTCATTGTTGTTGAATGTGTTCGATGTGAATGGAACGCATGGTACTGGAACAGGATTAATTGTAAAAGCTTGGAAATAAGATGAAGTTCTTAATTGTTGGATTGGGAAACATAGGCGCAGAATATGCGAATACCCGTCATAACATTGGGTTCTTGGTTGCCGACGAGTTAGCTGCAAAGCACAACGCTACATTTTCTACAGAGCGTTACGCCGACAAGACAGAATTTCGTTCGAAGGGAAAGACATTCATTGTCATCAAACCCTCCACATACATGAATTTATCTGGAAATGCCTTGCGCTATTGGATGCAGCAAGAGAAGGTTTTGTTGGAGCATGTCATTGTCGTTACAGATGATTTGGCTTTACCCTTCGGAAAGGTTCGTATGCGCGGCAAGGGCAGCGACGGTGGTCACAACGGCTTGAAGCACATTCAGCAAATCTTGAATACGGGAGATTACGCGCGCATTCGTGTGGGAGTCGGAAATGAGTTCGCCAAGGGTCAGCAAGTAGATTACGTCCTAGGCGCATGGACCGGCGAAGAGAAGGAAGGCTTGGAAGCGGTTGTTCAGAAATCGGCTCAGGGATGTTTGTCCTTTGCTTTCATTGGTGTGGCTCTTACCATGAACACGTTTAATTCGAAGTAGATTATTTCTTCAGGACTATGTTAGGGTGTTGTTCTAAAACACCACGAGTTGTTTTTATATAAAAAATTGGTTCCGAGTGATTTAGGTGTATCATTGTTCCACCTTATTTATAAACAACCGTATGAAAAAACTGATTTTATCACTTTTAACAGTAGTAACTGTAATCTCGGCGCAGGCCTTTGATAAACTAACATTAACCAATGGAATGCAGTTTCAGGGCGATGTTGTTAAAGTTAAAGCTTTTAGCGTGATGTTTAAAACAGAGGTAGGAAAAGTCGAAGTCCCCGCAAAAGATATTTATTCAGTTGAATTCGAAAATCCGAACGATGAGCAGTTTGTTGAATACCTGGCTGTTTTGGATTCTGCTAGTTCGGCAGATAATTGCGCTAATGGTAAGATGGATGCAAAAAAGTATCACGGCAAAAAATATGGGCACTTCGTTTTGGGTTTTTTATTCGGTCCATTGGCTGTTATTGGAACTGCAATTGGAGCAAATCCAACACCTTATAACGCCGAGAATAACAATACCGTGGGTTTGTCTCAAAATAAAGATCAGTTCACTGATCCTGAATATTTAATGTGTTACAAGAAAGAAGCAAAAAAGAGATTAATTGGCAGGGAATGCGCAGGTTGGGCTGTGAAATGGGGTGGCATGGGGTTGTTTTATCTTTCCCTCCGCTGGGTTTTCAGCGGTTTTAGTTTGGGATAAAGTTTTTAAGTTTGAAATGTTTGATTTCAAGTTTAGGCTTTGGGTGTATCACTGTTCAACCTTAATAAAAAATACCTTTATGAAAAAACTGATTTTATCACTTTTGACAGTAGTAACTGTAATCTCGGCACAGGCCTTTGATAAACTAACATTAACCAATGGAATGCAGTTTCAGGGCAATGTTGTTAAAGTTAAAGCTTGCAGCGTGATGTTTAAAACAGAGGTTGGAAAAGTCGAAGTCCCCGCAAAAGATATTTATTCAGTTGAATTCGAAAATCCGAACGATGAGCAGTTTGTGGAGTACATTGCTATTCTGAATTCTGCCGATTCAGCAGATAAGTGCATGAATGGTCAAATGGACGCACAAAGGTATCATGGCAAAAAAGGAATGCACTTCGTTTTAGGTTTTTTATTCGGTCCATTGGCTGTTATTGGAACTGCAATTGGAGCAAATCCAACACCGTATAACGCCGAGAATAACAATACCGTGGGGTTGTCTCAAAATAAAGATCAGTTCACTGATCCTCTTTATTTAATGTGTTACAAGAGAGAAGCAAAAAAGAGATTAATTGGTAGGGAGTTCGCGGGTTTCAGTGTTCAATTGGCATGGGTGTTAGTAGCCAGATTTGCTTTGAGCGGTTTTCACGATTGAACCTTTGTGTAGTGATTTTTTGGATAGAAAGTTTGATTCTGAAAAGCGCTTCGGCGCTTTTCTTTTTTAGCCTTTCGCGGATGTTAGGTCTTGTCATTCTCAATAAATTAACTATCTTTGCACTCCTTTTTAGGGTACGGTTATGAACGACATGGTTAAAATTCTTTCTGGTTCCGCGTCTAAATACTTAGGCGAGGGTATTGCTCACTCCTTCGGAACTGAGCTCGGAAACGTATTGATTCAACGCTTCAGTGATGGTGAGTTTGCTCCGTCGATTGAAGAAACAGTGCGCGGAAAAGATGTGATCATCGTTCAGTCTACCTTCCCACCCCAAGATAACTTAATGGAACTTTTACTTTTGATAGATGCCGCGAAACGCGCGTCTGCCAAGCGTATTGTTGCCGTTATGCCATACTTCGGATTGGCTAGACAAGACAGAAAAGACAAGCCGCGTGTTCCAATAGGGGCGAAGCTTGTAGCCAACTTATTGACTGCTGCTGGTGTTGATCGTGTCATTACCATGGACCTTCACGCAGAGCAAATTCAAGGATTCTTCGAGGTTCCCGTGGATCACTTGTACGCAAGCACCATTATGATTCCTTTCCTTCAGGCAAAAAATATGACCAACTTGGTTATTGCTGCGCCTGATACCGGAGGAACAAAGCGAGCAAGTGCTTACGCAAAAATATTGGGTTGTGACCTCGCTATTTGCTACAAGCAACGCAAGGCCGCTAACCAGATTGAAAGCATGACCGTTATTGGTGATGTGAGAGGAAAAGATGTGATTATTGTAGATGACATGGTTGACACCGCTGGAACGTTGTGTAAAGCCGCAGAAATGATGATGGAGCATGGAGCCTTGAGCGTAAGAGCTATGTGCACGCATCCTGTCATGAGTGGCCCGGCTTACGAGCGCATTCAAGATTCAGTGTTGAAGGAATTAATAGTGACCAACAGCGTTCCTTTGAAAGAAGGAAAGCCAAAAGATAAAATCACGGTGTTAGACATTTCCGAATTATTCGCAAGTGTGCTTCAAAACCTGATTGAAAACAAAAGTATCAGTTCGAAATTTATTATCTCTTAAAATCAAATAACATGAAGCAATTTTCATTGAGCGGCTCTCTCCGCGAGAGCGTAGGAAGACAAAATGCTGCAGAACTACGTCGCAAAGGAGACATTCCTGGCGTTATCTACGGTGGTAACTCTTCTACACACTTTAGCATTACCACCAAAGTAATGGACAAAATCATGGCGTCATCAGACACCTTGGAATTGTTAATTGATATCGACGGAACAGTTCGTCACGGTCTTATTCAAGAAGTTCAACGTCACCCAGTAACAGACAAAGTTGTTCACCTGGATGTATTGGAATTAGTTCCTGGAAAAGAAGTTAAAACAGCTTTACCTGTTCGTGTAACCGGTAACTCTGAAGGTGTTAAGTCGGGTGGTCGTTTAGCGATCAACTACCGTAAGGTTCGTGTTTTCGGAAAGCCAGAAGAACTTCCAAACGAGATTATGCTTGATATCACACATTTGAAAATTGGTGATATGATTCGTATTCGCGAAATTGCTATCCCTGGTTGTAAAGTATTGGAAGCTGATGCTGCTGCTGTTGTTGCAGTTCAAGCAACTCGTGCTTCTATTGCTGCTGCTACTGCAGACAAAGCACCTGAAGGAAAGAAGAAAAAATAATTTTCGCCCAATTAAAAAAGGGACACCTCAATTTGAAGGTGTCCCTTTATTTTTGCATTAATAATTCATTATGCCTAATCCAAAACCAAATCGTTCTCGCACCGAGCGTCCCGCTCGTTCGGGTTCATCAAAATCGGAACGTCCTGAAAGAGGAGCTCGTCCAGAGCGCCCTGCTTCGGCGAGACCCGAGCGTCCTGCACGTGGAGGTTCTGCTCGTCCGGATCGTCCTGTTCGTTCAGGTTCTGCTAGACCGGAACGCCCAACTCGTTCAGGTTCTGATAGACCCGACCGTCCCGTTCGTTCAGGTTCTGCTAGACCGGAACGTCCTGCTCGCTCAGGATCGGATAGACCAGAGCGCAGTGATCGTCCGGCTTATTCCGATCGTCCTGCACGCGGTGAGGGAAAAAGTGAAGGTGGAAGAGGTGGCGCAAGACCAACAGGCGGTGGACGTTCAAACCGTACAGGTGGAAGAAACGAAAGTCGTTACAATGCAGAACGTCCAGAACCCAAGCCAGCAGCTCGTCCCGAGCGTCCGGCAAAGGCACCGAAGGACACGAGCCGTCACGACAGAGGAAAGAATGTTTTGGGCACAAGACCTAAACGCACCGAAGCGCCGAAGAAATCTGGACGCGACGAAGATGCGCCGAAGCCGTATCGTTCAAACGCTCGTGAGCGTGTAAAAGAAGAGAAGAAAAGAGAAAAAAGTGGCGGACTTCACAAAGAGTTCGTTCCCGAAAAAGCATACATAAGCAAGACCGAGCGCGAAGGATTAATTCGTTTGAATAAGTTCCTAAGCAACGCAGGTATAGCTTCGAGAAGAGAAGCCGATCAATTGATTGAACTAGGTTTGGTGAATGTGAACGGTGTTGTGGTGAAAGAATTGGGATTGAAAATAGATCCGAAAAACGACATAGTGAAATACGACGACGCAGTTCTTCGTCCAGAAAAATTACGTTACTTCTTGTTGAATAAGCCGAAAGGATTCCTAACCACCATGGAAGATCCTGAAGGAAGAAAAACAGTTATGGATTTGGTGAAAGACGCCTGTGTTGAGCGTATTTATCCGGTTGGAAGATTAGACCGCGCAACCACAGGGTTGTTGTTGTTTACCAACGACGGAGAATTGGCGAAACGTCTGATGCATCCGAAACATGAATTCCCGAAATTGTATCACGTTGAAACCGATCAGAAAGTAAGATCTGAGCACGTGGATCAAATGCGTGAAGGGTTTGTTTTAGATGACGGATTCATTAAGGCAGATGAGATAGAATATGTTGAAGGAGTAAATGCCAAGAAGCAAGTCGGTATTCGTATTCACAGCGGAAGAAATAGAATTGTACGTCGCATGTTCGAGCACTTTGGTTACACCGTGGTGAAATTGGATCGCGTGATGTATGCTGGTTTAACGAAGAAGGAATTAACGAGAGGAAGATATAGACCATTAACAGAAGGTGAAGTCGGATTCTTGAAAATGATTCGTTAATGAACCCAGCCGTTCGCATTGCCAATCAACTTTCTGAAGACTGGATGTTACTCATCTTTGTCTTCGCTTTGGGAGTTATTGCGTGGGTCAATCGCGACAATACTGTTTTGCGTGCGATTCTGCGTTCGGTCTTAAGTCGAAGATTTTTTAAGCAGGAAGAGCGTAGAGAGGGGCACGGCTGGAAAAATTTCGGAATGTTGATTTGCTTTTTTCTCATGGGAGGATTGGTATTGACCCTTCTGAGTAAACGTTATTTTTCCGACATCTTTACGATGCCACCGTTTTATCAATTTCTATTCAGTGTTTCAATCGTTGTTGTTCTTTTTGGATTCAAATGGATTATGACGTGGGTTGTTGCTTTCATTACAGCTGGGGCATCATCTGCCTTGGAAGACTACAACAAGTACTTAGCGTTAACCTCAAGGTTTGCCGTCCTTGTGCTCACGGTTCCTTTATTGCTGGCGGTTTATTCAACCGGAAATGTGAGCGATATCGCCTTGAATTTGTCCTTGATTTTACTGGTAACGGTTCCTTTTTTGAGCACTATTCAGGCTATGTTTTCGGCAATGCAAATGGGTGTACCATTTTTCTATATCTTTTTTTACCTTTGCACCTTCGAAGTCCTGCCTTGGGCTGTGCTTTCGAAACTAATTTGGCTAAACGTTTTTTAGAGGATATCCTCAACCTTCAGAGATGGCAGAGAAAATTAAAACAATTTTAATTACGCAACAAGATCCCGGTTCTGATAAGAACCCTTATGTAGATCTTGCTAAAAAGCATAAGTTAAAAATTGATTATCGTCCTTTCGTTCATGTTGAAGGTCTTAGTGGACAAGACTTTCGTCAGCAACGAATAGATTACGCTGAACACCCTTCGGTGCTGTTCACCAGTAGAAATGCGGTGGATCATTATTTCCGTTTAGCGAAAGAACTACGCATTACTGTTTCCGATGCTACGAAATATTTTTGTTTGAGTGAAGCCATTGCATTTTACCTTCAGAAGTATACGCAGTTCAGAAAAAGAAAAATCTTTTACGGAAACGGAACGTTTGCCGAAATAATGGATTTCGTGAAGAAGCACAAAACGGAAAAGTTTATGCTTCCTTGTTCTGATATGTTGAAGCCAAGTATTCCTGAGATTTTAACGAAGGAAAAAATAGACTACTCGAAGGCAGTCATGTACAAAACGGTTTGCAGCGATTTAAGTGATTTGGCCGATGTGAAATACGACATGTTGGTGTTCTTCTCTCCATCAGATATTGAATCGTTATTCAAGAACTTCCCGAAGTTCAAACAGAACACAACGAAGATTGCGGTTTTTGGACAAACGACTGCGCAGGCGGTTGAGAATGCGAAGCTTCGCATAGATGTTATGGCACCGAACCCAAAGGCGCCAAGCATGAGTAAAGCTATCGAACTGTTCATTCTGCAGAAATAATATTCTCTTTTATGGCATAAGTGTTTGTGAAGCTGTTGATCGCTTTTCATGAATTTTGTGCGCATGACGAACGCACAGCAACTTTTATATACGCTGGCACTTTCTAATGTGCCACATTTGGGTCCCATTCGGTTTCGAAAACTCTTAGAGAAATTCGGTTCGGCGGAAGCCGCCTTTCACACGCCCATTTCCAAATGGGACCTTCCCATTCGTTTCAAATTAGACGCAGAGAAAAAAACTCAATTTCTGATTAAAGCCGAGCGTGAGATGAACGAAGCCCTTCAACATAAAATTGAAATAGTAAGTTACGAGAGCGCACATTACCCCAATAGATTGAAGTACTTCGATGATGCACCCGTCTTTCTATTCAAGCGAGGTAATGCTGAAGTGAATCCAGCACGGACCATTGGTATTGTTGGAACACGCAACGCAACGGCCTACGGGAGATCGTTTTGCAATGAACTTATTGCGTCTTTGCGTGAATTGGATGTGGTGGTCATAAGCGGATTGGCTCTTGGAATAGATGCCCAGGCGCACTCGTCTGCTTTGGAGAATAAATTGGTTACGTGGGCATGCATTGCGAATGGCCACGAGAATATTTACCCGAAGGAAAATCGAAAATTGATTCAGCGCATAGAAGAAACGGGATTGGTATTTTCTGAATTGGCTCCGCATGTAAAGGCTGAACGGGAGTATTTTCAGACGCGAAACAGATGCATAGCGGCACTTTCAGATGCGCTGCTTGTCGTAGAATCGGCTGCGAAAGGCGGAGCGCTTGTGACGGCCAATTTCGCGAATGATTTTAATAAGGAAGTGTTTGCCTTACCCGGACGTTCCAACGACGCGTATAGCAAAGGATGTAACAATTTGATTCGTCAGCAGAAGGCGCATCTAATTACATCTGCTGAAGAGTTGTGTACGCTTATGGATTGGAAAATAGATACAATGGCAAAGCAGCTGGTTATTCCAGAATTGAGCGTTGAAGAAACAAAAATTTTCAATTTACTTCGAAGAGAGCATTCGCTCGATTTAGATGTGTTGAAGTGGAAATTCGAAGGCGAGAATTTAGCCCTTCACTTATTGAAATTAGAATTGAAAGGAGTGGTTCGGTGTTTACCTGGAAATAAAATTGAATTGGCTTAATCTTGCGACTTGTTGTATTGAAATTTTCTCAATAAAGCAGGAACAAATGCAAGGCAAAAGAGACTTCCGATTGTGCAGACGGTAACGAAAATTAATGCAACAGATGAAGGGATAATGTGTACGGGATAAAACTCGACCACAGCGCCTTGCATGCGCACCAATCCCACTGTTTGTTGCAGGTAGGTGAGAAGTAATCCAATGGCAGTTCCAATCACTGCCCCTGTAAGATTGATGAATACGCCTTCCAGAATAAATATATTTCGAATGGTGGCTTTGGTGGCCCCCATGCTATACATCACGTGAATGTCTTTTTTCTTTTCAATGATAAGAAGGGTAAGGGAAGCTAAGATGTTAAAGCTTGCAATGATTAAGATGAAAACTAAAATGAGATAGGTGGCCCATTTCTCGCTCTGGTTCGTTTTATAGACCAGTGCGTTTTTATCTTCTCGGGTTTGAACTTTGAGATCTGGAAGTAGCACTTGCAATTCTTCTTTCAACTTATTTAAATCTGTGCTTGGTGAAGTTTGAATTTCCAATGAAGTAAACGAAGAGTCCATTTCATAGAGTTCACGAGCTAAGCGGAAGGGCAGGAAAATATATTTCTTATCGAGTTCGGCATTTGCTGTGAAAATTCCAGTTACACGCAGGTTTGTTTCGTTGAAGGCGTTTTCACGGTTGGTTGAAAGTCTTCTGCCTGCAACCGGAGTTTTAATGTTCAGAATAACGGGCTGATTTAACGAGGAAGGAAATTGCAATTCTCCACGAACACCAAGTCCTACAACGGCATAATTTGCCGAATCTTCTTCCAGTAAAAATTCACCGGAGTAAACCATGCTGTCGGTGGGCAACGTTTTTACATAGGCGGCTTCAATTCCTTTAATGGTAGCTACAGTATTGGAATTGTTGTATTGCAACCAAGCATCGTTTTCAATCACTTTTCCAATTAAAGTAACACCTTCAAGCTTTTGAATTTTTTCGAAAGGAACGGTTTTCTCTTCGATTTGCATTCCTTGTTTTGCAACAATGGTTATTGGCGCATCGAAGCTCGAGAATAAGTCTTCAATAAGAAGTTCGAGTCCGTTGAAGGCGCTCATTACAAGAATCATTGCACAAGCAACAAATGCCACAACGCTCATCGAAATGAGCGATATGGCATTTATAATGTTTCGCGATTTTTTCGCGAACAAATAGCGTCTAGCAATGAAGAGCGATAGCTTCACGAATTATAGTGTTCCGCGTCTTTCTTGTTCGCGTTCAATGGATTCAAAAAGCGCTTTGAAGTTTCCTTTTCCAAAAGATTGCGCACCTTTTCTTTGAATAATTTCGAAGAACATGGTGGGTCTGTCTAGAACTGGCTTCGTGAATATTTGAAGCAAGTAACCTTCGTCGTCGCGGTCAATTAATATTCCGAGTTCTTGAAGCGGAGCAAGGTCTTCGTCAATTTTTCCAACACGATCTAAAACGGTTTCGTAATAGGTGTTCGGTACTGTTAAGAATTCAACACCGTTATTTTTTAAGGCAGTGACCGTTTCAATAATGTTATTCGTTGCAACAGCAATGTGCTGCACTCCGGCACCGTTGTAGAATTGAATGTACTCTTCAATTTGACTTTTCTTTCTTCCTTCAGCAGGTTCGTTAATTGGGAATTTAACGCGGCCGTTTCCATTCGCCATTACCTTACTCATTAACGCAGTGTATTCAGTAGAAATGTCTTTATCATCGAAGCTAACCAGCTGCGTGAATCCCATTACTTTCGCATAGAATTCAACCCACTTATTCATTTCATTCCAACCCACATTTCCCACCATGTGGTCAATGTATTTCAATCCAACTTCTGTCGGCTGATAGGCAGGTTCCCATTTCACATAACCCGGCATGAATACACCGTTGTAATTTTTGCGTTCAACGAAGTAGTGAAAAGTTTCACCGTAGGTGCGAATTCCACTAAGGATAATCTCTCCGTTAGAGTCGTTCAAGCGAATAGGATCAAGACATGTTTCTCCTCCGCGAACGGTGGTTTCTTCCCAAGCCTTAGTCGCATCGTCAACCATTAAAGCAATGACTTTAACTCCGTCTCCGTGTTGGTTTACGTGTTCGTTAATTGGACCACCAGGACCAAGCGCGGTTGTGAGAACCAAGCGAATTTTATCTTGTTGAAGGACGTACGAAACGGCATCTTTCGATCCGGTTTCAAGGCCGCGATAAGCAAGAGGTTTGAATCCCCAAGCACTCATGTAATAGTGCGCGGATTGTTTTGCATTTCCAACATACAATTCAACGTAGTCGGTACCTAATAGAGGTAGAAAATCTTGTGCGTCAGGAAATATTTTTTCTATTTCTGAACCAGAGTCGTAAACATTCATTATAACCAGCTTTTAATATAATTTGAATCGTTAATTTGAAGGGCGGCTTCGGTAATTCGAAGCGGTCTGAAAGGGTCTATCATTACCGCAAGTTCTTGCGTTTCTTTTTGACCAATACTTCTTTCATAAGCACCGGGGTGCGGTCCGTGTGGAATACCACCTGGGTGAAGTGAAATGAATCCTTTTTCAATGTGGTTTCTACTCATGAAGTCACCGTCTACGTAATACAAAACTTCATCTGAATCGATGTTGCTGTGGTTGTAGGGAGCGGGAATAGAATCTGGATGATAATCGTATAATCTCGGAACGAAAGAACAGATTACGAAGTTGTGTCCTTCGAAGGTCTGATGCACTGGAGGCGGTTGGTGAATACGTCCAGTAATGGGTTCGAAATTGTGAATTGAAAATGCGTACGGGTAGTTGTAACCATCCCATCCTGCAACATCGAATGGATGTGTCGCATACACCAACGTGTGCATGTGATTTTCCTTTCTTATTTTCATGGTGAAATCACCTTTCTCGTCGTGCGTTTCGAGTTCAGACGGACGTTTGATATCGCGTTCGCAAAATGGCGAGCTCTCTAGCAATTGTCCGAATTGATTTCTATATCGCTTCGGCGTTACAATGGGTGAAAAACTTTCAACAATAAATAGGCGATTGTCTTCGGTATCGAAATCGATTTGATAAATCATTCCTCTTGGAATGACTAGGTAGTCCCCGTATTCAAAAGGAATATTTCCCAAGAACGTTCGTAATTTTCCTGAACCGCGGTGCACGAAAATTACTTCATCGGCATCTGCGTTTTTATAGAAATATTCTGTTAAACTTTTGCGCGGTGCAGCGACAGAAATGTGCAGGTCGTTGTTGAAAAGCAAAACCGTTCTGCTGTCTAGAAAATCGTCTTGGGGCGCAACGTTAAATCCGCTTAGCATACGTGGCTCTATGTTGTGATAGACCGCTGCTTTTGGTGAAACATCAACGGGTGCGCTAATGCTTTTAATTTGGGTAGGCCTGTGCAAGTGATAAAGCAACGAAGACATTCCCGTAAATCCTTCTGTTCCGAATAGCTGTTCATAATGCAATTCGCCAGATTCCTTGTAGAACGTTGTGTGACGTTTTGGAGGTGTTTTTCCGAGTGAGTGGTAAATAGGCATGCGGCGAAGTTACGAATGAACCTGAATGAAAAAATAATGAGCAATGCTTCTGTTCGGACTGATGTATCTCAATTTGGATTATTTCCCTGAAGCGTTAATGGCATTGATGTAAAAATTCAAATTTGGGGGTTCAATGTGCCCCCTAACAATAAATGCATTTGGGTATGATGTCTTAAAGTTTTTGAGTTCATTTTTCGCGTCGGTTTCGGTGAGAAAATCCCCAATGCGCAAACTGAAATCGGGAACGTTTTGTTCGAGATAGGCCTGATGAACAAAGCCTTTAGCCATGAATTCTTGTCTTTTTGCTTTTGCTTGTTCGAGAGGGCCAAAGAAAATTTGAATACGAAAACCTTCAAGGTTATTTATTCCTCTTGAGTTTTGCTCAATAGCCGATATTGAAGGCGGTACGCTGAATACAACGTGTCCAGGTTTAAGTTCCGGAATAGTGTCTTGAGCCGAAGGCTTGGCTGTCAATTCTTTATTTACGGGCTTTTGAGCTGAGCTATTGAAAGCAATAAAAATTAGAAGAGTAAGTAAAATGCGCATGATATCTTTCATTTCTTAACAAAGGTACGCCAGCGTTTTTGAAGTACAAAACATAAACGTCAATGAATCAATAGAGTAAGATTGAAAAACGACGCGAATGTTATTTAGAATAGGTATAAATTAAGAAATACATGAAAATGACATTTCTGTGATAAACCTAGTGAAGTAAATTTGCCACGTATTAAAAAAGGATTTTTGTAAAAAAACCAGGAATGAAGCGACTTCTAGCGAGTTTAAAAGGATTAGCGTTATTATCGATTGTTAACCTATCCTTGTTTTCAGCGTCTTACGCTGCTAACATTCACGAAGGTGGGGACCCAGTAAAGGGTGCCGAGCTCTTCAACGCCAATTGTGCGTCGTGTCACAAAATTACAGATGAAATCTTGGCTGCGCCAGGTTTGAAAGGTATTTCAGATCGTTGGGCGGGTAAGGACGAAATGATTGTCAAGTGGATAAACAATCCGCAGGCGGCAGCTGCATCTGGAGATCCTTACATCAAGGGCTTAGTTGACAAGTACGTTGGTACTTACGGTTGGATGGCTGCTCAAGCAGTAACCAAAGAAGAGATTAATCATATCCTAACCTATGTTAAATCTGGCGGTGGCGCTGGAGCAAAGAAAGACGAAGGTCCGAATTGCATCACAGTTGAAGATATGGCTAAGATGAAGGCCGAGGAAGAAGAGGCGAACGGTGGAGGCGGAGTTATTTGGATTATTATTATAGGACTAATTCTAGCTATCGTAGGTGTTTCTGCAGCTAATATTTCACGTTCATTGAAAGCGGCCAATGCCGAGGGTAATTCATCGGAAGAAGAAGAGCATAAAGGATACTGGTCTTCAATGAAGGCTTGGATGTGGAAGAACAAAGGATTCGTTGGAATCGTTGGTGTATTCTTAGTGTGTTACTTCGTAGTTGTAGGTTACGGAACTTTAATGGATATTGGTGTTTACGAAGGTTACAATCCGGAGCAACCTATTTGGTTCTCTCACGCAAGTCACGTTTGTAAAAACGAAATCGATTGCCAGTATTGTCACAGTAGTGCTGCTAAATCGAAGCACGCGAGTATCCCTTCCGTAAATGTTTGTATGAACTGTCACAAGGGTATAAACAAAGGGCCAATTACAGGATCGAAAGAAATTGCTAAGATTTACGCTGCGATTGGTTTCGATACCATTTCAAAACAATACATTCCGAACTACGATCAAAAGCCAATTGTTTGGAATAAGGTTCACAATCTTCCTGACCACGTTTACTTCAACCACAGCCAGCACGTAACGGTTGGAAAGATTGATTGTAAGCAATGTCACGGTCCAGTTCAAACTTACACAACCGGTCGTCAAGCGACAACTGCGGAAATTAATCTTCAGGAAGATGTAGAAGGATTGGTGAAATTGACTAAGCCAACTCTTACAATGGGATGGTGTATTGAATGTCACA